>ERZ1669248.61-NODE-61-length-71502-cov-23.582348_pt1 | contig 71502 bp, 77 predicted proteins | sample MGYA00579296_ERZ1669248 | MGnify/ENA primary metagenome ERZ1669248 (study PRJEB41166, sample SAMN08046057) | hot springs metagenome | biome: hot spring; feature: neutral hot spring; material: thermophilic sediment; isolation source: thermophilic sediment from...
AAAAACTCTTTTGGCAAAAGCAGTCGCAAATGAGAGCGGTGCAAACTTCATAAGCGTAAAAGGTCCTGAGATAATGAGCAAGTGGGTTGGAGAGAGTGAGAAGGCAATAAGGGAGATATTCAGGAAGGCAAGACAGGTTGCCCCATGCATAATATTCATAGATGAAATAGACTCTGTTTTCCCGAGAAGAGGTGCTGGATATGCTGATTCGGGCGTCACTGAGAGAGTTGTCAGCCAGATGTTGACTGAAATCGATGGAATACAGACTTTAAAGAATGTGATAGTTATAGGGGCAACAAACAGGCCCGATCTGTTGGATCCAGCCATTCTCAGGCCAGGTAGGCTTGAGAAGCTCATATACGTGCCACCTCCCGACCTAGAGGGAAGGCACAAGATACTGAAGGTCTTGACGAGGAAGGTTCCTCTCGCTAAGGATGTTGATCTCATGGCCATTGCTATGAGAACAAATGGGTTTAGTGGGGCAGATCTAGCAGCTCTAGTTAGGGAAGCAGCTCTCAATGCAATGAGGGAGAACATAGATGCTGATAAAGTGAGTATGAGGCACTTTGAGAGCGCATTAGATGTAATAAAGCCCAGTTTGACGGAGGAAATACTGACCTACTTTGAGGAGGTCAAAAAGGTGATGAGAGCTGTTGCTCAGGGGGAGCAGAGAAGCCTAGGATACATGATTTAATACTAATATAAAACAATTTGACAGCAAAAAGCATATATACAGTTCTCATGAGGATCATAACGGGATTATGATGGCGGGGTAGCTTAGCTCGGTAGAGCGACCGGCTGTTAACCGGTAGGTCGTGGGTTCAAATCCCACCCCCGCCGTATGATTTTCTCATAAGTTTTAACTGGAAGTAGTCCTGGTATCTAATTCTACTCCTTTATAGCCTCTCTTCTTAATGTATAGGTACTCTTTTTGATCTCAACTTCTCTCATCAGGGTAAATATTGCCCAGAAGGAAGGGTTAATATTTTTAGCGGATTATATCACTTGACCCCTATGAGAAAATTCTATGTAGTCAGTGAGGATGAAATAAAACAGGGTAAAGTTACAGATGTTTACTTTGTTAGGACAATGGAAGTCCTTAGAAAAAAAGGTCTAGCCTCAAAAAGGGTGTCGATGGAAATTTCAGCTAGATCTCTTCCCAACAACTGGTCTTGGGGGATTCTTGCAGGAGTCGAAGAGGTTCTAAGGCTTCTGGAAGGGAGAAGCGTGGACGTGTATACACTGATGGATGGAAGTCTCTTCGAGAGAGAAATGCCAGTAGCCAGAATAGAGGGTCCTTATGAGGAATTCGGTGAGCTGGAGACAAGCATTCTCGGTTTTCTCTGCAGCCTATCTGGTGTGGCAACAGCAGCAGCAAAAGTGAAAATGGCCGCTGGAGAAAAGCCAGTTATAAACTTTGGAATAAGAAGAAATCACCCTGCTATAAGCTTAGCAATAGAGAGAGCTGGAATTATAGGGGGACTGGATGGCTCCTCCGGTATACTAGTAAGAGAGCTGGGAATAGAGCCATCTGGCACAATGCCTCATGCAATGATAATTCTTTTCGGGGATCAGAGGGAAGCTTGGAGGGCCTTTGATGAGGTAATACCAGAGAGCGTTCCGAGGATAGCATTAGTAGATACCTTTTGGGACGAGAAAACTGAATCTATACTCGCAGCTGAAACTCTAGGGGGAAAATTAAATGGAGTTAGATTGGATACTCCGGGATCAAGAAGGGGGAACATGGAGGAGATAATAAGGGAGGTCAGATGGGAGCTTGACAGAAGGGGATTTCACAATGTTAAAATATTTGTATCAGGAGGCCTAAATGAAGAGACCGTGAAGAAGTTTTCTGAGGCGGGTGCGGATGCTTTTGGCGTAGGTACTAGGATATCAGGTGCAAGGCCTGTGGATTTCGGGATGGATATTGTGGAGATAGAGGGAAGACCTATAGCGAAAAGGGGAATACTATCCGGGTCAAAGGATCTGTATATATGCGATGAGCACCTTATCTACAGCTTTGTACCGAGAGGACAGGATCCCCCAAGATGTCCAGTTTGCGGGGGAAGGATGAGATACTCCTATGTGAAGGCGATGGAGAATGGAAAAATAAAAGTTGATTTAAAACCAGCTATAGAGATAAGAGAGGAGACTAGAAAAATACTAAGAAAACTCAGAGAACTTAATAGGGGATTCTAGATAGTTTTAGCTGCTTCCGACAAATATGGGTCTTCTGCTCAACCTCTCAGGCATGTTTATCTGTCTGAATGGCATGCCCTCTGTTATCTCCAATATTTCCTTCACTAGATCCTCGGGAGTTGTGTAGTAATCAGCCCCATCGATTCTTCTTCTAACCCTTATCTTTGACATCTCTCTTTCGGCGCTACCGACAACAACTATGTAAGGTATCCACTTTCTCTCAGCATCTCTTATCTTATGGGCTAATGTCATCTCCCTGTCGTCTAAATCCGCCCTGATCTTGCCTCTGATATAATTCAGAACCTCCTCCGCATAGGCTAATTGCTCCTGAGAAACTGGTATCACCCTAACCTGCACTGGTGAGAGCCATAGTGGAAGCATTGGTTTTTTTCCTTCCCTCTCCTTCTTGGCTGCAGTCTCCAGAACAGCATATATGAGTCTCTCAATGCTCCCCATGGACGTATGTATTATTATGCCAGGTCTTCTCTCACCATTTTCATCTATATAGAATATACCATATCTAGCAGAATCCTCGACATCGAGCTGCACTGTGCTGAGCTGCGCATTTCCTCCTGTTGAGTCAACAAATTGAAACTCATGCTTCATCGCCCAATAATGTTTCATCTCAGGAAGTATCTCTATGAGAGCTGGCTTTCCTGATATTTTGAGCATTTCTATTATTTCGGGCTTGAGCTCATCGTAAAACTTCTCCACCACTCTGAAGGCGACGGCATATTCTATCCCCAGCTTTCTCAGCAAGCTATGGTATTTTTCATAATACATTTTATAAACAGAAATGCCCTGTTTCAGATCTCTTGCAAATGTGTGTATATCGGGCATTGTGAATGCCCTGAGCCTTCTCAAGCCGACAGCCTCTCCTCTTTGCTCAAGCCTGAAGGAGGGAGATATCTCGTAGAAGCTGATTGGAAGATGCCTGTAGCTTATGTTCATGTCCTTCATCATTTCAAATAACCCGAAGTCGCCAGCGAACCTGAGTATGAGCTGGTTATTGTCCACCTGAATTGTGTACATTCTCTCCCTGAACTTGGATGCCTGTTCTGCAATGGCTGGAACATCCAATCTGTACATAAGAGGGGTCTCTATCTCCATTGCTCCTATCGAAGTTGCTACATCAAGAGCAAGCTCCTCTATCAACCTCTTAACTAGCGTTCCTGCAGGATAAAATCTGAAATGCCCGACATCGGATGATCTCTCATAATCCACGAGCTCAAGTCTCCTCATCAACTCTATGTGGCGTGGTTTTTCGCCTGAAGGAGTCTTTCCGAAAACTTCATTTCTAACTAGTATCCTGAGCTCCTCGTCAGCGATTTGATTTAAATCCCCTACCTCCTCCTCCCTCCCATCGGGATATAATATAACAAACTTACCATGTTCTTCAGCTTCTTTTCTCCCCTCAATTTTCCTCTCCCCCGCTCTTATCACTCTAAGTGATTCTGAGAGAGGATGCCCCTTCACCCTTATTTCGAACTCCTTATACCAACCAATTGGCGCAACTGCCACGGAGAATTTCTCCTTTCTCAGCGATTCTACAAGAATGTTCATAAGCCTTTTTGCTTCGGAAAAAGGAAGCGGATTTTCTGTTAAATGAACCCAAGGATATACAAGCAGAGAAGAAGCTCCAACCCTAGATGATACCTCCTTTATATCCTCTGTAGCAAGGGATATTTCTTCCTCGGAATCTCCCTTCTCGAAAGACGTGAAGAGAACTAGAAGGTCTGAGTATTCTCCTTCTCGACTTTCTGGTTCCTCAGCAGCCTCAACAGCCTTCTGCTTAACTCTAAATCTGAAGAAATCGCTATGCAATGCCAATATCCTCACTTGATCACCTTCGCTCCCTCTAGTGAGACCTTAGCTGCAAAGGAAAGGTAACTTGCTGATAAGTTTTTCGCTAGCATTTCAGGATCATCCGATAAACCTATCACACAACCTCCCCCACCAGCTCCAGAAAGCTTTGCACCATATGCGCCAAACTTCCTCATCATCCAAGCTATATCATCCAGCACATGATTAGATACTCCCATAGCGCTTAGAAGACCATGATTTATGTTCATAAGTTCACCAGCTCTCACCAAATCCCCGCTTTCTATAGCTCTTCTTCCCTCTAAAGTCACGATGGATATGGCAGATATTATTCTCTCCATTACATCTCTCATCTCATTATACTTCTTGGACACCATTGACACAAGCTTCTTAGTTTCACTCGGCAGTCCAGAGCAGGATATTGCGATTGATAGGTCCCTTTTAGGATCTATCCTGCTGACCTCCATCCTTTCATCCCTCCACTCCACCCAAACTAACCCTCCTAGAACAGCACAAGCAGGGCCGGTTTTGCTTGCTTTTCCATGTATCCTTCTCTCAAAATCATAGACTATATCAAGCAGAAGAGATTTCTCTGGTTTTTCCCCTATTAGACTGAGGAAAGCTGCAGATATAGCAGCTGATGTGCTTGCAGAGCTGGCCATTCCGCTGCTGACAGGGACTTCTGATGATATCTCCACCATAAGTCCTCTGTTGAACTCATACCTTCTCATTAAATCCATAAGCCCGGATGCTAATGGAAAAAGAGGGCTCTCCTCAGGCCGTTCTCTGTCATACCTCCATTTTAGGCCCTGAGAGAACTTGTCGGATTTTATCTCTATTATCTTATCCTCTACTTCGGTTATTCTTGCTCTTGTTTTTATATCCACGCTCATTGCAAGAGCCGGAGATCCATACAAGACAGCATGCTCTCCATATAAGAATGCCTGAGATGGAGCAACTGCCTCGGAAAACTTAGGCATAAACAGCTAGACGTCATGAGATTAAAAGTCTACTCTATAACTCCAGTGTTTCTAGCAAGTTTCTCTGCAGCACTTCTAGTTAATCCACTCTCTCCCAATATTGTATACCTGTTCCTTATCTTATGAGCTATCGTCAGTGCGCTTATGACATCTTCCCTGTCTATTCCGGCATCAGAGGCCTTTACAGGCGCTTCTGCCTCAATTAGCTTGTTCCTTATCTTTTTCCAGTCTTGACCCTGTAGATAAGCCATCATTATCGCTCCAATTCCGACTTGTATCCCATGTGGTGCGCTCTTCTTCCCCTTCTCCATCGATATTATGTCCAAAGAGTGGCTGAAAAGGTGCTCGCTCCCGCTTGCAGGTCTAGAACTTCCTGCAATGCTTATGGCAACTCCACTTCCTATAAGGGCCTTTACAAGCAACCTTGTCGACTCCTCAAGGCCTGGCTTTATCTCTCTTGAGTGGTTCATCGCTATTTCTGCACTAAGAAGAGCCATAGAAGCTCCATATTCGCTATAAGGCTCGTCCTTCAGCTTGTATGCTAGCTCCCAATCTCTAACTGCTGTGACCTTCCCCACAAGATCCCCAAAACCTGATTTGAATGATAGAGGAGGAGCATTCTTTATTATGTTGGTATCCGCTATTATAACAGTTGGTGATTCCGTTCTTGTCCATTCCTTCCCCCTTACTTCTTCTATTTTTCTGGAGAGAAGAAAGCTTATGGAGGGTGAAGCTATCCCATCATGGCTTGGAGATGTGGGAACAGATATGTATCTCACTCCGTTCCAGGCAGCTGTTATCTTAGCTACATCAAGAGGTCTACCGCCGCCGACTCCAAGTATTATATCTCCTTTAAACTCTCTAAAACTCTGGTCGGATTTCATAACATCCTCTATATCCCCTTTTTTTGCGGAGAAAATATCCACAACATACCCATCATGCTCCAGTGTGGAGGCAACATCATCAGCTATCCTGCTTGTGATCTCCCCTCCTGTTACCAAAAAAGCCCTTTTTCCGAAAGCAAGATAGTCTATAACATCAGGAATCTTCTTAATTGCCCCTGGCCCAAAAAATATGTACCTTGGACTTTCTATAACCTCTAGCCTATCCTCAATCTTGCTTATCCTCATTACCCTGCTCAATGCTAATTCCCCAAGCTTTCTGAGGGCAGCCTTTTAAAACATCATATATAAACTAATGATAATAGCCAGCGAGCTCATCTTAGTAGAGTTTAAATCTTAGATGAACACAGTCGGCCAAAAGGTGGAACTATGTCAGCTGAGGGCCTTATCAAGGACAAGAAACTCATTATAGCGATAATAGTGGATCTAATACTGGCCATTTTGGTAATTTCTCCCCTGATGTATGGCGCATCCCCTGTGAAAATAAAGATAGACCCAAGTGTGGTTCCTCTAAACTCCATCTACACAGTGAACATCGAGTGTCCTGCTGGAGTGAATGGGGCTTTAGAAATTGTCTATGGGCCGACGGAAAAAATGATGTACTCGAAGACCATAAGTGGAAGCACCATTTTGTCTCTAAATGCCTCAGAAGGAGTATATTCCATAGGATTATACGTCGTTAGAGTGAAATCTCCTGAGGGGAAACTACTGGCTGAGGAGACCTTCTCAGTGATATGGGGAGAAAATCTGAGCGTTAATGCATTTCATGGGCAAATTAGGGGAGGAAAAGGAAATTATTCAGCAGAAATTTTCGTTGAAGTCAGGCTGAAGAATGGATCTCCTGTAGGGAATGCCACAGTTTGGGCATTCGCTGTGGAGCCTAATCAACACATATCCCCATTTCCGGCGAGGACCAATAAGTCGGGGATGGCAATCCTGAGTTGGAGCGCTGTAAACGTGTCGGGAAACAGGACTTTTCACTTAAAGTTTAATGTAGCAAAGCCAGGCCATCATCTCGCCTCGACTATGCTGGAGATCCGAATAACAGCTAAAAAGGAATAGATTACTGCTCAAGCGACATCAAAGGGCCAAATTCTCCTCTTCTTATTGCATCCAATTTTTCTCTAAGCTCCTCCTCCTTTACCTTGTTGAATAGAGGCCTTACCTCTGCTATTTTATGTCCTCCTGGGACCTCATCAGAGGCATCCTCATACCTAGCCTCATGCACGCTTCCCTCTAAATTTAGCATTTTCCATATTTTTTCAGCAGAAAAAGGCATGAACGGCTCTATGTATATTGCTATTGTTTTTATAATTTGGATCGACGTTTTTATGATCTTATCAGCCTCTTTCCTGTTCTCCCTATACTTCCTCCAAGGCTCGCTCTCGTTTAGATATCTATTTCCTATCCTTGCTATATCCATGACGGACCTTAAGGAATCCCGCAACTTGAAGGATGAAAGCTCATCTACGACTCTTTTTGAAGTTTTGTACACCTCCTCCATTATGTTATCCAGAGGAGCCTCCGGAATTCTGCTCTCATATCTATCCCTGAGGAATGTAAGGGTTCTATGGACGAAGTTTCCCAGTATATCGTTTAGCTCGCTGTTTATCTTCATCTCGAAATCCCTCCAGGAGAAGTTTGAATCCTTTGTCTCCGGTCTTATGGCTATGAGGTAGTACCTCCAGTAATCAGCTTCAAGCAATAAGAGGGCTTCATCTAGCCAAACACCCCATCTTCTTGACTTAGAGAACTTATCCCCCTCATAATTCAGAAACTCAGTTGAGCTCACGTTAAAGGGCAGAACATATCCTTCTTTGGAGGCCATTATTAGAGCTGGCAGTATTACCACATGAAATGGTATGTTGTCCTTCCCTATGAAATAGACAGATTTTGTGTCCTTATCCCTCCAGAACCTGTTAAATTCATCCGGACGTCCAATTTTCTCAAAATATTCCTTTGTTGCTGATATATAGCCCAGAACAGCCTCCATCCATACATATATAGTCTTCCCCTCCGAGCCAGGGAATGGAGAAGGTATCCCCCATTTGTTGTCTCTTGTCAGGGATCTGGGCCTTAATCCCTCTCTTATCATAGATAGGGACATGCTTCTTGCATTTTCTGGCAATGAACTGGTGTTGCTTATGTACTCAATAAGCTCCTTTTCCAGCTTGGGTAGGTCGAAATACCAGTGCTTAGTGGACTTTATCACAGGCCTCTCTCCGCATATAACGCACCTTGGATCTATCAGATCGGTTGGATTTAACAACCTTCCGCACATCTCGCATTGATCTCCTTTGGCCCTTTCATACCCACAATAGGGGCACTTTCCCTCAACAAACCTATCTGGCAGAAATATTCCATCTCTCTGGCAGAAAAGTTGCTCGCTCTCCTTTTCAAAGACGTATCCATTCTCATAAACCTTCATGTAGAATTCTCTGACAAAACTTATATGAACAGGGCTCTCCGTCCTGGTGTAGTTGTCAAAACTTATTCCATATTCGTCTATTAACTTCAGAAAATAGTTGTGCATTTTGTCAGTCAGCTCCCTGGGGTTAACTCTTTTCTTCATGGCCTCCACTTCTATAGGGGTTCCGTGCTCATCAGAGCCCGATATAAAAACTACATCTTCTCCAGCCTTTCTGAGGTATCTAGCATATACATCAGCGGATAAAAGCTGTACAAGAGTTCCCAGATGGGGAACTGCGTTTATATAGGGCCATGCACAAGCAACTATCCATCTCCCCATTTAACCACCTCCTGTTTGCTGATCCCCTTGACAGAAAAGCTTTATTATGCGATTTATCACATCAGTCGTTGAATCGTTTTCACTGTAGAATTTTCCAAGGCGAATTATCTCTGCATTTATCCCTCTTTTCCTGAGCTCCTCTCTCAGCCATTCCTCCTCAGCCCATTGATCATAGCCAAGCACTATTATATCAGGCTTCTCCTCAACTATAGGCCTTAGAATGTCATTTTCATCCCCCAGCACCGCTTTATCCACTGGCTTCAGGTTTCTCACGACAAAAAGCCTCTCATTTTCCTTCAGTATGGGCTTCCTTCCCTTGAACTTCAGGATATTGGAGTCCCTTGCAATTATCACAACTAGCTCTCCTTCATTGCCAGCTATTTTCTTCGCCTCGATCAGCAGGGCTACATGGCCGGGATGTATTATGTCGAATGTTCCCGCTGTCAACACTTTTCTCCCCATATACCTCTCCACTCTCCCTAAGGGCAATTGTTAATAAATGGTTTCACTAGGTATAGGTAATGGATGATCTAGTATCATGGCTTCAGAGCTTGAGAGAACCACCTTTCAGGATTCTCACTCACGGAGAGGATTTAGATGGCATATTCTCAGGATCTCTAGCAATAGCCGCATTTAATGGGGAAGTAGAGCTGGAGTTCATGGCTCCAGATGAGAGCAAGAACTCAATGAGGACATTTGATGTGACAATAGATCTTCCACCTCCTGCTGGCAGGACTGCTCTGTTCATAGATCATCACGCATCAAATGTCCACCTTCTCAACAGGGCGGATATATCAATATTTGATCCTAATGCCCCATCTTCCGCCTATCTTGTTAAAATGAGTCTCCTCAAAGACTTTCCCTCCTCGGATCTTCTTGAAAGATCAGTTGATTTTGTCTCCAGGGTGGATAAGGGCGAGATGGATGAAAATGTAGCCAAGTTCTCTGTTGTGATAAGAAGAATTTTCAGGACCAGGAGAAAGCTCCTAAAGGAGATGGCAGAGGAGCTTCTTGAAAAGCTTCCGTCATCCGGAGAAGATCTTACGTCATTGAGGATATTTGAGAGCGAGTGGAAGGCTGTGGAGAGGGAGGTTGGAGGGCTTCTAAATTGGGCAGATGCCCTAGAGAAGCTGAGGCTTGAGAAGACAGCCCTGGTAATAGATTTAAGAGGATATCCAGGGTATATAATCCCATATCTTCTTTACAGAGCCAGAAACTCAGCCTATCTTGTTATAACTATGACTGAGGGGAAAAATTCGAATATAAGAGCATCTGTGAGAAGTTCTGAGAGATCCCCCATATCCGCCTTAGAACTGGCCTCAAAGTTCGGTGGAGGAGGTCATGAAAGAGCTTCAGGAATGCTGATAAGGGAGAGCGACATGGAGACAATAGCTAAATTATTAGGAGAAAGGAGAATCCCTGTAAAAGTGGTATCTCCCGCCTCTCCGCATTTAGATTAGGATGCTATGCTTGCTGGAGCTGTTTCTCAATCTTTCTGATGAAGAAGGAAGCTGTGATTAGGGACAGCCCGGCCAGCAAAAACACATAACTTAATCCATAATCTGCCGTAGAAGGCACAAAGGAGTGTGATGGAGTCAGGTTTTCCAAAAGAAGACCGTTCTCTCCATAAATTTTCACAGGGCCCAGGGAGACATTACATATTTTTATATTTTTAGATGAGCCACTTCCTACATAAACTTTCCTCGTCTGATCCCCAATGCTTATATAAAAATATGAACTATTTCCCTTGTTATTCAAAGTAACTGCAATGCAATCTCCGCTCAGGACAGCCGATGCCGATAAAAGCCACTTTACCTCCCTTTTTATCGTCATTTTTACCTCGAAGATGTACCTATCCGGGGCATCCCTCTCATTATAATTATACCATGATAGATAATTTCTGCTTACATTTGTAGGGCCTTTTGCAAAGCTGGGCTCCCATCTGTAGGAGATGAGCTCCGCTCCTTTAGAGAAGTTGAATCCTATGTAGTCTATCCAGCTCCTTGGATCCCTCTCAGTGAAGCTATCAACGACTGTTATCTCATATGAATCATCGATTTTCCTCACAAAATCAGTGGAGTTGAGGTATACAAGAATCCGCATGGAAAGAGATCCCCTGTATTCTGAGAGTCTCCCTGTGTTAAGGGGATCGCACACAACGGTCTCATTATTGAGCAATGTGGAGTGCATCATGACCTTATAAGAAACAGAATCGGGTCTATTTGAGAACATGAGAAGCACATACCGTATCATATCGCTTTCATCTTCCTTAATCATATTAATTAATGTGGTGTTACCTATAAGACTCCTCCCTGCATAGTCAAAGGGATGTTGCTTCACCTCCACAAGGGCAGTTCCATCTCCTCTGAACTCAAGCTCAAAGTTCAATGCAGTCCAGAATCTTGGTTGTGCTCTCACTTGAACAGGAGAAAGGAGCAAAGCAAGCAGGAGGAGCAAGATAAGCTTTTTCATCATCCCTCCCCTATAAACTCAAATCTCACGTAAATTGCATCCGAAAAGCTCGTCAAGACGAAGTTCTCAAGCTCAGATCCACTGAATTTTGTGCTCTCTGTTCCATAAATTATGTGTCTCCAGGAGTAGTCCCCTAGCTTGGGTTTAAATCCCTCCAAAAGCTCAACATCAACCCAGCCCCATGGTCCTAGATAGACCTGAGACCATGCATGTCCTCCCCAGTGGGGCAAAGCTTCAGTAATGTTTTCCTTCGTCTCATTCATCCAGTAAACTGTTCTGCTCATGTTTTCCAGCAGAAAGCCAAAGGCCATCCTAGCAGGAATGCCAGCTATCCTAGCTAGGGTTATGTACACATCAGCTACCTCACTACAATCACCTCTTAGCATGATTCTCCCTCCTTCGTATATCAAGCTTCTATCGGATCCTAACCTAACCGGCAGTGGAACATAGTCTATCATGGGCGCAAGCTTCTCTGCGATCTTCCTAGATATCGAGACAGGATTATCATCCCCTTTTGCTATACTCTCCAGAAATTCAATAAGGGTGCTGTTATATGTGTCCCAGTAGAGCGTTCTCCCTGTGTACTTCTCTGCCATATCCAAGTTCGGCCATCTAGCAATGCTATAGTCGAAATTTATCTTGTAAGATTTTACTACAACTCTGAAGGTGGAGTTTATCCATCTCCTCTCTCTTGGCCCCATTGTAAAGCTCAGGTAAGCCATTGTGTTGTTATTATTATCCCTTATCATCATCGGAGCTGGAATGAAGCTGATCATATAGGAAATCTGATGAGTTGAGTTCTGAGGAATTGCAATGTAAATTGTCTCATTCACAGTCCTATTGTTTTTGTTCTCCACTAGAATACTCTCTTTAACTGTGTAATTAAAGAGCTCCACTGAAATTCCGAGATCTAACGGGACTTTTTTTGTCACATTTCTGCTGAATGTAAGTGAGGAGAGGATCATTATAATTCCTAGCATGAGAACAAGGAGATACAGCTTTCCAACAGCCATCAAATCATCCCACAATGCCAAAAGTCGGGGCGGGGGGATTCGAACCCCCGACCTGCCGGTTTCTGTTGGAGCGACCGCTGACGGAGACGCGTTAGCGTCCATCTACAGCCGGCCGCTCTACCTCTAAGCTACGCCCCGATCAACAAATCCTGAACCTAGTCAATATTTATATTTTTCCTTTCATCAATTGGAATAAAGCCTCCGCATTACTCTATAACTTCAAAGTATGGATTGACTAAATGGGGCTTTCCTCCTCCGTAAGTGGAGACAAACCTCCTTATCTCCTCCAGATCATCCTCCGTCAGCCAAGGATATTTTACTGTTCTGAAAATTGTGTAGGGGAGTCCTGATGCTATTTTCACCGATCTCATCAGGTCATCAGGGCAAAATCTAGCCCTTATGGTCTTCTCATACTTATCTCTGTCAAAAGGAGGGGCTTTTATATCTATGGCAAATCCATCCACATGGCATGCTATCATCTCCAAGATATCAGGAAGGGAACCATTGGAATCAACTCTTATGGGCAGATCTCCTCTTCTTTTCCTGATGAGATCTATCAAGTTGAGAAGCTTTGCCCCATGCAGTGCAGGCTCTCCACCTGTTATTATCACAATGTCGACAATAAAGTTGTTATCCAGCTCCCAAATTAGTTTTTCCAGCGGAATCTCATTAAACTTTCCTTTCGCTATAGCTCGATTATGACATCCGATGCAGTTAAAGTTGCAGTACGGCAGATATATGTTCAGGGATATCATGCCCGGGTGATCTATTGTGGATGTCAGCAGAGAGGCTATCTTCGGAAGATCTCCCATTAAAAATCCCTCAAGTAGATCTCCACATCCTCTCTTCCTATTATTCCTCGTGTAACCCAGTCAGCTCTTCTAGAATCCTGCCATATGTTCTCCTCTCCATCATATATCCCCTCCGAAGAATCCCTTCTTTTTATCCTTCTGGCAATGGGCCTGAAGTATCCCACAACTCTTGAATAGACTGTTGTGTCATCGCTGTGACAGTTGGGACAGACTAAGTGCTCCCCAACAAACTTCCTTCCACAACTATTGCATATAGTTAAAGTAGGGGTTATAGTCATATATTTTACTGGATAGTTAGAGAATATGGATTTCACTAATTTCTTCTTGGCTGCAGGATCCACTTTCTCCCCCAGAAAGAGGTGAAGGACAGAGCCTCCAGTAGCATAGTTCTGTGTATGAGCAGATACATAGACCAATCTTGATATGTCCCTTGCGCTGAAGGGAGGCTGGAACCCTGAGGTGAGTATCGGCCGATTCTCCGATGCTGATACATATATATCAGGTATTCTGTCCCACCTCCTTACTCTCTCACTAACTAGCTCCCTAAACATCTTGAACTCATAGTGCACCTCTCCTCTCAGCCATTTGACAAACTCCAGATCCTTCCTCGCCAGATAGCCAGCAGCCGTCTCCATTGGAGCATATTCAAAGTTCCATGCGATTCCATCCATTTCCTGGAATTCCCTCAATCTCTCCAAGATGTGGCTTGCAACTTTCCTTGCGATGTCGAGTCCCTCCTCGCACAAAATCCCCTCCTTTATCCCGAAGTTTATCAGCCCCTCATGTCCTCCTCCTAGCGATATCGTGTTGAAGTACGTGTTTAACGATTTGTCGACATAATAAAAGAAGGTTGGGTAGAGCTCCTTGTGTTCAATTATGAACTTCCTTTTTCTGTTGAGAGCATCTCTGGCCATGTCCAGCAGCAGATCCAAATGGTCAAATAGCGAGTTTAGATCGCCTCTGTGAAGATATGCCAATCTGTTGAAGTTCAACGTTATTACGCCGATCGAGCCAACCCCGGATGCATTCCCAAATATGGAGCCGGTGTGAGGAACTCTCATGAGCTCCTTTAAATCCACTTGAAATCTGCAACAGAACGATCTTTGAAGCCTTGGATCTCTTATCTCCAGATTATCCACTCTCTTTTTCCACTTCTCATCACAGAAGGGCCTTTTTATGTAGTTCTCGAAGTAAATCCCCCCAAAATTATCCATTAGATCCAGGAGCCTGTCAAGCACCTCTGATCCCCAATCGAGATCATCTGTCACATAAAGCGTTATGAGAGGAAATGTCCACGGCTTTCCCTCAGCATCTCCCTCCGACATCACCTCGAAAAAAGCCATGTTAACCTCATCATACAGTTCTCTTGGAAGATCACCAAAGGTCATCGGATTTGGCTCGAAGTTTCCTCCTATGATTACTGGTTCCTCCAGGAGGGCTGGAGCTGGTCCCCCTATTGTCACAGTCACGTTTGTGAACGGAGAGTTCCCACTCCTAAAATCCAGGTTTACATTGTAGACAAATGATTGAAATGCATTTTTCACATCATCGTATCTCAGATCCTTCCCCAGCTTTTCCCTCTCATACCAGACATAAGCAGCAGCAACTGTTGTTAGATCATTTAGGGCAACAGCACCGGATACCTCCTGGCTTATCTTGAGTATAAAGTTTGCTGCTTGATCGAGAAATGTCCTCAGATGGCGAGGTGGTCTTGATTTCACAGAGAAGCTATTTAGGGATTGAAGACCATGTCTCATTATATCCAGAGCTGAGAATCCAGCACAGTAAGGGCTAAGCTGGCTCATTTGATGATGATACCACCAGCCCTCCTCGTGCAGCATCCGCTCCTCCTCGGATAGGACTTTCTTCAGGTAAAACTCCCTTTGAACAAAGCCTGAGAGTATGCCAGCAAGGGAAGGGAGGGAGTATATTAGGTTTGCATTGTGCCTGCTCACATCATCCTTTTTTAGATACTCCTCTATAATGGAGAAAATCCTAGCTTCAAACTCATCAACACTCATGGAAGAATCATGGATGGATAATCCATCCAATATTTAAATACTTCTTCCTTCATTTCATGTCCGGAAGAGAGAATGAAGAAAGTTTGAAAAAGCAAAGGGGTCAAAGGAGAGGCTAAATCTCAAAGAAGGGCAGATCAAGAATCTGTGATGATCAGAACTCCGGAATGTATTATCATTCTGAATCCACACTTTCTGCACGAGATTTCCCCGGATATTATCTCCTCCTGAATGCACTTAATGCAATTATCTAGCGATATATTCTGGCTCTTCATAAGAAAACAATAAGAGCTGCAGAGGGGAGCCTTTATCTCCATTCCAGTTCCTACACTTCTAATTTCATGTTCTACCAGTAAAAGAGGAAATTCACCACATCTAGGACAAACCAGCAAGTCTAAAGCCCATCTTCTCATATAATTACCTCCAATGCTCTCGGTATATCCCTCCAACTTTCGACAACGGCATCGGCTATTCCTAATTTATTTTTCCCGATTAAAATAGCCTTCATCCCAACAGTTTTTGCGCCTTCAATATCCTCTTTTTCGCTGTCGCCTATCATCACTGATTCATCAGGTCTTAAACCAATTAGTTTAAGCGCCTCCAAAAATATCATACTGTCAGGCTTTATCCACCCCACATCTCTTGATGTCAAGATCACGCGAAATAAGTTGAGAATTCCGTCTTTTCTGAGTTTTTCCACGATCATCTGGCTGTAAGTGCAGTTGGAGATTATTCCCAAGGCATATCTTCTGCTCAGAAACTCCAAAACAGGTTTTGCATGGCACCTCATGACGGTCAGGTTTATGAACGGCCAGGAATATCCTTTTAAATGCTCCTCAGAGACCTCATCCTTCACGCCCAGTCTATTTAAAAACTCCCTTATCTCAACTTCTGCTGGCACTTCTCTCAGTTCCTTTTTCCTCTTCTCGTCAGTTTTCCTTCTTATCTCGAGAAATATACTCAGAGCACTATCATTAACCTCCAATCCAGAGGCTCTTGCTATTCTTCTAACTCTCTCCATCTGGTACAACCTCTCATCCACAATCTGGACGTAGAGTGTGTTCCAGAAGTCCACTAGGATGCCCTTTATCATCCTCAGAACATGGAAAAGGATAAATATAATGGTTATTTAGGCCTGCTTATGGCAAACGATCACATGTACGAAGTTCCTATTAAAAAATCTGAGAGAGCAATTAAAGTGGATAAGGAATATAAGGAAAAGCTTAAGTCAATCTATGGTGATAAATTCATATCCAAATTTTCCAAGGACAGCTTGGAATGCCCTATAATGAAAAAAGAAGTGAGCTTTCTCGTTTGTCTTGGATGTAAAAACTTTGTAAGAAGGTTCAAGGGAACCGTGCACTGCAGGGGCATGCCTTTTCAGCAAAATGAATAGTACAACAAATTGTTCATCTTTTATATCCTCTCGAAATCCATGTTGAGATGAGAGAGGAGGTTAGAGCTATTATTATAGCAAAAATAATGACATAAATGTAAAATAATCTCACCATAGCTTCATACAAGCTTGTTGTATTTCCTTTCAAAGCTAATGGTGTTACATTTCCCTCAGAAGGAACTGAGAGGGCTGTTGGGGCTCTTATAAGCTCATTTTTAGGGGCAAATACATTGCTAAAGCCGTATAGGAATATCCCACTCATTAAAAGAGCTATCATCAGCGATAGCATGACCGGTTTGGTGTAATCAAAAATTCTGGTCCTCTCAGCTTTCTCCTTCTTAGAGACATCTCTCTCAACTCTAGGGGCTATTGTTATTATCAGACGGTTTGAAGTCAACTCATAGAGCTTCTTTCTCCCGTGTTTTCCAGGAATATCCCCTGCTATTTTGACGAAGCCTGATTCGACGAGCTTGGATAGATGAAACATGACGGTGCTAATCGGCAAACCGGTTGATTCAGATATATCTCCTGCACTCTTCGGTCCATTTGATAATGCCAGCAGTATGGTTCTTCCTGTCTCGCTTGAGAGCACTGAAGCCAGAGTGCTCAGCCTATCATCTTCTATGTGAAATACCTCCTCCATTGATTTAACAGATGCTGTTACAAATAAAAACCTTGTTTATTTGCTTCCAAGATCACTGAACCAATCTAAAATGATCTTAGCAACGGGCAACAAATCCTTATAACTCACTATATAATCTGCTAGCTCAGCTAGCCTTCTGGATCTCGGATTAAAGGCTATCCTCAGGCCAACGGGGAGCTCAAACATGCTGACATCATTTTCTCCATCTCCAACCACTGCAATATTTCTCATGGGAACTGCCATATCCCTGGATATGCTCATGAGGATATCTCGCTTATCGAAGCCCACTTCTACCTTAACTCCTCTTATTAAATCATTCTCTAATATCATTCTATTTATTTTTATAAAATCCAATTCTATGTTTTCCAGAGAGCTCAGAACAGCATCTATTCCTGAGCTTATCACGCCCACTGCTATGCCCGACCTCCTCAACAGATTCACAGCTGTATCCATATTTTTCATGGGTTTAACTGTTGCTTTAACCTTTTCTGCAAGGTATTTCATGCTGACCCCAGTCCAGAGGGCTACATCTCTCTTCGCCCACTCCTCGTATGAGATCTCACCCTTCATGTAGAGCTTCATATTATCCTCGGCAGCTTTTTCAGTCTCCAGAATCCTGTGTATCAGTCTCCATGAGCTATCCACATCGATAAATGTTCCATCTAGATCGAATACAGCTATGGCCTTCTTCCCATTCATGCTGGCTAATTTGATAACCTGGAGTATATCAACCTTCCTGTCGTAAATGGGAGTTTAAGGACAACTAATAATGAAACAATTCTTTCAGGAATCTCCTTATTAGCACTTTTCTTAATGAGAATAGTTTTAGTTTAGTATTATTCTGTAATAGAAGTCTCCTAACTTAGTAACGGCATTTTCGCTTCTCTGCAACACCAAAAGCCCTTAATTATGGATAAAAACTCCCTTATACAATGGTCAAGAAGGTTGCTTAACGAGGATAATCTTTTTTATAGGAGATCCGCTCAAATGGCCTCCACAGGAGAGTACAAAAACCTCACCGTCATGAGAAGGAAAAGCTTTATTTTTATTGTCAAGGATTCTCCTGTGTAGGGGGTGAATCATGATAAGCTTAATGCAGTTAGGAGGGCAGCAGGATTGGCTCTCATGGATCTTATTCATCGTATTCATAACGATCCTTCAGTTCTATGCTCAAAAATTCCAGATATGGAAGTGGATGAATGATATAAGCAATGCTCTCTCCCAGCTTAAATCGTATGTGAACGATGCATCCAACACATTTATTGAGGAGGCGTCCAAGCTTGGGGTATCGAGAGAAGAGGCAGACAAAGGATTATCCAGACTAAAAAGCTTTTTCATAATAGAACCAGTGAGTCTTGATCCCAATGGATTGATAAAGAGACTTGAGCATATAATAGATGGCTATCTGGACTTCTTGGACAGAGAGGTATCAAGAATAGCTCCTAAGGCGGATGAAAACAAAAGGGCCAATCTAAGGGATCAACTTGAGGGGATAATAGTTTTGGATCAGATATATCGAGTTGTAAGGCATTACCTCATACTGGGAAAAAGGACGCAGAACTGGATCTATATTGCACAGATACAGATGATGTTGCCAGAAATACTTAGGATAGCAAAAGCATATTGGAGAGCTGGGGAAGCTTTCAGGAGAGGATTGCCGATAGGAGATAGCATAGGTCCTTTAGTAGCCCTAAACCTCATAGGCAATGCAGAGGTGAAGGAAATAGCTCCAGATGTCGTTGGGGCAGAGATAGACATAGAGGGAAGAAGAGTGCTTGTTGTGAAAGCTAAAGGGCCTGGAGGAAATGTGGGCAAGCCAGGAGAGGCAATAGAAAGGATAATAGAGTCAAGAAATGGCAATATAGCTAGGATAATAATGATAGATGCAGCTGCAAAACTAGAAGGAGAGCCCACAGGAGAGATAGCTGAGGGGGTTGGAGCAGCTATAGGGGATCCTGGACCGGAGAAATGGAAAATAGAGCAAGCAGCCACAAAACATGGCATACCAGTTGACTCCATAGTGATAAAGATGGATCAGCTTGAGGCGATAACAGTCATGAGACCAGAAATAGCTAAAGCTGCTGAGGAAGTGGTCAATAGAGTGAAAGAAGCTATAGTCAACAGAACCAGGCCGGGTGACTATATAATAGTGGCAGGAATAGGCAATTCAATAGGAGTGGCTAATAGAGAGGAAGCAGCGCATCTCATTGAAGTGGAGGCAGAGGGCATAGCGGCATGAGGAGGTGTATTCTGATGTCGGAGGAGAGACGCAGGGAAAGCTATATGATTGTTTTTTTCTTCATAATATCCATTTCTATATTACTGGGAGCAGTTCTTATATGGGTTGGTCTTCAAGGAGCGCCCTCTGGAAGTATTAACTCAATGATGCAGTTTTTGTTTGGGATAATAACAATAGCAGTTGCTGCAAAGATGATGTCTGATCTCATGAAGACGAGGGAGAAAGAGAAAGAGCACAAATATGAAGTGGTCACAGTTCTTCAGTGTAAGAACTGTGGAGTCAAAATGGAGAGGCCCACGAGGGACGGAGAATACGTTGGAATGATAACAGAGGAGAAGTGTCAAAAGTGCGGCACAAGTTCCATGATAATACGTTTTATCTACTGTAAAACTCCGCTTGAGCAAGCGGTGAGCTGATGTTCAGCATAAGGAAGAAGATAATCGTGGTTCCATGTGTTGCTGTCTTCAACAGAGATGGAAAGATCCTTCTTCTGAGGAGAGGAGAAGAGAAGCTAAACAAGGGAAAATGGGAGATACCAGGAGGGGGAATAAGATTTGGGGAAACCCCAAAACAAGCGGCCCTCAGGGAGCTTTGGGAGGAGACCGGTTTTACCCCAAAGTACTCTGATCTAATACCTGTAGATTCATTTGGAATAACATATAAAGATAGAGTAGAGTTCATAATACCTCTATATGCAGTAAGAGTGGATGGAGATCCTGTGCTCAGCCCAAATGAGCATAGTGATTGGGGCTGGTTTTCATTGGATGAGGTAAGAGAGCTTGAAATGAAATCTGAGACAATGAAAGGAACCTATATAATGGCAAAGTCGGCAAAAGAGGTTCTAGAAAAGCTTGGAATTTAGTATATTATTCATCTAGATTATTTTTGTTGCTTAAAGTTTATGAAATATAATTAGGTCAGCTACCCCTGGGAACATCATCCCTCCCCTAGGTCAATCTGGGGTGGTAACTTCATCCCAGATATTATCCCACCAGTTATTCTTAAGCTCTGCTGGCATGCCAACACCATACATAATAATATAATTAGGGTTAATATGGAAGGCGTTCTCGATAATTCTTATGCAGAAGGAGAACAATAAGATCATGCCTAGAACTTTAAAGGGAAAAGACGCCTGGAGATTTGTCGCCTCTCTTGAGAATAGAACAATGGACATTGAACTCTTCAAAGAAGCTGTTATTCAAGTCATAAAGGCCGTGAGAAACAACGGAGATGAGGCAGTTAGGGAATATATGGTGAAATATTACGGAGTGGATATACCTACAGATGAGTTCATGGTCTCAAAGGAGGAGATAGAAAACGCTTTTGCTCGGATTGGAGATGCGGAGAAAAAGGCTATAGAGAAGGAAATAGAGATTTTCAAAATTTTCCATCGAAGGCAGAAACCTCAGGAAATAGTAGAATCTGGTAGCTATGGGAGAATTAGGCTTAAATGGGTTCCTCTTGGCAGAATTGGCGTTCATGTGCCGGAATATCCTGATTCTGCCTATATATCCACCATGATCTCGCATGTGGTCCCTGCTATGATAGCAGGAGTAGATGAAATTGCTGTATTCACTCCTCCTCTTGAAAACGGGGAAGTCAACCCTGTGCTGCTTGCAACGGCGAAGCTTCTCGGCGTAAAGGAGGTTTATAGGATAGGTGGACCCATAGCAGTAGCTGTTATGGCATATGGAACTCAATCCATACAGGCAGTTGATAAAATATTTGGCGCTGGAGATAACTATTTTATGGCTGCAAAACAGATAGTTGCTCAGGATACAAGAATAGACATGCCCTCCGGTCCTTCGGAAAACCTCATAATAGCAGATGAATCATCCAATTTGGATAGAGTCCTCCTGGATCTTATATCTCAAGCAGAGCACCTGGATTCCATGACCATTCTGCTGACAGACAGCGAGGATTTTGCATATAGGGTTGTTGAAATGCTTGAGTCCTCCCTGTTGGAAGCTGGCAATGCAGTGATCTCTGACAACATGAAAAATACTTTTATATTAATATTTGATGATATTAATGATATAGTGGAGGCAGTGAATGTGATTTCTCCGGAGAGAGTGGCAATATTCACATCAAACGCTGCGTCTATTGCCTCTAAAATAAACAATGCTGGGGCCGTATTCATAAACACACCAAGTGCCTTTGGCGATTATGGAGTTGGGATGAACCAGCAGCTTCCATCAAGCGGATTTGCCAGAAGCTTTGGTGCGCTGACAGTGCTTGACTTCATGAAGCCATTATATGAGATAGAATTAAACAATAATGGAATAAACGATCTTAAGATTTTCGTTGAAAAGATGGCATTATTGGAGGGCTTTCCTCTCCACGCAAAAGCCATAAGGGAATTCTGAATAAACTTATTTCCCCCACTTCTTTTCTCTATGCCCCTCTTTTAAGAGGAGTTCCCTTGTCGCTTTAGCTACAATGCTTGCAGCAGCTACTGTAGGGTAGTTCTCATCAGCTTTCTCCTCTACAATAAGCATGGCATTCATCCTCTTGGCTATTGGTTCCATGACATTTAATATTCTCACCCTGTCAAATGAGTCCACAATAATCCTGTCGACTCTAACTCCTTCTGTAGCTTTTTTAATAGCTTTTTCATGCCATTTAGCTAATAAATCATTTAGATTTCCCTTTTTCCATGAATATAAAAGCTCTTCTGGCTCTATAATTTCTACATCTGAGGAGATACATTTGCTCTTTATAAGGTCGCTCATTTTAGGTATTCTCCTCTTGGGAATGCTCTTAGATTCCATTAAGCCCATCGCTCTGAGCTCCTTTCTAGAACTCCCATTAAGAACAACAGCAGCCACAACTATCGGCCCCTCCATCTCCCCTTTTCCAGCTTCGTCCGAGCCCACTTCCACAGCTTCGTCCTCGAGAAGGGATGATGATATTATCTGTATTGCATTTACATGATAAACAGCAACGCCGCTCTTGTACACGATTATCTGGGAATCATCCACCTTAGCCCTGAAGATCTCATGATCGCTCAACCTGCTTAACATGCAATTTCTCTCCTCAAGCAGCTTTTTCAGCCTCAGTATCTCATCTGGTCTCAGTTTTGTGCTTAACTGCTCTTTTTGCATAGATAAGCCCTCCTATTACAATGAGAACTACTATAATGTAAATGTAATGAGGATATCCTACAGAGATGCTTCTCTGTATTTTCTCAGTTCTCCTAGGGGCGTTTTCTCCCTCATTTACCCAGGATGCCCAGATGAAAACATTCACGGGCTTTTCTAATTTCATGCTGATCTTTCGGTTTTCAGCATAACCAGGTGGCATGTCCCCTATTTTGAGTGTATTCAGGATACCATCCTCCTCTATGTGCACTTGAACATTTTTTGCAGTGAACATCGAGGGATTAGATATCTTCACAATTATCGAAGCATTTTCCCAGGGGAATACTCTCTCGGGCATGGAGACTATCTCCAAAGATATGTTAGCTGGTCTTATCACAGATACATTTCTGCTTACATGAACTTCTTTCAGCTTTCCATCGGCAATAAAGCTCATGCTAACCTCCAGCTTGTGATCACCTGCGGGAGCATCCACGGGAACTTGAAGTAGAAATGGTATTTCTAGCTTGGATGGATATATAATTTTATAAAAGAATCTTTTCAAAATATCTATACCTTGGTAGTTTATTTTTACACTTACATTGCTCAAGCTCACATCTGGAAGAGGGCTCATAAGGGCTATTGTCAGGTTTCCTTGGATTGTCTGGGGAGGTGCTACAGAGTACTTATCCAGATTTAAATATATTAAGGGTGAAAATTCCTTTACGTAAATGTTTCCAGCGCTGGCTGCTCTTACCTCTTTTATCGTACCGTTGGGATACTGAATAGTTGCGTTTATAAAAGCCATTATGTTCTTTTGTCCCGCAGTCTCCCAAGCAGGCACCCTCACAACAATGCTTATCCAAGCCTCCATGATCTCTTCTCCTCTGTTAACCATAACTGTCCTGTTGTCCAGCCAAAAACCTCTACCGTATAGAGAATTCCCCTTCACATCGTAACCCCATATTTCCTTGGGAGTTGCATTCCATCCCTCAGGAAGCATAAATCTGACCCGAAAGCCCAAAAGCTTGTTCTCAGATTCAGGCTTTCCTGGATATGACTTCACTATGTTGAACATTACAGTAGCTGTTCCTCCTGCATACACCTGTGCTGGCGTTGTGGATACATTCATGTACTGTGCACCCACGGGGATTAATTTAATTATTAGTAGAATCAGCAACATTAAAAGTCTGGTTCTCATAGGTAACTGTCCTGATAACCCTTTTAAATAATATTTTCTATCGAGTTCAATGGATGCTATAACAGTAATAAATCTAAGGAAGGAATTCGGGGATGTCATAGCTGTGGATAACGTGAGCTTCTCCGTGAGAGAAGGCAGCATATTCGGATATCTTGGCCCGAATGGCGCTGGAAAGACGACTACTTTAAGAATGATATACGGGGCTCTCAAACCAACAGCCGGAGAGATCTATGTGATGGGATACAATGCCCTCAGGGAGCAAAAGAAGGCAAAGAAACTCCTAGGAGTGATGCCGGAAAGCACAGGCATATACCCGAGATTGACAGCAGAGGAGAACTTAATATATTTCGGAAGGCTAAGAGGGCTCAGCGGCTACAATTTGGAGAGGAGAGTGGAAGAACTGTTAAAGAGGCTGAACCTTGAAGAGAAAAAACATGTGCTAGCAGATAGGCTTTCAAGTGGTCAAAGGCAAAAGTTGGCATTTGCCAGAGCAATAATACACGAGCCACCTGTTCTGATACTGGATGAACCAACTCTAGGTGTTGATGTGATGAGCGCTAGGGAGATAAGGGAGATAATAAGGGAATATGCAAATCAAGGTGGAACTGTAGTGCTCAGCACGCATAACATGTGGGAAGTTCAAAAGTTGTGCTCTGATGTGGCAATAATAAACAAGGGGAGAATAGTGTACAGTGGAAGCAGGGCTGAGCTTGAGAGGATATCCGGGGAGAAGGAGTTTGAGGAGATATTCATAAAGCTTGTGAGGGAGGAACATGCGGAAGCTTTTTAGGGGGTCATCTGGGGAGGTAAAGTTAACTAGATCGTTTGGAAAGCTGGGATACACTATACCGGGAAGAGTGGAGATTATAGTTATGTGGAAGGAGCTAGTTGAATCGATAAGGGACAGAAGAACGATGATAAATGTCTTCCTTCTGCCAGCTATATTAATGCCGATAACAATGGCGGTTCCATTGTTCATGATGAGCCCTAAGACAAGCCCTCCCTCTGTCATCATAGTGAACTTAGATCCAATGGCTCAAGACTTAGTAAAAAATTTGACAAAAACTCTGACGAAGTCAACGGTGGAGAATAAAGAGGTAAATGTGAGCGAGGTTATGGCAAGAGGAATAGCTGATCTAGTTGTTTTGATACCTAAGGATTTCTCTGAGAGGATATCTGCTGGAAAAAGTGCGACAATTACCTACTACTTTGACCCATACAACATGAAGTACAGCATGGCCGTTAGCGTGATATCAAATGTTGTCAATAGCTACAGCAGAAGCATATTGTATAAAAGGTTGAAACAGATAAACATGAGCCTTGAGTACGTTGAACCAGTGAGAACCGAGATGAGAGAAGTTGTGCCAAAGGGGGTCAGCGTAAGCCCCGCAGGCGTCTTCTCAGCAATGTTGTTACCTATGTTCGTGGGGATAATAGCGATATCAGGAGCTAGCTCCTTCGCCTTGGACATGATAGCAGGAGAAAGAGAGAGAAAGACGCTTGAAGCTCTTCTGTCTAATCCTATAGGTGATTTTTCAGTTCTCATGGGAAAGTACTTGGCGATGGCGATGATAGCTTTCTTAAGTGCTCTAACGATGATAATATCTCTTGGAATAAGCCTGATCCTCATGGTGACATTTATTCCATTTTATCCCTCTGAATCAATTAGCTTCAGTCTAAAGGACATGTTTCCCGGGATAAGTTACAATCCTATTGCAGTGGTAGCAGGGATAATAACAGCTGTGATATTATCAGCCTTAACAGGCAATGCTCTTATAACAATAGGGGCCTCTTTTGCGAAAAGCTTTAAAGAAGCTCAACAGTATGTGGGCTTCATAACAATGGCCCTAATAATCCCCATAATAGCAGTTCCGTACATGAGCCCATCCATGATGGGAGCTCTCAGATTTGTTCCTGTAGTCAACTTAATCGTATTTTCCAGAGACATAATGTTAAATCCCAGCGATTTTCTGCCAATAATAGAGAGTCTTCTGCTTTCAGTGGCTTATCTGATTCTATTTGTTTGGATAAGCTCCAAGATGTTCTCAAGAGAGACCATATCTCCTTCGTAAAAATTTTTAATCTAACTGGTGCAGATAGAAGTGGGTGATTGATTGAGGGCTGCTTGCAATGAGAGTACTGAGGTAGGAAAATCAAATATAATGGAAACCATAGGGACAAAGAATGCCCTTATAGTGCATAAGGAGAGACTTGCTCCTCAGATCAACTTATTTGAGATAAGAGCTCCTGCTATAGCAAGAAATGCAAAACCTGGGCAGTTTGTTGTGATAAGACTTCATGAGAGAGGGGAGAGGATCCCTCTAACAATAGCAGATGCAGATCCCTCCAAGGGGACCATCACAATAGTGGCTCAGGAGGTAGGAAAGACCACCTATGAGCTAGGATTGTACGAAGCTGGCCAGTCAATACTTGACATCTTGGGACCTCTGGGAAATCCCAGCCATATAGATCATTTTGGCATTGTTGTAATGATTGGAGGAGGAGTTGGTGTTGCTGAGATATATCCAGTGGCAAAAGCAATGAAAGAAAGGAAAAACACAGTTGTATCCATATTGGGATTTAGGAGCAAGGATCTTATCTTCTGGGAGGAGAAGCTTAGAAAGGTCAGCGATGAAGTAATAGTGACTACAAACGATGGAAGCTATGGGATGAAGGGCTTCACCACAGATGCGCTGAGAAAACTAATTGAGAACGGAAGAAAAATAGATCTAGTCCATGCAGTTGGTCCTATGATAATGATGAAGCTCATAGCCGAGTTAACCAGACCTCATGGGATAAAGACAGTGGTGAGCTTGAACCCGATAATGCTTGATGGCACTGGAATGTGCGGCGTATGCAGAGTCTCAATAGGAGGGAAAATCAGATTCGCTTGTGTCGATGGACCTGAATTCGATGCTCATCAAGTGGATTTCGACGAGCTTCTCAGAAGACTTGACTACTATAAGGATTTGGAGAAGATTTCATTTGAAAAGTGGAAAAAAGAAAGGGGGATGATATAAATGTCGAAGAGGAGGGTTATCAACAAGGTTAGGGTTCAAACACCCGAGAGAAAACCTGAGGAAAGGATAAAAGATTTCAACGAGGTCAACTTGGGATATACGCTTGAGCTGGCGAAAAAAGAAGCAGAGAGATGTTTGCAGTGCGTTAATCCGCTATGCGTGAAAGGGTGCCCCGTGAGCATAAATATCCCGCTTTTCATCTCAAAAATACTTCAGGAGGACATAAAAGGAGCCCTAGAAGTAATATGGAGCACTAACTCACTTCCAGCAATAACTGGAAGAGTATGTCCTCAGGAAATCCAGTGCGAAGGGCTCTGTGTTATGGGTAAAATAGGCGATCCCATAAACATTGGAAAGCTTGAGAGATTTGTTGCCGATTATGCTAGGGAAATTGGCATAGATGACGAGCTTCTGGAGGAACAGATAAAGAACATAAGACCTAATGGTAAAAAGGTAGCTGTTATAGGTTCTGGACCAGCTGGACTTACTTGTGCAGCAGAACTCGCCAAAATGGGCTACGAAGTTGTCATATTCGAGGCACTTCATGAGCCAGGAGGGGTTACTATATACGGAATTCCGGAGTTCAGGCTTCCAAAGGAGATAGTGAGAAGAGAGATAAATAATCTGATAAGGCTTGGCGTCAAGATAGAAACTAATGTCCTTGTCGGAAAGACAATAACATTTGAGGATCTGAGGAGGAATTTCGATGCCATTTTTATAGGCAGCGGGGCTGGAACACCGAAATTTGCTGACTGGGAGGGCATAAACTTAAATGGCATTTATTCTGCAAACGAATTTTTGACAAGAGTAAATCTGATGAGAGCTTATTCCTTCCCAGAATACGACACACCTATCAAAGTAGGAAGGAAAGTAGCAGTTATAGGAGGCGGAAACACTGCTATGGATGCCGCAAGAAGCGCTTTAAGACTTGGTGCTGAGGTATGGATCCTTTACAGGAGGACAAAGAATGAGATGACAGCAAGAATAGAGGAAATACATCATGCCGAGGAAGAGGGCGTAAAGTTCATGTTTTTGGTCTCTCCAAAGCGCTTCATAGGAGACGATCACGGAAATCTAAGGGCTATAGAGCTTGAAAAAATGGAATTGGGAGAACCTGATGAATCTGGAAGAAGAAGACCTGTTCCAACAGGAGAAACTGTAATAATGGAGTTTGATAATGCAATTATAGCGTTGGGACAGACTCCGAATAAGACATTTATCCAGAGCGTTCCTCAATTGAAAGTTGATGAAGCAGGCAGGATAGTAGTGGATGACAATCTAATGACAAGCATACCTGGTGTATTTGCCGGAGGAGATGCAATAAGAGGAGAAGCGACAGTTATACTGGCTATGGGAGATGGAAGAAAGGCCGCAAAGAGTATAGATGTCTATCTGAGACAAAGATAATTTAATACTTATAGAACCAGAATTAGTTTATTAAGCTGGCTTCTCAACGATGGACGATGGATGGAATTGAGAGAAACAAGATAGAAGAGCTTGCCATGAAGTATGCTGTTCAGAACGCCATGAAATATGGAAAAGCTAAGATAGAACCTGTTATGGCTAAGATAATGGCAGAACTTCCGGAGTATAGAAGCCAGGCACATGAGATAAAGAAAATAGTTGAACAGATTGTAGAAGAAGTGAATAGAATGGAAAAAGCTGATCTAGAAGATATATCATCAAAATTTGGAGTTACTGTGGAGAAGAAGAAACAAGAAGGGGAGAGAAAATGGCCAGAACTTAAGAATGCTGAAATAGGATCAGTAGTGACAAGGGTCGCTCCGGAACCGAATGGATATCCAACATTGGGCCATGCCAAGGGACTTCTTGTTCCATTTATATATGCTAGAATCTACAAGGGAAAATTCCTCCTGAGATTTGAAGACACAAATCCTAGGGTTGAGAAAAGGGAGTTTTATGACGCTATAAGGGAGGAATTCAAGGCCCTGCTTGAGGGAGCTGAGAGAGAGCTGGGTCTTTCTCCAGGAAAGTGGGATGAGGAGATAATAGAGTCAAATTACTTGCCCCAAATGTACTCAATGGCGGAAAGATTGATAGAGCAGGAAGATGCATATGTATGCACTTGTGATGCAAAAAAAGTGAGAAGGCTCAGGGCTGAGGGGGTGGAATGTGAGCACAGGAGAAATCCCAAGGAGAGGAACATGGAGCTATGGAAAGAGATGATAAACGGAGGCATACCGGAAGGAGGGGCGCATTTGAGGCTGAAGACTGACATGAATCACCCCAACCGCACAATGAGAGATCCTGGAATATTCAGGATAGTGGAAGCAGAACATCCAATACAGGGAAGGAAGTACAGAGTCTACCCGACATACGATTTCTCCATAAGCGTCATGGACTCCCTGACAGGGGTAACTCATGCCTTTAGAAGCAAGGAATTTGAGCCCCATGTAGAAGTTCAGAGGACAATTCTGGAGAAGCTGAACTTGAGAAAGTATGAGATGATACAATTTGGGAGAGTTACAGTGGAGGGAGTCCCTCTTTCCAAGAGATATATAAGGCCCTTGATAGAATCAGGTATTCTTCAAGGATGGGATGACCCAAGAATTCCCACTTTAAGAGGTCTGTTCAGGAGAGGAATAACTCCGGAGGCTATATCCCGATTTTTCTACGATCTTGGTCCAAGTAAGGTTGATTCCACGATATCAATGGATGCTATAGCTGCTTATAATAGGAAGATACTGGATTCGGTCGTTCCAAGATATATGTTTGTTCCTGATCCAGTAAGGGCTGTTGTGGAGAACTTTCCTGAAGGACTTAAGGCAACCGTTCAAGTGCACCCGAGCAGGCATGATATGGGTTATAGGGAGATAAAAGTTCCTGCAAAGAAAGGGGTGGCTGTGCTTTACATAGCTGGCGAGGACAAGAAAACGCTAAAGGAGGGGGATGTTATAAGGCTTAGAGGCCTTTCAACGGCAGTTGTGAGGAGCATAATGCCTGATGAAATTTCCCTCAAGCATATATCGGAGAAGAAGGAATCGGAGAAAGTGATTCAGTGGGTTCCGGCGGATCAAGCAGTCCCGGTTAAAGTAATTAAGCCTCTGTCCTCCTACTCTATATCATTAGTGGGAGGATTCGGGGAGCCTGCGATGAAAGAGCTGAGACCAGGTGATATGATACATTTGATAAGATACGGATTTGCCAGAGTGGACTCACTCGACAGAACTGTAAACTTAATATTCTCTCATGAATAACCTTGAAACTATTATGGTATAGACTTCTGGACAGCACATTTATAACTACTAGAGAGAGGAGACTCTAATGCGCAGGGAAATTGCAACACTTCTCCTGATGGTCCTCTTTCTACAATACGCTAATGTTATTGCTAATAATGATAATGTCATCACGTTAAAGCTGGGGATCTCTCCAAGTGATATGAAGTCAATCCCAACACCTCAAATACTGTCAGATGGAGTGGTGGTGGCTCTTAAAAACATGCTGAAAAAGCTATGTTTCGATGGAAAAGAGGCATGGACCTCATCCCTTCCTTACAGCATAAGGTTTCTCCTGGGGGTTGATTCATCTCTGCTTGTCTTTTCAACAGGAGGATACCTCTATCTAGTGGATGCAAGCAATGGCAATGTTCTGGATTCCGTTTCGCTGGGAGATGAGGTATCCACGCAGCCTGTGATAAGCAGCGGGATGATATACGTCCCTCTGAACTCTGGAAATCTGGTGGCTTTGAGCTTATTAAGCCTTAGAAGGGTTAGGAGCATAAAGCTTGATTCTGTACCTCAATCATTAGTTCCATTTTCCGATGGAGTGGCTGTTGTAACGAGCAAGAGCACTTATCTGATATTTTCAGGTGGTTATACAGTACAAGTGAACATAGCTCTCTTGAACATTGGCTCTGTTGCTGGGAAGGTTGTCGGAATAACTGACAATAAGGATCTTGTGTTGATAAACAAGGATGGATCCACCGAGGTTATAACAAATATAAAATCCGGTTTCATCCCAGCTGGACAGCTTGTATCCGTTGGAAATAATGTATATGTCCTGACCGGAGGAGGAACTCTCTTAAGAGTAAATGTGATCGATAGATCAATTTCATCCGAGATGCTGGATATATGGCCTTTATGCCAGCCTCTTGTATCGGAGGGCGCGATGTTAATACTTGGATCAAATAGTATTATAATTAAAAGTATATATGGAATAACTATAGCCGAGAAGAACATAGAGGGCTTCTCAAATCTAGTTTCCTTCAGGGGATTTTCCGAGTCAGGGGAGGCCTATTTAGCCGGTATATCCAGCTCAGGTGACCTCATGATATGCAGAGTGGATCTTCTCTTATTTTCGGGGAGAGGATATGTGAAGGAAAGATCTGTCTATGTCAAAGGAGATCTCTGTCTCCTCACAAGCTCTGAGAAAAAGGTATCTTTATACATGCTTGATAACAGCACGGGCGATACAAAAACATTGGATATCGCTGTGATACCGCCTGGATTCTGCAAATCCATATCTATTTCAACAACAGTTCCTGAGAACTGGACATATCTGCTTGCTGGCTTCGCAATAAATGGCCATAGACTTCCTCCTTTCATATCAGCTAGATATCAACCTCAGGTTATAGCTGTTGGAGAGCTAAAGCTAAAGATGCCTGAAAGTATTTCCATCCCACTGGGCGGCAAAGAGAGCATAAACTTGATCATAAATAACACAATGAGCAGGGAGGAATTCGATCTTTCAGCTGAAGCTCAGGGGGTTGTCCTCTCGTTTCCCAACAAGATAAAAGTAGGAAAGAATAAATTGACAGAGATATCCATTAAAGTGCTCGGCAAGCAGGTGGGGAGCTCCACTTTACACGTGAGGATCTTATCAGAAGGAAAAGTGCTGGCCGAAGGGAGAACTCAACTAGAGGTAGTGCCAGTAAAGGTTATAAGCTTGGATATAGCCCAGAAGAACGGCAGTTTTCTCTTGCTGGCTAATCTTACAAATAGAATCGGCAGTAATGTAAGCATGACTCTGGAATTATACTTGGATGGGACAAAGATAAATCAAACTAGAATCTATTTTGCAAATGAGGGAGAGTCTAAGGAGTTTGTAATGCCCATTAAACTGGCTCAGGGGAATCATTCGCTTGATGCTGTAGTCTCTGTAAATGGAATAATAGTTGATAAAATCTCTCGTAGCGTACAGATAAGTCCACAGGCCCAGATAGGCAAAGGTCTTGCGATAGGCATGCCCTATCTGCTTGTTGTCTCCGCCATAGCATTAGTTGGTGTAGGTCTTTTAGTCTATAGAAGAAGAAAGAAGCCAACTCCTGTGGTTGGGCTTCCTCCAAAAGTTCCTGTCGTTGCTCCTCCCTCAGAGGAGGTGAAAACTCCTGAAGTAGAGGCAGTGCCTGAGGTTGTGCAGGTGAGGGAAAAACCAGAAGAACTTGTGAAACCCGGAATAAGCATAGAAGAGATAAGAAACAGAATAAATGGAATAAAAAGTGAGCTGCTGGATGTAAAGTCGCTGAATGAGAGCGTAGAAGGAGAAATAGGAGAAGAAGTATTTCATGATGAGATATCTGAGCTTGAGGAGAAGATCTCAGAGGTGGAGGAGCTTCTCTCATCTGGCAGATCAGATGAAGCAGCAAACGAAGCGGACAGATTAGCAGAGACTATATCATCACTGAGAAAGAGAATTATTGCTGCTAGACAAGTTCTAATAAACAACTGGGATGTTGTGGAGAAAAGAATAGACATAATGCTGAGGATCTGGGGTAGAGCCCCCTCATCAATGCTCACGATGGTTCCCCCAGAGCTCAGGATGACAGCTCTGAAAATATATGTCAGAAAAAGGGGAGATGTGGAGATAGTAGGGGATGAGATAAGGAGGAAGGAATCAGCCGAATAAGATAGATCCTAGTCTGTAGTATAGGATAAAACCTGACTTCATCATTTTTCGGTTATTTTCTTGATGGTATTTTTGCTGCCTTTATTATGTGCAGCTCATTACAAAGCCCTTTAGATATCCCGTCCACGGGTGCTTCGGATCTATCGGATGATCTGGTGACTGACCCAAGGTTCCATTCAACAGCTTAATTTCTCTTCTAGCCTTACTTCCAGCCTTAATAACTATTATTTTTAGCTCCTCCTGGGATAAAAACTGGCTACAACTAAAAGTAAGTGCAAAACCTCCTTTTCTAACCATGCTCATCGCTTTTGTGTTCAGCATTAAATAAGCCCTCTTCCCCACATCCTTCCTGTCAATAGAGGGGATCAGGGCAGGAGGATCTGCTATGACAACATCATATTCCTTGTTTAGCCTCAGTTCCTTTACATTCCCCTTTATGAAATTTATCTTGACCTTATTGAGCTCTGCATTCCTAGCGATTTCCCTCTCTGCATAATCGGATTCATCAACAGCAGTTACATCTGCGCCCTCTACAGCAGCATGCAGGCCAAATCCCCCTGTATATGAGAAGAGATCCAGCACTTTATCTCCTTTTGACACATATCTCCTCAGGTATATCCTATTCATTCTCTGATCTATAAAGAATCCGGTTTTCTGTCCTTTTAGGACATCCACATGGAAGAGAACTCCTTCTTCATCTATTATGGTGTCAGATGGGCCTTCTCCAGCTATTCTTCCCTTCCATAGTGGAAGATCTATCTGTCTCCTAGTTCTGCTGTCGTTCCTTGCAAATACGGCTCTAGCACCCAATTTTGTCAATATGCCAGCTATGTCCTTTATTCTTGCATCAAAGCCGATTGATGTGCTGGTTATAGATGCTATGTCATTGTAGAAGTCCACTATAAGCCCCGGAAGAAGATCGCTCTCGCTGTGTACCAACCTAAAGTAATTTCCAAGCTTCATCTTCCTCCTCATGTTCAAGGCTTTTTCAATCCTCTCGCTCATGAGATCTAGACTTACTTTATCCTTAAATGCCAGCATTCTTACTCCTACTGATCCTATCTCCTCATAGAAGCCTTCTCCAAGGAATTCTCCAGTTTCATCCTTCACTATGACAATATCTCCTCTTGACACAGGCCCGATAAGCTTCTTTATCATCCCAATACCGATGTTAAACCTGCCTGAGAGCACAAGAGAAGCCCCTTTCTTGTCCACTACCACTTCTCCAGTCGGATGCCAGCTCATAAGCCATGACCCTTAATATCTTTTCAGCTCCATTTCCTTGATAAGTCCTCTTGTTAATACTTCAGAGCCATCAGATCTCACCACCAATGTATCCTCTATTCTGATCCCGCCCCACCCTTTAATATAGATGCCAGGCTCAACTGTTACAGTGTAATTCCTCTCTATCTTATCCTTAACACCAACGAGAAGTCTAGGAGGTTCATGGACCTCTAGGCCTATGCCATGACCCGTGCTGTGAACAAAAATATCCAGCAACCCCCTCTTGTTCAGCACATCTCTTGCCTCCTTATCTGGATCCTCAGCGCTCACTCCGGCCTTAAGTTTCATAATGGCTTTTTCCTGGCTTTCATAGACGGCATTCCAGAGATCCTCCAGCTTCTTTTCTGGTTTTCCTATCACAAACGTCCTTGTCATATCACTGGCGTACATTGAATAACTGGATCCAAAGTCGATGAGCACGATATCTCCCTCTCTTAACTTCCTCTCAGTGGGAACATGATGTGCGTTAAATGAGTTCTCTCCAAAGCATACTATCGTGGGAAAAGCAGGACCATCTCCTCCAAGTCTCCTCATCTCCAGCTCTATTCTTCCTGCTATCTCCTTCTCTGTCACCCCAGGCATTATCTCCGATACTGTGCTGTAAAAAGCATTTACAGAGATGTCAGCGCTTTTTCTCATCGTTTCTATCTCCCTTTCGCTTTTAACAGCCCTAATTCTGAGGATCTCTCGGCTTAGACTTAGCACAGGAAGGCTCTTTCCTCCTCTTCTGAAGGCCCTTCTTAGCTCCTCCTCTTCCTGCTCGTTGCCATCAAAAGCGAGCTTTCTTGTCCTCATACCTCTCTTTTTAATTTCATCTTTTATCAAAAAGCTTATTTTCTTGTCATCAACTTTGTCAAGACCGTAAAACGGCTTTACAGTAACTACCTCGTATGCTGTCTGCTCCTCAGCTATCTTATCCCCGAACGCATATCTCGCTATTAGAAAGGGATCTTCATCGATTGGTACAACTAAGGCAGATGCTGCACTTGTTCCGGAGAGATAGGACATGTTTGCACCAGATCTGATTATGGATAGGTCCACTTTTTTGCTTTCCATCCACTTTCTAAGCTTGAATATTCTCGAATCATATTCCTCCTTAGGGAACATCTGCTATCCTGTCGCTGGCGGCTGATAAACCTAATAGGTCATTAAATACTTAATATTATTTTCTTAGGGATTATGTTTGGACAGCTAGATCCAGCATTGCTTGGATAAAAATTAAATTCTGTCGGGGTCACTTCCCTTATGCCAGGCATACATGCATTAATTAATATATACACGGAGAGCAAGAGCATTGATAAGATATCGAAAAAGCTTCAGGAGATGGAGGAAGTGATAGATCTCTATGAAGTAACTGGGGACTACGATCTGGTTGCCCTTGTGAGAACAGAGGATCCAACGAGCTTCAGAAAATTCCTCAAGGATAAGATCCTCTCTCTAGAGGGAATAAGAGGAACAAACACTGTGATAATACTTCATATAAGCAAAAGAAATGGGGAGGTAGTTGAGGAGTAATGGTGAAAAGGATTTTAGTGCCCTTGTATAGAAAAATAGATCTGGATTTGTTCCTTCACATGATAGTGCCGATATTATCAGAGAAAGATGAGATAACACTGTTTCATGTAATTCAGGTGCCGATAACGACAGCAATGGATAAGGAACTCTTCTCCAAGGAGCTTGAAGAGGTAAGCAAATGGCTTGAGGAGATGGCAGAGGAGCTTGCAGGTAGGGGCTTGAGGGTTCAGACAAGAGTTGTGATGTCAAGAGATGTTGCTGAGGCGATAGCTAGAGAAGGGGAGGAGGGAAATCATGATGTGATATTCATGCTCAAAAGAAGGAGAAAAAGTTTAAAGAGAGTTTTTCAGAGGAGCATTTCATCCAGAGTATCGGAGCTCTCAAGAAAGCCTGTTGTAACAATATTGGTCGATAAAATCTAGGAAAGCAACTCGGATTCATATCTCTTTAGGTGTTCCATTGCCTGTTTTACATCAGTATAGAGCTTTCTCACTTCATCTACATCCTCAGGAAGCACTTTATTTCTCGACATCGATCTAGCTCTTACTCCAGCCATGCTGAGAAGCTGGACAGCATGCCTAAGTGAGGTCTCAGCTCCTATCTTTACAAGGGAGTCAAATGCCTCCTTTTCGATTTCAATTTTCTCCTCTGCTGCTCTTATCTTTAGTATCTCTCTTATCTCATCCTCATTGTATTTATCTGTCGTTATTATGACAAGCCTGTCCAGAAGGTCTAGAGGAAGGCCAAATGGAGATTTCACATCAGTTCCTCTTATTGTAGTCATGCCTCTATTTGTGGCCATGACTATTATGGGGACGAGCTCCCCCTCCATAGCTCTTGCCAAGAAGCTCAATGCTTCTATATCCATCATGTGGACATCATCTATAAACAGCACTCCTGGTATTATCTCAGCTCTTCCCTCCTTCACCCACTCGCTTACCTGCTCATCTACAGATGCCCTGATTTCTGAGCTTATCTCCTTTTCTGCAGAGAAGCCGAAAAGAAGCGAAGCTATACCAGATCCCCTTCTTCTAGCAAAAAGCTCGTCCAGATCGTACAAAGTCATCGTGTATATGAACTCCTTCTCCTTCATCACATCCCCATCCGGTTTAGGAACAGTTTTTTCAGTCTCTATTTCATATAGCTCCTTGCTTGAACTAGATCTCCCCACTCTTGCTACTCTTCCAGTCTCAGCATCTATCTGGATCACATCACCTTCTCTAACTCCTAGCTCGACAAGCTGAGTTGCTACCCCCTCTCCCACCTCGAATGTCCTTGATTGCTTTTTCGTTTCCAGGGTTATTCTAGCGCTTCTAGGTATCTGGTAATACGGATTGTAGGGATTTGAGGAATACCTCACATCAAGTTTAGTGACTTCCCCCTCATAGATCTTCCTCATCTCATGCAGCCTGACGCCTATTGCCTTTCTCATTGCCTCCATCAGGACATCAGTCTTCCTCCTCTCTGCACTGTATATTTCAGAGCCTGAGAGCACAATGAAGGGCACATCTTCTCCAAGCTCTCTTGCTATTCCGACTGCTAAAGCTGTTTTTCCGGTTCCTGGAGGTCCTGCGACTAGAACTCCCTTTCCACTGAGCTTCCCCTCCTTGGCCATCTTTACCACAAGATATGCAGCTTCCCTGGCCTTGATCTGTCCGACCATTCCATCAGCAACTAGCTTTGCTCTCAGGTTCTCATCAACCCCTAAGCCTCTTATATGGCTATGAGCTCCAACTCTCTCCAGTCTCTTGGGCGTGGGCCCTGATATCTCTCTTATCTCCGACAAGGCTCCCACCTCCCAAGAGCAGCAAATCTAGCCTACTGGATAGAAATTTAAGCTTTTCTGTGAAATAATCCACTTAAACTATAACTCAAGGTACTGCAATTACTATATCAGACAGCAATGTTTTATCAGATTGTTCTATTGCAATGACTATAACTTTTGCCACATCTGATGGATCAAGAGCTCTCCCCTTTCCAGCAGCAAGCTTTCTCATCATATCAGTCGAGACCAGCGAGGGGTACACTCCGATGACCCTCACTCCTGTACTAGCTAACTCTTCCCTTATCGTTTCAGTGAACGCCATTAAAGCTGCCTTGCTCGCGCTGTAAGCAGACCATCCAGGTGAGTAGCTTCTGGCAAGAGTAGATATCATGTTCACTATGCACCCTCTTCCCTGCTTGAGCATATGGGGAAGGGCCTCCTTTATGAAGAGCACTGATCCCATGTAATTGACTTTTATCTGCTCCTCTATCTCATCTATAGAGAGCTCTGTTATACTGGCCTTATATCCAACACCAGCGTTGTTCACAAGGATATCCAGTCTACCAAAGGAGTCGAGCGCAAGCCTAACGGCTTTCCTTGCATCCTCCCTGCTGGACACATCTCCGCTTATAGCAATCACCTTTCCTCCAATTCTTCTTATCTCCTCTGTAGTCTCGAGAAGAGGTCCTTCAGTTCTCGAGAAGAGCAATAGGCTTGCTCCTTTCTTGGCTAACTCTAGCGAAACAGCCCTTCCTATTCCCCTGCCAGCCCCAGTGACCAGCGCAACAGAGCCTGCTATCTCCATTCGATCACCATCTCATCCTTTATTACTTCACATTTAAACCTATCAGATCTCTCCTAGAGTTACCACCATGACCTTTCCGGGATATCTTTCAGAGAGCACTTCAGGAAGAGCTTCTCCCATTAATCCAAACCTCCTCCTTCTAGTGGAGAAAAGCACTATTACATCCGATTTATCGAACTCCTCCCTCAAATTTTCAACTACGCACCTCTCCTTCAGTGGGTCGATTGCTATGATGTCGTACCTGACTTCAAATCTCCTTTTCAGCTTGCTCTCGAGCAATTTCAGATCTTTCCTACATTCTTCCCTATACTTTCTGACCTCTTCAGCATCCATCCTTGGAACCTCTATGATCATTAAGATGTTCAGCCTAAACCTGCTGTCAAGAGATTCTGCTATTTTCTCAGCCACGAGGTCGGGAGGATCTCCCTCCCTGACTAATATGAGCGCATCGAAATTATATCCTCCGGGCAGAATATTTCCTTTTCCTAGTGCTCCCATGATTGGCATTTTTATCTTCTTCCTGTATAGTGTGTACAGAAGGACGCCGAAGAGAATCCAAGCAGTTCCCGACAATCTGGCACTTGGGTGAAATATTATTATCAGAATCCACATTATGGAAGTAGTTATTGTTCCGGCGATCCCCACTATAGGGTACTCTCTCTCCCCAACTCTTATCGATCCTGGAATTGCCCAAGACCTGTATGCATCTCTGTCTATGTTTCTCAGCTTTACAAGAGATATATTTACCAGGATGTAAGAAAGAAGAGCTCCAAAAGCATACATTCCCGCGGTCTGCTCCAGTCCTTGGAAAAGGCACATCAGGGCTCCTAGCATGCCGAAGGTTACTATTGTTCTTGTGGGAGTCCTAAACTTTCTGTTTACATGGTAAAACCATTCTGGAAGCAGCTTAAACCTTCCCATGGAGAAGACCACCCTGGAAACCCCTATCACACCGGTGTTGGCGGATGCCAGCGTTATTATAAATCCAGTAAATGCAGTTATTATGGATAATATCTTTCCGACCAAAGGTATTCTGGACGCTATCGCAACTAAGGGTTTGTTCATTTCGGCCACGAGCTCGTTCCAGCCCATTAGACCATTAGCTAAGATGGACAATCCTATTGCAAACACAGCAACAGCCAGTATTGAAAACTTTGTTGCCCTGGGGATCCACCTATCTGGCCTTCTTGTCTCTTCTGCTGCTTGTGCTATGGACTCTATACCCACATATGACATCATCGCCAAGGTGAGAGCGTAAACGAAGTTTTGCAGATTTATATTAGAGGAGTTTATGTATCCTACATCTGGCAACAGTGCTGGATTCCCTATCTGATATATCTGAGATAGAAAATTATTAAAATTAAATGCAAGAGCAAAGCCGAGCGCTAAAACAGCTCCTTCGAGCACGACATCAGGTATCACAAGTGCTATGTTGAAAGAAGAGCTTTCTTTTATACCTAATATATTTATAATAATGAGGAATAATACTACAAAAAAGGCAAATAAAGAGAGACCGCTCACTCCAAGGAAGTTTATGCTCAACAGCTGTGGGAAGAAGAAAGACATGTATCCAGCAGATGCTAGGGCAAACAGCGCTATGTCCACAGTATAATCGAAAAGAAGGGCCCATCCTGCCACAAATCCCCACAGGTCATTAAGAGCTCTCATGGAATATACCTGCGCTCCTCCTGCATATGGATAGGTGCTCGCCAGCTCCGCATACGCAAGCCCTGTGAACACATAAGCTATAGCTGCAAAGATGAATGCCAATGGAGCTGCCCCTCCAGCATAGAGGGCGACCACGCCCAAAGCTATGTACACATCAGCGCCGACATCAGCGTATCCCATTGCAAAGGAGCCGAGCAATCCGACTTCCCTCTTTAGAGCAACCTTCTCCATAAAGCCCCCCCTACTTCCTCACAACATCCAGGACTATTGCAGGACAGACCCTCTTCACGCCCTCAATGGATTCTATCTCCCTTATTATGTTGCTCATCTCCTGATTATCCCTGGCCCATATCTCAGCTATCACCATGTGATCACCTGTGGTAATATAAATTGTATTAACATAATCCTTTTTTTTAAGAATATCTATAACTTTGAATATAGATTCAGGCATGGTGTCTATTCCCGTGAGGGAGACGGAGCTATATCCCAGAAGGGAGGGATCCAGCAGCACAGTATACCCCCTTATAACTCCTCTTCTCTCCAGCTTAGATATCCTCTTTTTGACAGCCACGTCGCTTATACCAACTCTCCTTGATATATCTGTGAGTGGGGTTCTTGCATCCATCTTGAGCATCTTCAGTATCTCCATGTCCTTTTCGTCCATAAAGTGCTCCTTTTTCATATCCTGTGAGATCACGCGATTCTCTTAATAAATTTAGCACTCATGATGTCATCAAGATATAAAATAAAACTAAGTTCTTCATTATGAAGCATTCTGAATGATGAGCAACGCAGCTTTTAATACACCTCGTTATGATGTCCCTCATGCTGAGAAAGCTTGTAGTAGGTCCTCTTAAGACGAATTGCTACATTTTAGCTTCCTCAGATGAAGCAGTTGTTATCGATCCTGGATGGGAAGGGGAAAGAATATTGAGCAAAATAGGTAATGTAAAGCTAAAAGCAATAATACTAACGCACGGGCATTTTGATCATGTAACAGCTGCTAGTATGCTAAAAGAGGCAAAGAACGCAAGGATTCTTATGAACAAGAGGGATATATACCTGTTAAAGTCGCTGAGGTATCAGCTATCAAGGTTTGGGATCGAGAAAGATGTTGAGATAGAGCCAGACGAGTTCATAGAGGATGGAGATGAGCTGAAATTAGGGGATAGCTTGATAACAGTGATTCACACACCTGGTCATACTCCCGGAAGCATATGCCTCCTCTGGGAGGGAAAGCTCTTCTCAGGAGATACCCTATTCAAAGGCGCTTTTGGCAGGGTTGATCTTCCAGGAGGCAACTATAATGACCTCGTTGCATCCATGAGAAAGCTCCTAGATCTCTCAGATGAAGTATTAGTTTTTCCTGGTCATGGCGATGAAACGACTATAGGGGCTGAGCGCGGCATGATGACTGAAATAACAAAAAATTATTAGGGTAGGATCACCTACCATATTTTCTGACAGATACGATCTCATCTACAGCTTGATCCAAAAGGCGCCTCACTCTCTCAGCTAGCTCGTTCCTGATCATTCCCTTGACAGCTGCTTCTATAGCTTCCGACCTGCTTGAAAACCTTCCCTCTTTTACCAATGCATCTATAGTTGACACAAGCTCGTCCTCGAGTTGCACTGCCAACTCGGCCATTTTGCTCGCCTTAGCGAAGCTGGGGAAATTGCTGTATTTAAGCATTAGTATAACAGCTATATAACTTACGTCAACTGTCTAATTTAGTTTCCAAGCTGATTCTAAACTCTATCCCCCTCTTAGATGCAGATTTAATGAAATAATCTGAATCTATAACTTCTTCGGGGTTGTAAACACCCTTATCTATCTTGCCATATCCCACCATCTGTGCCGCTATAGAAGCAGGAACTCCAACAGCCAGGGATTGCGCTGAGACCCCCCACTTCTTATTGCTCCTCACTACAGAGATTACCCTGCATGTAGCGGGTCTCTCGTTTTTCAGGCCGTATGCTGAGACTATTATTGCATCAAAGTCATCTGGAGTTACATCAATTGTCTCTATTTTTTCAAGGGCTTTTTCCCTGACGAGGTCTCTTATTGTCATCTTTTTTCCTTTATAAAAAATCTCCTCCTCATTTAGGAGGCCAATATCCCTTAACATGCTGTACTTCATCACTAACTCATCTGGGAATGAGAGCTTGTAATCGACAAATTTTAGGCCTTTGCCCCTCAGGTACTCGCCTATTGTATAGATCTCAGGATGCTCCACATAGTACACTTTTTGTCTTCCAATAGGCTCTGGAAATTCCACTATCTCAGCTCCTGAAAGAGCTTCCACCAAAATAAGGCCTTTATCAGTCCATATCTCAACTTTATCCTCGAATTCATCAGCTATTGTGTCAAAGGAGTAGGGAACAGGGAGGGGGATCTTTGCTGATCCATAATCAGTCAAGTCAATCCAACCCTCTCTCATCGTGATTTTCTCCACATAATCGAGCTCCTCTGCAGCTCTTTTTGCCATTATGTTTATCATTCCAGGGCTGCATCCCATGCCTATTATTGCTGTAATTCCTCTGTCCTTGAACTTCTTGTCTAGGCTTTTCTGCATCCTGACGGTCTCAACATCGCTTCCTAAGTCCAAATAGTTAACTCCAGCCTCCAAACAGGATTTCATCACCTTCGGTATATACGTATAAAGCAAACCATTTATAACAACATCATAATTCTTTATTAGGTTTATCAGGTCATCTGAGGACGCATCGACGCACAATGCCTCGACCTTTTTCCTCTTAGTCAACCTCAATGCCTTTCTGACGACCTTCTCAGCTCTTTCGATCGAGATATCAGCAACTGCTATCTCCTTTACATCAGGGCTAAGTCTATCATCTGCTAGATCTAGGGCAGCAGAGGAAGAGCTTATGCCAGCTCCTAGGAGGAGCACCTTCATGGACATCTTTCACCGGTTTTTCATCGTCCTTAAAAAGTTAATTTTCAGTACTTTCCCCACATCTTATATATACTGGGCACCTTTATCCTCTATGGAGTTCGTTAGGGATCTTCTCTGGAGACCTGGGCTAACGGTTAAAGAGCTGGTGGAGCAGTTTTCAACAACAGGATTCCAGAGCATAGAGCTGTATAAAGCAGCTGAGATAATAGTGAAGATGAAAAGGGAAGGAGCGAAAGTTATACTGAGCTTTACCTCAAACATGGGCACATCAGGTCTCAGAGGTCTTTTTGCTCAACTTATAAGGGTGAAGATGGTCGACATAGTTGTCACAACAGTTGGCGCGATAGAGGAGGACATAATGAAGGCCATAGGGGAGAAGTTCTACATCCACAGGTTTGATGCAGATGACATAAAGCTTCATGAGGATGGGATGAACAGAGTGGGAAATCTTCTCATAAGCAATGACAGCTATGTCAGATTTGAAAACTACATAACACACGTCCTAGATGAGATATTCAGGAGAAGCCCGAGGATATCTGTATCAGGCCTTCTTAGGGAGATAGGGATGAGGTTGAGCGATGAAAACTCATTTCTTCGCCAAGCAGCTCTAAGAGGTGTTCCTGTTCTATGCCCTGCCATAACTGATGGTGCAATGGGATTTCACCTCTACATGGCGAGGCAGAAGAATCCAAATGCGTATGTAGATGTGATAGAGGACTTCTCAACTTTGTTGTTCTCCCTCAGCCAGGAGGACAAAAAGGGAATAATAGCGCTTGGAGGAGGAGTCTCAAAGCATCATGCTATGCTGGCAACTCTGCTAAGTGGAGGAGCTGATTATGCTGTCTATATAACCACTTCTCATGCCTCCTCAGGCAGCATGAGCGGTGCTACTACATCTGAGGCGAAGAGCTGGGGGAAAATAAAGGATGATTCAGACTCCGTAACAGTGATAGGGGATGCAACAATACTCTTCCCGATAGTGGTATGTTATGCTTTGGATGTGCTGAGCAGAGAGGGTATTGTGGAGGGTGTCTGATGGCGAGATTCCTGATGAGCAGGAGGAAGGTGCTAGAGCAATATGGCATCATAAGAGGACTAGTGGATATCGTAGCATATAGTTATAAAACAAATCCTGTAGTATGGAGCATACTGAGAGAGACCGATTCTCTGGTGAGCATAAGCTCGATGGGATCCCTCAAAGGAGATTATGACAGGGTTGTATACTTTTTACAAGGGGAGAAGAAAGAGGAGGTGGAGAGAATACTTGAGCTTGGCGTTAGGAAGTTTGTTGTGGATAACATACCAGAGCTGCAGAGATTCCTGGGCATAGTGGAGAAAAAAGAGGATAAAATAGATCTTTTTGTCAGGATTAAGATGAAGGAACACACCATATACACAGGAAAACATTTTGTCTACGGGATAGATTGGAAAAAGCTTGATGAAATCCTTCCAGAGATAAGAAAAAACAGAAATATAGAAAATTTGGGTGTTCACTTTCACAGAAAGACTCAGAATGTCAGTGAGTGGGATCTGGTGAGGGATTTCTCTGATGCAGTGGACAGAAGATTGTTCGATATAATAGACATAGTGAACATAGGAGGAGGAATACCTGTTGAATACAAGAACTCAAGTCCGAAGATAGACATGATACTCTCAAAGATAAGGGGATTTAAGGAATTTCTTGGAGGAATAAAACTGATGGCAGAACCTGGCAGATTTATAGCAGGTCCAAGTGTTATTCTCGAGGCTGAAGTGGTGAACGTTTACGATGATACGGCAGTGCTGGACTGCTCAATATTCAATGCTTACATAGACACCTACCTGCTGAACATAAGGCTGCCCGTGTTGGGAGAGAGGGAGAATGGAATAAGATATACGCTGAAGGGAAGATCTCCTGACTCCCTAGACATATTCAGGTATTCAGTCTACTTAGATAGGGAGCTGAAGATAGGAGACAAGATATACTTTCTCAATGCTGGAGCTTACAACTTCCACACAGAGTTCAATGATATGCCCAAAGTAGAGACCGTGATAGTAGATGACTTTAGATCGGTTGGCATAGATTTATAGATATTTATCAGTTCCACCCCTGTGGAACGATTCCGGAACGAGCCCTTATATAAATGGAACAGCCTAGAATAGCGTGGTGATGCGGATGAGGTTGCAGAAAAGATTTGTCCTCACAGGCCTGATGGTGCTGCTGATAGCATACATACCGTCCTTCTCAGCAGCAACAGACAGTTGTTCCACAGCTCAGGCACTCATAAGTGAGTACTACACTGCTAGAAATCAGCTTCTTCTCATGTTCTCCTCAACGAATCTAACAGCCCCTGCTGTCTCAAAAAATGCCACAAACACATCCGCTCTCGCTCCATACATGCTCTCATCCCTCGTCAATAGATCGATAAGCGAGGGAGATTATTTGATATCAAAAGCACAAGATGCCCTGGCAGCAGGAAATTGTGTGGAGGCATCAAGGCTTGCGATAGAGGCGATAAACAAGCTCACATCAGCATTTGTCCATGTTGCAATTCTTACAAAGTGGTCCTCTAACATGACCAATTACACTGTTCCTGGTCTTTACGCTGCTTACACCAGGCATATGGTGATGATGGCTAGGATAAATGCCTCCATTATGGCGTGCGAAAAGGCTGGAATAAATGTATCAACAGTTAAAGCTCTGTTGCTCAACATATCCTCTCAGCTGAACTTAAGCTTGCTGAGCGGGAAACCCAGCGATGTAGCGCACAAGCTTAACAGCATAGTTAAGGAGCTAAAAGAGACTATCAAGGAGCTAAAGGGCTGTGTAAATGAGTTCAGGAAGGAGAAGATAAGGGAGAGAGTCAAGGAGAAAGTGAAGGAGAAGGTTCACGCGGGCAATGAAACATGGACTCCACCTGGATGGCAGAAGAAGGGCAATCAGACATCAATGCCACCCGGATGGCAGAAGAGCCCTGGAGAAAACGAGTCAGAGGGAAGCCAGATGCCACCCGGACAGCAGGGATCATCTGGGCATGGTTGCTGCGGAGGAGGCCATGGTTCTGGACATGGTTGAGAATCTTTATTAATTCCTTATTTTCTTTTTCTTTTATGAGGTGGGAGGATGAAACGCTTAACACTCCTCACTCTCTGCTTTCTCATCATGGTAAGCCTTTTGACAGCCAAAGCTGAGCATTTAAGGGAGCTGAATGTAACTCTTTTCCCTGATGGATGGGCACATGTGGAGATAACAGAGCAGGTAAGTGGTCAGGAGAAAAATCTGACCTTAGCACTTCCCACGGACAGCTACGAGTATCTAATGGTTATAAATGAGAATAATATTATATTGAACTACACAGCTGTGAATAGAAATGTCTTCGTCGAGCTGGAGAACTCGAGCAGGATCACAGTGATATTTCAGACTCAGGCGCTCACATTGAAGAGGGGAGCTATATGGAATTTCTCCATAAATTATGATGCTGACATCACTTACGTGACCCTGCCACCCAAATTCGTGATGATAGGTGTGTCTGAGGCGCCCGAGAGGGTGATGAAAAGGGGGGATTCTCTTAGCTTGGCTTTCAGGAAGGGAAGTCTCTGGATATCCTACATGCCAATACAGCCAAGCAGTACAGTTCAACCAAGTAGCACAGCTCAGCCAAGTAAGCCAAGCACTCAGGGAGAGAAAAAAGGTGCTGCTTGGCCGTTTAACCCTCTATACCTTCTCATACCAGCGATAATTGCCTTAATAGCATTTCTTTTATATAAAAAAGGGGGGAAGAGATATGAATCGGAGGAACTGGATCCTGACGAAAAAGCCATATTGGATGAGCTAATGAGGAGAGGAGGATCAATGTACCAATCCGAGTTGATAAAAGCACTTGGACTTCCCAAGACTACCGTCTGGAGGAAGATAAATAGGTTAAATGAGAAAGGCGTCATAAGAGTGGAGAAAAGCGAGAAGGGGAATATAATTCACCTTAGGTAAAGTTATTATTTGATATTTTTTAACCAGATTCTAACCATATTGAGTTAAACCTGGTGGTAATTTGCCCGTATTTCTCGTGAAAAACAACAGGATACTGATAGATAAAGAAGCTTTAAGGAGATTGGGTCTTGAGGACGGGGATATAGTTGTCATATCACAGGACAATGAATTTATTGTCGTCAAAAGAGGTAACAGAAAATTCCAGCTTGGATTTTATATATCTACAGAGGAGATAGATGAGCTGATAAGATCGGGAGCGAGAGCATGAGAGCAGTGGTGGACACTAACGCACTTATATACTACATATTCGAGGATCAGAAAATGCACAAAGTTGCCCGAAAGGTGCTGAACTCGTTATCCATATGGCTCATTCCTGATGTCGTCATTCACGAGCTAATCTGGTTTTTAAGGGGATCTGGTGTTGAAAATAAGACAGCTTTCTCCATAATATCAGAGATACTAGTAGATAAGAGAGCAGAGTTGCTTCATATCAGAAAAGAGGATTATCTGGAGGCTGTGCTGAACGGACTTGATGACTTTGAGGACAGGGCTATCCTCATAGCTGCATATAACGAGGGAACTCTGGTTTCATTCGATGAGAAGCTGAGGGAGAGGGCCTCAAAGCTGAGAATTCACCTTCTTCCAGAGGAGATATGAGGATGCTAGGGATAAAATTCCGCCGAGAAGAGCAAGGAAGGATAAAATCTCCCCTATCTCAGCGCTTAAACCTATAGGACACGACTCTATGCACGGATTTGGCAGAATGCCCAGATATCCAAGCACTCCCCACAGGGATACAGCTGTTATCTCAGCTGATATCAATGTTATTATGGGAAGAACCTTCCTCCTCATCAAGGAAACTGGGTAGATTAATGCGAGCAACAGGTAGGAGTATCTTAGGATCATGCACTCCAGGCATGGAGGTACGCTGAGGAAGTACTGGACATAAAAACTGAGAATCACACCCGATGCTGATATAACAGTCATGAAACATGCTACAGCTTTTCTGTGCATATGCTCCTTATCCATTCAAGTTAAAAATATTTTTGGCTAAATTCAAATAGCCATCCACAGCCATTATCACCTGATCTATGCTCACATTCTCACATGGCTTGTGAGCCAATCTCTCATCCCCCGGTCCATATCCTATTGTTGGTATTCCTGCAATTCCTGCAGTATAAGATCCATCGGTTCCAAACCTCCATACAACCTTGCTTACCTGAGGCAAAATTCTTGTTGCTCTGTTGGTGCTAGATTCTCAGTCCGGTTTTTCTAAGTTTTAAAGTGCTAAGTCCTCTGCTTTTTCCGAACTTTATTAACTTCTTATCCGATGTTACAAGGGTTGCTCCTGTTCTCTCCCAGATCGTTGCTATTATTGCATCGTAAAGACAAAGATTTCCTTGTTCCACAAAGAACTGAGGATGATTTGAGACTAGTACTAGGGCCCTGATTAAATCATCTAGCAGAAGTGGTATTATCTCGATATTTCTCGCAGAGGGCAGAGCCTCGACGAAGCTAGCATACTTTTTAAGTTCTTCACCGCCTTTAGCCTCAAAAATTGGGTAGGCAGCTTCTATTAGACAGATGTCAGGCAATAAAAGTTTATTTTCGCTTCTAATCTCTAAAACATGTTTTCTGTATGCTGAATCCTTGAAGTAGAGCGCCCACACGCAGACAGTATCGCAGAGCATATCGCTCATGGTAACCTTTATAACCTCAGTAACTACATTTTATAAGGGTTATTATGCATGAGATGATTAAAGTGCGCAGAGGTGGTGTAATAAAACTTCCTGAAAGAATTAGACATGAGATAGGACTGAAAGAGGGCGACATGCTTTTAGTGAATATTCAGGAAGGAAGAATAGTGCTCACTCCTCAGGAGCCTGTAGATCCCATAGAGAAATTTTCATCAGAGCTTGGTGCTGTTAATGAGGATGAAATTTTCGAGCGTGGCATTAAGAAGGCGAGAATTTCCTGGAGATTCTAATAATCGGTATGCTTATTGCCATTAGGGCATCCTAGGCACACTAGACTCTATTTAGATATTACTTAACTTCTGTCCTGATCTCAAGAATATTAAACTCAGATCTTCCCCTGCGCACATGCTTCTTGCTCTTCTATGTTAAAAATATTTTTGGCTAAATTCAAATAGCCATCCACAGCCATTATCACCTGATCTATGCTCACATTCTCACATGGCTTGTGAGCCAATCTCTCATCCCCCGGTCCATATCCTATTGTTGGTATTCCTGCAATTCCTGCAGTATAAGATCCATCGGTTCCAAACCTCCATACAACCTTGCTTACCTGAGGCAAAATTCTTGTTGCTCTGTCAGAGAGCTCCCTATCGTATATCCAAGATGGAAACAGCGCTAAGACCTCCTCCTCATATCCGGTATAGCACTTTATCCTCCTCCTGATTATCTGCGCTGAGATCTTGTCCGAGCTGATTTCCCTCATAATACCCTCTATGTCCTCCCCGGGGACGAACCTCAGGTCAAGCAGTGCAGCGCACTCTTCAGGTATTACTGGAATAACACCAGGCATACAGCTTATGCCCACAGGAGCAATTGTTCCCCTTCCCAGAAGGGGGTGAGATTTGAGTTCCAGCTGTCTAATCCTGCTTATGGCATCTATTAAATTAAGAAGGGCATTTTCTCCCTCTTCAGGCATGCTTGAATGACATGATGATCCAAAAGCTTTAAGCAATATCTCAGCCCTTCCTCTATGACCAATTGCCACATTCAGATTTGTAGGTTCTCCCAATATCACTAAATCCGGTTTTATCCCCTCATCCTCAATCACATGCCTTATGCCGAACCCCTCCTGATCCTCCTCATGGACCACAAATGCGAAGTATATGTCGTCCTCAAGCTCCTTAATCCTGCTTGCTGCTGATATCATTGCAGCTATGGAGGACTTCATGTCAACAGATCCCCTGCCATACAGCTTTCCATCTATTATCTCACCTGAGTATGGGTTCACATTCCAATTTTCAATCTTCCCCTCAGGTACATGATCCATGTGGCCCTCGAACATTATCTTTCTCCTTCCTCCACCTTTAACCTCAGCTATAACATTCCCCAGCCTGTCTATTCTTACAAAGTCGACACCAGCATCCTCCATTTTATCTCTTATTATCCCAGCTATTTCTTCCTCCTCCCCAGAAAGACTTTTCGTTCTCACAAGCTCGATGAGGATTTTAATAGCATCCATCTTGAGATTTTCAGTGGTCTTACTTTAATACTTTCTCCAGCATCAAAGCGACATCTGCTCTTTTCAAAATTTATCGAAAGCTTTTAAGCTTTCATTAGAAACACTTCTTGTGATAGAGAGAGAGGTAATTGTGAGGTGGAGGGAGGAGGACGAGGAGGCAAGGGAGATAAGGAGGAAGAATGCAGATTGGAAGTTCATAGAGGAGCAGCCCGAGCCATTGAGATCAGCTCTTAAGTGTTTTGTGGAGCTAGGAGATCTTTATGTCGCATCTAAGATAGCTGGACTGAAAATGGATGAGTTCAACCAGCTCAGGATAAAGGCGAGGATTCCAGTGGTGATCTAATGGCCTCATCTGCTGCTGTCGATGCATGTCTGATCATAAATTGGTCGCTCTTCTCAGAATCTGATAGGATCAGAAGAGCTTTCAGCAGACTGTTTATGCCAGAAATAACTTTTGAGGAAATTAAGAGTGAGAAAGCCAAAGCTCTATCTGCAAAGTGGCTCTCAGAGAGATATCTAGTCCTAACTCCAGTTATTGAGGAGGGAGAGGTCAGAAAAATATTATCACTAATCGCTATGCATCCTGAGATTCCTACAATAGATCCACCTGAACTTTATGCATTTGTCCTTGCCAAAGGGCTTGGAATACCCCTGCTAACTGATAATAAAGCACCTAAGAGGTTGACTGAAATAATTCCAGAGTACAGAAATGTGGCTGTTTATGACTCATTGGATATTCTGATCATGACCTCATCCAAGGAAGAGCTCAACGATGTTGTAGAAAAATTTATGAGGGAGACTTCCTTCAAGTTCTCTAAGAGGAGGTTGGAGTCCATTGGCTACAAACTTGGATGAGATGCTTAGGAGGTGGAGGGAGGAGGACGAGGAGGCAAGGGAGATAAGGAGGAAGAATGCAGATTGGAAGTTCATAGAGGAGCAGCCCGAGCCATTGAGATCAGCTCTTAAGTGTTTTGTGGAGCTAGGAGATCTTTATGTCGCATCTAAGATAGCTGGACTGAAAATGGATGAGTTCAACCAGCTCAGGATAAAGGCGAGGATTCCAATAGTGCTGTAATAGCATTTCTCTAAATAATTGGTATAATGCAAAATAATAATTTATTACATTTAAATTTAATTTCTTCTTCTAGTGATCAATTTTCCGAATCCCCTGGGCACTTTCAGCTCTCCTTCGTCAAGAGCCAAGAGCCCCCTTATGTAGACAGAGGACACTCCTCCTACTACCTCAAATCCCTCAAATGGGGTGAATTTCGCCTTGGATGAGAAATCTGATCCCTTTATCCTCCTTCTATCGGAATACCTGTATATCACGATGTCAGCATCATTTCCGGGAAGAAAACACCCTTTTTTCATGCCAAAAATTTTCGCTGGATTTCTTGAATAAAGATCGAGCGTTTTCAGTGGAAATTCCCCGCTGTATACAGAGGTGAAGAGCAGAGGAAGTGCCGTCTCGAGCCCGGGTATTCCGGTTGACCCGCTTTTCTTCTCCTCCTCAGTATGAGGTGCGTGATCCGTCGATATAGCATCAAAAAGACTGTGTTTTACAGAGCTCCTTATCACATCTCTGTCCATGCTGCTCTTTATCCTTGGCCTCACATATCCCCTCCAGTCGACGCTCTCCTCTGTCAACCAGATGTAGTGAGGGCAGGTGTCCATGCTGACCTCAACCCCATGCGTTTTTGCATTTAGCACAAGTCTAACTCCATCGGCAGAGGATATGTGGGTGATGTGACCTCCATATCTCTCTATGAATCTCATGACTGTACTAATACCCCTTGTCTCATCTCCATCTATCTCAGCATGAAAGACCGTGAAGAGACCCAGCTCTCTTGCTCTCTGCAGGATTGGATCAAGCCCAGCAGATATATCCTCAGGATAGATTTTTATGCCGACTACTAGATCCTTCACTTTATCAAGCTCGCTTGCTGAACTTGGAACTCCAAAGTAGAGCCCATAATCAACTAAAGCCATGCTTTTTGCTTCCTCCAGCTTCCTCATCAGGATTTCCTCATCTCTTATCCAAGGCCTGTTGTTCGGCATGTCCAAGATGGCAGTGACCCCTCCTCTCAGAGCAGCTTCTGTCCCAGAAGACCAGTCCTCCTTGTAGCTCTGTTCGAGCCCTCTCATGTGCACGTGGATGTCCACCATCCCCGGAAGAGCTACTTCCTTTTCCTCCAAGGTCCTCTTTTCGTTGTACTCAAACTCGCCGCTGATCCAAATGCCAGCTATTTTGCCCTCTGATACCCCAAGATATGCCTCAATTATCTCTCCGCTATGGTAAATCTTGCCCTCTATCAGCAGATCCAGCTTCCTTCTTTGGGACTTATTTGGCATCGGATTTAGCGACTTCATGTTTATTTAACTTTCTGCTCCTCAATTCATGTGGAGCTCAAGATATGCAGGAATGCTGTGGAACTTCTCAAAAGGTATTCAGATGAAGTTGCACCAGTTGAGGCGGTTGCTCTTCTTGTAGGAAAAGCAAGTGGGCTTTATGGAGAGGTGGATGCTATCTATTTGGTCTCGAATGAAAGGAGATCCTCATCATCCTTCTCCGTTTCCCCAGAGGATTTAGCATTTGTGGCAAGAGATATAGGGGAGAGGGATATAATAGGGATATTTCACAGCCACCCATTTTGGAAGGCATATCCCAGCAGTGCGGACATGAGATATATGTGGGGCTACAAGTTCTGGCTGATACTGGGAGTAGATGGGCTGAGGTGTTTCACTTTATTAGAGGAAGATATTGTTGAGGTGAATGTAAAGATGGAGGAGAGACAATGCGATTTAATAAAAGTTAAAAAGTAAGCTGTCCTGCTAATGCAGATGGAAATCATAGTGGGTCATTCGAGGCACTGGATTGAAGCTATAGGCGAGATGAAGAAGTATATGGAGGATTGTGATCTAGTAATTCTCGAGGAGCCAGAAGATGAGCTTTTTTATGGAATGTTGAGAAGAGAAATATCCGTTGAGGAATATATGAGGCATCTCAAGGAGGACTGTTTTGCAAAAACACCAGCATTTCCAAAGTTCTCCTCCTCCCTCTATAAAGTGTTAATAGAGCTTTTTGATAGGGGGATAAGGGCGATTCAAGTTGATCCATATATGTCAGCTCTTGAGAATATATATTCCATTATATATAATATGGAGGGGAGTGCATCAACTGATGAGATATTGAACACAATAGAAAGGGATCCTGTGCTAAAGGAGGTGTACAGAGTGGAGAAGATGAGGGCAGCAGCATCCATAAAATACTACAGCTCATTTAATGATTTCAACAAAGCTATAGAGGCGATAAAGGAGCTCTCAAGGGCTGAGGCCGAGATGTTGAAGCTCAGAATAAAACTAAGGGCCTCGGAGATATGCCAAAGAATATGCTCAGATAAAGCAGACAGGATTTATGTGGAGGCAGGAGACCTTCACACTCCTCTTTCTGGAGAGTTGGCTAGAAACCTGAGGAAACTCGGAGTGAAAGCTCAAATAACCCCAATATTTCATTTAAGTGGAGCTGTATTAAGAGTAACGGGTGGAAAGCTGAGGTACATATTCCCTCCCAGCCACACCATAGTCCTCAGGCGTTACTGGGGGATAGACGAGGACGATTATGATGATATTTTGGCTGCAAGATCTCTCATAAGAATGATGTTCCTGGAAAGAGGGACTGAAAGGATGCCAAGCTCTCATGAGGAAAATCCAAAGATGAGAAGCGAGATTGCGATAGATAGATTCGTCTCATCTCTTGACCTGGAGGGATGTAAAAGAGTATTTGATGACGTCATGTCGGGCAAGCCTCAACTGATCGCTTTCTTCTAGAAAACAATTTAAAGAACTTTGTTCCAATAAGCTAGATGGATGCATGGATAATAAGCATAGGCAATGAGATGCTGATAGGCAAAGTGGTGAACACAAACCTCTCATGGCTCGGGAGAAAACTGACTCTGCTTGGCTACAGAGTGAGAGCTGCTTTAACAGTGATGGATGAATGCGAGGACATAAAGTGGGCCTTCAATACAGCAAAGCAAAGAGGAGCTAAAGTGATAATAAGCACGGGTGGGCTTGGTCCCACCTTCGATGACATGACGTCCAAATGTCTCTCAGAGGCCTTCAACATGAACTGGGTTTTAAATGAAAAAGCCTTAGAGATGGTGAAAAAGAAGTACATTGAGATGGGTTTAGAGCTTACAGATCACAGGATAAAAATGGCCAAAATGCCTGAGGGAGCTGAGCCCCTATGGAATCCGCTTGGGACTGCTCCCGGCATAATGATGGATGTTGAGGGCACCTTGATATTCTCCCTTCCCGGAGTGCCCTCTGAGATGATGGCAATATTCGAGGAAAGCATAGAGCCGATTTTGAGGAAAATAGGGCCGAAAATAGAGTTTGTCGAGGGGGAAATTGTGTCAAGAGGTCTTCCTGAGTCAACAATTGCCCCGATAATAGAGAAGGTTATGGGAAGGCACAGGGTTTACATAAAGAGTCATCCGCAGGGAAAGGAGCTTGGAATTCCCGTCCAAATAATCCACATACAGTCCAGCTCATTAAATTTAAGTGAAGCAAGAGAAGAACTAGAACGTGCTAGAGAGGATCTTATAAATGAGTTGACTCGAATAGGAGCAAAAATAGAGGTAAAATAATATGAAATTCTAATTTTGGACTGGAAAACTGGGGAAAAAGCTTAAATAGATTCGCTGGTAGCTGTGAAGGGCATTATAGAGAGAATATCCCTTGATCTCCACTCTATAGGGGCTGTAAAACTGGGTGATTTTGTCCTTTCTTCTGGTATGAGAAGTCCTGTCTATTTGGATCTGAGAATAGTCCCATCCCATCCGAGGATATTCAGGAAGATAGTAGATCTATCAGTAGAAACCCTGAAGAGAGTGGAATTCGATGCGATATGCGGAATAGCAACAGGAGGCCTTCCTCTCTCATCGGTAATAGCTTATCTCATGGAGAAACCGTTGATCTACTTTAGAAGGTCTGAGAAAGAGCACGGCACGATGAAGAGGATAGAGGGAGAGGTGAAGGAGGGCATGAACGTGATAGTCATGGATGATGTTGCCACAACAGGAGGGTCCATACTGGAGGCTGTAAAAGCCCTGAGAGATCAAAAAGCTGTTGTCAGGAGGGCTTTTGTTGTGGTGGATAGAGGACAGGGTGCAAAAAAGAACCTAATGGCAGAGGGAGTTGAGCTGATGAGCATAACCACGTTGAAAAAAGTTCTTCTGGAGCTAAAAGAAGCAGGTTTTATATCTGAGGTGGAAGAGGTGATCAAGGGACTTGAGTGAGCTCTCGGGGAGGGATGTGATCTCAATAGTGGATTTCAGCAGATCAGAGTTGGATATGATAATGGATGAAGCAGAGAGGCTAAAAGGGAGAAGAACGGAGGATTTAAAAGGAAAAATAATGGCTACAGCTTTCTTTGAGCCGAGCACAAGGACCAGATTGAGCTTTCAAACGGCAATGTTGAGGCTTGGTGGTTCTGTCATAGGATTTTCCTCAGAGGAGGGAACTTCAATAGAGAAGGGTGAGAGCTTCTCAGATACAATAAGGATGCTCGACAACTACTCTGATATAATAGTTGTGAGGCATAAGCTTGAAGGGGCGGCAAAACTAGCAGCTGAGCTTGCAGAAGCCCCTGTTATAAATGCAGGGGATGGGAGCAAGAATCACCCCACACAGGCAATGCTAGATCTTTTCACAATAAGGGAGATATTCGGCCACATAGATGGGTTAAATATCGGAGTTCTTGGAGATCTTAGGTTCGGGAGGGCGGCTTCATCCTTCATACTAGGGGCATCAAAGTACAATGTAAGGCTGTTTCTCATATCGCCTCCTGAGCTAAAAGCTAGAAAGGATGTAATAGCATATCTGAAAAGCAATAATACTAGATTTTCAGAAGTAGAGAGACTGGAGGATGTGATAAGTGAGCTGGATGTCATATACGTAACGAGGGTGCAGAAGGAGAGGTTTGCAGATCCCGCTGAATATGAGAAGGTGAGAGGAAGCTACAAGATAACTACAAGAGTTCTGGCAAATGCAAAAAGGGAGGCAATAGTGATGCATCCATTGCCTAGGGTAGATGAGATAGATATATCAGTGGACTCAACATCACATGCGGCATACTTCAGGCAAGCTGCAAATGGCGTTCCTATAAGGATGGCTCTTCTTAAGCTGATATTGGGTGGTTGAAATGATAAAGGAGGAGGAGCTAATTGTTAGAAGGATAAAGGATGGGACTGTGATAGATCACATAAGCCCAGGAAGCTCCCTCAATGTCCTGAAAGTTCTGGGAATAACAGGGGAAGAAGGGATCACAGTTGCTCTTGTTATGAACGTTCCGAGCAGGAAAATGGGAAAGAAGGACATAGTGAAGATAGAGGGGAGGGAGCTGACCCAGGATCAAGTGGATAAAATAGCCCTAATATCTCCTGATGCGACTATAAATATAGTGAGAGATTACAGAGTTGTGGAGAAGAGGAAGGTCTCTGTTCCTGCATTTATAAGAGGGATAATAAGATGTCCAAATCCAATGTGCATAACGAATCAACAGAGGGAGGCAGCAACTCCAACATTTAGGAGAATCTCCGACTCCCCGCTCGTGCTGAGATGCGAGTATTGCGGAGCTATTTTGGAGAGAAAGGACATATTGGATCAGTTCAGGTGATCTCTTGTACAGAAAAGGAGTTATAGAGGAAGTGGAGGAGGTCAGTGAAAATTTGAGGCTCTTCAGAATAAGGCATAGAGTATCAGCTGATCCTGGGCAGTACGTTCTGATATGGGCTCCTAATATAGGAGAGGCACCTTTTAGCATATCGGATTTGTATGAAGATGTGTTTGAGCTCCTAATAGCAAGAAAGGGAAGGGTGACAGGGTATCTCTTTGAGAGAAAGCCCAACGATACAATTAGGTTTAGGGGGCCTTATGGAAGAGGCTTCAGCATTATAAAAGGGAAGGTGATGCTCATAGCTGGTGGATATGGCGTTGCTCCATTCCCCCTTCTGATGAGAAAACTGAGGGAAGTTGGATCAAAAGCAGATGTTTTTCTCGGATTCAAGGATAGAAGCTCCGTAATAGAGCTGAAATCTCTGAAAGACATGGCAGAAAGAATTGTAATAACGACAGAAGACGGAAGCATTGGGGTAAAAGGGGTTATCACTGATGTGATACCAAATTCCGGCTACGATCTAGCCTATATATGCGGAAGGGAGAGTATGGCCTATGAGATTCTTAGAAAAATAAAAATGGATGCAGAAGTATCTCTGGAGAGGATAATGAGATGTGGGCTTGGAATATGCGGGAGCTGCGCCTTGAATGGATTCAGAGTCTGTGTAGATGGACCTGTTTTCAGGGGAAGAGATCTTTTGATGTGCGAGGAGTTTGGAAAATTCTGGAGGGGGATGAATGGCTTAAGAGAGCCTATTTAATAGATTTTCAGAGAAGCCTAGAGGATAAGCTACTTTAAGGCTAAAAATAAATGAACTAGTTCTTTTTTATTAAAATTTCTAATAACAATCTTCATGGTGAAGTTTTTAAATAAAGCTCTGTTCATATCGTTGCCTTGATGTAAAGAGGATTGAAAAGGAAGAGAAAGGAGGCGATATGTTTTGCCCAAAAAAAGAAAGAGGAGAGATATAATGCCTATGTCAGTTGCAGGTATACTAAGCTTTTCTACAGAGGATACTGGAGCTGTTAAAGTGCCGAAATGGTTTCCAGCAGTCCTGACAATACTAACAGCTCTGGGGATAGCTATTTTACCGCTGATAATCCACTAGCGCCTCAATGTAAGATTGTAAAGACTAACGGTGGTGCAATGAGATTTCTGCCTGTGACTCCTGAGAGAGCTGTGGAATTATCTTTTAAGCTTGCTAAACTGATAAAGGAATCAGGTTACAAGTTTGACGTGATAGTAAGCATACACAGAGGAGGGATGGTAATCTCAAGGCTTCTCAGCGACTATCTAGATGTCAGAGATATAAGAGCGATAAGAGTGGAGCACTACTCTGCTGTTGAGAAAGGGGAAAGCGCAAGAGTCGTCGAACCAATCTCTAGAAAGCTTAACGGGGAGAAAGTTTTGCTTGTTGATGATGTTGCCGACACCGGCGAGAGCTTGAGGGTGGCTAGGGAATACTTGCTCAGCATGGGTGCCTCAGAGGTGAGGATTGCAACTCTCCACTACAAACCATGGAGCTCTGTGAAGCCAGAATACTTTGTGGAGCAGACAGACAAGTGGGTTGTATACTTCTGGGAGAGGGCTGAGACAGCTAAATACCTGAGGGATAAGCTGAAGAAGGACGGCATCTGTGAGGCTGAGATAAACAGGATACTGGAGGAGGAGGCTGGAATACCGGATTACATAATAGATTGGGTGACTAGAGGATGACCGGGTCATTTGAGAAGGTGATGGATCTAGCCGAAAGAAGGGGCTTCTTCTGGCAATCGGCAAAAGATCTGTATGCGGACTCTCCAGCAGGCTTCTGGGTCTATGGACCGCTTGGCACCAGAATGAAGAACAAGATAATAGATCTCTGGAGAAAAGCTGTGCTAAAAGAAGGTGCTCTTGAGATAGAAACTCCTGTAATGCTTCCAATAAGAGTTTTTGAGGCTTCAGGCCACCTAGAGCACTTCTTCGACAGACTTGTGGAGTGCAGGAGATGCCATAGCAGGTTCAGAGTTGACAAGTTGATAGAGGAATCCACTGGCACTGAGGAGAACTTGGAGGGAATGAGCGATTCTCAGCTGGCAGAGCTTCTTAAAAACGTCAAATGCCCAAAATGTGGCTCTATCAACTGGACAGATGTGAAGCACTTCAACTTGATGTTCACTTTTCCAGTGGGAGCAGATGCAACAGCACCAAATGCAGCCCTGAGACCTGAGACCACTCAGGGAAGTGTTATAGAGTTCAGAAGGGCCTATATGGTCTCAAGAGGGAAGCTCCCCTTCATTTTAGCTCAGGTGGGAAAGGTATTCAGAAATGAGATCGCGCCTAGAAGAGCTCTGATAAGGATGAGGGAATTCCAGCAACTGGAGCTTCATGTCTTCTTTGATCCAGATGATCTGGATTCGTATAGAGAAAAACTTGAAAGTTTATATGATTATAAACTAAGGTTTTATACTCCAAAGGATAGAATAACAGGAGGAATAACTGAGATGACGGTAAAAGAGGCATTGGAATCAGGATATACAGTTAATCCGCTGATAACATACTGGCTCGTCTTCTATCAGAAGTTCTTCAACGAAACCCTAGGTTTCCCCCTCGAGAGATTGAGATACAGGGAGCTTCTAGAGGGAGAAAAAGCCCATTACGCCCTGGTTCACTGGGATCTTGAGGCATACACAGATGACCTTGGTTGGACAGAGCTTGTAAACAATGCATACAGGACGGATTACGATTTGGCTGGCCATCAGAGGGTAAGTGGAGTGAAGCTGGAGGTGGATGTAGGCGGAAAAAAGGTCCTTCCACACCTATATGAACCATCCATAGGGGTTGACAGAGTTGTCTATCATGTGCTAGCGTACTCGTACAGAGAGGATGGGGAGAGGATATGGCTAAGCATTCCAAGAAAGATAGCTCCAATAGATGTAGCTGTGTTTCCACTTCTGAAAAGAGAAGATATGGTGAGAAAAGCAAAAGAAGTGGCAGAAAATCTCATAGAAGATGGTTTTTATGTGTTCTATGATGATAGCGGAAGCATAGGAAGAAGGTACAGGAGGATGGATGAAGTGGGGACGCCAGCATGCATCACTATAGACCATGAGACCCTTGCTGATGACACTGTGACGCTTAGGGATAGGGATACGATGAAACAGATAAGAGTCAACCTGAAAGATCTTTCTACTAAGCTCAGGAGATTTTTGGATGGAGAAAGCTTGGAAAGGCTGGAGAAGTGATTGGGATTGAACATAAGAAGGATTAAATGGATGCTCTCTTTTCTGTTTGCAGATGCAGTAGGCTTGATCCCGGAGAACATAATAGTAGCACATGGGGATGTGGATGGCATGGCCTCAGCTGCCATGGTAAAAAGAGCTAAAGGAGATTCCTACATAGTGTTCTCCGGTCCCAGGTCTGTTAGCAAAATGTTAGGGATGATAAGAAGAAAGCATAAGATGTTCATAGTGGATGTTGCCATAAATTCATCTGCCCTAAATGAAATAGAGAGGAACCTGAAAAGGCTAAGGGAGAAGGGATCTGAGATAATCTGGATAGATCATCATCCTTGGACAAAGGAGACAATTGAGACAGTGAGAAAATATGCTGAAGTCCATGTAAGAGGGGAGAAGAGTGCTGCTAGGCTTGTGATGGAGGTATTTAACCTAAAGGATGAGACTTCAAGGAGAATAGCTGAGATAGCAGATGATGCGGATACGGCTGAGTACTCCATGGAGATAAGCAGGTTGTATAGAGCTGGATCAAGGGGGTCAAAGCTGAGGAAGAGGATAGTGGATTTGATGGCAGAGGGAAAATTCATGGACGAGGAGCTTGAGGAGAAGCTCAGAAAAAACATGAAGAAGGAGGAGAAAAGACATGCAAACGTGGAATATCAATTTATTACAACATCTAATGGAAGGAAAATTGCTGTGATAGATCTCCGACCCTCTGGAGGCCCAGGATCGGTTATTGCAAAGGAATTATGCTCAAAGGAGGAATTTGATTTTTCTCTAGTGATCTTCTCATGTGAAAGGTTCTCATTGTACAGGTGCAGGGGATTAGAAGACTTGAGCAAGGTATGCGAGGAGTACGAAGGGGGAGGACATCCTTATGCATGTGGTGGAAGGATAAAAATGCCTTTCTACAGGAGAATTCTGTGCAGGGTTCTGGGAAAGAGATATAAACCTCCGGAGATAGATGAGCTAATAGAAAGAGTGAGGAGGATGTGTGAAGAAGCCTGCTGAATAAAGTGGGTTAAAGAAAACTATTTAGTCCAGAGGGACTTGCTGAGACGCTTATGCACACAAGCTCCCTCCACAGCGGAAGAGCAACATTGTATATAGGGGTTGATCCGATGACAGCCTTTCTAAGCCCTCTATGTGAGTGTCCGTGCACCACCAAATTCAGCTTATTTCTCATGATTATCTCCTCATAACCCCTGTGTCCTAGGAACTTCCAAGTGGATGGATCCTCCCCAGCCAAAGTCCTGAAGGTCGGGGCATAATGTGATATCAAGATCTTCACATCTGTTTTAAGCTCAGAGACAAGTCTCCCAACAGTTGATATCCTCTCCTCATATATTCTGGATATTCCCGGTATGTTGCTCCTCTGCCAGCTTGTAGGCCTCTCCAAGCTCCCTTTTGTGCCGACCAATCCCACGCTAACTCCGGATATGACCATTGTAACTGCCCCATCGTCCAAGAATATGACCTCCCCTCCGTACTCCTTTTTCAGGTCCTCCTTTATGGAGTCGAACTCATCGTTTCCAAAGACAGCAATCTTGGGAACGTCTCCCACAGATTCTAGGATTTTCAGCACCTCTCCATAGTACTCCTTCTTTCCTCTATCTATTAGATCTCCTGCAAGAATCATCATATCTGCATCAAAATTGACGGAGGAAGCTGCTTTTCTGAGAAGGTTTAATCCAGCAGGAGCATGAACATCCGATGTTGCTATTATGTTGATGGACAACTTATCTGTTTGTGCAAAAAATAAACTTAAATTTTTCTTTGCGGATCAATCAAGTCCCATCTCCTCGATATACCCTGCTCTTATCTCCCTTATTATATCTGCGGTTTTTATCCCCATGGGGCACACAAACTCGCACTCATGGCAGCCCAAGCAGAAGAGGGACTGCTCTTTTGCCTCCTCCTCATTGCCTATTATCATATTCCAAAGTATGCCAATTCCTCCAACATAAGCATCTCCTCCCCAATATCCTCCCACCAAGCGGAAGATGGGGCAGAGATATTGACATGAGCCGCATCTGAGGCAGTAAAGGGCCTCCTTAAGCCTCCTGTCTCTTGATGCTCTCAATCTTCCATTATCCAGCAGCACAACATCAACTTCTCTTGGTCCATGAGCTCCAAAAACAACCTTCTTCTCTATATCTCCTGTCTTGCTTGGTCCGGATATCACGCTTAAGTAGGATGCAGCGCTGTATCCAGCATATTTCATTATAACATCGCTTACTTTAAATGCGTCCTGAAGGCCGGGAACGATTTTCTCCACTCCCGCTAGAACTATGTGCTTCTCCGGAAGAGATGTGGATAACCTTCCGTTTCCCTCATTAGTTATTATTAATATGCTTCCGGTGTCAGCTGCTATCACATTCGCCCCGCTTATGCCCACATCAGCATCTATAAACTTCTTTCTCAGAAATCTCCTGACAGCATAAGTCATGCCCGGTATATCGTCCTTGTCAACACTTTCCCCTATGTTCTTCTTTATCAGCTCAGCTACTTTCTCCCTCCTTACGTTTATGGACGGAGTTATGAAGTGCATCGGCTTTGAGTCAAGCCATTGAACTATAAGCTCCCCGAGATCCGTCTCCCAAACTTCATTTCCTTTGTTCTGCAGGAACTTTCTCAGACCTATCTCATCAGATGTTATGCTCTTCGTCTTCACAACTATCTTTCCCGTGCCCACTAGATCCCCTACTATCTCTCTTGCTTTCTCAGCGTTCTCAGCAATGTAAACATTCATGTGATTTTCCTCCATGGAGTCCTTTGCCTCCTTGATGAGCTCCTCAATTTTCTCTATTGCTGACTCCTTTATCCTCCTCACCTCCTTTGCGAGCTCTGTGATATAGGAATATCTGTTAAGCACCCTAATTCTGCTGTCCATATAGGATTCTATAGCTCTTTCCAATGCCACTATCAAGTCTTCATCCTCAGAAGCTCTTTCCATTATCTCCTTAAGCTTCATTGAATCACCTCACCTACATCAACAACATTCGCTCCTCCTGCTCTGCTCAGATTTGCAAGGCATATGGGGCAAGCCACAAGCACATTTTCAGAAATCCTCTTGAGCTCTCTTATCCTGTTCTCAGCTATTCTTCTCGATATTCTGGGAAATAGTGATTCTATCGGACCTCCACAGCAGCTCGTGTAGATCCCACTCATTTTCGGTTTTTTAACATCATTTAACATGGAGCTCAATCTATCTGAGAGGTTATACCACCTTGCGATGTAGCAGGGCTCATGCAATACATAGCTGTCTGCCTTTACTGAAAGATCGTTTAGAACTTCGGCATAATGCATGACCTCCACATTAAAATCAGCGTATTTTGGCATCAGCTCCCTCAGGACAAAGTTTGTATGAGGATCTATTGTTATGACTTTTTTCACATTATATCTCCTAAATATATCGCTAACAGCTTTTATGTGCGATTCAAATGTCTTATCTAGGCCCAGATCGTAGTAAAGAGCGCCTGAGTAGATGTCGTCCTCCCAAAGATACCCCAAAAAATCAATTTTTTTCTTAAGAGCTATAAATATGTTCCTTATTATTCTATCATACCTTTCAGTGCTTCCTACAGGGACAAGAGACGCAAGGCCTTTAACTTTGCTCAGCAATTTGGCAGCTCCTGTTGCCGCACTGGAAATTCCAGATAGCTTTTCCATCATGCCGGCGAATTTCTCTATGTAGGGAACCATTTGATAGAGCCCTCCTGTATAAAAAACAGTTTCACTTCTAGCTAAATCCATTCCAACAGCCCATTTGATTATGTTTTTCTTCTCCAAGCCCAAAGGGTTTTGATATCTCCTTTCATTCTCCTTTATTATCGAAATTACATCTTCCATAGCTTATGCTTCATGGTCCACTCTAAAAACATTGCTCAGCACTACTCTTCCTCCTCTCCCCAGTATTCCTCTTCCTCCCAGTATTCCTCCTCTCCCTCCTCCCCCTCTTCCTCCCAGTATTCCTCATCTCCTTCCCAGAGCTCCTCCTCCACTCCCTCTGTTATCACCCTCATCTCAACAAGCTCATCATCTTCTATTGATACTTCAAGCAGTGCCTTGCACTTTGGGCACTGGATCTCGCCCTCATAATTGCTCTCATTCATGTAGAATTCAAATCCACAGACGGGGCAGGTTATCTCGGGCATCAAGTTGCGAGACGAAGTCAACTCATATTTAATCTTTTCCTATCCAGAAGATCCTAAGAGCTGATCGAAGGAGGAGAGTTTATAAGCTTTAAGCTTAGAACAACATGGGATGATGAAAATCGCCTGCTGAAAGGTGATGTTTTTGCCGAGTTCTGACCAGCACCCTCAGCTTCCAAGTCTTCTCTCTCTTCCCTGAAAATCCCTTATAGCTCTGAGAAGGTCTATCTCCCTGAACTCAGGGAGGTATGCCTCACAGAAGTATAGCTCTGAGTATGCTGATTGCCAAAGAAGGAAGTTGCTCAGCCTCTCCTCGCCAGATGTCCTTATTATTAAATCAGGATCCGGCAGGTCAGGTGCATACAAATTCCTTCTTATAAGCTCTTCATCTATCTCATCCGGCATAATCTCACCTCTAGCCACCATCTTAGCTATTTTTTTGACAGCATCCACTATCTCAGCTCTTCCTCCATATGCAACAGCTAGATTTATCGTCCTATCACCAAAATCCCTTGTGGTCTCTTCAAGATATTTTATCCTCTCCCTGAGATCTTCTGGAAGAAGATCTAATCTTCCTATAGCTCTAAATCTTGTTTTAGATCTCTTTAATCTGTCTAGATCCCTCTTTATAAGCTCAAGCTCCTCCTTCATCGTGTCGAATATGGCTTCAACCTGATCTCTTGGTCTCCTGAAGTTCTCTGTTGAAAATGCATAAAGAGTGACATGCTTCACTCCTAGTTCATCCAGCCAATCTAGGATCTCTCTCACCTTCTTTGCACCTATCCTGTACCCCTCTCTGAATGAAATTCCAGACTTCATGGAGAACCTTCTGTTTCCATCTAGTATTATCCCAACATGATTGGGAACTGGTCCTCTTTTCACCTTATTTCTCAGGTATCTCCTGTACAGAGGCGATCCTATTGTCTCAGCTGTTCTATATATGAGATCCCATATCAGGTTTCTTAAGCCCACATGAGCTAATTGATTGCTTTTTTAAAACTTTAACTGAGCATGCAAGCAGCTTCAAGCGCAACTCTTATGGCCTTCTCTAGATGTCCTTTTAATTCATCCTCTGGGGCAAACTGGACTCCTCTTACCAGATTTCCATTTACCAAATGAATTGCTCCAGCGTTAATCCCTCTCAGCATAGCTACAGTGAATATGGCAGCATCCTCCATCTCAAAGGCAAGAATTCCCCTTCTTTCCCACTTCTTTATTGTATCCGGATCCTCGGCATAGAAGGCATCAGATGACCTCACTACCCCAACATGATACCTAACTTTCTCCAGCTCTGCTGCTTTTATTATGGCATTGACCACCTTGAATGACGCTGTTGGACAGAATGGTTCAAAGTTCACATACGATCTGCTTGTTCCATCATCAGGAACAGCGGATAAGGCTATGATGAGATCTCCCACCTCCACATCCTTCTGCACTGCACCACAGGTCCCAACTCTTATCAGATATTTAGCTCCAGCTCTTATGAGCTCCTCAACTGCTATGGCTGCCGAGGGCCCTCCCATGTGAGTTGGCATGACGGATATCTCCCTATCCTTATATCTGCCAGTAAAACCATTGAAACACCTTCTTCCCCCTATAGGTTTCCTTTCGGAGAGAAAATCCGATATGATCTTTGCTCTATCTGGATCTCCAGGTATTAGAACGCGCTCAGCAACTTCTCCTCTGGAAACCCCCAGATGAGGTTGAACTTGGAATTCCATCTTGGATTTATCCACATACATACTTTTCTCAGCGGTACAAAGATAAAAAACTATTAGTATATTTTTATGCCTATCTATCAAAATTCTAAGAAGGGCATTCAAATGCGATCGAGTAGAATGCATTACTGCCTTATAAGAAAGCAAAGGATTTAATTTTTGATCCTTTTCTGTTTGTAGGTCCCAAAAAAGAGGGAGGTACCGGGGCCAGGGGCCGTAAGGCCCCTATTTCTCACTTCTTCCACACTGCAGCAACTGCTAATTCTATATCTTCCTCTGTGACAGTCTTTCTCTTTGCATGTCTTGCCAGATCGACTGCGTACTTGGATACCTCTGAGGCGAATTTCTCCAGGTGGTATGCCAGAGTTTCCCTAGCAGCATCGCTCACTCTCTCGGCCCCGGCATCTTTTATAACTCTGTATAACGGGGCTAGGGGTAGATACTTTGCCATTCTCACACCCATTGCTCAAAGGGCGACCCATCTTTCGATGGGGGCCCATCTAAATTGAAACCCTCTTATATTTAACCTTTTCGCTCAATTGGATATCACTGTCCTCATGGAATCATGTGTGACCTCAAGTATGGTGATATATTCCCCTCAGGTTATCACATTCCTGACCATCAGGATATCTCATGCCTAGGCAGTCATGTGCACAATATGGAGTTCAAGGGAGGGCTTTGTCATAGGATCATGAGAACATATCTGTCATCTTTCGAAAAAATTTTTCCTTATAATTTAAATAAAATTTCCATTATAAAGCGGAATTGTCAGTAAAATGGAAGAACAATACCGCAGTTGCAGTCAACTTTTCGCCAGCTATTAAGGGTTGTCTCCACTCGACAAACATGACACATGGGGGCTAGGCGATACAAGCACATCACCGTGATATACAACAGCAAGATGGAAGAGATCTTCACCTAAAACTTAAACTGAGGATTCAGATATATTATTTTCTGTTTATCTCACATTCTTCTCATTATCATTGGAAGAAGCATCCACCCATGATCTATTATTCCAAGGCTTCCTCTTGAGCACTCTTTCTCGCAGAAGCAGTTTATTCCATCACCCTTCTCCCCCGGAATTCTGAGAGCAACAGGGACTGGATCGTCTGAATGAGCTTTCAACGTCCAAGGAGTAGCATGATCTGAAGTTATTAAAACAGCTATTTCCTCGATCTCTCTAATTATCCCCTCGACAAAAATAGAATCTATGAGCTCTATGGATCTCACCTTCCCTGCTAGATCTCCATCATGCCCATATACATCTGGCCCTTTTAAGTGAACATAGGAGACATCAACTTCCTTTAGCAGCTCCAATGTAGCAGAAAGTCTGCTTGGAAGATCCCTCTCAAGATCCCCTGTTGGAGGAGGAACTTTCTTCTCCTTCATCCCCATGAGCTTGCATATGCCAATTTCAACGGGCATTTCAGCTATAGCACCAAAGCTTCTCCCAAACTTACTTTTTATCTGCTCAAACTCAGGCAACTTATTCCCAGCATCCCTCATTAAAAGGGCGTTTGCAGGAAGTTTTCCCTCCTTTTTCCTCTTTACGTTAACTTCATGCTTATCAAGTATTTCCACAGCTCTCCTTGTGAACAAGTTGACTATTTTAGCTGAGATTCTTGCATCTTCCTTGTCAGATAAAGGCTTGCATTCAGCCACATAAGGGCTAAAGTCCTTTTTTGCAACGCTTATATGTCCAACTTTATCGTATGCAGGGTCTGTATTGCTTATCTCATCGCTCAGCTGCACATCGGATTCTATCACGACAACAGCTCTATGGCCAACGGATGCCTTCACAGTTATCTTGAACCCATCTATCTCCATGCCATCAAGAGCTGAGGCTAGCTCTCTTGCTTCCTCTGATGATAGATCTCTTCCAGCCCTTCTATCTATTATCCTCATGGTTTTAGGATCTACTGTTGCGAAATTAGCCCTCAAGGCCAGGAAAAATCCCTTTAGGCTTATACCGGATCCAACTGCCTCTATTGGACCTCTTCCAGTGTAATATCTTTCTGGGTCATATCCGAGTATTGATATGACAGCTGAGTCGCTCTCAGGGGCATATCCCTTTCCCACTGTGTACATCAAACCGCAAGCAGACCTTTTCGTTATTTCATCTATGTTCGGCTTCCTGGCGATTCTAAGAGAAGATCTTTCTATAAGGCCATCGGAAGCTCCATCCAGCACTAGATAGAGGAGCTTCAGGGGATCACCTCTTTATCCTCCTTACTGCCTCTATCAGATCCTCAACCATCTTCTCCTCGGGCTGAACCCCCACGCTTGTGGATAGAACTATCTCCTCATCTCCCTCGGAAAACGTTATCAGGTTGTGGGGAACAGCGCTCACCTTATGTTTGTCCGCCAGATCTGGGTTTTCATATGCCTCCACGCAGTCTGACTCAACAATCCCCCTCAAAGCTACTGCTATCTTGTTTGATAAAAGCACTTGATGCGGACAGTAAGGACATGTGGGAGTCACGAAAGTGACAAGCCTTATTCTCCCCCCTATATCAGATAGCTCGTCAAGCTTCCTCATGCTCTCCTCACTCAAATCAGGATTTCCCTGGCTTACAAGGGATATTGTCTCAACAAAGCCCCAGGCCTCATGGCCAGCTGGAGCGCCTGTGTACCTTATCAGATATCCCATATCAGCTCCTATCAATATAGTTGGAACTCTTATTACTCTATATTTTTCTATAACATCTGGCTCGAGAATTATGTTGTGCACTCTATGCACCAGCTTATTGGAAAGCTCTGATAACTCCTTTAATAGTTGTTTTACCCATTCTGAGTACTCTTTATTCTTATTTCCCTCAAATAATATGAGATCAACAGGATCTACCAGCTCCGAATCGAATTTAGCCTTCAGCTCAGAGGCTGTCTCATCATCTATTATCCTCTGCATGGTCATCTGAGCAGTATGCGGAGAATTGTATTTAAAAGTTGGTATGGGAGTTTCAGTTATTCTCAGCTGTTTTAGAGGTAAATAAGAGCGAAATATAGCTGCTTTTGTCAAAAATTTTTGACAAAATACAGACCTTTTATTTGTAAATTGTTTTCGTGAAATTGCCTCAGATATCGATTTTCATTATGTATAAATCAATATGCTATTATCCTATAATAAATAAGCGTTTGACAAAAAATTTTTACGCTAACAATGGAAAAGTTATTGGTGGTGCAATGCTGGAGATAAGATGGCATGGTAGAGGGGGACAGGGCGTTTGGAGCGGGACAGCTGTTTTAGCACTCGCTGCAATAAAAGCTGGAAAATTTGCACAATCATTCCCTGAATTTGGACCCGAGAGAAGAGGGGCTCCTGTAAATGGATACAATAGGATAGACGATAAACCGATAAGAATGCACTGCGGCATATATGAGCCCGATGTGGTGATGGTAATAGACCCCACTCTTCTGAAATACAGGGATCTAATTCTGGGAGGTCTTAAAAAAGGGGGAAAGATTGTGGTGAACTCGGAGAAAAAACCGGAAAAATTAAGGGAGGAGCTGAAGGTTGGCAAGGAGATGGAGATATGGGTTGCAGATGCGACCTCAATAGCCCTCGAGGAGGTAAAAAGGCCCTCAACAAACACAGCAACACTTGGAGTTCTGCTGAGGGCAGTGCCTGTTGTCCCAATGGATAAGCTGGCTGAGGCCATCATGAGCAGGTGGCCTGGGGACGTTGGGGAGAGAAACGTTAGAGCGATAAAAAGGGCTTATGAGGAGGCGATGTCCGGATGATGAAGTGGAGAGAACTTCCTATAGGAGGTGTTCCCCCTTTAACCTCCTTGGAGTATAAGACAGGGGATTGGAAGGTTTTCATGCCGAAGATAGACACGAGTAAATGCACTAAATGCGGGCTCTGCTGGATGTATTGTCCAGATTCCGCTATTATCTGGGATGGGGAGGGATATCCAGAGCCGAACTATGAGTACTGCAAGGGCTGTGGGATATGCGCAAACGAATGTCCTGTGAAGGCAATAGAGATGGTGAGGTGATGACATGATAACACAGACTTTGATGGGTTTAAATGGTGATGAAGCTGTTGCCTGGGCTGTCAAACAGAGCAATGTGGACTTCGTCTCAGCTTATCCAATAACACCTCAGACGATAATAGTTGAGAGGATATCCGATTTTGTGAACAATGGAGAGGTTGATCTGGAGTTTGTGGCAGTTGAAAGTGAGCACAGTGCTCTAAGCGCATGCATAGGAGCAGCAGCTGCTGGTGCAAGGACCTTCACAGCAACAGCTGCGAATGGATTACAGCTAATGCATGAGGTTCTCTACATAGCTGCAAGCTTAAGGCTTCCAATAGTGATGGCTGTAGCAAACAGAGCTCCTTCCGGGCCGATAAACATACACTGTGATCACAACGACAGCATGGGCCAGAGGGATTCAGGATGGATCCAGATATATTCGGAGGATGCACAGGAGGCTTATGACAACACAATACAGGCATTCAGAATAGCTGAGCATGAGGACGTGCTTCTCCCAGTTATGATCATGATGGACGCATTTCTCATAACCCACACGATGCAGAACATCTACATATTGCCAGATGATGTTGTGAACAAATTTGTCGGCACCAGAAGAGTTGAAAAAGTAGCTTTGCCCAAGATACATGGGGAGAAAGAGGTTTACAGGATGCTGAATCCAAAGTATCCAATCACATTTGGTCCCCTGGACCTCTACGATTACTACATAGAGCACAAGATGCAACAGATAGAGGCTATGAAAAACGCAAAGAAGGTGATAATGGATGTTCATGAGGAGTATGCAGAGATAAGCGGGAGGAAATATGGAGATGGGCTGCTCGATCCCTACAGAGCTGATGATGCTGACTACCTGCTTGTTGGCATAGGATCGACGATGGGGACAGCAAGATATGTGGTTGATGAGCTCAGAAGCGAGGGACATAAAGTTGGAATTGTCAGGATAAGGACCTTCAGGCCATTTCCTGCAGAGGAGTTCAGAAAAATGCTCTCAGGAAAGGATATGGTTGGTGTGCTGGACAGAGGGATAAGCTTCGGCTCCTTCGGTCAGGTTTACATGGATCTCGCTGCTGCTTTATACAAAAGACCGGAAGCTCCTCCGCTCATAGATTTCGTGTATGGGCTTGGAGGAAGGGACATGCCGCCAAGGCTTCTAAAGAGCATATTTATGGAGCTCATGGAGGGGAAGGAGGAACCTGTGATGAGGATAAGAGGGGTGAGAGAATGAGTGTCAACATAAAGGAGCTTGCTAAATACATGAAAATGGACCCCGGGATACTACCCGGACACAGGTTATGTGCCGGGTGTGGTCCAGGGATAATATTAAGGCAGATAATGATGGCTAGAAGGAAGCCAGTCGTTGTGGTGAATGCAACAGGCTGTGTGGAAGTTGCCACAACTATATTTCCCTATACTTCCTGGAAAGTCCCGTGGATTCACAACGCATTTGAGAATGCAGCAGCAACTGCCTCGGGCATAGTAGCTGCTAGAGACAAACTTGCCAGATCTGGTAGATTCAAGAACGATCCAGATGTGGAGCTTGACTACGATGTAATAGCAATAGGAGGGGATGGAGGCACTTACGACATAGGTTTTCAAGCTATATCTGGGGCTTTCGAGAGGAGGGACAAGTTCATGTATGTGCTTTACGACAATGAAGCATACATGAACACAGGAATACAGAGAAGTGGAGGAACCCCATTTGGCGCATGGACGACAACAACTCCTATTGGAAGCAAGATAAAGGGAAAAAGAGAACCTAAAAAGCCAATACTGGACATACTTGTGGCTCATGGGATACCATATGCGGCAACAGCATCTCCTGCCTTCTGGACTGATGCCATACAAAAGCTGAGAAAAGGCCTGGAGAACCAGCCATCATTCATACATTACTTGGGGGTGTGCCCAACCGGCTGGGGGACTGACATAAGCAAGACGGTAGAGATATCAAAGCTCGCAGTTGAAACCTGCATCTTCCCGCTTTATGAGGTCATAAATGGGGAGTACAAGCTGACTGGGATGAGCAAGACAATAGCCAAGAATCCAGCTAGAAAGAAGCCTGTTGAAGAATACATAAAGGTGCAGGGAAGATTTGCTCACATGCTAAGGCCTGAAAACAGGTGGATGCTTGAGGAGCTTCAGAAGCAGATTGATGAACGCTGGGAGATGCTGCTGAAGAGGGCAGGAGAAGCCTGACCTTCT
>ERZ1669248.62-NODE-62-length-71403-cov-18.743342_pt1 | contig 71403 bp, 79 predicted proteins | sample MGYA00579296_ERZ1669248 | MGnify/ENA primary metagenome ERZ1669248 (study PRJEB41166, sample SAMN08046057) | hot springs metagenome | biome: hot spring; feature: neutral hot spring; material: thermophilic sediment; isolation source: thermophilic sediment from...
AAGCTCCTTCTTTTGTAAAAGTTCTTTGGGCTCTCCTGTAAATCTTATTTCACCACTTGCAAGTAGATATACCCTATCAGCTATTTCTAGTGCTCTGTGAGCATATTGCTCAACAATTAGAATTGTTATACCCTTTTTTCTTAGCTCAACAACTTTTTCCAAAACTCTTTTAACCATTATTGGTGCCAAGTCTGTTGTTACCTCATCGAGTAGAAGCAGCTTTGGATTTTTCATCAATGCTAGTGCTATTGCCAACATTCTTCTTTCACCACCACTCAATGTACCTGCTTTTCTATTTATCAACTCCTTGAGCTTGGGGAAAGTCTCTAAAACATCGTCAACTCTTTTCAGAAACTGAGACTTTGGCAAACCTACAGCAGCTAGTCTCAAGTTCTCATATACAGATAGACTAGAGAATATATTGTTTACTTGTGGTACATAGCCTATTCCAAGCAGTGAGATTTGATGTGGCTTTAAACCAGCTATGTTACTGCCATTAAATATGATTTCACCACTATAGATGTCTGCCAATCCATATATGCTATTAAGAAGTGTTGTTTTTCCAGCACCGTTGGGGCCTATAATAGCTGTGATAGAACCTTCTGAAACATCTATATTGACATTAAACAAAACCCTTATTTTTCCATATCCTGAGTACAGATTTCTTATTTGTAATAATACCAATTGGTGTTACCCTAAATAGATTTCAGCTACCTTAGGATTCTTCAAAATTTCTACAGAAGTTCCACTTGCAACAACTCTTCCCCTATCCATAACATAGACATTATCAGCATACTTTAAAGCTATATCAATTCTATGCTCTATAACAAGAAATGATACATCCAAAATACTTCTAATTTTGCTTAATCTTTCAAAAATTCTAGAGGCGTATCCAGGGTCTGTACCACCAATTGGTTCATCAAGAGCTAAAAGCTTTGCTCCTGAGGCAAGAGCTCTTGCAACTTCAAGCATTTTTAGATGGCCTGCACCAAGCTTATAAGCTTCCCAATCCCAGTATGAGTCAAGACCAACAACTTCAAGTATTTTAAATGCTTTTTCAATGTTCTCCTTCTCCTCCCTAACCCAACTTCTTTTAACTAATGCTCTCAATGGATTCTCGCCCCTACTCTTCATAGCAACAAGAACATTATCCAAAACAGTTAAGCTTCTAAATGGCTGTGGTATTTGAAATGTTCTTGCAAATCCAAGGCTATAAACTTTATAAGGAGGCCATCCAGTTATATCAATGGAATTAAACAAGACCTTGCCATAATCAGGTTTCAAAACACCAGTACAAACATTAACAAAAGTTGTTTTCCCAGCGCCATTAGGGCCTATAAGCAATGTTATGCTATTTCTTTGAACATCTATTGTTACAGAATCCAGTGCCACAACTCCTCCAAATCGCTTAGTTAAATTCCTCGTAGATAGTATAGAACCATTTGAATTAGCGTGGCTCAATGCATTCACCCAGTTTACATAACTTACTTGGATTATTTTTAGTTTTTAAAAATTTATGCATATACTATACACAACTATACATATAAATTAAAAATGAATTAGTTTAAAAATATATTAATTTTTAAAACATAGCTTTCATTTCATATTTTGCTTTAACTGTAAACCACAAGCTGACCGTTTATAAACCCTCCTACCTCCTTCCACACATACTTATCTCCTTCTTTAACTACAGCACCAATTGTATAATCTGTTGTTGCTCTATCACCATTTTCATCAAGTTGGAAATGTCCTGAAGCTCCAATAAACATTTGAAGTACTAGAGGAATTGCATTTCTTATGGCTTCACCATCATATTTACCAACATGATCTAAAGCTAGTGCAACAGCCCATACAGCATCGTAAGTGAAGTATGCATAGGGTATGGGTTCTTGGCCAAGTTTTTGAATAAGTCTTTGCCTAACTGAGTCCTTCAATGGTGATTGGCCAGGAGCAGCCATAGTATTCCAGAATCCTACTTTTGTAGCAAAGTCGGCAAGTTCTTTATTTTCAACAAGTTTAGATGTTCCATAGGTTCCATCAGAGCCTTCCCATTTAACCTCAGCAAGTATTGGATATTTCAAAGCCTCTGTAAATATGTTTGCCACTTCTTCAAAGGATATTGCCAGTACACCAACTTTGTCCTTGCCATATTTATTCACATAGTTTGTAACAATATCACTAAGTTTTGCAACTTCTGTTGAAAACTCCTGTGCTTTTGGATCATATCTTATTCCATTATCGAATCCACAGTTTCCTCCACCAACACTACTACACAATTTCATAAACTCTGTTTTTGTATAATTAACTAGTCCATCTCCCCATGTATCACCTCTCCATATTGGAACAACATATCTTACTCCTCTTTCCCACAGAATGTGAGCTATTGCAATTCCCTGGTATTTGTCTGGAGGCACAAATCTATATATGAAGTCATTTGGTATTGCAAGCTCCATAGATGTTGATGACTGTGAAATAACTAGTATTTTATTTGAATCAGCAAAACTCTTAATATTTTTAACCTCGCTACTAGCCATGGGGCCAACAACAACTTTTACACCTCTTGCTGCAAGATCCATCAACTTATTTAGTGCAATATTAGGATCAACAGCTGTGTCCTCAACATAGGGTTTCAATCTCCATGGTTTACCAAGTTTCTGCAGCCACTCATTAACATCATTTACAGCCAAAAGAAATGCCTCTTTGCATTGTGCTCCATAAGTTGCTAGTGCACCCGATAATGGTAATAGTGCTCCTATTGGAATGTCTCCTGAAAGTGCTGTAGCTATTGGGGTAGCATATGTTGTTACAGTGTACGTTATTGTGGAGGGAGCAACTGAGGATACTGTGGGAGTTGCTTGTACTCCAGGTTTAGACATAAGCGAGTATGATGCATAGCCTATACCATATCCAACGACTAGTGCTACTATGATTAGGCCAATTGCTATGGTGTTTTTCATGTTTATACACCTTTACATCTATCGTAGTTACTATACATGTATATGCTATTTTGAGGGCTATAAATATTTTAATCAGGTTTATAATCATATAAATCAATTTCATGTTACTTACTATAGTCTATGTATTTGTGGCTGAATAAAGTATTTTATACCCTACAAACCATTTTTGACTAAGTCGCTAAGACGTGGTGTAGAAAGTAGTATGTTGCCCATAGTGCTTACATCAATAGCCTATGCATCTATATTAGCAATTGGATGTGCTGCAATAACCTTGTGGTATGCATCAACACGTGTATTCAACTTTGCACATGCATCTATGGTTAGCTGGGGATTTTACATAACATTTATACTTTATAAGCTTTTTGATTCTTCACCATATTTATTTATGCCTATTGCTGCATTAATTACTGGCTTATTTGGTATTGCCATATATGTTTCGGTAATTAGAAGGTTGATACAGGTTAAAGCATCTGAAATAACACTGATGATGGTTACTTTAGGTGCAGATTTTGTTTTATTTGCTTTTCTAAATGTTGTTATAGATTATCTTGCAAATGTTTACAGATGGGATATTAGAAGTGTAAATATCGTTTTAAAGGATGTTACAATAGCTACAATATATGGTGTTACTATTAAAGGTGTTTACCTAGTAGCACCTTTTTCAGCTCTTGCATTTCTAATTTCTATATACATGTTTTTGAATATGACAAGCACTGGAATAGCAATGAGGGCTTCTATAGAGAATCCAGAGCTTTCATCAATTCTTGGGATAAATACTGATAAAATCTATGCACTTGCATGGTTTATTGGAGGGTTATTGGCAGGGTTTTCTGGAGGCCTTTTAACAATGATTACACAAGGTACAAGCTCTATAGGTTCTGACTTGATAGTACTCTACTTTGCTGGATCCATTGTTGGAGGTTTGCAAAATATTTTAGGTGGTTTATTAGGTGGGCTTCTTGTTGGATTAAGTGAAAGATTGATTCCATACTATCTCTCAGCTGTTTTTCCATGGATTTACTCATATAGATTTGCAGTACCCTTGATAATGCTTGTAGCAACACTGCTTCTATATCCAAGGGGCTTAGCTGGGTTGGTGGAGAGGAGATGGCGCTAGAATCAGGACTAACATATATATTAATGAACATTATTTTAAATTTCAGCATATACTTAATACTATCACTTAGTCTCAACATAGAAGTTGGGTTTACTGGTATTCCACAATTTGGAAGATTAACAGCAGCATTGGTAGGATCTATAGCTGTTGGTGGTGTAATAGGCAGGGTTGCAGCTACTTTAATAGGAGCTCCTACAGGTAGTGAGTTCATATCTTACAATGCACCAATAATAACACAAATAAACAACTATCTATCTACACATGCTATAGCATCAATTACCCTTTTAGTATTGGCAATTTTGACAGCAGTATTACTTGGAGCCTTAATAGGTTTGCTAACAGCATTGCCTGCAATAAGACTTAAAGAGTCTTATCTAGGTATAACACTATTGTCGTTTGGTGAAATACTTAGAACAATTACATATAACTCTCCTGAAATAATTGGAGGAACATTGGGCATTGCTGCACCATCCTTTTTCAGTTTTACAGGCGCATATGAGAGTTTTGCAGTCATGCTATTCATAGTCTTAATGGCTATTTTCTGCTACTTAATCGCTGAGCGAATAAGTAAATCGCCTTTGGGAAGGGTTATGAGAGCTGTTAGAGATTCTGAGCTCGCTTCACAAGTTTATGGAAGAGATATAATGATTGTAAGAATCTATGCCATTGTTATAGGCTCTTCAATGGCGGCATTAGCAGGAGCTCTCTACTCCATATTTACAAAAAGTGTGAGAGCAGATATCTTCACAAGATACAGCTGGACATTTTTACCATGGGCATACATAATGCTTGGTGGAGTTGGAAACAATCTTGGGGTTGCTCTAGGAGTTATAATACTTACTATAGCTAGAAGCACCATATCCATATACAAGTATGAGATCTCAGAACTTATTCCAATAGACCCTGTTTGGCTAGAGTACATACTAATAGGTATGGTGATAATACTGCTAACTCTCTTTAGACCTCAAGGAATCCTACCAGAAAAGCCTGTAACCACTGTTTCTAAAAAAGAGCTTGAGGACATTAAAAGAAAAGTTGCATCATTCACTAGCTAATTTAAACTATTTATTTATATGACAAGCGAGTAAACCCTAATACAAATATTCATAAATTATCTACAATGATATATGGTGCAAACTAGGGTCTTTTCAAATGAGATATAGAATCTTCTTCAACTTGAAGAAAAACTAAACAGCAATAAAAATGTTTCAAACCCCTTTCTCAAGTCTTTTTCTTGCACTATCTATGTGCTTCATTATAATGCTAAATGCTTTTTCAACATCATTTTTAGATAAAATGATTATTGTATCTGTATAACATGATTCGATGTGAGTAATGTTTATATTGTTTTGCGCTAACACATTTGCTATATAGGCTAAGACCCCTGGAGTTGTCACTATTTCAATTGGACTTACAATAATTATTGCTGCTTGATCTTTTTGCACATTAATAACATCATCACTCTTTATTATTGTTAAGTACTCATTAGCTGTTTCTCTATCTAACACAATTGTTATTGTTTTAACGCTTTGCATTATGGCTATAAATCTAGCTTCGGACATTAACTTACTTAGAAAGGCTATGACATAGCTAAGCGCAGATGATCTTAGTGTTACAATAGTTATATCTGTTCTTATCTCAATTGAGGATCTTGCTAATACCTCAAGAACCTCTCTCCTAACTTGCCTTTCTCTTCCAGCTTTACTAGAATACCTTATTAAGGCCATTTTAATTGAGTCAACAGATACTTCTTTTCCAAGCAATTGCGAGATTATGGGATGCAACATTTTTGCTAATTTACTATAGTTAACAATACCTCTTCCAATACACTGTTGAATTATTGGATCACTGGAAACAACATCTGTAACAATATCTGATACTGACGACAATTGTTCCACCTATAACAGATATCTGATACAATTAGTTATAAACATTTCACTAACTGGAAAAATGCGTTCTAAAAACTATAAAATAAAATTTAAGGTGCAAATCAATTGAAGGTTGTACTAGCGTATTCAGGTGGGTTAGATACTTCAACAATATTAGTGTTGTTGAAGAAAAAATACAATGCTGATGTTATAACAGTTACAGTTGATGTGGGGCAAGAAGATGATATGAAAGGTGTTGAGGAGAGGGCATATGAGCTTGGAGCATCTAAACATTATACCATAGATGCAAAGAAGGAATTTGCTGAAGAGTATGTGTTCAAAGCAATTAAAGCAAACGCTTTGTATGAGGGGAAATACCCACTTGGAACAGCTCTTGCAAGACCATTAATAGCAAAAAAAGTTGCTGAAATAGCTATGGAGGAGAACGCTGATGCTGTAGCACATGGATGTACTGGCAAAGGCAATGACCAAGTCAGATTTGATTTAACCTTGAAAGCATATCTAAAGCCAGGCATAAAGATATTGGCACCTGTTAGAGAGTTGAAGCTAACAAGAAGCGTCAATATAAAGATTCTTAGCGAGTATGGCTACAAAGTTCCTGAAACACATAAGAAGTACAGTATTGATGAAAACTTGTGGTCTAGAAGCATAGAGGGAGGAGAGCTTGATGACCCACTTAAAGAACCAGGTGAAGACGCATTTGCGTGGACCATGCCACCTGAAAAAGCTCCTGATAAGCCAGCTTACATTAGCATAGAATTTGACGAAGGTATTCCAGTTAAGGTGAATGGCGAAAAAATGGATTCTGTTCAAATGATAAAATATTTAAACATGTTCTTAGGCTCTCATGGATTTGGCAGAATAGATTTGATAGAGAGCAGAGTTGTTGGATTGAAGAGTAGAGAGGTTTATGAAGCTCCTGCCGCATTGGCATTGATAGAAGCACATCAGGATTTGGAAAGAATGGTTTTAACACCAAAAGAACTAAGATTCAAGAGACTCATTGATGAAATGTGGACTGATTTGGTTTATCAAGGTCTTTGGATAGATCCTTTAAGAACACATTTGGAAAGCGCTATAAACTCTATGAACAAATACATATGTGGTGTGGTTAAATTAAAGGTCTTTAAAGGCTCTTTATCAGTAGTGGGAAGAAACAGTCCATATTCTCTGTATTCGAGAGAGGTCATAGACTACAACACTGGGTGGTATCCATCAGATGAGGAGGCTAGAGGATTTATAATGATACATGGAATGTATGCATTAACATCGTTAAAGGTTAGAAATAGTAAATAATGTCTTGTTTCTTGAGGAGCAAATGGTATGACTCTACGATATAGAATATACATAGGACAGACAAAGGATTTTATTGAAAGCTACTTCTCTAGCTTAGAAACGGATAAGAGACTTGTTAAATACATCACAATGGTTATGATGGCGCATGTAAAAACGCTAATGAATCATGGAGTAATTCCGAAAGACCATGGAGAGGAGATACTGAGAAAGCTTAAGGAAGTTTTTCAATCTAATGGAGAACTTTTGTATAAGTGGATTGAAAAATCAAATACATTGTATGAAGATGCTTTTGAAGCACTTGAAGCATATTTACATGATGTTTCAGATGCTGATGCAGGCTATGTGGCAATTGGTAGAAGCAGGAATGACCATATAGCAGCTGTTCTGAGGCTTTACATAAGAGACAACATTGTTAACATCCTATACAAGCTTTTAGAGGTTAGAGAAGCTTTGTTGCATAAAGCAACGGAGTTTAGAAGTATAATAATACCATTCTTTACACATGAACAGATTGCTCAATGTGGTTCAGCATCAATATTCTTCATGTCTTATGAGTATACATTGGCTAATCTTTGGAAAATGCTTTACCAAGGACTTGACTTACTCAAAGAAAATCCCCTTGGTTCTGGAGCGGCAAGTGGCAGTCTTGTAAATATTGATAGAGATTTTATTGGGAATCTTCTTTGTCTGGATAACACAGCAATACCACCATACTATGCAACAGGTTCAAGACTTTTCGTTCTTCACTATCTAAACATGTTATCACTTATAATGCTCGAGTTAAGCAGATTTGCGGAGGACATGATATTTTTGAATAGTCTAATACCAAATGCACTAAACCCACCTGTTGAACATGTAGCAACAAGTAGTATAATGCCCCATAAGAGAAACCTTGTCACAATGGAAATTGTTAGAGCCAATGCCTCAAAAGTTTGTGGATTGAGTTTTGAGTCTCAATCTATATACAAAGGCCTTCCGTATGGCTACAATCTAGATTTTCAGGAAATAAATAACGCAATTATGCAGTCTCTTGAAGTTGTTCAAAAGACGTTGGAAATAGTTAAAGATTTTATAAATGGTTTAAACATAAATGAGAATGTTATTCAAAAATATATTGAGGATAAACCATGTTGGAGTAGTGACCTAGTTGAGTATATTGCTTTAACTAATGGAAGACCGGCAAGAGAAGTTTATCTAAGTCTTGCTAGATTATTCAAGGAGTGTAGCGCAATAGATTCGAAATGTGTTTCAAAGCTTCTATCTTCACTTAATCTATCGCATGTCGATATTTGGAACATAGTCAAGAACAAACCCATCGAGATAAACATTAAGAAGATACTTGAAGATGCCTGGACAAGGCTCGAAAGAGACAGAAATATTGTTAAAAGCATTTCACTATTCATTGAAAAGTGTACCTCAGCGCTTTTAAGCTAATTTGGTAGAGTATGTGTGAGGGTTCTTGCACATATACACATTGCCTCATGTAAAATGCGAAACAGGATTGAAAAGCCGCCTGCTACTTGAGAATGGTGATGCTGTAGAAGGATGTGGCTTTGGCGCTAAAGGTATTAGTGTAGGAGAGATTGTATTCTCAACTAGTATGACAGGCTATACAGAGGCTTTAACAGATCCTAGCTATGCTGGTCAAATACTTGTATGGACACATCCAATGGTTGGATGCTATGGAGTTCCAACAAAAGCACATAACTATTGTGGTGTTCCACTAAACTATGAATCTGATAAAATACAAGTTGAAGGCTTTGTAATTTCAGAGCTTCCACCACCAAATCACTATCTAAGTATCTATGATTTGAACACATGGCTTTTGAAAAATGGCGTTCCAGGAATGTACAAAGTCGATACAAGAGCTTTGGTCAAAAAACTTAGAGAACGTGGTGTTATGATGAGTGTTTTAGCTGTTTTTCCAGAAGATGAAGAAGTTTCGTGGGACGAACTTGAAAAGAAACTGAGAACAGCCACGAGATACGACTTAATAAATTTTGCACATATAGTGTCGCCAAAGAATATAGTGGTTCATGAGCCTTTGACAAAGCCCGTAGCTACTGTAGCTGTTCTTGACTGTGGTCTAAAGTATGGGATATTGAGATGGCTTTTGAGATACGGATTCAAGGTTATAAGATATCCGTGCTGGGCTAAGGCAAGTGAGCTGCTCGATAATTCTAATGGTATTGTTGTAAGCAATGGTCCTGGAAATCCAGCTGTTTTAGTGGATCAAATAAGAACTGTTAGAGAAATAGTTGAATCTGGCAAGCCAGTTCTTGGAATATGCCTTGGTCTGCAGCTTATATCACTATCTCTTGGAGCTAAAATCTACAAGCTTAGATATGGTCATAGAGGACCTAACAAGGGTGTTGTTGATGTTTTAACTGGTAAAAGTTATATAACAACACAAAACCATGGTTATGCAGTTGATCATAGAAGTCTTGTTGAATCAGATTTAATTTTGTGGTTTAGTAATATTGATGACAAGTCTGTTGAGGGGGTTATACATAAAAAACTACCTGTAATCGCAACACAGTTCCATCCAGAAGGGGGGCCAGGACCCCATGACACAACATGGGTATTTGAAATGTTTAAAAAGATGGTGTTAAACCATGGAGGTAGTTAAAAAAGTTCTTGTAATAGGATCTGGGGCTATTAAAATAGCTGAAGCTGCGGAATTTGACTATAGCGGCAACCAAGCGTTGAAGGCTTTGAAGGAAGAGGGTATTGAAACTATTTTAATAAATCCCAATATAGCAACAATACAAACAAGCTATAAATTTGCTGATAAGGTTTATCTCCTGCCCCTCAAAACGGAATATGTTGCTAAGGTTATTGAAATTGAGAGACCAGATGGAATTCTCATAGGTTTTGGAGGACAAACTGCTTTAAGTATTGGTGTAAGACTTCATGATACTGGTGTGTTGAGTAAATATGGTGTGAAGGTTTTGGGAACACCAATTGAGGGTATTAGAAGAGCATTGTCGAGGTCGTTGTTTAGAGAAACTATGGTTAAGCATGGAATACCTGTTCCACCAAGCAAAGCCACAACATCTATTGATGAAGCTATTAAAATAGCTGAGGAAATGGGGTATCCGGTCATGGTTAGGGTTAGCTTCAATCTCGGTGGAGCAGGAAGCTTTGTTGCGTGGAGAAGAGATGAGTTGGTGAAGAAACTTAGAGCAGCTTTTGCACAATCAGAAATAGGTGAGGTTTTAGTTGAGAAGTATCTTCATCACTGGAAGGAGATAGAGTTTGAGGTTGTTAGAGATAGCTATGACAATGTAGCTGCAGTTGCATGTTTGGAGAATCTAGATCCTATGGGGGTGCATACTGGTGAATCTATTGTTGTAGCACCATGTCAAACGCTTACAGATTTTGAGTATCAACTCTCTAGAAACTTGTCAATAGCAACTGAGAGAGCTATAATGCTTGTTGGTGAAGGAAATGTTCAAGTAGCTCTAAATCCATGGAATAGTGAAGAAGCTTATGTAATTGAAACTAATCCGAGAATGTCAAGAAGCAGTGCTCTTGCTAGCAAGGCAACAGGGTATCCACTTGCATACATTGCGGCTAAACTTGCACTTGGATATAGACTTTACGAGGTTTTAAACAAGGTTACAGGTAAAACATCTGCTTGCTTCGAGCCTAGTCTCGACTATGTTGTTATAAAGATTCCTCGATGGGATTTGGACAAGTTTCCATATGTTGAAAAAACACTTGGTACAGAGATGAAAAGTGTTGGAGAGGTTATGGCAATTGGAAGAACATTTTTAGAAGCTTTGCAAAAAGCAATAAGAATGCTTGATATTGGTGAGCCGGGTCTTGTTGGTGGAAGAATCTATGAGGATGATACAATCTCAATTGATTACGTATTGGAGAGGATTAGAAGAAGAGAGCCTTATTGGCCAATCTGGGTTGCAAAAGCATTGAAATATGGAATTAATGTTGACACAATATATGAATTGACTGGGATAGACAAACATTTCCTGAAGCAAATACTAGGTGTGGTGCAATTCTATGAAAATCTAAAGAAAATTAGACAAGTAGAAAATATTGATGAGAAGAGCCTATCTAAAATCGTAGCCGAGGGCAAAAGACTTGGCTTTTCTGATGAGCAGCTTGCTAAAGCTCTTGGCATGGACATGGATAAAATTAGGGAGATTAGGAAAAGGCATGGAATAACCCCAGTGGTTAAGCAGATAGATACCTTAGCAGCTGAGTGGCCTGCTCAAACAAACTATCTCTATTTAACACACAATGGGTGGGAGCATGACATTTCCTTTGTAAGTGAAAAGCCAAAGATTATGGTTCTTGGAGCAGGTGGATTCAGAATTGGAGTTAGTGTTGAATTTGATTGGAGCATTGTTTCATTTGCTGATGAGGCTCGAAAACTTGGATATGAAGTTATTGTAGTTAATTACAATCCAGAAACTGTTTCAACTGATTGGGATATGAATGAAAAGCTATATTTTGATGAGATAACAGTTGAAAGAGTTATTGACATCTATGAACTGGAGAAGCCAAGAGGAGTAGTGGCTTTTCTTGGTGGTCAAATATCAAACAACATTGCATGGGAACTAGAGAAAAGAGGGTTATTGTTACTTGGCTCAGCAGGTTATAGTGTTCATAGAGCTGAGAATAGAGCATTGTTTAGCAAGCTCCTCGATGAGCTAGGTATTAAGCAGCCACCATGGATTGAAGCAACAAATGTAAATGATGTTGTGAAATTTGCTGAAGAAGTCAGTTACCCAGTGCTTGTTAGACCAAGTTATGTGCTAAGTGGTTCTGCAATGAACATTGCATGGAACAAGAAAGAACTCATAGACTACATAACAAGAGCTGCTAAGATATCTCCCAAATATCCTGTTGTAGTTTCAAAGTTTATTGATAATGCAATTGAATTTGAAATAGATGCTGTAGGCGATGGAAAAACAGCTGTTGGTACAGTAATAGAGCATATAGAGTATGCTGGCGTTCATAGCGGAGATGCAACAATGACCATTCCATATAGGACATTGCCAAGAGAAATTGTGGAAAAGGCATGTAAAGTGGCTATGAAGCTAAATGAGGTTTTGAATATTAAAGGGCCATATAATCTCCAAATGCTTTATAAAGATGGAGATATATATGTTATTGAATTGAACCTGAGAGCTAGTAGGTCAATGCCATTCACAAGTAAAGTAACTGGGTATAACCTAATGAAGGCAGCTGTTGAAGCTGCTTTGCTTAACAAACTTAATACAGTTGTTTTTGAAAATAAGTTCAACTTATTATTGCCAAAATGGTTTGGAGTAAAATCACCTCAATTCTCATGGGCAAGACTAAGAGGCTCTTATCCATTTCTAGGGCCAGAAATGAGAAGTGTTGGAGAGGTTGCTGTAATATCAAGGAAATTTGAAAATGCATTTATTTTAAGCTGGCTTAGCGTTTCTGGAAATAAATTACCATCGAAAGACAACATTATATTAATATACAATCCAATGCAAAAAGACTATGTAGAATTGTACGAAGCATCAAAAACACTTTCCAATGCAGGCTATACTGTAGTTACTATAGACACAATGCCTGTTAAAGGTGTTGATGCAATTTCTGAGACAAAAGTTGTTGAGTATATGATAAATAACAAAGTTGATCTAGTTATAACAACTGGTTATGCACCGGAAAAAGACTACAGGATTAGAAGATATGCAGCAGACTTGGTTGTACCAATGATTCTAAATCATAGATTAGGAGCAGAATTTGCAAAAAGCTTATCTAAATTCACTTTAGATAATGATGATATTAAAGATATGAAAATGTTTTGGACTAGAATAGAGGATATTATAATGCCCATTGCATAAACATTTTTACCTACTTAAGTCAAACACTTTTCTATAAATCATTGCTAAAGCTTATGCTCAATTATTTGAAGTACTTATTATATTTATAGTCTTGTATTGTTCTCATAAACAAAACAAGTCTCTAAGATGAGTTAATCAATATGCTTTTCTCTCCTTTCTTCGAAACCCCATCCTAACTCCAGTAATCACTATATCACTATTAAAAACTTTAACTGCTATTCCAATTATTATAACACATATTATTATTGATGATGCAAATGATGAAAATGCTAGCATAACCATTTTGGGTGAAAGCCTTGTCATCGCTAAGACGTATACTGTGGGAGCAACTAAAATACCATAAATTATGGAGGTCATAATGTTAAGAGGCATTGATATGAATAGTGATGCTATGCCAAAGCCTATGTATATAAACGTTATTGGTGTGGCCAATATTCCTGCTGTTCTTTCATCTGATGATATAGAGCCTATTAAAACTCCTATAGCTCCACTATATATCAATCCTATTACAAGTGATGCTATAACATATACTACAAAATCAGGTGTAATAAAATCTAGGTTAAGTGGTATAGCTAGCATATTCTGGCTTTTTCCAACTGGTTGAGATATCTGGCTTATCATGAAGAATAGTGCTAGATAATATATGAGACCAGTTAAAAAAGCCATTACAGCAGATCCAGCTATTTTAGCTAAAACAATTTCTCTTCTTGGAACTGGTTGAGATAGAAGCATTTCAAAAGCCTTCTCAACTTTTTCTATAGCTGTTAAACTGGCTGCTGAGGAGGTTGTTAAACCCATCATAAATGATAGAATGAGTATTAGTGCTGTCACCAACTGCACAAAATTGTTTATTTGCTGAATACTCATAGCCTTTCCAAAGACTATAACACTTGAGTTTAATACAACGTATCTTTCCTGTGGAAGTGAATAGTTGTACAATATGCTTATCACCTGTGTAATGACTTTTGACAAAATTGATGAAACTAATTGAAGCACACCAATCTTTGCTTGTAAACTAATTTGCGACAAATCCTCTATCTTAGTATAACCCAAAACAACAATAGGAAGTCCAGATGTAGCATTTTCTGTAAATCCTTTTGGAATCACTATAACATATGGACTTTTATCCAACGCATAACCAAGGTCTGAATAGAGCTTAACTCCACCAGCTAAAGAAACATTAAAATTCTTTACCACTAAGTTTACAAACTGGTTATTTTCCTCAGCAACAACACCAATATTTAATTTTGTTGTTTCCTGAATTGTTTGCGAAATACCAGCTCTAGTAATACTTCCAATAAATCCATAGAAAACAAATATGAGCAATAATGATGCTATAAAGGCAGGGTTTCTAAGTATAGCTTTAATCTCTCTAAGAATAAGTTGTTTAAGAGGCATATTAATGTCCTCAGAACTAACTAGGTTTTGCAGACCTTCTTTAAAAACTTTACAATTTAATTTAAAGCAACACAATTCTACAACAGCGTTAAAGGCGCAATGACTAAAGAGCTTAAAAAGGTTTGTTTAAACAGTAGTCTGGTAGTTTTTGCAGCATATAATTATGTGTGCAGGGAGCTATTCAATGACAACTGCAAATCAAATCTATTTAATGAAGAGACTTGAGGAAAGGTATGGTAGTGTAGGTAAAGTTGCAGGAAGATATTTGGCAGCAGGGCTATCTGTAGAATTTATGCATCCAACGCGATACGGACCTATACACATTGTTGTTAGAGGAAATAACTCTGTTTTTGCTATAGATGTTTTTGACAAACCTGGTAAACTAAGTATAGATGATGTTAAAACATTAATAGAGAAAGCGAGACTTATCAAAGCAAAGCCCATACTATTTCTATATTCCAGTGCTGCTAAAGTTGATGATGATGTTTACAAGTTCTGTATAGAGAATGGTGTTAAGATAAAGATGCTCAAAAAAGAATAGAGGTTGAGACACATGGCTCAAAGAATGCATGACAACACAATTTCAGAAGCTGTATTAAGTGTTGCAAAGCTAATGGCAATATCAGCAATAACAGCTCCAAAAGCTAGAGGCATAGACAATGTAGTTGTTAAGATTTTGAGTGATAGAGATTCTATAGAATTATTGGCTAAGAAAATGGAGGAGCTTTCCAAAGAGTATGGGGAATTCTTTGCAAGAGATGCTAGCAATGTGAGAAGAAGTGCTGCTGTTGTTTTAATAGGTTGTAAAATAATTAGAATGGGCTTAAAAAATCCAGCTAAATGGGTCTTAGATGCTGACACTGTGTGTAACATAGTTAATCTTGGTATTGCAATAGGTTCTGCAGTTAAAACAGCTTCAATACTAAATGTTGATAATAGAGTGATGTTTAGTGTGGGTGTTGCTGCACAAGAACTTGGTCTTATAGATGCTGACTATGCCTTTGGAATTCCACTTTCTGCTTATCCAAAGAGTATCTATTTTGATAGGGTATGGCCACCAAGATAGTTCATATTATGAATGGGATTATGTATATAGGTGTTGAAGATAATGAGTTTAGAAGCAATTTTTACTAAATTCTCAATAAGGTCTAGAAGTATAGAAATTAGAATACAATGCACTAGTTGTTGAGACTTATGGATTTTGCAACAGTGTTTCAATACATTACGGTGTTTATAGTATCCTTTCTTCCCATAGCTGAAGTTAGAGGAGGTATACCTCTTGCATTCTACTACTTCTACAATAGTTCAAGTAAGCTAGCTTTTGCTGTTACACTAGCAGTTATAGGCAATCTTCTAATAGCTCCATTTGTTCTTTATCTGCTTAAATACCTTGATTACATCATTAGAAACTCTAATGTGATTCCAAATAGAATTAGAAAAGCATATTTATGGGTAATTAACTATGTTAAGAGAAAGAGTATGAAATTTGAGAGATATGAGGTACCAGCACTTGCAATATTTGTTGCTATACCTCTTCCAGCCACAGGTGCTTGGACAGCATCACTTATAGCATTTTTAATTGGAATGGAAAAGAAAAAAGCGTTAATAGCCATAGAAATTGGGGTTTTGGGAGCCTCAGCAATAGTACTACTAACATGTTTACTAGGCTTAACAATACTTAAAAAACTGTTTTTAATACCATAAAAAGTGGATGATGAGTCCTAGACCAGGCTAATTGGTGAAGAGTCTCCAAACAGCTGAAAAATCACTGAATATTATTTACTTTTCTGAATTTTCTTGAGATACTCTATGATTCCACCTGATTTCAAAATATCTAGAGCCATTCCACTTAAACCTTTGCACATTATTCTCTTAGAATTGTTTATTATAGCTTCACCAGATTCTATATTAATTTGAATAAAGTCGCCATCTTTAACCTCGTTAGATATTTCAGGACATATAATTACTGGTAATCCATTGTTTATAGCATTTCTATAGAATATCCTAGCAAACGACTCTGCCACAACAGCTTTTACACCAGCAGCTTTAATGGCTATAGCTGCTTGCTCTCTTGAAGAACCCATTCCAAATACTTTACCAGCTACTATTATAGCTCCACGTGCCTTCTTATGAAACTCTGGATCCAGAGGTTCAAACACGTGTTGTGCAAGGTATTCTGGATCTGTATACTTTAGATGCTTTGCTGGTATAATTACATCAGTATCTATTTTATCCCCCAACTTTATGACTCTGCCCTCGACAATCACATCACATCACCTGGCTCAACAATTTTACCACTAACAGCTGCTGCAGCAGCTATAGCTGGTCCAGAGAGATATATTTTTGCTTGAGGGCTACCCATTCTACCAACAAAATTCCTATTAGATGTTGATAAAACAACTTCATTAGGTGCTGCAATACCGAAATGACCTCCTATACAAGGACCACAAGTTCCATATGTTACAATGCATCCTGCTTCAACAAGTGTTTGTATATATCCAAGATTCAAAGCCTTTCTAAAAACATTCCATGAAGCTGGTATTGCTATACACCTTGTTTTAGCCTTTTTACCTTTCATTATTTTTGCAGCTATTTCAAAATCCGATAGTCTTCCATTTGTACATGAACCTATAAATACATAATCTACTTCAGTTCCCCACACATCCCTCACACTCTTAACATTGTCAACACTATGTGGTGCTGAAACAAGAAAATCAACTTTGTCAAGCTCAATAGTATACTCATCAACATACTTAGCATCAGGATCTGGTGTAACGATTTTGGGTTCAAAACCCCTCTCACTTCTTATATAATCAACTGTAACAGAGTCTGGTATAAACATGAGTGTATCAGCATTCATTTCAATACCCATGTTAGCAACAGTTACTCTGTAATCCATTGGAAAGCTATTGGGATTGTCAACAAAAACCTCTATGGACATTCCATTGAAGTAATCAGATTTGAAAACCCTTAGTATTTCCAAGGCAACCTCCTTGCCTGTAATCCACTCCCTGGGACTTCCCACAAGCCTTATCTTAAATGGTTGTGGAACTGTAAGCCACGTTTTACCAGTTAAAACAATTGCAGCAATATCGCTTGCACCAAGCCCTTGTGCAAAAGCACCCAATGCTCCTGAGGTAGTTGTATGGCTATCAGCAGCCATAACAACTTGTCCAGGCAAAACATATTTTTCTATCAATACCTGGTGAAGTATTCCAAAGCCAGCATCGTGGAAATTCTTAATGTTATATCTCTTAGCAAATAATCTTATGTTTTGTTGAATTTCAGCACTTCTAACATCTGGTGGTGGAACAAGATGATCAAATGCTATCACAAGGGAATCTAGATTATGTATTCTTGTTTCACCAAGTTTTTCAAGAACCTCAATTACGTGATACCCTGTTAAATCGTGAAAAGCCACAATGTCAACTGCAACCTCTACAACATCTCTAGGCGAAACACTTCTTCCTGAGGCTCTTTCCAAAATTTTTTCTGTGAGAGTCTTACCCATTGACATGCACCAAATAAGCTGCAATTACACAAAAATAAAAACTTGATTGAAGCTAGTAAATTCAATGTTCATAATCTAAATCTTCTTTCAACTTTTTTAACTTTTTTCTCCCAATCCACACCAATTCTTTTCTTCAATCCTTTAACATTGTTTACATAATTTATCGCAGACAAAGCTGCTATAACTCCTGAAGCAGCAGCTATTACAGCTTGTTTATATGGAGTATTGCTTGCAAGATCACCTGCAGCAAAAAGACCTGCTGTCTTTGTTTCTCCTAGATTATTCACAATCACTTCTCCTCTCTCATTTAAGTCAACGAATGGCTTTAGAAAATCTATTCTTGTTTCAAACCCCATTTCAACAAATAAAGCATCTACAGAAAGCTCCACCTTCTCACCATCTCTATCAACAACTACCTTCTCCAGCTTTCTATCACCATGTATAGCAACAACTTTATACCCCTCGAATATTTTCACATTTGCAAATCTCTTTGCATGCTCTATACTTAAATCTTTTTGATAAGGCACAATATAGTAAACTTCTTTAGCTAGAGGAGCAAGCAATTCAATGTTCTCAACACCCTTTTCACCAAAGCTTACAAGAGCCACAGCCTTCCCCTTGTATAAAGGAGCATCACAAATAACACAATAGCTCAACCCTCTGCCAACAAATAGGTCCTCATTAGCTAGGCCAAGCTTTCTTGGAGCCTTTCCACAAGCTGCAACAATAGCTATAGACTCTATAACTAAACCCTTCTTTGTTTTAGCAATGAAGACATCACCTCTTTTCTCCAATAACATAACTTCATCTATAATGATTTCAGCACCAAAGCCTTGTGCTTGTTGCTGAATTTTTAATACAAGGCTTAAACCACTCGAAGATTCAAACCCAGGGTAATTCTCTATAACACTAGCATAGGATAGTTGACCACCTATGTCAGCAGCTACTACAACAACCTTAAGATTTTGTCTTGCAATATATAACGCTGCTGATAAACCAGCTACACCACCACCAATAACAAGAACATCACTTTTAATAACAGCTTCCCCACTCATTACTAGCCACCTTCTAATACAGCCTCTTCTTATTTCATTACATCATTATCTGAATTTAAAATATTTTTTACAATAAATTAATACTTGCCAACTTTATTTAAATTCTTATAACGATTTATATAAATGATGAAATATTTTTATGAGTGAATATATCACTACAATACAAGAGTTTCATTACTTTATATACAATAAACTTTATTCCCACAATAACTAAAGTTGATGTGGGTATAGAAATGGGTTACAATGAAGAGAAGATAAAGGAGGATATAGTTAATGTAATGAGAAATTTATATAGAAGAGGCTTAGTTTCTGCCTTATCTGGCAATGCAAGTATTAGAATTCAAGGATCAAACTATGTTTGGATTACTCCAAGTGGCATATTTAAAGGTGGTTTAAGAGTTGATGACTTGGTTAAAATTGATTTGAATGGAAATGTTATTGAAGGGTTTAGAAAGCCCTCAAGTGAGTGGAGATTTCATGTTGCAATATATAAAAGCAGACCTGATATCAATGCAGTAATCCATGCTCATAATCCAATAACTGTTGCTTATTCTATTGCAGGTTTAAGACTTGATGAGTCTTTGTTATCTGAAGTGCTATTGTTTATAAAAAGAATTGAGTATATACCATATATAGAACCTGGAACGGAGGCATTAGCAAAACTTGTAGGTGAAAAAGCTAGAACAGGCTGTAATGCAATGATTCTTGAAAAGCATGGTGTTATTGGTATGGGGAGAGATATTTATGAAGCTGAAATGATTGTTGAATCTCTGGAGGATCTAGCTTATGCTCAGTTACTGTCAAAGTTGATAAGGTTTCTTAGTAGAGAATAGGAGAGTTTACATGATTTTGTGTAATGCTTTATTAGGTGCTAACATGTTTTACAATACCTTCTCAAATACTTCATCATATTCAACTTCGCTTAGCCTAGGCCTTAAATACATAATGCTATCTGGAGGTAAATAGCTAAGTAGGTTATATGTCTTCAATCCTGTTTCGCCTAACTTTTTAACACTTTCCATTATTACTCCTTTTGCCTTTGCTACATCATTGTAGATTGCCACAGCTGTTGGCATAATAACAAGTATTTTGTTTATCTTATCCAATAGTTTAATATATGGTGTTGCAGCATCGTTAAAGGATTCCACTATAACAACATCCTTTCCACTTGAAACTCTTGATAGACATTGATCCAAGTTTTCTTCAACACTACTTGATTTAAGTAAGCCAATGAAACTTTCAATTGATACATCCTCAGCATTGACATTTACTGAAAATCTTTCTATAAGGTTTCTCAAATATGGGGAAAGGTTAGTAATGTTAGATTTAAATATGTAGTGTTTCGATTTTTCAGAAGAGCATTCACTGTATCTTGCTAAAACAATTTGCTTAAATTGGCTATCCAAATCCTCTAAATAGTTAGGCAATGCTCTATTCAATATATATTTCACTGGATCTGGAGGAGCCATCAGAATATCAACTGGGTTAATGATCTGGGGCTTTTCATTCAATTTCAAAATAGTTATATATTTCATAACATCCTCTCCTACAAGAACACCAGCATCAATACTATATAGAAAAGACTTGTACTGGCTCCACAAATTATGACCTGCAACAGGCTTAAACAAACCAATGCTATAACCCTTTTCCATAAGCCTCTTAGCCAAGCCTATCACAAACCATGTCTTTCCTGAATCATATGTTAAAAGCCCTGAAACAAGTACTATAACTGCTCTTGACATCAAAACCCTACCTAGCTGAAACTATTTTTGCATAAAATTTAAATGTTTAAAAACCTCTGTAATTCTCAGGGGTGCAAAATCTTGAGTATTACCGTCATCAAAAGAGATGGTTCGAAAGAGGAGTTTATACCGGAAAAAATAGTTGTTAGTTGCTTAAAAGCTGGAGCTACAGTAGAAGCAGCAAGAAAAATTGCAAAAATAGTTGAAGCAAGACTTCTAGAGCAAAACGTAAAGGAGGTTAGTGCCAGAGATTTAACAAAAATGATTCTAGAATTGCTGCGAAAAGAAAATGAAGAGTGGTATAGAAACTGGATAGTATTTGACAGAGCCATTAAGAGAAGAAAAACAGAAGAGGAGCTTGCAAAATAATCAATTTTTATCAAACTGTAATGCGATGAACCACTCCAAATATTTTTGATTTGGGGTGGTGAGCCAGCAATATAATGTTTTGATGATGAAGAAGAGCCGATATGAGTTGTGATGAGATTATCCTCAGCTGATTAATTCGATGTAGTTTTGATGTGAAAATCATTTCAAAATGTTATGAAGTTATATAATGTGCTTGTATCTATTTGTAATAACTTACCTCATCAGAGAATGAGTGGAACTGATGTAGCTAAACCCATTGCTAGTACTATTGCCAGGAACTGATATGGTCCAAGACTAATTGCCAATCCTCCTAGTAACGATCCTATAACTGAACCAAGTTCTCTAAAGATGAAATATGTTGATGTTCCAAAACCAGACCGGGCTTCAATATAAATGTTATACAATGTGGAATCTAGAAGCATGAAAATTGTTGATGTTGTCAAAATGTACAAAACCAAGTAGGTAACATTAGACACTAGGTTAAAGCCCATTACTAGTACTGCTAAGCGTAATAGAAATAGTGAAAAGGCAAGGAACCTACTTGAAAAATCTGTATTTCTTAGTAAAAAGCTGATTAGTGCTGATGCAACAGCAGCTACTCCATACACTTTCCACATATCTGTCAATATTATTTTAGACTTCAATACTAATGGTATTACCGTGAAGATGTAATCACCTACTGCTACAGCTCCTGCTGTGGTTATCAACACCCTTATTGATGATATATTCTCCGCGCTGTTCCAAACCTTCATAAACACATCTAAAGCTGTTTTCGGCTTATCTAAATAGAGTAGAGATGATGATGCCTTGATGTAGTGGCCTATTCTATCCAGCATCTTATTTAGCTTGTAGAATCTTCTCTCAAAAGACATTATTAGTGATGGCATTAAAAATCCAGATATTGCAGCACCTAGTAGAACAGCATGGAAAAGGTTTACAATTAATGTTGCACCAAACATTGATGCCATGATAAGTGTAGCCCCTCTTACAATATTGTTTGCAACTCTATTATACAAGGTCATTTTATTCCAAAAATCGCTATCGAAACTTTCTAGTATAGTTACATTTATAGCTAGATTTAGTGAGGCAATTGCAACAGCATGCAGTATATAGATTAGAAATCCAATAACATAATTTATGCTATTAAAAAAATATGCTATGACCGAAACACATATCAATGTAATTACGCAAAGCAATTTGTTATGACCATCATCTGCTAAAGAGCCTAGAAACTTGTTAGCAATAATATAAACAATACTCCAAGCAGCACTTAGAACCCCCATGTAAACCCCACTAACATTATTCAGTGTATAAGCTATGAACACAAAAAGTAGAGGATCCAACGCAGATAAAATGCCATATACAAAAGTTGATATGAAGTACCACATCATTTTTAATAGCCCATATAGGTTATTCCACAATCAATAAATATAAAAAGACATTACACTCTTGAAACAATACAATATTGTGTTGCTTAACCCTAGATATCCTCTATATTCCTTCTTGCATAGAAGAACATGATTAACCTACCCACGAAAGACGCTATGAAAACAGCGTTCATTAGAAGTATGTTTAATGATGCAACTGTGGCGCCAAGCCTTGTCGCAATTCCTGCAAAAATATTTGTTAAAACTCCTAGCAAAGAGACCATGTATATTCTTTTCTCTCCACCTAAATAAATATTGTATATACCTGTTACCAAGTTAAATGCTGACCAGCTCGCACCAGAAAATATGTTTAGCAATATTTGACTCTCCATTGTTGATGAAACTAAAAACAATGCAGGCACGAGTGATATAGGGACTATGCTATAAACCATTGTATTTCTTCGTGAAATTCTATGCGAAATTTTTACTAAAATATAGTTTCCCACTGCATTAGCTAATGTACTAGCAATTGTGTTCAAGGAAATCCAATTTTCATTACCATTGAAAATCTTTATTATATAGAAATTCCATAGAGCACCCGGTATATTCACAAAAAATGTGAAAAGAGACATAAACAATATATAGCTTTTAATGGCTTTATGATTAAGCAATGCCTTGAATTCTTCAAATAGTGTGAACAAATCAATTGTTTTATTTTCTCTTCTGTTTAAGTCTCTCATTAAGAATAGGGCTGATGCAGATGCTATTGCTGTGGTAAAGGATGTTATGTACACTACTCTATACGCGTAAAACATTTCAATAGAGTTAAATAATGCTAGTGAAATAACAAGTGCTAGAACTGAGGATGTCAGGGTATAGAAGTTTACTCTGCCAAATACTTTAACAGATTCTTGAACAGGTATAATATCGCCAATTGTATCAACATATGCTAAACCCCCTACAGCACCTGAGAACTGAGCCACGGAAACAAACAAGTATATAATGTTCTTATTTATAGCATCTGAGAACCCTGTTAATGCCCAAAAAATGAGATTAACTGTTGCGCATGTTTTCCATATCAATACTCTTTGTGATCTATATCTATTTACAATAAAAGATCCCAACATATTTCCTAGGGATATCATTAGAAGATTTAGAAGAGTTAAATTACCCAATCTGTTAACATCAAAACCAAGAATTTTTATTGCATAAGCTTGGTAATATGTAATTGAAATTGTTGTTGAGAAACTGTATAGAATTGAGTGTATAACCCATATGTTGTAATACTTAATCCACTCTTTCTCCAACCCTAATAACCTTAACTAGTTACGTTGTTTTCCTAGTATGTGGCCTATGTCTTGATTTTAGCTTCTGGAATTAGATTTCTAATTTCCTTTTCCAATGTTTCTATAATCTTTCCAAGCTTTCGATAGTTAACGACTCTAAGTTCCACTATAAAAGTAGATGCATCACCACTAGATCCTGAATACATGATTTCAGGTTCCGTTGCCAGCTCCTCTTCAATGCTTTTAACAGCTTGAGCAATAGCGTTTTTTGCGTTATCAACATTATATGTTGTAGGTACCAATACCTGAACTCTTGTAACAAGGCCAAGTAATGTAAGTCTATTTGTTATAATGCTGTTCAATACTTTTACATATGGCACAAAAACTTTTTCTGATCTAGGTGTCTCACCCCAAAGACCAAGTGAATCAAAGTCTAAAACATGAATGTTCAGCCCCTCTATCTCTATCCAATCTCCTCTCCTCACAATGTTGCGATACCTTACATAAAGCTCTGCTCCTATATTTCTAAGCACATCATAAAACATGAAAACAACTGCTAATCCTATAACTAAAAGCAATACAGAAAAAACCTGTATCTCCGGAGCAATTATATTAGCAGCAATAATTGCTGCAACAAAATATAGAAGAAGCTTAAAAAGTTCAGAAATTCTCACAATATACTCTGCCTCAACAGTTTTAAAAAATAGCTGAAGTATTTTTGTCAAGAGCCTTGTAATTGCCCACACAACTATAATAACTATTGCTGCTGCAATTATTCTATAAACCAACGGTAGTAGTGATTCAATTATGCTGCTCATAACACATCTAACCATATTCCTTTAATCTTATTGTTTCTAAGTATCTTCTGGCATAAACCTCTTCATATTTTCTAAAAAGTTTTTCTACTTCTCTCACAGTTTTTTCAAGACTTTCAGCAACACCAATCAAAACTATGTAATCACCTGTACTAAGAATAGAGTTTTCAGATACTTTATTTCCAAAGCGATTGAAACAATACAAAGTTACGTCAGATCCATACTCCTTAACCTTTTCCAATATTTCACTAATTGGTATATTGAATAAAGCTCTTCGAAGAACTCTATATACAGCTATTTCCAATTTCGGCAAAGCCGAGAAAGGTGCTGAAACAACCCAAGTATCTGGATGTATAAGAGCGTGGATATTGCTATACAAAAACTCATCAGCATTTATTATGTAGGTTGCACCTTCACTTATAAAGATTTCTCTATTGTTAGAGTTGTGAAGTATAGTAACTATTATTGGGATTGAATATTGCTTAACAGCTTTTATAATAGATACATTCTTAGAGTCCTCATCCATAGCCAATATAGCTATGTCATATTCTCGCAGCTCTTGCATTGCTGCTAATTGCTCCACATTGTTAAATTGTTTGAATTCATATCCATAGTACTTGCTTAGAACCTCCACCTCTTCATCATCACTAACAACTGTTACCTTTGGTTTTGGTTTAAGCATGTAGACAACACTTAGAATAGGCCTCACATACTTTTTGCTTAAAGCTATAAACACCTTCATTTACAGCAAACCCTCTATCAACTTCTTACCAAGTTTTTCTTCAATAATCCTTTGTCTAATCGCTAAATTTACAATAGATTTTGCAAGAGACTTTATAAAGATATCCTCTACACCATTGAATAATTCAGGAATAGTATCTGCACATTCACTATGCTCTATCCTTACACTGGATTTATCTATAAATAAGGTGTTGAGTAAAGCCAAATGCTCATAGCTCCACAAAGTATATTCATCAAGATCAAAATATTTTCTCAAACCAATAACTAGTGAATATGATGGAAAATTAACATTGTTAATCCCCAGAACGTCTTTTAATATGGGAGCAACTACTCTATTGTATGATTTTTCAAAGTTGCTAGATGTGAATGGAATTGATAAAAACATTTTATATTTACCTAATTCTATATCTTCTATAGCATTTTTCACGAGAGATTTTTCAATGCATTTAGAATCTGCATTTACAAACACCAAAACCGGTTCATGTACTAAACTCACTGATCTTTTCATGGCATATCCTCTTATTAGAGGCGGATCTATATAAAATATGGGTATTTTCCAAATAACTCTACTAATAGAAACACCATAAAATATAAGATATTTTTCTGTAAAAATATCTTCTTTAAGTAAACTCTTCAACTTCTTAATGTGGCCAAGAGTAAGCCCAATCAAGGCTGCATGTCGAGTTTCATTTTTTAAGCTTCTCAGCATTAATACACACAAAGTAAGTTTTGTAAGAAAGGTTTTTGAATTTTCATAACAGTTTTGAAGTACCTCATCCTGGGTTGTATATGAGCTATATTGTAATTACGGAAAAGGATTTGGAGGCACTTGTCAAAGCTGTAAAACTTGGTGAAGAAATTAAGCCAAGTCAGCAAGCAAAAAGAGATGTTTTTAAAGAGTATGGTATAACAGGAACTTTTAAGGATAGAATATTGACTGCAATATACTATGATATTTGGAAAAGAGTGGGAATAATAGATAGAATAGCGTCTGAAATAACAAATGTTTCTAATGTAGCCATTTTGGATCCGTGGCTCAGAGCCTCATTAAGAGTTGCAATAGAGATTCTGGTTTTTGAAAGGTTTATTAAGGAAAGTAGATATAGAGATGCCAAGAATTTATTCATAACATATTTTAAAAGAAGAATAGCAAAAATGCTTTCAGACCATACGCATTCATATGTAGGGGCGTATTTCTGGGATATAATAGATAAAATAGCTTCATATAAATGGGAGCCGAGAAATGTTATGGAGAAGTGGGAGTATAAATACATGGTTTCACAAACAATAATCAATAAGTTATTGAATCTTGTAGGAAAGGAGGAAACCATAAAAATTCTCAAAGAATTCAACAAGGTATATCCTATTAGCATTAGAGTAAATACTTTAAAGAGCTCAGTGGAAGAAGTTGTAGAGGAATTAAAAAAGAGTGGCATTGAACCACAAAGAAGTGAATATGTTTCAACTGTTCTCAAATTCAAAGGTCCTTATAACTTTGATAAGTCCAATCTATTCAAGGAGGGTAAGATAGTAATTCAAGAAGAGGCCTCAGCTCTAGCCTCAATAATTCTCAACCCAAAACCTGGTGAAGTAGTTGTTGATATGTGTGCAGCACCAGGGGGTAAGACACAACATATTGGCGAGTTAATGAAAAACAATGGCATTATATATGCTTTTGACATAGACGAGCTAAGAATAAAAAGAATGAAAGAGCTTTTAAAGAGAACAGGTATTGAAATTGTAAAGATTTTCAAGGAAGATGCTAGAAATGCGCCAAAAATACTTGGTGTTGAAGTTGCAGATAAAATCTTGCTTGATGCTCCATGCTCATCCAGTGGAACTATTATGAAGAATCCGGAGTTAAGATGGAGAATAACTGAAGAGAGAATAAATGAGCTAACAAAACTTCAAATGGAGCTTCTAGAAACAGCAATAAAACTTGCTAAAAAAGGTGGTAGAATACTATACACAACATGCTCCTTATTCAGAGAGGAGAACGAGGATATTATACAAAAGATTCTTAATAAGCATCATAACAAGGTAAGACTTGTACCATTAAATGGGCCCTTCGATCAAGGATTTCTTCCAGGTACCATGAGAGCTTGGCCACATAAACATAAAACCTATGGATTCTTTTACGCGCTTTTAGAGGTTTTTTGAGAATTAATTGAATTTGCATTTATTTTACTTACCCATGTTGTATTCTTTATGTATTAAAGACATCTCCTTAACAAAATTTATAAACGTATTTAACTTATTTAGCTATACAAAAATTATTTTGTCTAAGAGGAATGGTATCATGACCAAGTTCAGTAGATTGAGTATACCAAAGGATGAGGAAGATGTTAAGAGAATAGCTGATGAAATAATGAAAGAAGAGGCAGGAAATGAAGCTGTTGCAGAGGAGGCTCATGAGCATAGACATGCAGCTCCAAACTTAGATATGATTTCTCATGAATTAGCACATATTCAAGAGCTTCTCATTCACATTATTCAGAGTATTAGAGAATTAAGGGATTCTGTTGATGGATTAGCAGCTGTAGTTAGGAAAAGCTTAAGAACACTAAGCTTAATTCAATTCATTAACACTACTAATGATAATGAGCTACGTGCAAAGCTACTAGAGCAAGTGTTGAGGGATATTGGTATAGAAACAAGGAAATGAATAATGATTTAAATGTTTTCTTTTTGATATAGCCCACGATAAACAAACTTTGTTTCCTTGTCAAGTTTTATAAAAATTAGTTGTGCTATTTGAGCACCTTTTTCAATGTCTACACCGTTTGGATTGAAAACTGTTAAAAGACCTTCTCCTCTTCCCTCATATCCTGGATCCCAAACAGCAGTATATATTGTTGCACCGTTTCTTATTAATGTTGACCTAGGTATTGCAAGAGCTATTGCATTACTCGGTACTCTCACAATCTCCTTATATCTAATTCTATAGGCACCTGGTGCCAAATGATATACATTATTTTCTGTTTTTGCCTCCTCAACCTCAGCAAGCTTTCTTGAATTCACAGCTAAAACACCTTTACCTTTGAACACAAAAACCTTATCTAAATGTAGTTTAAGACCACTGCAGTCAACATCATCTATACTAAGACCAAATAATTCAATTATGGTTTCTGGTGATAAAACTACCATGCTGCATCACCAAATATAATTATTAAAACAACTATTTAAGTTGTGTCATTCAAAATATTTTGCAGTGCCATTTAGTGTACTGTTTTTGACAAATATCTTGGAGCATCAATTGGTCTATTCAAAATCACTCCAAGTTTGTATGCTATAAACTGAAGTGGTATAGCTAAAGCTATTGGTGCTAAGTGTCTTTGTGTATAGGGTATCAATACCTTTGTTGCACCACCAACCTCAGTTATTTTTGCATCAGATTCAAATCCTATAACAATTGTTGTAGATTCTTTCTCAATAGCCATTGACACAAGGTTATATGTTGATTCCAATGCCTGTTTCTCAACAGGCATTATGAATACAGAGAATATTCCTTTTTCAATAATTGTTTGTGGTCCGTGTTTGAACTCCCCTGCTTCCACACCCTCAGCATGAATATATGCTGCTTCCTTAAATTTCAATGCACCTTCTAAAGCCAGTGGATATGTTAAACCTCTTGATATTATGTAGCCACTTCTGCAGCTAGCTATCTTCTTAGCAGCTTCGTTTGCCTGTTCCTCAATTCTTGCCATATTCATGCTAAGCTCTTCACTAAACCTCCTCACATCCCTTAGTCTATTCCTGTATTCCTCCTCACTAATTCTTCCACCAACTCTTCCAGCTTTCAAAGCAATTAAGTATAGAAGAAGCAGTGTAGATGTAAATGTTTTTGTTGCTGGTATTGCGATTTCGGGTCCAGCACCTATTGGAAGATATAAGTTTGATAGGTTAGCTAGTCTAGAACCAATATAGTTTGTAAGTCCAAGAATTGTCGCACCTCTTAACTTAGCTTCAAAAACCGATGATAACACATCACTTGTTTCACCTGATTGTGATATAGCCACAACAACTGTTCCAGGACCAACATTATCAACATGATAAAGCGGAAACTCAGCAGCGCTTACAACAACTGATGTTACACCAGCTAATTCAGAAAAGTAGTATGAGCCTATATGTGCTGCGTGAAGACTTGTTCCATTAGCAATCATGAAAATTTTTTCAGCATCGATTACAAGTCTTGCTGCAAAAGACAAATACTTCTCTTGCACAGAATACAATGTTCTTAAAAGTGATTCAGGAACCTCATAAATTTCTCTCAACATATTATGTGGATAGCCATCCTTATCCACATATCTACTATCAATGTCCATGTTTTTAAAATCTTTAGTAACTCTACTCCCATCAACAGTCTCAACAACAATACCAGAATCGCTAACTAAAGCCATCTCCCCTTTTTCAAGCTTGAAATACTTATCGACAACACCATACATAGCACCTCGACCAGACGAAATTACTATATAATCGCTAGAAACACCTACATAAAGAGAAGGCCCATGAGAATATGCTACAAAGCATTTACACTTGGAATCTAAAGCCACCATGCTGTAGAATCCATCCAAACTTTTCACAACATTTCTAAATGAGGATAGAAGATCATAGTCTTTTCTAATGTTATCTTCAATCATATGAGCAACAATTTCGAAATCGCATCTAGAAATAACCTTATGCCCATTTATAATAACAGCATCCTTCAATGCTTCATAGTTTGCTATAGCCCCATCACCAACCACAGCTATTCTGTTAGTACAATCAGTATGGGGCTGAGTATTATCTATATGTGGCTTGCCATGAGTTGCATACCTTGTATGGCCTAGTACAATCCATGACGATATCTTATTTAGTCCATACTTCTCACTCACATAGTCTATTCTCTGAGCATCCTTATACACTGCAATACCATCAAATGGTATAGCTACACCACTTCCATTAAATCCTCTAAATTCAAGAAGCTTAAGACCCCTTAAAACTTGGTTAATAACATTGAGCTTTTTAGGAGACAAAATAGCATAGATTCCACCCATTTTCAACACCACTTAATGTTTTATTTATTTAGCATTTATAAATCTAATATATGGTTAAGTATTTGCCATCATATCTTATAATGCCCATTGATATAGCAAGTCTAAGAATGTTTATAACTTGTTCCTTATCCATGTTCTTTCTCTTTGTTATATACTTAAGAAAATCGGATACTTTTATAGATCCAAATTCATTAACAATTTCCTGAAGCTCATCATAAACAATGTATAGATCAGGTGGCAGCTTATATTCAATTAATTCACACATATTCATTTTTAAAAACAAGTAGCCCAATACACGATTACCTTCCATTTTAGAGATCTTGTATAGATTTGGCTTGACAATTCTAACGTTATAGAATATTTTATTGTCACCAACACTATTATATCTCCTAACAGAATTAACTAGACAAATACTACAAGCTTCGCCACTATCTATACACTTAGATAAAGTTTCAACTACTTTAATAATGCATGAGCTATTCGACGATATTGATGCACAAACATGTATTTCCACTTCATCATCTTTACACAAATTTTTCATTGCTTGTTCTATGTATGTATCATCAAAATATATGCATGGATTCCTTCCTCTAATATTCAACTCCTTAGAAAGCCATAGAGAAAAAACTATGTTAAAGTTACTGTAAGGGGATATGAACACAAGCTTTCCATGTGTTACTATATCAGATATCAAATGCTCTAATCTAATTAATTTCAAGATTCTAGAACCTAATAAAAATTAGAAAAAAGTTTATGTTTTTTATTTGTTTTTTGTTTTTTAGCTGCATTCTGGGTAGTCGTCTGGTACTTTAGCTCTAAAATACTTTCCTGATGCTGGATCTTGGAAAAGCCCTATTTTAACACCTTTTCTACCTTTTGGTGAAAGACTCCAAACCTTTTTTGGCACTAGCTCTTTCTCACCACCTTCTGGCAACTTAACTTTAACAGGTTTTGTACATGCCAACACAACACACCAAAACAAAAAACAAACAAACAAACTTAAAAACATGACGTAAGGATACAAGCTAACAGGTTATAGATTTGAATCATATGTTAAGAACTGTTGTAATTTTATCGATACTGTGGGAAAGTAATTTTGTTGTGTATAAACATTTCTTTTTGTGATTGAAAACATGTGATGAAGTAAAAACCAATTAACTGTTTGTAGCTTTGTTGATTGAGTAATTAGAATTGGTTCAAGATCTATTGTATTAGTGGGCCCGCGGGGATTTGAACCCCGGACCTCCGCCTTGTAAGGGCGGCGTCCTAACCAGACTAGACGACGGGCCCTTTTATTTCTAAATAAACTTTTTGTTTGTGGTTGGGGGTTATTAGCTTTTTCAAATATTTACTATGGTTGTGCTATAGCCGCTATGCTAGTATTCTCTCCAGGTGTGACCGCATTTAGTGCATTTATAAAATGTTGTTGGTGGTTCATCAGCTGCTCTTGTTTGCATTTGCCATGCATATACTTCTTCATTGCCACATTTTGGACATCTTACATGTCCTTTTACAAGTGTTGCTGTTGGAGGTGCTGAAACTTGAGATGAATCAACAACTGTTAGTTTCTCTTTCTCATTATGTAATATGGCTTTTGACATAACGATTCTATTTCCTAAATTGCTAGCTTCGTAACCACATTTTGGGCATCTATATACTCTCTTAACCTTGTCAAACACAAGTAGAGTTCCGCATTTTGGGCAAAACACTTTTTAATCACCTACACTTTTGAAGGCTATAGTATTTCTTTCTAAGACTAAAAAGCTTTATTTAGTAAAAGAATTCTTCATCACGTATATGCATTCCCAAATCAAAAACATTTTTAACTATTGGAGTAAGCATTTTTCCACTTTTTAAAAGCATTTCAATTTCCCTTAACTCAAACAAAGCTATGCCTATACCAATAGCCATATAGTCTTCAGAATCTAGAACTGCAACAGGTTTACCTTTTGAAACAGGGGGCAAGGCTTTTTCGAATGAGGCTAACAAAAGATCATTGCCATAAAGAAATGCTTTAACACCTTGAGTTTTAGCAACAATAGCACATCCAATACTGTTGGTAAAACTTTTCACAAAGTTGTAGAAATGTGGTGATGGCATAAATCTACCACCCCACAACCACCCAGCTAGTACACCTGAGCCAATAGTTTTTAGTTTGCTGAAAACCTTTGTTAAAGCAGTTTCGTGTATAGCAGGGTAGAGCATAATCTTTGTCCAACTCTTGAAAGAAGGAAACAACATTATGCGAAAGTTTTTGGAGATACTATTTGCAGCAGAATAATCAAAACAAAATGTGGTAAACTCTATCAAATCTTTTAGAACTTCATCAACTTTTTTGCTAGACTCCATAGAGTTTCTCAGCCATTTTCACAACATCTAAAAACTTTAGCACAACATCACCACTAATTTTCCTTTTATCAATTTTAGCATCCCATATAGCATCCCAAACCTCTATAACTTTGCTACTACCATTTAAATAATCACAGATGAGATCCACAGCCTCGTCAAGCATTTCAATATTCCATGCATCAACATCTTTATATTTATGGCTTATATTCTTAGACATTTCCTTAACAAACTCTACATAAAGATCATATACAACATCTACATCAACACTATCCTTGTCTATGAGACTTTCAATAGATTTCCTAATTTCTTTTAAATTCATCTTTAAATCACTATAGCTTCACAAAATCTTATTAACTAAGCGAAGAGTTTATATCTCTATGCGATATAACATGTTTTGGTGGTTTTATGAGCGTAGACTATGCAGAGCTTGGAGATTTAAAAGAGGGTAGTTACGTGGTTATAGATGGAGAGCCTTGTAGAGTAGTAGAAATTTCAAGAGCTAAGACAGGTAAGCATGGTAGTGCAAAGGTTCATTTGGTAGCGATAAGCATATTTACGGGTGCTAGAAAAACTCTTGTAGGCCCGGCTGATCAAAGAGTTGAAGTGCCAATAATAGATAAGAGAATTGGGCAAGTTGTAGCTGTTCTAGCTGATAAAGTACAGGTGATGGATACAGAAACGTTTGAAACTTTTGAAGTCGACATGCCAACAGATGAAGGAGTAAGATCTAAGATAGCTCCAGGAGTTGAGGTTGAGTATTGGAGTGCCATGGGAAGAAGATTTATAGTCAGGGTTAGGTAAATAGCGATAGGATTGTAAAATGAGCACAGTACTAGATTCTTTAAAAAAACTTGTGGTAGATTTTTTACGTGGAAAAGACCCTTATGAAGTTGCTGTTGAAAATTTTATTAAGGAACTTCAAAAAACTCTTCTAAGAGCAGATGTAAATGTTAAGCTTGTTCTGCAATTAACAAATTCTATTAGAGAACGAGCTTTAAAGGAAAAACCACCTCCACTTGTTTCTAGAAACGAATGGTTCATTAAAATAGTATATGATGAATTATCAAATCTATTTGGAGGAGATGTAAAACCACAGGTATTTCCACAAAAAACACCCTACATAATAATGCTTGTTGGAGTTCAAGGCTCGGGAAAAACAACAACAGCTGCTAAAATAGCGTATTTCTACAAAAGATATGGGTATAGACCATGTCTTGTATGTGCTGACACATATAGACCAGCTGCTTATGACCAGCTTAGTCAGTTGAGCAAGCAAATAGATGTTCCATTTTGCGGAGAACAAAAGTCAACAGATGCTGTGAATATTGCTAAGAAATGCACTGAGTGGTGTATAAATCAAAACTCCAACATTGTGATTATAGATACTGCTGGTAGACATGGTTATGGAGAAGAAGAAGCATTGTTAAAGGAGATGCAGGAAATAGCAAAATCTGTTAACCCTGATGAAATAATGATGATTCTAGATGCTTCAATGGGACAGAAAGCCTATGAACTCGCACTTAGATTTCATAGCGCAACCCCCATAGGCTCAATAACAATAACAAAACTTGATGGAACAGCAAAAGGTGGTGGAGCTTTATCAGCTGTTGCAGCAACAAAAGCAATAATAAAGTTTATTGGAGTAGGTGAAAAGATTCCAGAGATAGAGGTTTTTGAGCCTAGAAGATTCGTTGGTAGATTGCTGGGTCTCGGAGATATATCTACGTTAATAGAGAAGCTCAAGTCCATTGAGCATAGCGAGGAAGTTGAGAAAAGATTTGCAAAAGCCCTGTCAACAGGCAAAATCACCTTAGCTGATATATACCTTCAATTACAGACAATGAGAAAACTTGGCCCACTAGCAAAAATAGTTCAGCTAATACCTGGCCTCTCCATGATGCCAATAGATGATAAGCAAATGAAGATAACAGAAGAAAAAATGAGAAAGTGGTTAGCTATAATAGATTCCATGACTTATGAAGAGCTCAGAAACCCAAGTATTATTGATAAGAATAGAATGGTGAAAATAGCTATAGGATCTGGAACAACAATTGAAGATGTTAAGGAGCTGTTAAAATACTATGAGCTTGTAAATACAATGATAAAGAATATTAAAAGAAGAAAGACATTATTTAAGAAATTTGGAATTGATTTAGCGAAGATAAGTCAAGAACAATAAGGCATTAAATGGGGAAAAATGTGGAAAACATTATAGATACTGTAGCTAAGATACTGGAGAAGTATCCGCTATGCGATAGATGCTTAGGAAGGCTTTTTGCACATCTTGGTAAAGGTCTTGGAAACAATGAAAGAGGCAAAGCACTAAAAATAGCAGCGATACTAGATTTGCATAGAAGAGTTTTGAGTGGAGATTCAAAATCATTGGATATCTTAAGAAAGGTTGTGTTAAATAGTAAGCTAAATTTTAAAGATTTTTTCAAAGAACTGGGAATGGATTATCCACAGGCTTTTCCAAGTTGCTACATATGTGGAGATCAACTAGATAACATTATTATCACCTTTTCAGAAACTGTTGCAAAACTTGTGAAGGAGAAGAATGTTAGGAGTTTTCTTATAGGCGTTATCATTGCAGGTGATGTGCTTGAGAGAGAAAGTAATATTGTGAAAGAATACCACATACCCTATTGGGAAAGCATCAAAAGGGAAATTAAAAGAGAGATTGGAAAAAGAGTTCAAAGCCTGACAAATATTAAAGTTGATTTTGAGAATCCTCATGTTACATACATAATTGATTTGATTAACAATACTGTGAAAGAGGAGATTAGATCACTTTTCCTATATGGCAAATACAGAAAGCTTGGTAGATTAATATCGCAAAATGTATGGATTAGGAAAAGTGGAGAAAGGAGATATCATCTATCAGTTGAAGATGTTGTGAAACATTCTCTAAGCTATGTTAAGGCTTCTGATGTTGTTTTGCATATTGGTGGCAGAGAGGATGTTGATGTCAGAGTTCTTAGTGGAAGGCCTTTGGTGATAGAATATAAATCTCCTCAAAATAGCAATATTAATATAGAGTCTCTGAATAAAGTACTCAATTCTTTTACTCCATGGATACAATTTGAAATGGAGATGAAGGTTAGAAGAGAGTTTGTTTCAAGGCTGAAAGGTCCTGGTAGCCTAACTTATAAAATATATAGAGCTTTGATATATTCTCAACAAGAGGTCGAGCCAGAAAAATTGCATATGCTTGAGGAATTCTTTAACAATAGGATGATTGTGCAAAGAACTCCAACACGTATTCTTAGAAGGAAACCTGATAGACTTCGCAATAAAGTTGTGTATCAAGTAAAAACATTGTATATTTCGCCACATGTGTTTGCCGCGATAATAAAATGTGATGGTGGTTTATACGTAAAGGAGTTGATAACCGGAGATGGTGGCAGAACAACACCAAGTTTTTCAAGTTATCTAAATACTGAGTTGCAGTGTTTAATGCTCGATGTTATATATGTTCATGAATATATATAAGGGTATTCAAATAGTCTTAATGTAGTTGAAGATTTTTGCAGGTTGTTTAAACTATGGTTAAAGCACCACGAGGATTAAGGCATAGAACAAGAAAGTTAATGAGAAAAAGTATTAGGGAGAGGGGAGCAGTTCCTTCACTAAGTAAAATACTTATTGATTATAAAGTTGGTGACAAGGTTTACATAGATGTTGATCCGGCAATACATGGTGGAATGCCGCATAGAAGATACATTGGAAAAGTGGGTAAGGTAGTTGGGTTTAGAGGTAGAGCTTTAATAGTTGAGGTAGAGGTTGGGTCAAAGGTGAAGAAGCTTTTCTTGTTACCTGAACATGTAAGACCTGCATTTGATGTTAAAGAAAGAGTTAATGAATTGCTAAAGAAGCTTGCTGAAATTTCAAAGATAAGAAGAGAGCAAAGAGTGGCTTTGTTAAAGCTTTTGAAAAAGTAGTTTCTACATAATATAGATAAGAAGTCTTTATATGATGTTAGCTGGGGATTGGTTTATGTCATATGAAATTATAGAGTATCATGATATTCCCAATTCATTAGCTAAGAAAATTCTTGAAAAATATGTTGCAAATCTTAGAGGTGGGGTTTCTGAAATTGTTAAGGTAACACTTGAATACTTGGATAAAGTGGAGAAGTGTGATTATGAGAAAATAGATTATATGTATAATGAATTGAAAAAGCTTGGTTTTAAAGAAGTAACAATATCTATGATTCTCAACATTGTTCCTAAATCTATTGATGAACTTAGAACTCTTCTAGTTTTCGAGGAGAAAATTCCAGATGATGATGTACTGAAAACAATTATTGATATGATTTTAAATAATTGTAAAGAATAGCTATTTAATGTTTGATAAGCAGGCTTTGAATCTATGAAACCTCGATACAAAAGATTTCAAATAGTTCCTGATGAATTTGCCATTATCCTTGATTACATGCCAATGGGCAATCCATATGATAAGCATGCCCATCATAGAACAATGCCCATAGCCCAGGGTATTGGCACAAAGTATTTTTCTCTTGTTGAGATTGTGCCTGGCAGAAGTCAGGTTTTAGCAATTGGTGAGAGAGTTCCCATTTCCTCAGCACCTGATAGGCCAGGGCTGAGAGTATTTGAGAGGTTGTTGTATGAGGATTTAACTACCATTGCTAAGGAAAACTTAGGCAAGGTTATTACTAGAATTGTTGAGGAGAAGGAGAGGGTCTTTGTAGAATTTTTCAATGTTGCTGAACCAATAAATATAAGGTTGCATAGTCTAGAGCTATTGCCTGGCATAGGAAAAAAGACTTTGAGTATGATTTTAGAGGAGAGAAGAAAAAGCCTTTTCACAAATTTTGAAGATGTTAAAAAGAGATTGAAGATATCAGATCCTGTTAAACTTTTTGTTGATAGAATTATAACTGAATTGCAAAGAATTGAGAGGTATTATCTGTTTGTCGAGCCCTACCCTCCATCACCAGAATACAAGTTTCTCAACTATTTAGAATTGCTATATAGAAGAATTGGATATAGTGAGCCATGGTAAAAAATATTAAAGATTTTGCGTCTAGACATGATTTTATAGAATGGCTGAAAAAAGTCTTATCTGAGAAAGGAGTAAAAATAAAAAAGAGACTAAGTCAAACATTCTTAATCGATTTAAACGAGCTTAAATACATTGCTACAACAATTAAAAATGAAGCAGTAAATACCCCATGTATTATAGAAATTGGTGCTGGTATAGGAAATTTATCGATATTCTTAGCACTTGAGAATAGTGACAAGGTTGTTGTTTCTATAGAAATAGATAAGCAATTTACTGATTTTTTGAAGGAATTGCAAGACGATTTTCCAAACATTGACTTTATCATAGGAGATGCTAAACTTATCTTGAATAGTATAAGAGACTGTAATGCTGTTGTAGGCAATTTGCCTTACCATATAACATCACAACTTCTGGTAACAATTGCTAAAGGAAATGCGGATATAGCCTTGGTAACTGTACAAAAAGAAGTTGCTGAAAGAATTATTTCCAAACCTGGTAGCAGAAACTATGGAAAATTAACTGTGTTTTTGCAGCATCTGTTCCATGTTAAGTACCTTAAAACAATATCTCTAAACAAGTTTTATCCAAAACCAGAGGTTCACTCTGCAGTAGTTATTCTCAAACGCAAGCGTGTTTATGATGACTTTTCAAAGCTTTTTGAAAATGTAGTCAAATGCTTATTTTCCTTTAGAAGAAAGGTTATTAGTAAAGCACTAACTAAATGTCTGGATGGAAATGTTGTTGAATATTTTAATGGGTTAAAAGAGGTATGGGGAAAGAGAGTTTATCAGTTATCGGTAGAGGAATTGGAGAAGATAGTTTATACACTTGCAAAGCAAAAGAGCTAGGCATTGTAGTGATTAACAACATAAAAATAGCTTTGAATGAAGAAGTTTATGAGCCTTCTGATGATACATACATTCTTACTGATACAGCTAAAGAGGTTTTATCTAGACTAGAAAACAAGGATATTATTGTTATTGAAATAGGGTCAGGCACAAGCTACATAATAATTAGCCTAGTTAAAACAATTTTAACCAAGTTTAACAACGTTTATGCAATAGCCACAGATATTTCACCTTGTGCAATGAAAAGTTCTTGGAGCTCTGCTAAACTCAACAACTTAGATATGTATTTAGATATTGTTCAGTGTGATTCCTTAACATGCTTTCGTGATTCAATAGCAAACATGGTGGTGTTTAACCCTCCTTATCTACCTGTGGAAGACTCTGGTTCATGGATTTCAAAGGCATGGAGTGGTGGAGCTAATGGCTTTTCAATTTGGAGTAAATTCTTTAAGGATTCTATAAATAAGTGTAAATCCAAGTGCTCAATACTATTTGTTTTGTCGAGTCTGCAGAACATGGAGAAAATTTTTTATGTTATGGAAAGTAAATGTTTGTCTATAGATGTTCACATGTGTAAAAATTTCTTTTTTGAAACAATATGCTCAGTTGAATGCATGGTGAGTATTTAAGATGCTTAAGGTTGTTGTTGTAGGAATTGAGGGGGAGGCCAATCTAGGATTTATTGTAAGACTTTGCAAGAATTTTGATGTTGATGAGCTTGCTGTTGTATCTCCTCAAATCAATGTGTTTTCTGATGAGGTCAAGAGATTTGCAGCAAATGGTGTTGATTATCTTTTTAGTGGTAAAGTCAGGATTTATCAAAGTATTGAAGATAGTTTAAAAGATGTTGGCATATCTGCTTGTACATCAGCTGTTATAGATACTAGAAGTGGTGATGTGCTTAGAAAAGCCATTGAGTTACAAGACTTTGTTAAAATAGCACAGTCTTATACAAGCATTGCCGTGGTTTTTGGAAGAGAAAGCGTTGGTTTAACAAGAGAAGAAATTTCGAAGTGCAATCTTCTTGTGCATATTGCTTCAAATCCTGAATATCCTGTGTTAAATCTTAGCCATGCTGTTGCAATTGTTCTTTATGAACTCTACAAAACTATTAAGAAAGCTTCACTTGTAGAAAAAATTGATAAAGCTGATGAAGATAGCTTGAAAATAGCTGAAAAATATATAGATGCCTTGGCAAAAGCTGTTGCAAGTGATGATAGACAATATGAAATGTTTTCATTAACATTCAAGAGACTACTGAGAAAAGCCCCATTATCAAAAGCTGAGATAGGTTTTCTAGTAACATTTATAAGGAGGTTGGCAAACAAAATACTGAGGCAGAGCTAAAGAGGTTTTTAAAATGCCTCAAAAACCAGCTAGATGCTACACTAATCAAAAAAAGCCTCCATATACTAGAAAAGAATATATCCATGGCGTTCCACCTCCAAAAATAACAAAGTTTGTAATGGGAAATACAAAGCTTGATGCTGAAGTAGTAGTAGTTTTGAAAGCTATTGAAAAAGGAATTGTGAGACACAATGCCTTAGAGGCTGCAAGAGTTATTTCACACAAATTCTTAAGTACCGAAATTGGCGAACAAAACTTTATGTTGGTAATCAGGAAGTATCCTCATCAGGTTTTGAGAGAACATAAAATGATGGCGTTTGCAGGTGCTGATAGACTTCAAGAAGGTATGAGAAGAGCATTTGGAAAACCTGTTGGTGTTGGAGCTGTTGTAGAGCCATTAGATGAGGTAATAGAGGTTAGGGGTATGGTGCAGCACGTAGAGATTTTAAAAGAGGCATTGAGAAGAGCAGCATCGAAACTTCCAATTAAATGTACTATAGAAGTAAGAAAGTTGAAGTAGCAATACTATGAGTTTTTGTAATGACTATGATTTTGAATTAGATAGTATTGCTAAATTCATTGAAGATAGAAAAGCTAGGAAAATTGTTTTACAGTTGCCAGAGGGGTTGCAAACATGTGTTTCTCTAATTATTGATTTTTTGAGAAAGAAGTTTGGTAATGAAATAGAGATTTACCTATCTCAAAACCCTTCATATGGTTCTTGCCTAGTTGATGACTATAGTGCAGCAGAACTTAGTGCTGAAGCAATAATTCATGTGGGCCATCTAGAATATCCGCTATATAAACCAAAAACACCAACGCTTTTTGTTAGAGGAGGCTATAGAAAAATTGATGTAGAAAGAATTAAGATGTTACTAAATGAGATATGTAGAGAAAGCTTTAAACCAATATGCATTACCACAACAGCTCAACATTCAATGGAAATACATAATATTGTTAAAAATATGCAAAATTGTAGATTTGAATTCAAAGGAATAATTCTTGGTTGTTTACTGCCTGAAACAAGTGATTGTGGTATTGATGTTGTTATAGCTGGTGGAAGGTTTCATTGCATAGCACAGGCATTGGGAAACTACGCCAGATATGGCTATTTAAAAACAATTTGTATAGATCCATACATAAACAGTATTTGGAATCCTAAGAAAGATGTTGAGAAGATTCTTCGTGTTAGACTATGGAAAGTTAGAGAAGCCTTTGACGCTAAAAACTGGCTTATTATAGATGGCTTCTATGGGCAGCATAGACAACAATTAATAAACTTTTTGACGAATGCATTGAAGGAGCATGGAAAACAATATTTGGTTGTTAAAGCATTGAAAGTTGATAGAAGTCTTCTAGATAATATAAATGCAGAGAAAAAGTTTGATGCAATAGTAGTTGTTTCTTGTCCCTATATAGCATTTGATTTAACAGATTATGAAAAACCTGTTTTAACTGTTGGAGAAGCTCTAATGGCTATTAACAAAGATCTCAATAGATACATGTATCCATGGTAGTAAAGAAATGATTATAAAGAATAAGAAAGAGCTTGAGGTATTATTGAGCAACGTACCCAGGTTTCCAAAGCCAAAACAATTTCTAGAACAATATGTGTGTGATAGTAGAATTGCTAGTGAGGTTATGTGGCATGCTTATATTTCTGGTGATATAAAGGATAAGATTGTTGCAGATTTTGGTTGTGGAACAGGTTTATTTGCATATGCTGCATATCTTCTAGGCTCTAGAGAGGTAATGTGTATTGATATTGATTGTGAAGCGCTTTCTACTGCAAAATCTTTTTTAGATAGTAAAAATGCTTTTAACATCAATTACCTGTGTTCAGATGTTGAATTGTTGAATCTTAGAGGTGTGGATACAGTTGTTATGAATCCACCATTTGGTGTTTATAAACGTGGAATTGATATGGTATTTCTAGAAAGCGCCTTGAAAATAAAACCAGCAGCAATATACACAATACATAAATACTCTCACAAGTTACTTAATATTGTTGAGAATAAACTCAAGCTATATGGAGATGCATTTAAGATGCTACCACTGTTTTTAGATATGATGATAATTCATGCAACATATGTGCATCACAGAAGAAACGTTTACAGATTTCCTATTGTAGCTTTAAAAATTGTGAGGGTGTAACGGGAATGAGTAAAGACAACAAAAAGATTGTGGTGCCAGGAGAATTTTTATGTACAGAGGAGGAGTTCATACCATACACAAATACATATGTAGAAGATGGTGTGGTTAGAGCAACTGTTATAGGAAAACCCATATTTGATTTCATCAACAGAAGGGTTTATGTAAAGCCGGTAAAAGATGTTAAAATGCCTAAGAATGGGGATGTGGTGATAGGTGTTGTGAAGCAAATGAGAGATGAAATTGCTGTGATCAAGCTCTTGGGGTATGATATAAACAAGGTGTTTAAGCATGAGTTTAAGGGGGTGTTGCATGTTTCACAAGCATCTAATTCAAGAATTCAAAGTCTTTACGAAGCTGTTAGACTAGGTGATGTTGTAAGGGTTAAGATTCTCAATAGCTATATACCATATCTAGTTACAATGAAGGATACAAAGCTAGGTGTTATAGCTGCTTACTGCTCTAAATGCGGAGCTCCGTTAATAAAGGAAAAAGACAAGGAGGTTTTGAAATGTAGTAACTGTGGAAATATTGAAACAAGAAAAATAGTTCCGGACTATGCATTTGCGAGCAGAAGGTGATTTCATGAGCAAAGTGTTTATAGAAAGAACGTTTTCATATACATGCACATCGAGAAACCTATGTATAGAACTTCTTGAAAAAATAGATGAGGATCTTTCCCTGGATGTAGAATTGTTTGCGGAATTTAAACATAATAAGCTGATTTTTAGAGTGATTGGCTTTGAGCCTGCTGTTGAATCTGCTATGAAGAGGATTAGAGATTATATAAACCAGTTTCTAATGCTGAAAACACTTAATCCAAAGAATGGAATATCAGCTGAGCAATTAGCTAAAGTAATTCGTAAAACAATACCACTAGATGTTTTAGCTGAGGTTCTTAAAAGACAAGGAATAGCAAATGTAACATTAAGAGGTGCTATGATTTATGCTGATACTGATTTAGAAACAATACAAATGTATGCTCAGCGTATAGCAAAAGCAATGGAAAAAGTATCTAATATGAGATATTCACATAATCTAAAGAAACTCATAATCACAGCAATAACCCTTTACAATGTTGATGTTCATGAGATTTTAGATGTGCTTTCAGAAAACAATGTCATTAGTGATGAAATGGAGCTTAAAGTTCCATGGCAAGAAGCGTTAAACTATATCGAGGAAAAGGTTTTGATAACTCAATAAAAATTTAAGCTTTGATTAGGTATTAAAGCCTTGTCTAAGATATTACAATAATATTTAAGGTGATTTACTTGTCAATTCGACTTGAGCTGAAAAAACTTACAGAGAGAGAGCTAAGAATAGTTATTTATGATGAGGATAAGCACTCACTACCAAATTTAATAGCAAAATTAGCAATAAAAAAGCCTGGCGTAGTTTATGCAGCATATATTCTCGAACACCCAATAACATCATATCCAGAAATTGTTATATTAACTGATGGAAGCAGAAATCCACTAGACGTTTTTGAGGAAGTTGTAAATGAAGCACAAAAACTTGTTGAGGAATTTTCACAAAAATTTGAGGAGGCATTAAGAAATGCATTTAAAGAAAGAAAGTAGAATTCTAATAGTTGATGTTTTAAATGATAAGGTAATAGGTGTTGTCCTGAGGGGGCTAGCAGGTATTGAAGAAACAATAATTCTTAGCGATTGTGAAGCACTAAAAAATTTTTGCATAGCAAACAGGGTATTGCAGGTGAAATAAACTACATAATTGATTTAACAAGTAAATGCGTTGACATAAAACTTTCTGGTATGAAAATAATAAGTATTGATGATGTTGAGAATAGTCAACTGAGGGAAGTCATAATTGACGTTGTTAATGCTATAAACCTAATTAAAATAAAGTTTTTAAGAATTAAAAACAGTGATTATTTGTGGAGATGATTAGGGTTTTAAGATCTGATTATTGATGAAAAACCCACGCTATGATCCAGTATCTCTCTTCTTATTAAGCATCTCTAAAACAATCTCTCTAGTAATTTGAGGATCGGCTTTTCCACCTGTCTTCTTCATAACTAATCCTATTAAGTAGTTTATTGCCTTTGGATTCTCAATTGCGTCCTGAACAGCCTTTGGATTCTCATCGAATACTTCAGCAACCACCTCTTGTATATAGTTTTTATCTACTATTCTTATATATCCATGCACCTTAATATATTCCTCAACATCTATACCATCCCTCACAACATGTGGCAGTATTTCCTTAACCATTTTTACCGATAATACCCCATCATCCCATAGCTTTAGAATCTTCACAACATGTTCTGGTTTTACCTTTAGTTTTCTATAATCTATGTTGTATTCATTTATCCATCTCAGAAAATCTGTTATTAGTAAATCAGCAAGCTTCTTATAATTACCATAAATCTTTGCAGCTTCTTCAAAAAAGTCAGCAAGCCATTTGTTTAACACTAGAACGGTTGCTCTATACTCATCTAAACCATATTGCTTCAAAAACCTTCTTATTCTTTCATCTGGTAGCTCTGGAAGAGAACTTATAATTTTCTCTATGAATTCTTTGCTTATTTTTAGTGGGGGTAGATCGGGGTCTGGAAAATATCTATAGTCTTCTTCAAATTCTTTAGATCTTAAAGATATTGTTATGCCTTTATCTGCATCCCAATGTCTTGTTTCCCTTTCTATTTTACCACCTTGTAGAATTATTCTTTTCTGTCTAATTATTTCATAGTTTAACGCCTTTTCAACATCTTTTATTGATCCTATATTCTTAACCTCAACTCTGCCAAATCCCTCAAAAGAAATATTTGCATCAACTCTAAAGGCACCTTCTAGTCCAGGATCTGTAACACCTAGATACTCTAGTATTGCCATGAGTTTTTCCAGAAATGCCCTAGCCTCTTTAGGGCTTTCAATATCAGGTTCTGTAACAATTTCGAGTAAAGCCACACCAGATCTATTATAGTCTATCAGGCTATAGGGGCTTTTTTCAATACTCCCAATATACACTATCCTACCCGGATCCTCCTCAACATTTATTCTTCTAATTCTAACGATTTTTGATTTGCCATCAACAGATATTTTAACATAGCCGTTTTTAGCTATAGACTCAAAACCAGGTCCTATATACTGTGATATCTGATAATTCTTTGGAAGGTCAGGATAGAAATAATGTTTACGTACAAACATTATTTTATCGCTTATCTCACAGTTAAGTGCTTTGGCAACAGCTATGGCATATTCAATAGCCTTTCTATTTACCACAGGTAATGTCCCGGGAAGCCCTAAACAAACAGGGCAGACATGAGTATTTGGCTTACCTCCTCTGTAATCAGCTGATGTTGCACAAAAAAGCTTTGTTTTTAACTTTGTTAATTGCACATGAATTTCGAGACCTATTATTGTTTTCAAATTCAAGTCACTACTCATGTGAATTTCACCCCCCTATACAGAGGCGATAATGTCTTTGAAACCAGTTCTATCCTCTAGTTGCTTAGCTATGTATAATAGTATGGGCTCAGAAAACTGTTTAGCTATTGCTTGAAGACCTATTGGAAGACCATTGTAAAAATCAATTGGAATACTAATAGCTGGAGAACCGATTAAGTTAGCTACAACAGTGTTTACATCTGCCAAGTAAATCCTTATTGGATCTTCAAAAAATTCTCCAAGTTTTGGTGGTAAGATAGGCATTGTAGGACTTACAACAACATCAAATGATTTGAATATTTGATCGAACTTCTCTTTGAGCAATCTTCTAAACTTGAGAGCTCTAATATAGTACATGTCTCTATAGCCAGCACTCAATATGTATGCACCAACAGCTATTCTTTTCTTAACCTCGTATCCGAAGCCTCTTGTCCTAACCTCAGCAAATGCCTCATCCCAGCTTTTATTATCCAAATTAATTTTAATGCCATATCTAACACCATCAAATCTAGCAAGATTTGAGCTTGCTTCAGCCATTGCAATTATGTAATACGATGCAATAATTTGTCTAGGGAATGGCAATGAGATATCGCTACACTTATGATGAGAACACAAGACATCTACAGCTTTTAGAGCAGCTTTTCTAACAGGTTCTTCAGAACCATCGAAAAATTCTTTGATAATGCCTATTCTAAGCTTAGGCTCTTTATAGTAGAGTTTATAAAGTTCATCAACATAATCAACTCCTTGCTTTATTGGTACGGAAGTTGAGTCACGAGGATCATAACCTGCAATAACATTTAGAAGCATTGCTAAATCTGTTACATTTCTGGCCATGGGACCTATTTGATCCATGCTACTAGCATAAGCTATCAAACCATATCTACTAACAAGACCATAAGTTGGCTTTAACCCATAGACTCCACAAAATGAAGCTGGATTTCTTATTGATCCACCAGTATCTGAGCCTAGTGCAAGAGGAGCTTCACCAGAAGCTATGGCAGTAGCACTACCTCCAGATGATCCTCCAGGAACTTTCGTTAAATCCCACGGATTTTTCGTTGGATAAAAAGCACTTGTCTCGGTTGTTGAACCCATTGCAAATTCATCCATATTTGTTTTGCCTATTATTACACCTCCTTCATTCATTATCTTTTCGATAACAGTTGCATTATATGGTGGAACATAGTTTTCAAGCATTTTCGAAGCACATGTTGTTCTAATACCTTTTGTTGAAATGTTATCCTTAATGGCTATAGGTACACCAAAAAGTTTTAACCTATCAATTCTATGTTTATTGCTCTTAATCAAATTATCAACATAGTTATACACAGTTTCAATTGGGGTAATAGTAATAAATGACTTTATCTTATCCTCAACTTTTTTTATGACTTCATAAACAGAATCAATATATTCAAAAACTTTTGATGGATCAGATCTAAACTCATGAACAAGTTTATAAACAGGTATATTAACGGGTTTGCCCAATTTCATGCACCAACAGTTTTAGGAGCCTTAACATAGTCTTTCTCTAATATGGCATTGTCTTTAAGAAACTCATGATTTTCATCAATTTTGTCTAACACTTCATCATCTCTCAAAGGCAATTCTATCTCCACTACATGATATAGAGGCTCAATATTGTCAAGACCTTCAACCTTCATTATCTCATTAAATAACTCCATAACCTTTCTAACTTCTTTCTCAATCTTCTCTCTTTCCTCTTCAGTAAATCGTATAAGAGTTAATTTCTCTAAATGCTTTACAATATCTACACTAACTTTATCTACGGCAGTCACTAATCAGCACCTCCAATAATAATTATAGCTTGCTGTTGTATAGCCTAAAAATCTACTTTAAAGACTTTATAAGGATAGGTGAAGATCTTACGAAACCTGAAGAAGTTATAGAGTTATTTCAAGGTTTTTTAGAGAGAAACGAAGTAGTTTTTATGGCTATTGAAGAAGCAAATACCTTGGGCTATAACATGATACATTTTCTAGTCGATTTGGATGTAGATGATATTAAATGTTTCATTTCATTTCAATATATTTCAGCAAACAATGAGTTAATTCCAATTGCTTTTATAATGGAGTTTAATGAAAACATCTCTAAAGAGCTTAGGATTAATTCTATAGCAAATATGTTAAATGATGTAGGGGGATATATTTTTGGTCTTCAATCGAGAACTGGCATATTAGTTCCTCTATTAGAAATCAGCGACATTAAGAATGTTTTGGAGAATTTTTTGCCTATGTTCATATCAAAAATCTTTAAAAAGAATGCAAAAATATCTATAAACAGATATGAACTAGACTATGTTTCTGTATAGACATAAGCTATAGCTTACGATATTAGTGTTTTAACCCATATAAACTTATAATTTTCATGCACAGCAAATAACAATGGTGAAGCTGGGAATGGTTAATGTTTTATTTCTAAGTGCGAATGATATTGAAAAAGTTATTGATATGAAGAAAGTCATAGAATTAGTTGAAATAGCTTTTAGAGAAAAGGGATTGAAAAAAGTTCAAATGCCTCCTAAATCCTATCTATTCTTTAAAAAATACAATGGAGACTTACGAACAATGCCAGCATATCTAGAGACTTTAGATGTTGCAGCTGTTAAGATAGTTAATTCTCATCCCATGAACCCGCAAATACATGGACTACCTACTGTAATGGCTGTTATTCTATTAGTAGATCCCTCATCTGGAAAACCACTTTCTATCATGGATGGAACAGTGATAACAAGGTATAGAACAGGTGCTGCAGCAGCTATAGCAACAAAGTATTTATGGGGATTGAAAGAGGCATCAGTTGGTCTTATAGGAGCTGGAATGGTATCATCATATTCTGTTGAAGGTTTGAGGTATGTAGTTAGTATAAGCTCTGTAAAGATTTATGATATTGTTACTGAAAAGGCAAAGAATCTTGCACAAAGTTTGAGAGAAGGATTAGGTTTAGATGCAAAAGCTGTTGAGTCTCCTCATGAAGCTGTTAAAGAAGCTAATGTCATTGTCACAGCAACTCCATCTAGAAGTCCCATAGTTAAAAATGAATGGATTGAAGAAGGTGTTCATATAAATGCTATGGGTGCTGATGCTCCAGGTAAACAAGAGCTAGATCCACGAATCTTGAAAAGAGCAAAAATTGTTGTTGACGACTATGAGCAGGCTATACATAGTGGGGAAATTAATGTTCCAATATCTATGGGTATTTTAGAACCAAGTGAAATATATGCTGAATTGGGGGAGATAGTAGCTGGATTGAAGAAGGGTAGGGAATCTGAGAAGGAAATTACAGTATTTACATCAACAGGTTTAGCGATACAAGATGCTATAACAGCTTGGTATGTGTATAGTGAGGCTGTTAAAAAAGGTATTGGAATAACTTTGAAATTCTTTTAATCAGTTAAAGGAATTTCTATCATCTCTTCATTAGGGGTGGAGTTTCATCACCTAGCCAAGAATTCAATCAAAAAACTTTTGCAAAGTTACTTGCTTTGATATGGAATTCTTTATGTGAGGATCATCAGTAGCTATTCCATCAACACCAAAACCAATAACTTTAAGTGCTGTTGAAACATCGTTGATAGTCCATGTGTAAACCTTTAGATTCTTTGAATGTATTTCTTTAACTATTCGAGGAGTAATTGTGTTAAATCGTGGTAATATGGCAAACGCCTTGCTTTTTAATGCAATGTCTATTGGCATCGAATGTGAATATGTTAATAGCCCAATCTCTAATTTGCTATCCAGGCTTTTTATCTTCCTTAAAATATTGTAGTTAAATGATATTACCAGGCAATTATCTTTAATGTTGTATTTGCTAATTAATGATACAACAGCTTCCTCAAGTCCCTCATCCTTTATCTCGATAAACATCAAAATCTTGTTTCCAAATTCCTGTAAAACCTCTTCAAATGTAGGTATATTCTCTTCTCCAAAAACCTTAATCCTTTTCAGCTCCTCCAATGTAAGCTCAGAAACCTTTTTATTTATATTCGCAACTCTCTTCAAATCCTCATCATGAACAACCACGGGTATGTTGTCAAAAGTTCTTCGTATATCAAACTCAATTGCATCTGCATGCATCTCCAAAGCTTTTCTAAAAGATTTTAATGTGTTTTCAGGTGCGTAGGCTGATGCACCTCTATGTGCAATGATCAAAAACTTATCCTTCCAGTTTATTCCACATCACCTCTTCATAACACTTCTAGAAGCTATTTCCTGATATATGGCATAAATGTCCGATTTTGATGGATCGGCATTTACAGATGTTAAGTCATTATACATTTTTCTGGCCAGGGTTTCTACATCTATTCCTGGTTCAACACATATTTGAGAATCCTTATAGTGGCGCATAATAGTTATTAGCACAAGTGAAAAAGCTGCAATATCGTTGCTAGTTAATTTTGATTCATTTAGCTTTCTCTTTATTGAATCCATTAATTGTGTGAAGTAAGGATCTTCATTTATCTCTTTCGAATTTTCTAAATCCATTAAAATGATTCTTGTAATGCTTTCTGCAATAACATTCAATGGTGGAAGCATTTCAGTATTACTTAAGCATATAACTCTAGGCTTCTTCTGAACCTCAGTAAATGTTTGTTGCGAAGCAAGAGAAGCTAGAGAAATAGACTCTTTCAGCATGTTTAATAACTTAATTAGATCAGTAATTTTCTGATAATCTATCAAGCATCTTCTTGAAACTGTTGCAACATCGAAGCCCAACTTAGATGGAGTTAAACTTACAAGTTTCTCCAAAAACTCAACCTCATTTTTATCTGCCTTAAGCAAAAAATGTGCTATTTTTCTTTGCAATGAAACAACATCGCTATAGCTTATACCATGTTTTTTAGTAATATTAATACCATGCAAAGCCACTGCAATAGCTAGTGTGGCATATGGTTTTGTAAGAAAGTCTACTTTGCTTATCACATCACTGCCTAGAATTCCTTGAAGTCTATAACATTTATGCAACTTAAGTACAATGTCCATAAGGTCATTATAGCTAATTAAACTCATCACATATCACTAAAACACTTCTAGCAATATGTTTGAGGAAAAGACTAAAAAATTTATAACAACAAGTTTATGTCAATAAAACATAACGAGTTCCTCCACACATATATTCCTACTTCTCAACAACAATTAGTGTTGTTGTGGCTTTGATGTGTGGCAATCTCCTAATTTTTGATATAACAGCATTTCTTAGCTTATCAAAATTCTCAGCCTCGATAATAGCTACAACATCATATATTCCATAGACTATATGAACTTCTTTAACCTCTGGAATTTGTGATAATAGTTTCACAACCTCTTCTTCCATGCCAACATCAGTATTTAATAAAACTATTGCCTTTGCCACCCTAAACCCCCAAGTTAAATTTGGAATTATTTAGCCTATATATTATTATGAAACCTACTCTCCAATAACAACAACTATAATATTTCTAGAGCTTCTAGGCCCATCCATTTCAACTAAGAATATGTTTTGCCATGTACCTCTAACAAGTTCGCCATTAACAACTGGAAAAACTCTATCAGCTCCTATAACAGATGAGCCTATATGAGCATGAGCATTAGAATCTATGATATTATGTCTCCATTCTCTTTCAGGCTTTACAAGCTCTTTTACAAATGTTATGATGTCACTCATAAGCCCATGCTCTTTCTCGTTGGCAACAATAGCTGCTGTAGCATGAGGTGCAAAAACAAGGCAAATACCATTCTTAATGCCACTTTTTCTAACTATTTTCTCAACATTATCTGTTATATCTATTAATTCAAATTGTTTGGTTGTTGAAATTCTTATCGACTCATAGTAAACTCTACACATTTTCTATACACCAATACACATCAAGAATAAAAATAGGTAAAAAACTATTTTTGATTTTATATGGTGATTGCTATTGTTGTTTTGGAAGAGGCTTCAGCATCTTATATACAAAGTCTTTAATACCTGTTCTGCTTAATAATCTCTCTAATCTATAAAGCTGTTCATGTGCAACATCAATTGCTTTAGCTATTTGAGCTATTGGAATGCCATTGGCTCTAGCATAGAGAAGGTATATTAAAGTTCTTACACTATGAGGATGTCTGAGGGAAGAAGCTATAGCAGAGTCGAATACAAGCCAGTCAAGTAGGTCAAGATTTGCTTTAGCCCATTCACTTACTTCTGGCGATAACTCAACTTGATGCTCAAGCCTCTTTCTAAAAACAACCTTGTTGTCTGTTATCATCAGCTTTCTCTTTTTTCTTCTTCTCTTTTCTATCATTATATCCGACATGTTTAACACCTTCAACTCTTATTTTAAGAAAAAGGCAATCCAAGTTAATAAATTTTATTGTTTCTAGTTCTATAAACCAAATTTTAGAATCGCATAATAAAGTATTTTAAGTAACTAAAACAAATAATATTATGGATGAAAATGTTTTCAAGTGATTATAAAATTGAAAAATTACTAGAACTAGAATTAAGAATAGTTAATAAACACTTACCAATTCAGAGAATACCAATAGAAGAATTATTAAAAATGGAGTTTCCATGTGTTAAGCTTCGCGATGGAACTTTACACACATTCAAAAAAGCAGAACTTGAGAAATTAAGAACTTACTTAAGTGATGAAGAAGCTAAAAAACTACTTCTTCCTATAATAATCATTTTAAGACCTGATATTGGTGAGGGAGCAGCAATCATAGAAGATTCTATAGCAGCTCATGTTGTAGCAAAAATTCTAGATATTAGAAATACTGAAATCAATAAGCTGGTTTTGTATAGACCGCATGTGGCATATTTAAGAAGATTTTTTGACACGATATTTCAATTTGCAATCTCCATAAATCTAAGCGAGGAAGAACCACAGGTATCGTTTAGTGAATAGCTTGTAATGTTTTATATACCATAAAACTTAGAATTAATCTATTGGCGAGGTTCATGTATAGAAACATTCCGGAAGCTGAGGGAGCAAGCCTAAAAACAGAGCTTATTACTAAAGATAGTGTATATGCAGTTTATTGTGATCCTGAAGAAATTCTTGAGTGTAATGATTATGCATGTGCCTTGGAAATATACAGTACATGCCTAGCTGATGTAACAGGCATTGACATTAATAACATTCGTGTAGAAACCATAAAATTTGTTAGAAAAGGCAAGGTAATAGTTTATGCTGCTAACAATAATAGGTATTGCCTATGTGTTCACAGATATGATATTAGTGGTATTGAGCTTTGCGAAGAGGTTATGCAAATTTGTAACCAGAAATCCTCTTAAAACAACAACTCAGTAGAGTTTGCCAATTTTCCTTAAGCTAATGCAGAAATGAGAAGCTTTTACTCCTTAACTTTCCTTATAATAAACATAAATAAAGGTAAATAAGACAACTGATAATGTATTAAATAGAGCTAACATACATAAACATTTTTTGGCTTTACATAACCTTCATACTCACTTACAATAGTAACATCATATTCTACGCAAATTCTGTGGTTTCTGAAGAGAGGTGTGTAAATAACAAATGTTTCTGCTTCACCTCCTTCAAAAGATGGGTTAAAGCCATATCTTTTAGAAAGAGCAATAATTTCTGAAGCAAGCTTAGAGTCTATAACATGTCCAAGAAACTTTGTTGGTAAGCCCCATGCATTAATAGATGTTATTATGAATTCTATATTGCTTGATACAATATCTAGAAGATGTTGTGATGGGTCTTTACCCCAGAAGGGTGTATACAGCTTAATCCCTATACTATCACAAATTTCTGTAAAGAGCATTCGTTGTGCATCACTTGAAATAACCCCTAGAACAATGTAATCAAATTCAATTTTCGTATAAAGAGTTTCTAAAGCTTTCTTTATTTCTTGTACTTCTTCCTTCTTATCATTAGTTGCAACATCTATGATGATATGTTTACTTTTAAGAGGAAGCAAACTTGTCTGCAAATTTGTGTATTCTACAAACGGTCTGTGAATATACCATGGATGACTAGAAGATGGTTTGAATGTAACCAGAGCTGCTATGTCAAAGCCTTGGAGAAGAGCTATGTGAACAGCAAATGTACTATCTTTACCTCCACTAAACATTGCAATTGCTTTGCCCATTTCTACACACATCCATTTTCATTTCAAATACTTTAACTTGGCATAGAAAACTCTTTTCATTAGATATTCTCTAGAATGGCTTTCTAATGATGTAAATTCACAGAATATTGGTTCAAATCCTGCAAGTTTGATATTTTTTGAGAATTGATTTACGTAATTATTCACATCGTTTTCATTTAGTGTATGGAATAGTGAATCAGCAATAACAACTCCTATATCATTATCACCGTAAATTATAAACCAAAGCATGTCTGGATCAGGACCAAGGTTTTCTGGATTTTTCATAAATTCTTTCTGTATCACATACCCCTTGCTTATCAATATCTCAATTATAGTTTTTCTAAATGCTTTTATTACTAAATCCTCTATTCTTTTTAGCTTATCCCTATCGATATACTCTTTATTGATGTACAGCCTTCTATGTTTCTCTCTATCAATTTTTCTAGGCAAGTACTTAGCTATGTCATCTAAAATCATTTTGTAAAATCCTTATACATGCTTTAATATTATTATATATAAATGGTTTGGAATACTTAATAACTTTCTGCAAATCTTCTATTGAAACAGATATGTGAACTATTGCCAGTGCTAATGCAATACCTGAACGTAGTAATAGATATAGCATTGCAAGCGCTATGGTGAGTAGTTGTGGTGCTAACGCAATTGCGATGAAATCTTCAACTTTCTCAACGACTACATTAAATCCTATGTAAAGTCCTCTGAACATGAATTTGTGTTGAGCACCAATAATGTTAATTGCCATGAGATGAGTTAATTCATGTAACAAGCCCATGAATGGAAGAGAAATCATTGCAATAAGGGTTTGTGTAGAGTCCATGGCTCTAGATGTGAATATTGCTGTTGCAAAGCCTATACATAGATATACAAATATTTTTAGTTTCACTGTACCCACACCCTTATAGCTATAAAGACTCAATGACAATATTATTATGCTTGACTATAAAACCCAGTAGATGACAAAAACAATCGCTATACCCGTTGCACCGAAACTTTCACCATGGCACACTCTTTAAATTTAAGAGATATGCAATAAGATTTGTTAAAATATGAAGCAGAAAAGTTACCACTATTGCATAAACCCATTCCTCAATGCTCAATATAATCAAGTTAAGCTTCGAGGCTAACACCAATGCAACTACAATAAAAAGTAGCTGATCTAGTACTGGAAGAGGATCACCTGGTTTTAACCCAAGTCTTCTCTTTATGAAAGCTCCAAGTAAATCGCCAAGCATGGCTCCAACTCCGAGGACAAACCCTGTTAAAGCTCCTTTTGCAAGCATTTCATGCATGTAGATGCTCTGTATAAATCCTGTTAAAGTACCTGTTAGTACCCCACCTACAAACCCCTCCCAACTTTTACTATCACCAAACACTCTTTTGCCATCAATAAAGTTTTTTCCAAAATCCATGGGATGTTTCTTTAGCCTTAGCTTTAGAATAATCTTAGAAATTATAACTGGAGAACCATTTGCAAAATATGCAGGTAAAAGAAGCCAAACAATAGTAATAACCTCTTTCAACACTCTTCAAAACACCTTATCACACTTCATTATATATTCATAAACATTAAAAATTAAACCATTAACACTTTTATATTTCCAACCAAATACTTTTAAGCATCGTAACTAGGTGAGCTAAGTGAATTTAAAACGTGTTGAAATTAGGTGGCATGGTAGAGGTGGCCAAGGAGCTGTTACAGCGTCGATGATTCTTGCTGAAGCTGCGATATATCAAGGTAAATATGCCCAGGCATATCCAGAGTTTGGTGCTGAGAGAAGAGGAGCGCCAGTAACAGCTTACACAAGGGTATCTACAGAGCCTATTCTCACAAGAGCACCTATTATCGAACCAGATGTTGTTGTTGTATTGGATCCTTCGCTAAATAAATCAATTTATATGGAGGGTTTGAAAAGAAATGGAATTTTGGTTATAAACACCAAGAAAAGTATTGGCGATATTTTGAAAGATATTGAGAGAAGCGATGTGAAAATTGCTCGTGTTGATGCAACAAAAATTGCTTTAGAGGTTTTGAAAGCACCTTTTGTTAACATGGCAATGCTAGGGGCGCTTGTGAAGGCCATTCCAATTGTTGATATTGCCTATATTGAAGAAGCTATAAAGGAGAACTTTAGACCTAAGATAGCAGAGGCAAATATACAGGCTATGAGAAGAGCATATAACGAGGTGGAGCTCTCATGAGCACAAGCTTCAAAAAATTAGGTTGGAGAGAAATGCCAATTGGAGGAGCGATTATAGAGCCTGGAAACAGTATTAATAGACCAACTGGCGATTGGAGAGTATTCAAGCCTGTGATAAATCAAGATAAATGTGTTAGATGTTATCTTTGCTGGGTTTTCTGCCCAGAACCAGCAATAAAGATTTTGGATAAGCCCTATAAAACAGCAAGTGGTAGAGAGTGGAAGATCACTTTTGAAGTTGATTACGCTTTTTGCAAAGGATGTGGAATATGTGTTGAGGAATGTCCTGTTAAGGCAATTGATTTTGTTGAGGAGGTGAAGTAGTGTATGGAGAAAGAGTTGTGGATTAGAATACCTTTAAGCTCAAACTATGCAGCTGCTTACGCAGCTAAAGATGCTGATGTAGATGTTGTTGCAGCTTATCCAATCACACCTCAAACACCTGTTGTAGAAAAAATTGCAGAATTCATAGCAAATGGTGAACTAGATGCTGAAATGATTCATGTTGAAAGCGAGCACTCGGCTCTCAGTGCATGTGTAGGTGCAGCTGCAACTGGTGCAAGAACATTTACAGCAACATCTGCTCAAGGACTTGAACTTATGCATGAGATTCTCCATATAGCATCTGGTTTGAGACTACCAATAGTTATGGCAATAGCCGCTAGAGCTCTTTCAGCTCCCATAAGCATTTGGGGAGACTATAGTGATGTTATGAACGTTAGAGATACCTCATGGATTATAATGATAGCTTCAACAGCTCAAGAGGTTTATGATAGTGTTATTCAAGCGTATAAAATAGCTGAAAATCCAAATGTTTTGCTACCTGCTATGGTAGCATATGATGGTTTTATAATGAGTCACACCTATGAACCTGTTTATGTTGCTCAAAACAGGTCTATAATACTGGATTACATACCTAAGAAAAAACCTGTGTGGAATGTTCTTGATGTTGAAAAACCAATTACAATAGGTGCTGTAGGCAATCCCGATTGGTACTATGAATTCAAATATCAGCAAGTTGTAGCAATAGAAAATTCATTTGATGTTATGAGAGAAGCATTTCAAGAGTTTGAGAAAAGATTTGGCAGAAAATATGGCTTCATAGAAACATATAACCTAGAGAATAGCAAAATTGGAGTACTAACCTATGGAGGACTGTATGGTACAGTTCAAGAGGCTGTGGATTATTTGAAGAAGACATCAGGTTTGAATGTAGCAGCTATTAAGCTTAGGGTTTTCAGACCATTCCCACAGGAAGAACTTCTCAAAATAATTAAAAATCTAGAAGCGCTAATAGTAATTGATAGAGCAATAAGCTTTGGAGCACCAGTAGAGGGCACTGTAGCCTTGGAAGCAATGTCTATAGCATTTAAGAAGGGTGTGGACATACCAATTCACAGCTACATAGCATCGATTGGTCAAAGAGCTGTAACAGAAGAGGATATAGTAGCTATTGTGAAGAATAGTATGAATCTTCTTGAAAAAGGTGTAAGAATTACTGATAAATCCATTTATTGGGGTGTTAGAGCATGAGCTCCCCAACTAAACCAGGCTATAAAACAGTATTTGATATTCCAAGAGATGAACTATTTGCTCCAGGCCACGGTCTTTGTGCTGGATGTACAGCAGGAACCATTGTTAGACTCTTGCTTAAAGTTGCAGGCCCCAACACAATAGTTGTTAACCCCACAGGCTGTGTTGAGGTATCAACAACAACATTTCCATTCACATCATGGAGAGTGCCATATATTCACGTAGCATTTGAAAATGCAGCAGCAGTTGCAAGTGGTGTGGAAGCTGCTATAAAGATTTTGAAGAAGAAAGGTGTCATAGACTCCAACAAGCAAATAAATGTTGTTGTGTTTGCTGGTGATGGTGGCACAGCTGATATTGGTATTCAAGCTCTTAGTGGAATGCTTGAAAGAGGTCATAAAGTAATGTATGTAATGTATGATAATGAAGCATATATGAATACGGGTATTCAGAGAAGTGGAACAACACCACAATTTGCATGGACCACAACAACACCTGTTGGAAAGATTTTGAAAGGTAAACTACAAATAAAGAAGCCAATGGCTGAAATAGCGGCTGCTCATAGAATTCCCTATGTTGCTACAGCAAATCCTGCACACTTCCTAGACATGATGAACAAGTTTAGAAGAGGTCTCGAGGTAGAAGGTCCATCATTTATCCATGTGCTGCAGCCTTGCACAACTGGCTGGAGATTTGATCCAAGAATGGGAATAAAACTTGCTAGACTAGCTACTGAAACTGCTATGTGGATAAACTGGGAGCTTGACCATGGAGAGTTCAGAGTCACTGTTTCAGTGCCTAAGAGAAAGCATGTGAAGCACTACTTAAGACTTCAGGGGAGGTTCAACCATTTAACTGATGCTGATATAGAAGAAATTCAGAAGTATGTTGATAAAGAGGTTGAAAGAATCAATAAAATGGTTGGAAAGGAAGTTATAGGACCTGTTGTTGAGTAGCTAAGGAATAATCTCTTCAATAACAAGACTTTTTTCTCTTACAATAGATTTATTACCTTCCTTAACCACGTAGAATACTCTATCAGCAAGATCTATAACCTCTCTATCATGAGTAACAACAATTACCTGTGGCATTCTCTGAGAAAGCCTCTTTATTATTTCAAACACAACTCTTCTCCTCTCCTCATCAAGAAACTGTGTAGGCTCATCCAATATGAAGAAACCTGGTAATCTACCAAATATCGTATAGGCGAGAGCTATTCTCAATGCTATAGCAAGAGCAATTGTTTCGCCACCACTTAAACCCCTCAAATCCATTCTACCCAGTGGGCTGTGAACATCTATACCAAAATCATCATCAATTCTTATCTGAAAATCCATTCCAAACTCACTTAGAATAGCATTTGTGTAAAGCTCCATAAGCCTTCTAGCCTCTTTTGTCAAGGTCCTTGCTATGAGACCATCTCTACCCATAACATTATTTGTTATAAAACTAAGCACATCAAGAATTTCCACATCCTTTTCAAGCTTCTTAATCTCATTTCTAAGATTCTCCATTCTAGTTGCTAAACTGTTTCTGCGATTCTCAAGCTCCTTTATTTGCCCCTCAATAAATTTTAACTCATCCCTAATCCTCTGTAAAGCAGAAGTATACTTCCTATACTCCATCTCTAAGTCTTCATATCTTGTCTTCTCAATGTCTATGCCTAGCTCTAGAAGAGTTTTTTGAATTTTCTGCAAGTAGTTTTGAAGTTCTGAAACATCTAAATTCAATTCATTCAATATTTTTCCAAGCATATTTCTTCTATCACTTAAAATCTTCATACTTTCTATGGCTCTTCTATGAAGACACTGCATTGTTTTTATAACACCAAAATCATTCAACTCAACACATTCTCTAAATTCATCATAGAGCTTAGCCTTCTCTATAATACCCATGCTAAATTGTTTAAACTTTTCATATTCTTCTAAAGCCTTGTTAATTTGTTCATTCAATGTTTCTAGAGCCAGATTCAATCGAGATATAATCTCCTTTGAGTTTTTCAAAGAATTTACATATTCTCTTAGCCTACTCTCCATCTTTTCAAACTCATTTATAATCTTCTTAGCATCTCTAATTTTATTTCCAATACCTGCTAATATCGCTTTTCTCAGTTGTTCATCTAAGGGTCTTTCACAAACTGGGCATGTTGAAGAAGATGCTATTATGTTAATAGACTTTTCATTTATTTCAATTTCTGCTTTTTTCAATTGCTTCTTTTCTCTAATTTCATCAATTTTATTTTCCACAAGCTTAATATATGCATCTAAATTCTCAACACTTGTCTGATCCAATGGCAAAAACTCTTTCAGGCCTTGAACTACTGCTTGAATTTTTCTTATCTCATCATCTAATTGTTTAGAAACTTCATCAACTTTTTTCTTGAGGTTTTTATATATCTCTAGCTTAGACATCATTAAGCTTATATCAAAGGTTGATATTTCTTTGCAAATACCTTCTATTCTTTCATACTTAGCAATTTCATTGAAAACTCTTTCTGCTTGTTTAAGCTTTTCATATTTATACAAAGCATCTTTTGCCTTTTCAAGTACCAAGATCTTAGTATTTAACTCAGCTAATTCTTTTTCAAGATCACTTTTCTTTTTATAGAGATTGCTCAGCTCCTTCTCAATGTATTCAAACTCTTTTTGTGCATCACTAATCAATCTCTTTTTCTCATCGTACAGAGTCTTAGCTTTACTTATATCATTTAATACCTCCTTTAGAATATCCTTTGCTTTCTCAAGTTCATCAAGCCCAAGAAGCTTCAGAATTATTTCCTTTCTTTCAGCTTCACGTGCATCAATAAATTTTGTTAACTCATTTTGTCTAGAAATTATTGAGAATCTCACAGCATCTGTTGATGGTATTGACAAAAGCTTTTCAACAGCACTTATAACACTTTGAACACCTGTAGCCAAAGTTCTTTTCATACCATTTTCTTGCACCTCTATAAGATAGGCCATGTCCGGCTTTTGACTACTAACAAATCTTTGTACAATATATGTTTTGCCACCTACATTCATCTCCACCTCTATAAACCCTTCTGAAGCACCTATTCTCAGAATACCCTTTTTTCCTTCACCTCTAATTCCCTTAGCAGCAGAGGGTGTTACAAATAATGCATAAATTATAGAGTCTATTATCGAGCTCTTGCCAGCACCATTAGGCCCTACAAAAGCTATTAAACCACTTGGTAAAGTTATTTCAGTGTTCTCATGGGAGAGTATATTTCTTATCTTAACTCTTTTTACCAGAATAGTTTCACTCATTATTCTCATCCTCAAACTTTCAATGAATTCACCTTGTTCTTAACAAACGATGTTAATTTATTTGCCAGAAACTCTGATTCAAGCCTTTTCACAACATCTGGCTTCTCCTTTAAATAATCAACAATTTTTTGTGCCAAGCTCTTTGAAGGTTCTTTAGCAAGACTTGTTAACAATGCTGCAAGTTCACGATCTTTTACAACAGTTTCCACAATTTTCTGCAAATCTATATACTCAATGTTTTCAGCAATGGATTCAATAATTGGCTGTTCCTTTACTTTTTCATCAGAATATACTATTCTAAAAAACTCTATTTCACCATTTACTCGCAAAGACAGTAAGTATCTTTCCAACTGTTCTATACCAGAACCATGCATTTCCACAAAAACAATTGGCTGCTTCAAGTTTTTCTTTTTAATCTCTAGAAGCGTGGAACTAAGCTCACTTACAAACTTCTGAAAATCACTGTATGTAATCCTAATCCATGGTCTTGTACTAGATAATTTAATGTACTCTGGCTTGGGGTAATCAATACTCAAATCAACTAATGCTACATATTTTTCACAACATTCATTAACTCTAAAAACCTCTGTAGCCCCGGGATAAACAACGTAGCATGGGCCATGTCTAAACTCAGTTTTTATGTGATAATCTCCGAGAGCTATGTAGTTAAACCATTCTGGTAGTTGCTTAATTGAGATATCAGCATATTCACTGGGAATGCCAAGCTCTTTGAGAAGAAGATGAGCAACCAACACAGCTTTACCAGTTTTAGTTAATGGCTTTTGCAATTTCAAAATTGAGAATCTTTGAGAATATGGAATAGCTACAAAAACCATCTTGTTCTGCCCATAATCAAATTCCTTTTGAGTTGCCTCGCTTACAGCAACTAAATCCAATAAGCCAAGATCATGCAAAATGTGTAGAGGTGAAACCGAGTACCTCTTTGGAATATCATGCTGACCAGCAATAGCAACAACCCTTATGTTTCTTTCTCTAAGCTTTTTCAACCCTTTATATGCAACAATATATGCTTCAGGTGGTGGGTTTGGGGAATCGAAAAAATCCCCAGAATGTATGTAGAAGTCAACTCTTTCCCTTAGCGCTATTTCTATGGTTTCTCCAAAAGCTGCATACACATCTTTAGCTCTAGATAGAAGACTATATTGCATAGACCCCAAGTGTGTATCACTAACATGAAGAGCAAACATTATCTACAGCCTGTACTCAAATGGTTTTTTATAGAGCTAATAGATGTTAAAAACTATGAGGCTATAACAAACTAGAAAACTCTTTGTATGCCTCTTCACTTGATGCTGCTAACTTGGTGTACATGTCCTTTCTTAGCTTCATACCACTCCAAATAGCTACCATATCAAGTGTTGACCCAGTTCTCTTCCCAACATGTCTATCTATTTTCACATAGGCAGGGAATTTGCCAATCCATTCACCAAGAACTATAGCCTCTCCAGTATTGAGAGATGCAAGTGATGTTGCTATATCATCTGTTAACATATCAGATATGTTCATTATGGCCTGCTGATCAGCTTCTTGAACAAGCTTCATAAACACAAAGTTCTGCACTTGGCTAACAGTATTAGGGTCTATGTTTCTAGGTCTTTGAGATATTATTGCCAAGGACAAACCAAATTTTCTTCCCTCTCTAGCAACTCTTTCTATCGAGCTTCTAGAGATGGTTTGTCTAGATACTGAAAGAAATAGGTGGGCCTCCTCAATAAATACCAGAATTGGGTGGGGATTTCCAGAAAGCAGTTTTTGTCTTGCATAGGATAAAAGCTCATCCAATATGCTTTTCAAACTATAATCCTTTTGCTCATCACTAAGCTCAGAAACATTCAAAACAATTATAGATGAGGGTCTTAGATAGTCTATTACATCTGGTGATGTAAAACTAACTGAAACAGTTCCAAAAAACTCTTCTATTTTAGAAATTGCTTTTAATGCAGCCTCCCTCTCCTCCTTCTCCTTTTTCAATACTTCAACAACAATATTAGTGAAAAGCTCTAGCAAAATATCATCAACACTTCTATTCTCATAGTCAACCATAGATATGCTTCCCAAATTCAAAACACTAAGATATTGCTTCAACCCAACATTGCTTGCAAGTATCTCATTTAGCTTGCCATTTCTAATTACGTTAACAAGTTCTTGGCCAGTTCCAAAATTGTTAATAAGACCATCAACAACTTTTTTAGATATTTCAAAAGCCTTGGAAGCCAAAGCTCTTTGTCTCGATGCCCCAGCTTCTGGAATTATCATTCTTGTTAACATTCGCGTTGGTATTTTCAGTGGATTGAGTTTATAGTCAATTTTCTGAACTTCAACACCTGGTGATTGTGGCTCCAAATTTCCATACTCGCCATGAACATCAAATATAAGTATTGTTCCACCAATAGATGCTATTCTATCTGCAAGTATTGCAACAGTATTGCTTTTTCCAGAACCTGTAGTACCTGTAATGAATAGATGTTTTGAGAGCGCATTTACATCAACGCTTATCTCAACATCGCTTCTACCAAGAAGATGCCCAATTCTAATGCTACTTGGTTTGATGGAGCCAAATATTCTTGTTAGAATATGTGATGGGGCTAGGTAAATTTCTGAGTCTGGTGGTGGAGGCACTGTTGGGGTTTCAACATAGTCATTAATAATATCGGCAAATATTCTTGCCTTTGATGGTGCATACCTCAAGTTCTCATCATCAATACCTATACTTGTTGATGTTGATGCTATAAATGTTGGTGTAGTAGATATGATTTTCTTGTACGATGTTACACTAACCACGCCTACTGCACAGTGGCTTTTTCTATTGCCTGTTGAAATATCATAAGCTTCAAAAGGTATTGAAATGTATGTGCCAAGTGGTATGGGAAGCTTCGAAATTATTTGAACAATATTTGGATAAGACTCCTCACCAACTCTTCCAAGAACTATTTCAGATTTACACAAGGAATAGCTCATTATAAAAACCCACTAATTTCCTAAGTAGCAGCTTTTGTGAAAAATAGTTAATAAGCTTCACCTATTGCTATTAGATCTTCAAACAACATTTTTAGTGCTTCTCTTCTCTTTCTCGATTCAGCTTCTTCAAAAGTGTTTTTGACTATTACCTCATAAAGTCTAGCCTCTTTCCCAGGCAGGGGCCTAAGAATTCTACCCAGTCTCTGAATGAATTGTCTTCTAGATCCAGTACCAGTTGCAATTATACCAACATTAGCATCTGGTATATCTATACCCTCGTCACCAACAGTTGTTAAAACCAATACTTTCACCAGTCCGCTTTTGAATTGCTCTAACCTTCTCTTTCTGGTGCCTTCATCTAGTTCACCAATTACATATTGAGCTCCTATGCTTTCAGCAATCTTCTTAGCATGCTCAATATACTGTGTGAAAATGAGTATTTTACTTCCTTTCTCAAGTTCATCCTCAACAATTTTCTTTATAGCATCAATTTTTTGTTTCGCATTGGCAATAAGCATTCTTATTTCACTTCTTATCTTAAGAGCCTCCATAGCACTTGCATCACCCTTTTTCGCATCTGCCAAAATTTGTTGAAACTCTCTTCCCAAAGCCAGCTTTCTATACCTATCCATCAACTCTTTATACTTCTTTTTCTCCTCCTCAGTTAGAGAAACCCTAACTGTTATAACTTTAAATGGTGCTATATATCCTCTATCTGCAAGCTCCTGAAGTGTTTTCGCATAGACTACTCCACCCATTAATGGAAACAAATCAACATGTTTACCATCTTCTCTAACAACTGTTGCTGAAAGACCCATTCTCATAGCAGCATATGTGTTTTCTGCTATAAACCTAAATTTCTCTGCTGGGAGATGGTGAACCTCATCAACAATTAGAAAAGAAAACTGGTGGGAGAGAGAATCTATGTATCTATAAGCTGATTGATATGTTATTATAGTTACTGGTGCAATCCTCTTCTCATCACCATAGAAAAACCCTATAAAACTCTTTGGAATATCTGTAAACTCAACTATTTTCTCTCCCCATTGAAACATTTGCTCCTTAGTGTATGTAACAACCAATGTTCTTACGCTAAGTTCAGCAATAGCTGCTACTGCTATAACTGTTTTTCCAGTACCAGTTGGAAGAGCTATGATGCCTTTGAATCCATTGCTTCTCCAAGCATCTAAAGCTTCTTTCTGATAATCTCTTAAACTACCCTTGAAAGAAATTCTTATTGGCAGTTTCAGCTCTTTTTCAATACCAGTTCTATTCTCAACCTCAACACCTCTTCTTTTCAATGTCTCTAGAACATCGAAAAAATACATTGGCTTAGTTATTCTAAATACCTTCTTTTCTCTATCATAATCAACTATATGCTTTTCCCGAAGATCCTTAATCAAATCACTAATATAGAAATTTGGTCTTAGATATACCCCATCCAAACCTCTCTCAAAAACTACTGTTGGGGTATAGCTAGCAATAAGTTTTTTAACATCTTCTAATGAGCCATTCACAAACTCTATTTCATATCCCATCATCAAGTCAATAACATCTGCAGAGCTCAACTTTTTATCTCTAAGGGATTGAGAAAGCTTATTAACGTCTATCACAAACTTTGATCCACGATTATCTTTGCCTAGATATTTTGCAAACTTTAGAAATGTTTCAAAATCTTCCTCATCTATCCATTCTTTAACATAAAAAACTATCACATTTTTATTCACGACAATAAACACCTACCAAGTTTTCTAAATCATTTAGCGTTATTACTTTCATGGTCCTCTAAATTCTTAGTTCTAGTAGTTATTACATAAACTTAAGCTAGTATATATATTACACACCTGCTCGCAACTGCTATAGTCCAAGCACTTTCAACTCTCCATAGCTGTTTATAAAACCCCATGGCATTGCGCGTGTGTTAAAAAGCCCAGCAACTCTGCCAAGTCTATCCAATGCTATGAAACCTGCTGTACCACTTCCATAGATAGTTGTTATAGTTTCTAACACATTTTTTGTTGCTTCTTCAGCACTTTTTCCTTTACACATATCATCAACTATTCTAAGAGTTGAGTGAGTTAATATAATATATTCTCCAATACCAGTTGCAGCAGCAGCTCCACATTCATTTGCATAGAATCCAGCACCTGGTATTGGAGAATCGCCAACCCTTCCAGGCATTTTTAAAAACACGCCACCAGTACTTACAGCTGCTGCAAAATCACCATTTTTATCTACTGCAACAGCTCCTACAGTATCTCCTATGGAAAGCCATGTGGCAATGCTTTTAGCAAATGGAACACTCTTTGCCTCGCCTTTCACAATCTTAGCTATGTATTCTCTATATGTTTCGAGAATCCTCTTCAAAGGTCCTGGATGAGGCTCTAAACCAATTTTCTTAGCCAGCAAATCAGCAGCATCACCAGCAACTATTACATGATCTGTTTTCTCAAGAACAAATCTTGCTAATTTTATTGGGTTTTTAGGATACTTAACATATGCAACTGCACCAGCTTTACCACGAAACATTATGCCAGCATCCATTGAAATAGAACCACTTAAATCAACAGTGCTTCCAATACCTGCATTAAAAACCCCAGAATTCTCCAAAACCTCAATAGCTGTTACAACCATGTCTAGACTTGAACCATTTTGATAAGCTTTGAACCCCTCTTCCAAAGCCTCCTTAATCACATTTCTAACCTTCTCCAAAACATCTTTATCAACTTTCCAACCACCAGCACCACCATGAACAGCTAAAACAACACCCAATTTCATAACCCTAAACAAAACATTGTTACTTATATACTAGTATTTTAACTAGTCCGCGCCTAGTTTGAATCCTAACTTTTTCAGGGTTAATCCTTATTGGTATTTCTATAACTTCTCTATATTCATGAAATCTAGTTTCTCCTCCTACACCACTCCAATTACTAAATCTAATCTCTTCTTTAAGTCTTGCCCTAATGTATATGAGATTGTCTTGAAATCTCACATCTATTGACCCTTCATCAACTTTTGGCAAGTCTATTAAAATTTCATAGTAACTACCTCTGTCATAGACTGTATACAAAGGTCTTAAATATCCTTCGTGGTACCATGTTGGAGATAAAACTCTTCTAATATGCATCACATCTTCAACACTATCTAAAATTCTTTTAAATTCACTTTCAACAAAATCCTTAACACTTCTCTCTACTTCTCGAATTTTTCTAAAGAGTTTTTCAAATTCTTCATCAATCATATTCTCATTCCTTATGTGTATAGAGGTGGGGCATATTCAACATCTTTTCTCATTTGAGCTAATCCCCTAACAACATTTCTCATAGCATCTCTAGCTCTGATCCTGATAGTTTCTGCTTCTTCAAGAAGCTCCTTAACATCTATAGGCTTCCCTACTATTTTTGAAACTATATCAATGCTTTTAGCTGCAGCTTCTGGATCTGGAAATTCTAAAAATGATTCTGTAAGTAGGAGAACAGTATTTAGTCTAGCCTTGACAAATTCCTTTAAAAGCACTGCATAGGGTCCTGCAAAAAACCCATTTTCAAAGGGTATCAAATCATAGCTTTTTATGAGCTCTAGTGCTTTCTGCGATGTTGCTAGATAAAATGTTCTTAATTTCTCAATCTCAAATCTATTTGGAATTGGCATTCCAGTCATGAGAAACACATAGTCTATGCCTTTTCTCTCCAGATAATTTGCTAAAAGCTTTGATAACTGCACTATTCCTGGTTGAGAAGGCATGAATTCGCTATAGACAATGAGTAGAGTATTGCTTGAGAAAATCCTTATAGGAGTTCTAAGAAGCTTATTACTTATCACAGCTACTGGAGGCAAATGAATGTAAGAGTCTATACCCCCCACTTCAGAAAGGTTAAGAGTCTTAATTATGTGCCAAGCACCAATAACACTTACAAGACCTGCATCAGGAAGCGATACCAATGCAAAACTTGGCTTTTCAAGCTCTATAGGCTTATACTCAATAATTGTAAAATCTCCAAAAACCTCTTCTCTAAAAACTTCAAACAATTTTGTTACACCATAATCTACTCATTTGGTTCTCAAATATTAAAGTTTTTGTACATGCTCAAAGTCTTGTTATTCACATTAGCAATACCTTTATCTCCAAGTTTATGGAAAGACAGACCATGGCATGGACTTGTATATATCACTTGCATTTTATTGAGCTTCGTTAAGATGTTATACCTTTTCAATATGTTTTGCTATGTTAACTGCAGTATGTTGCTAGGTTCAAAATTTGAGAGATTTTAGCAAAATTTTGATGTATTGAAACTTGGCAATTTAGTATCATGTTATGAGTCGTATTGTGGAAAGTCTCTACATCATTGCTTACAAAATAATTTGATTGGTAAATGTTTTTAAAAGCTTTTAAGTTTGGGTATTCAGTTAGTGGTTTTTGTTAAGTTAATGGGTGTTTAGCTCTTTGTCGTCAGCACAAAAATTTAGGTTAACTGGAAGAGAGAGGTGGAGACTTAAGAAGTGGTTCAATGTTATAGCGCCAGAGTATTTTGGATCTGTAGCCATAGCTACAACGCCTGCCGATGAGCCTTGGAAATTGCTTGGAAGAAGAGTTGCTGTAACGCTATATGATTTAACTGGTGACATTACCCAGGTTCACATCAATATCTATTTCCAGATATGGAAGATTGAGGGGGAAAATGCATACACAATATTTAAGGGTCATGAACTTGCAAGAGACTATTTAAGAAGTTTGACGAGAAGAAAAAGTAGCAAGGTCTCAGCAATACTAAATGTAACAACAAAGGATGGCTATGTTCTTAGGTTGAATATTATGGCTTGGACCACGTATAGATGTGGCACTAGCCAAAGGCATGCAATTAGAAAAATTTTAATGGAGCAAGCAACTAAAATAGCATCTGAGAAAACGTTTGGAGAATTTGTTGTTGGAATGGTTTTTGGAGACTATAACCAGGCAATATTTAATGAAGCTAAGAAGATATATCCATTGAGAAAAGTAGAGTTTGCAAAATCCAAACTAATAGCAGTGCCAACGCCAGAGGGACTTAAAAAAGCTGTTATAATCCCCAAGCCAGGTGTTTTAGAAGCTCCATATGGAACATCGCTATAACTTTAAATTCTTCTTACTTTGTATTTTACATTCTGGTTCACCAAAATATTTTGGGGTTAGTCTTGATAGGAATTGTTTTAGCTGCTGGAGATGGTAAAAGGCTTAGACCATTAACTGAAACAAAACCAAAGGTTTTAATGCCTGTTGCTGGCAAACCTGTGATCTATTATCCACTTGATGTGTTAAGTAGGTTAGGTATTGAAGAAGTTTATGTTGTTGTGTCGTATATGAAGGATGTGGTTATTGAAAATGTTAAGGAAATTACCGATGAGCTTTCAATTAATGTAAAGTTTATTGATCAAGGCAATGCTTTGGGCACTGGACATGCTGTGAAAAAAGTTGTTGAGAATGTTTTGGATGATGCTGTTATTATCTATGGTGATCTCTATTTAAACTCTTCTACTGTTTCAAATGCTTTGAAAAAAGCTGTTGAAAAGAGATTTAATGTGGTTGTTGGTGTTGTTGTTTCCAACATTTCTAAGTATGGAAAGCTTGTTGTTGATGGTGAAAAGGTTTTGGAAATTGTTGAAAAACCTTCTGAAAACGGCACTGGTGTTGCTAATGCCGGTATCTACTTTGTTAAGTCAAAGGTTCTTGAACTTGTTAATGAGTTGAGAAAGTCTCCCAGGGGAGAGTATGAGCTAACAGACATAATCTCTATTGCCAGAAGCAAAGGAGAGGAATTCAAATATGTATCAATAAGCTTAAGTGATTGGCAGGATATTGGATATCCATGGGACTTGCTAAAAGCAAACAAAATAGCTTTAGAAAAGCTTGCATTAAGAAAAGTAATGGGCGATGTATCACCATATGCAACAATAAAGGGGCATGTATACATAGATGAGGAGGCAACAATAAAAGGAGCTACATACATTGAGGGGCCTGTCTACATAGGGAAAGAAGCAGTTATAGGGCCAAACTCATACATAAGACCATACACAACAATATTAAGCAAAGTACACATAGGATTCTCGGTAGAGGTTAAGGAGAGTATAGTAATGGAGAATACACATGCAGAACACTTGACCTACATCGGGGATAGCATAATAGCTGAAAACGTTAATCTAGGAGCAGGAACAAAAATAGCGAATCTAAGATTTGACAATCAGACAGTGAAAATGATGATAGAAGGTAAGCGTGTAGATAGTGAAAGAGTAAAGCTAGGAGCAGTAATAGGGGGATACGCAAAAACAGGTATAAATGTATCAATAATGCCAGGAGTAAAAATAGGTTCATACTCAATAATATACCCAGGAGTTACAGTATATAGAGATGTTCCATCAAAAACAATAGTAAAAACAAACTGGATATAAGCAAAACAATTTTTAACCACAACCACAAAAAAGTAACAGAAGCACACAAGCGGCGGTCGTCTAGCCTGGTCTAGGACGCCGGCCTGCCAAGCCGGAGATCCCGGGTTCAAATCCCGGCCGCCGCACCAACAAATTAGGTATGTTCCTTACTCTCAACTCTATCAACTCTATCTACAGATTAAAGTCAACTTAATGGCTTTTCAAAATTTAAAGTATGATGCACAAGAAAATGAGAAGAATGTGAGGTTTTTATAGCCATATCATTATCGATTTAGAGAAAACAAATTATAAGGTGTAGTAGCTTCTTAATATCTTAATCAACTCATCTACAACCTTAACTGTGTTATTTCTTGGGGTGGCTGAGCTCAAGATTTTTTCTAAATAATCCTTGTTGTATTCTATGAATCCCTTTAGCATTGATGGTAATCCATGGAGAAGTCCATGGGTGTAGCCCCCTTCTAGAATTGCTGCTATGCTAATTCCTAATTTAGATAATGATCTCAGATATGCTCCAAAAATGGAGTAAAATCTTTCTGTGAGCATCATATTAGCCAAGCCATCATCTCTATATGCATCGAAACCTGCTGAAATTGCTACTAGCCTGGGTTTGTAGTGTGATATAATTGGGTGAATAATTTTGTTGAGAACATAGAGATAGTCATCGTCGTTACTAAAAGGCTGTAGTGGTATGTTGATCTTGGTTCCCTTAGCATTTGAACCCCCAACATCGTTTATATGGCCAGTGCCTGGGTAAATCCCATGCTCATGAATATCGATGTGAATAACATTTGGGTTGTTCCAAAAAATCTCCTGGGTTCCATTACCATGGTGAACATCTATATCAACTATTACTACTGGGCTTATCCTATACTTTTCCATGATATGGTTAACTGCTATAGCAATATTGTTGAATATGCAAAAACCTTGTGTTGGAGCCTCAAAAGCTTTTCCACTAAAACCAGCATGATGCCCTGGCGGTCTCACCAAAGCAAAGAAAAGCTTTTCTCTAACCTCTAAAGCATTTTCAACAGCTTTTATAGATGCTGCAACAGCTTTTTGAGCAACAACACAAGACTCTCTAACAATATATGTATCTGGATCTATGTATCCACCACCAGAATTGCAGAAATCGATAACCATATCCACATAGCTTTTCTCATGAACCATGAGAACACTTTTTAGAACATCAGAAAACTCTATACCTTCAACAAAAACAACTTTATCTAATAATCCATGTTCTCTCAACCCCCTCAACACAATGTCTAATCTTGAAGGATTTTCTGGATGATACCCATAAGGAGGTTTGTGAAGATAAAAATC
>ERZ1669248.63-NODE-63-length-71059-cov-55.175990_pt1 | contig 71059 bp, 69 predicted proteins | sample MGYA00579296_ERZ1669248 | MGnify/ENA primary metagenome ERZ1669248 (study PRJEB41166, sample SAMN08046057) | hot springs metagenome | biome: hot spring; feature: neutral hot spring; material: thermophilic sediment; isolation source: thermophilic sediment from...
CCCTTATAAATATTTCCGTTAAACATGAAATTGCTTACATCCCCTCTTGGAGGGTTCAGCCCCGCGCCCGGTCTTAGGCTCGTTACCCCTACTCCTCTCTTCAAGGGACTCGGGGTTATGGGTCTTGTCATTGTCTCGGAGGCGTAGGTTTAACCGATTGTGCTCATCACCTCTATTATGTATTGCTGGAGGTCGGCCCCGAGACTCACAAGTATTACTATCGCTATCATCAGCAAGAATACTAGAGGATATAAAGCCTATAAGCTTTCATCCCCGCCCTAAAGAACGAGGCTTTCAGTTGTAATAGTTGTTCTTCCGTTCTCGTAGATCCCTGAAATAGTGATACTTGTTTAGATTAGATAGCGCTAACTTTCTTAAGACCTGGCTTACGTGCCTTCACTATTATCCTAAAACCGCAGTAAGGACACCTAAGAAACGTGTAACCTTCTTTTTCCTCAGCCTTAATAAAACTCTCTAGGCCTTCCTCAAAAGTGAATTCCTTACCGCACATCCAACACTTGTAAACTATATTTTTCAACTCACTCAAGACCGCGAACCCCTCCTTAACTCTAACATATTGTAGAGCTTAGAACTTATTTAAGCCTTTATCATTTTGTTTAGTGACCTTGACGCCACTTAATCAGTTTTTCTCGTACGTCAATAATGCTACTTCCTCAAGAAAAGAATATATCTGAGCCTATCTAGTCTTTTCTTACCTTCAAGTAAAGATTCATTAGCTACCTTAACTATCTCTTCTATTTCGCTTTCTTTTAATAGCGTGCGTGAACCTGTCTTTAGTAGGTGTGTGAGGCGGATGCCTGTCTTAAGTTCTACTATGATTCCTTTTTCTTTATTAATAGACAGTATTCCAGAATGTTTCATGCCTGATTCTCTAGCTATCATGAGTATTCTGTGTGCTGATCTCATACTTAGTGCTGAGACGTGTATTATTGGTCCTGTTACTACGAGCCATAACCTCTTAAGTATAGGTATCTCTAAGACTTCAAGAAACTCTCCCGGAGTTATTGGTTGGTGCTTCTTAAAAACTATAGATGACCCCTTCCTCTCCCAGGGAAGATTCCCGTCTATGAAAGTGATTCTACCACTACAAGAACTTATGGTGTAAAGATCCTCAAATTCAAAAAGTTTTGTTAGTATGTCTAGTATGTCCTCGTCTAAGTAGCCTATCTCAAGATCTTCTGTAAGCCTTTTCCTCATTTTTTCTTTGCGTGTTCTCCACTTATCTGGATCTACGAAGGGCAGTACGGCGCACCTAAGTAAAAATTATTTAAGAGTCTAATATGAGTTAGTTCTGGTGTGGAAAATGCTAGAAAAAATAGAAGCTTTGACTCCCGGGCAAGAAAAACTTAAGGAGGCTCTTAAGGAAGATTCGTACCCTATAGTAGGGATTTTCGGCCCTACAGGGGTTGGTAAGTCTTTGTTTGCTTTAGCATACGGGATTGGTTCAGTGAACGAAGGTAAGTACAAGAGGCTAATAGTAATTAGACCAGTTATAGATGTGACGACAGGTAAGGAAATCACTATTGCTGAGTCAGGGTCACTATTTATGGAGCTCTCAAAACAGTACGTAACAGATGTCTTGAGTGGTTTGATGAGTTGGGAAGAAATAGAAAAACTAATAAACGAGGGTAAGATAACCTTCGCAGACAGCCACTACTTAAAAGGCAGAACTTTCGATAACTCAATAATCTTCATAGATGATGCGCAATCTCTAAAACTAGAGTCACTCATAGAAGCTATAGTAAGAGTAGGCAAGAATAGCAGGTTGATAGTAGCTGCCGACCCAATATTTCAAGCTTTAAGGAGTAAGCATCAAGACCCAACGTCAGTCATACGTGAGATCTTAGTTGGCGAAGCTAGAGCTGCTGTAATTGATCTAGGAATAAAAGATATAGTTAGGGAAGGTGCTAGGATGGGTCTGAGACTGCTCATGGAGTACGTACTAAGAACCAGGAAACTAGCTGAGACAGAACAAAAAACTCTTGAAGTTGTTAGGCTAAAGTCTCCTGATGCTGACGTCATAACAGTCCTAGACGTAGGTAGGTTAGCTAGTAATTACGGGATTTCTCTAGAGCACGTACCTAACTACCTAGTAATAGTTAAGAAAGGACATCTGGGTAGACTAGTTGGTAAGGGAGGTGAGAGAATCACGTCTATAGAGAAGGAATTAAACGCTCGAGTAAGAGGCGTTGAGTTAGACACCGATATTTCAGAGCTAATAAGAGCTGTACATCCCGTGTCTTGGATTTGGAAGAGAGTAACAGACATAGACTTCAAAGGTGCCTACATATCCGTCGAGGTAGAGGAGGGCGTTCTCGGAGCTTTCGTGGGTCAGAAAGGATCTTACATAAGATTCTTAGATGCTATAACTAAGGAGCTATTCGGTATAGGAGTTAAAGTTACTACCTCAAGTAAAGAGTCAAAACCTAAGTCTGAAGGGAAAAGCAAGAAATCTAAACGAGAATCTCGAGAAGAGTAAGTAATTTCTAGGTCTCTTAAAGTTTGCATACTTTTATGTCGAGAACTACTTGATAATACCGTGGTCCGACACTCCTAACTATTCTCTCATACAAGAACCAGTAACGAACATTATTCTTCTCGAGTTCCTTACCGAAGATTTCTCTACCCTCAATTAAGGCTTCTTCTTTTTTCTTAGCACTAACGAAGTCGTAAACGTGAATCACACCACACTCTTTTAGTGCTGAGATAGCATCTGGCAAGTAAGTGCGTGAGTACTCTGGCAGAGGCATTAGTATCCTGTCAGCTGTGTCCGTAAACTCTCTCACTATTTGTGAAGCATCACCTAATCTAGCCTCGACAATGTCTTCCACTCTATTCAATAAGATGTTTTCAAGCATTAATTCGTAAGCTCTAGGGTTAATATCGATGGATATGACTTTCCTAGGTTTTGCTTTCTTAGCTATTATGATAGAGAAGAGACCAGCCCCGGCAAACATGTTTATTATGAATTCACCCGGCCTCACTAAGTCGGCTACCCTCTTATGCTCGTAATTAAGGGCTGGTGAAACATACACGGAGTTTATGTCTACCTTAAAAACACACCCGTGTTCCCGGTAAGTAGTCGTGCTTCTGTTCTCGCCAGCTAAGAAAACGTGTTCTCTTATTCTATACTTGGTCTTTACTGAAGTTACTGCTAGCCAGACCGACTTAACGTAGGGTAATCTCTTAAGAATTTCCTCACCTAAAGTCACGAAGACTTCGTTAGGGAGTTCCGGAGGCTTCCTAATTACTGCTATATCACCTATTATCTCTATCCTACCCCATACCTTCCTAGCGTTTTCTTTGCCTAGTGCTTCTTCAGCTATTCTCCTCAATAGCTTGCCTCTACTCATTTCTCACCACGAGTAAATATCCAGGTAACCATGATTTAATTTTATATTCTTTAAAAGACTAATATAATAGGTGATATTCATGCCTACTATGCGGACAGGATTAGTTATAGCAGGAGGGTACGCTACTAAGGTTAGGAGAGTGGTCTTCGCTCAATTAGCCGAGGATATCAAAGAGAAAAGAATAGATAGTAAGTCCGTGGCATTCCACGTAGCTCAACTCAACAAATTCTTATTCACTCTACTAGTTGATAAGCTAAAGGTAAATAAAGGAGATGCTGTGAGAGTAAGTATTGATTATGAGGTGAGTGAGGGTAAGATACTATGGAAATTTGACACGCTAAGAGTAGAAGTCTTTAGGAGAATTCCTGATGAGGAGATAGCTACCGTTTTGACCATGTTAGTTCCAGAAGCTGAGAAGATCATGACCGCGCCGGTAGAGTACACGGTAGTGTTCGCTGGTGAGACTAGTGATGGAGATAAAATCTACACTCTTAAGGTGGGGGAGCAGGAAGGAGGGATTGTCGAGCTTATCCCAGTAAACGAGGAGTTCTTATACGTTAAGGTTGGTGTCTTACTAGTACCGGAACCCACCAAGATAGAGAAGGTAAAGGTAGCTCTTGAAGGTAGATCATATGAGGAAGCTCTGAGAGCGTCAGTTAATGACTTACTAGGTAAGGGTAAACCAATAACTCCTAGTGAAGCAGACTCAATAATGAGTTACGTGAAGAGCAGGTTAGGCGAGGTAAAGCCCGAAGTAAAGATAGAGTATGAGTGATTTAATTACCAAGGAAAAACGTAAGGTTCAAAAACTTTTTTGAGTACCATGAAGGCTTCACCAGGTGTTAGAACAGGTTTTTCGTAGTCGTGAAAGTCCTCAATAGGTAGTCTAGGGCATGAAGTAATGACTATCGCATCTACAGTGCTTGAGTCAACGTTAATTAGGAGATCTCTCGTTAGATATGAAGTTACAGCTACGTAATACTTACCTCCAGAGCTAGTTATGAGTTTTGCGAGCTCATTGATTATGTGTGGTCTGTGCTGCCCCCCACTACCCGCGATTATTAGCCAAGATGTAGCATCTAAAGACTTCATTATTTTAGCAAGCCTAGACCTAAGAACCCTAGTTACGTAGTTACCTAAGAATTCGTATGTATTACCGTAAGGGTCTAGTGAGATTACTTCCTTACTACCACTAAGTCTTAAACCCACACCTAACGCGTGAAACTTACCTCCAGCTACTACTAAGAAGACATCAGCTAGATCTCTCACGGAGTCTAAGCTAGAGAACCAACATCCAAATATTACCTCAGCATTACTATTAACTACTTCAAACCCGTTACTGCGGAGTAATCTAATGACTTCCTTAGTTAAGTCTATGTGTTGGGCAGTCGTGTACACAGCTAGCCTGGTATAGTTACGTCTCTTTAAGTCATTAATTAAAGAACTTAAGACTTCTTGACTAGGCCAGGTTTTTGATTGTAGACCTACGTAGACTACTTTATCTGGCGGTACCCAGTAAGGATATCTCTTATGGCCTAAATGAATTATTAGGTCGTATTTCTCAATGACTCCCAAGTCTAGGAGGCATGAACCGAAAGAAGGGCTTGCATCTATATGTATCTCGGCGCCTCCCAGTAATTTCCTCAAATGATCTACTAGCTCGTAAGACTTATTCTTAAATCCTTCGGGGACCTGAAGTAATATCTTAGAAGGTTTTTTCTCTTTAACTACTCTAGATAACTCACTCACGTCAACATAGTAATAGTCTAGAAAAGAATTCCTATCAAGTAAGCTCATTTCTGGGCTTCCGTAGAATTGCTTGAAGCAGTAGGACTAGAAGGTTTTAACTCCCTTACCTGTAGCACGGTTCTAATACCTATCTTATCCCTGAAGCGCCTCAACGCTTCCTTAGCTTTAGGTAGGTCTTTGGCAGAGATCCTGACCTCTGCTATTACACTCCCGTAAAAGACTCTCGCGCCAACTCCTACAGGCTTACCAAACGCCTTACGCATGCCGTCTTGAAGCCTGTCAGCGCCTGCGAAAGCCATCATCTTATTTTCTCTAAGGACGTGATGAGGGTACTGCCTAACCATAAAGAAGTACTTGTCTTCACCGACATACTTACTTAAGTATTTGTGAGCCATGACTCTAGCAGCTTCAAGCCCGTTATGCCTTAATACAGCGTTCTCTAGAGAAACTAGCTCAACTACTAAGTCGTAATCTCTGTGAGGATTACCCATGACAAACTTGCTTATCTTTGGTTGCGGTATGCCGTCTATGTATTCTTTCCTGGTGTAAGGAGGTTTATGCAAGTCTTTATAGCACCTGGCAGGTCTTAGCGGCACTCTCTATCACCTAGAAGATTACTTGGTTAAAGGTTTTTAAGTATGTGAGTTTCTTGACTTAAGCTGAAAAACAATCTTCTTTAATGCTCTGTATAGAGCACCGCATTCAGGATTTCTGGGATTAGCTCTGAACAATATATTCCTAAACGCTCTAATCCCTTTCTCATCATCAAGAAGTAGACTCAGTTCCTCTAGTTCTTTTCTTAAAGCTCTTAATACGTTCTCGTCACACTCGCTAGCTTCGTAAGACTTTCTTAAAGAAGCTCTAAGGACTTCGTACAGGTAGATAGCTATTGCATGTGATAGGTTGAGTACGTTGTAGTCGGTCCCAGTATCTAGTGTGGACACTAAATCACACTTATCTAGTTCTTCTCTCTTAAGACCTACACTCTCTCTACCGAAAACTAGGGCTACCTTGCCTGTTCTAGGTAAGACATAGCTTAAGAGGTAGGGAGGTACTGACTGTCTCAAAACATCTGATTCTAAATCAGCTACTGATGTAGTACATATAGAGAGCCTCACACCAGAAAGACACTCCTCAACGCTAGACTTAACAACTATGCTACTTAGTAACTCAGCACCCCTAGCAGCAAACTCCTTAACTTCAGGATCACTTAAATCAAATTGAGGGCTAACAACACATAAGTCATCAATACCGAAGTTCTTAGCAAGTCTTAAAATAAAGCCCATATTGATTCTTCCTTCAGGACCAACGATTACTAACCTAATACTAGGTTTGCTCAACACACTACCCATAGAAAACAAACACCTGAACACTTAAACCTAGATACTGGTTTACAAAGCACTCTCAAGATTTACCTAACGTGAGGTATTTCAGCTTTTATAGTAGTTTCTTCGCCCGGCTTAAGTACTACGAGTTCTGACGTAACGCCGAGTTCTGTTAGGTAGCGCCTGAACTCTTCTGGGGTACCTCTTAATACTGGGAAAGTGCCGTAATGCATTGGAATGACGTATTTAGGTTTTATGAGGCTCGTAGCATATGCTGCTTCTCTAGGCCCCATAGTGAAGTGTCCTCCTATCGGTAGTAACGCTACCAGCGGCTTATATAGCTCGCTAATAAGTTTCATCTCGTAAGTCAAGCCTGTATCACCTGCGTGATACACAGTATTTCCTAACCTACTTATAATGACTCCTACTGGAGATCCCTTACTACTCGAGTGGAGTGCTGGGGTTAACACTACTTCAAAACCCCCTCCTAGGTCTATAGGACCTCCTATGTTGCCGCCTATAGCTCTTTGTTCGTTGCCTAGCTCTTCAGCTATGTATGATGCTAGCTCGTATATGGCTACTGCCTTAGACTTAGGGCAATTCTTCATTATCTCTATAGTATTACCTACGTGGTCGCCGTGATCGTGAGTCACTATCACGTAATCACCGCATACCTGACTTAATTCTTTTTCAGGAGATAACGGATTCAGGATCCAAGGATCTATTAAGAAGACTTTGCCAAACATATCTATCTTGAAAGCTGCGTGACCAAACCACTTAATCTTTATATCATACATTTAACTCCCCACTAATACTTTAATACCCGAATAATAACTTTACTTTACGTATGTAGACTCGAACAAGTGTAAGAGATCTTTCACTGTTTATGACACAGAGGAAGTTAGTGATTACGAATACTCTGTGTTAGTAATTAGTAATCTATTATTTTTTATGTTTAATCTAGCAATATAGGAGGTGTGTTGAGCACGAGTGACTACGAACCTCTAGAAGCTTATTTAAAGGCTGGTGAGATAGCCTATAAAGTTAAGAAGTACGTTGCTTCAGTAGTTAAGCCTTCTGCTAAGCTATTTGATTTGGCTGAGAAGATAGAAGAGTTAATAAGGTTTTTTGGTGGCGAACCTGCTTTCCCGGTTAATATCTCAGTTAATGAGATAGCTGCTCACGACACTCCCTATATTGGAGATACTAGAATACTTACTGAAGACTCTCTAGTTAAGGTTGATATAGGGGTTCACGTGAATGGTTTCATTGCTGACACAGCGCTCACTATAGCTCTTTCAGATAAGTCAAATAAGTTGGTAGAGGCTACTGAGGAAGCACTACATAAAGCTCTAGCTTCTGTGGGTGCTGGAGCACCTATAAACTTAATCGGGAAAGCGGTAGAGGCTGTTGCCAAGAAATACGGGTTCAACGTAGTTAAGAACCTTACTGGACATTCTCTAGACAGGTACTTAATACATGCTGGTGAGGTAATCCCTAACTACTTTAGTAGATTGGCTCTAGGAAGGCTGTCTAATGGGAAAGCATACGCTATAGAACCTTTCTTAACTCTAGGTAAAGGATACGTAGAGGAGGTTAAGACTTCCACGTATATATACGCGCTGAACAAAGGATTCAGACACGGGAAGGTCACGGAAGAAGAAGCACTCTTAGTAAGATCCATATACGAGAAGTTTAAGACTCTCCCGATATGCGAGAGGTGGTTAGCAAGAGAATTTAACGATTTAAGTAAGCTGAGAACCTTGCTTCAGGAACTAGTGAGGAAGTCTGTACTTGTAGCGTACCCAGTCTTAAGGGAGATCAGTAGTGGTTTAGTAGCTCAATTTGAGGAAACTATCTTAGTAAGTGGTGGCAGAGTCATAATAACGACTAATCCAGAACTAAACAAGTAGGGTACTTACCAGGTATGCTCTGTTTTCCGCATCTATGTTATGTGTTGCCTAACAAACAAAATATAAATGCTTTAAGACCTAGGTTTAATGTAGTAGGTTAGGGTGGAGATCAAATGGATGGAGTTCAGGACTGGACCTCAATGTTGATAGCTATCCTGATACTATCTTCTTTCATACTTAACTTTACTGACATACCTCAGAAAATACAGTTTACTCGGTACTCTTCTGTTGTGCGGAGGAAGCTTATGGAGTTGATAGAGTTTGAGGAGGAAGGTAGGAGGAAATCAATAAAGTACTTGAAAGACATGAACATGCCTAACCCGAAGGCTCTCATAGATAACTACGTTGATAACTTCTTCATGATATTTCCTGTTGAGAGAGAGCCTATCGACATAATTAAGAGGTTAAAGCACTTGCTGAGGACGCGTGATGAAGCTGTTAAGAGGTATGTCTTAGAACAAGTACCTAACATCTCTGAGATTGATAGGCAAAAGACTGAAGTATTACTAGAACTTAACTCTGTCCTCACATACATAAACAAAGTAGTAAAACACTACTATAACCTCGGCGTTAAGTTTAATGACTGGATTATGATGATGCAGCTAGCTCTCCAGATAAACCAGATAGTTAGGCTAGCTAAGGCGTATAAAGACGCTATAGACTCATTCGGCATTGGCGCGCCTATAGGCGACGGGGCTGGCGCTCTAGTTGCGAAGATGTTGCTAGACAGTTCGTTAGTTGCCTCAGAGGTAGCTCCTGAAACCAACTTATACGAAGCTTCTCTTGAGGGCAGGAAACTCTACGTGATAAAAGCTAAGGGACCAGGACCTACCGTCGGGTGGCCAGGCGAGGCACTAGAAAAACTCGCTGAGAGTCTTGAGTGCAAGATCTCTAGAATAATAACTGTGGATGCTGCTCTAAAACTTGAGAGCGAGAAAAGTGGTGAGGTAGCGTATGGTCTGGGAGCAGCCATAGGAGATTTAGGACCTGAGAAGATAGCTATGGAGAGAATAGCTTCTAAGTGTTCAGTTCCATTAGATGCTGTAGTGATTAAGATGAGCAATGAAGAAGCTATAAACACTATGACTAAGCAGATCTATGAAGGAGTTGTAAAGGCTGTTGACGTGGTCAAGAACATAATACTCAGTAAGACTAAGGAAGGAGAAACCATCGTACTCATAGGCGTGGGTAATACTCTCGGCATAGAATGAGGTGAGCCTAATGCCGTTAAGCCTAGACCCCATCTACATACTCTTCATAGCTATAGTTGTTTTCTTAGTATCCTACCTACTAGTCTCGTACTTCAGAGAATCATCAACACAGAAAAAAGAAGAGAGGGGTAGAATAATCACTATTAAGAAATGCCTTAACTGCGGTTACGTGTTGAGTAAGCCGTACGAGAAGGGAGATTACGTGGGTAAGAAAGAGGGTAGGTGCCCTAAATGTAATGGGGAAATGATGACTACAGCGATATATCTGGAACCTCCGCCGCAACCTCAGGTAGCTACTTCGTCATAACTACGGGTTTACTCCAGTAGAGCATTTACTTAATATGTAGTCACACAGTATGTAGTAGATATCTTTAGAGACTTTCTCGCATTTAATTCCTTTCACGTGAAACGATATTGCTTTAAGAACCCCTTCTATGGTAGAGCCCTCAATACGAACTAAAAAATCATTTATTTGTAACCACTCTGACCAGCAAATCTCTACATTACTTACCTGGAGACACTCACTCTTAGTAAAACAATATGGCAGAGCAGGTAAGTCACCTATTAAGTCCGCAGTACCGTCTTCATTACACACAGAAACTAACTTAACGAATTCCTCCACTACGTATTCAGTTACTCTAGTCATTCACATTACCACCATGAAGCTCACTTCTTTGAGGTGGGAAGGAGACTTATAAACCTTAGCTCTATGGACGGGGGCCCTCATCACTAAATATAACTTGCTTAAGACTAAGAACCAAAACAAAAATTTTATTAATACTTATGCTAGAGACTAACTTGAATGATGAAGGTTGAAAGCGATGATATAATGATTTAAGGCTGGGGACTGACTTTAAATACCTAAAATCTCGTTGTGTTTATTTCAGGCATTAAACTCTTTATTAAAGTTAAGAAACTATTCATCGGGTACGCTCATTGGGTAAGGCCGTAGTAATCTCTGGAACTCCCGGCGTTGGTAAGACGTTAGTTGCAACTCTTCTCGCGTCCCGATTAAGCCTCAATTACGTAAATCTGTCAGACCTAGTAGTTAAGGAGTCGCTATACTTAGGTTTCGACAAAACTAGAGGTTCATTTATAGTAGATGAAGACCGACTAGTAAAAAGACTTACTGAGTTATTAAGTGAGAGCGAGTCAGATATTGTAGTAGATAGTCATTACGGTGAAATAATTCCTGATGAGTTAGTTAGAGCTATTTTCGTGCTTAGACTGAACCCGGCAGTATTGTATGAAACGCTGAGTTTGAGGGGGTGGAGTAGCGAGAAAGTAAGAGAGAATGTGGAGGCTGAGATCTTAGGTGTATGTACCTATAACGCGGTGAGTGAGCATCCGGCATCTAAGGTGTGTGAGATAGACGTAACTAATAAGAAAGCAGATGAAGTTGTTGAAGAAATCCTAGGTGTGCTTAACAACACTAAAAAGTGTGAGATAGGGATTGACTGGACGACTCAAGAGTCACTGCAAGACTTTATCACTAAGCTTCTTAGTACTCTCCAGCAATGACTCTCAGTACTCAAGTCTCTAAGACCATTTTTAAGGGTTAGCTAGGTAATATTTGTTGGTGCTTGGAGTGGAATTGAGTGAGGGCTTATTGCGTGATGTATGCACTGTGGCGAGTATACGTAAGTCATTAATACCTGGAGTCGTGATACTCTCTCTAGATTGTCAAGGAAGTAAGGTTGAGTTAGATTTACTCAAGGAGTTACTAGTTGTTTCTGAGGGCAGCAAAACAGAGTATACTTTGAGCAGAGAAAAACCGGAATATGATGAGAAAAAAGACTTCGTTGCTTGGGGCTACGTAGTGAGCAAGAAAAACATAGAAGCAACCCCACCTAAACAGAAACTAATCGTGTCGTTATGGGGCTATATGGTAATGATAGAATCCAGCGAAAACATAAACAATTGCTTCAACGTGATGGATAAAGTATATTTTAAGCTGAAACATTCGTAGCTTTCTGCTAACTATTCTCTACTTACGACCCTGCTAGCGAATCTATAGTTGAGTATTCTCACACGTCTTCTGCAATAGATAAGGTAGTTCAGGTATTATTGTCTTAGCTTCCTCAATCATCAGTCTGACTAATTCTCTTAATTCCCATTGTGCGTGAGGCGAGAGTCTTAAACAAGCTATGTGTATGAGTTCCCTTAAATTGACAGTCATTAACAGCCTAGTTGTTACGGCTTGAGGTACTATATATCTAGCGTCTTCGTAAGGTACTCCAGCATCAATCATTTTATCGTAAAGTCTGTAAGCTTCCTCCATGATTTTCCTAAATTCTTCTTCGAAACCAGCTTTAATCACGGAAACTGGAACGACGTAGTCTTTTTCAACTGTCGAATACCTCTGACTCTCCTGAGTGTACGAAGCTATCCTGTGCCTAACTAATTGGTGGGAAGTTACTCTAGAAATTCCTTCAATAAGGAAGGTGAAGACTACGTGTTCTAGAACTGAGGGATATTTAAACGATTCCATGACATGTTTTCCCACGTTTTCCTCCTTATATTCTTTTAAGTAATACTCAGCCTCTTTCAGTCCTAACTTACCAGCCGAAGTTTTTACTGCTAATACTATGAGTCTTCTTAAGTCTTCTACGTACCCCCCGGTCCACGCGATCAATTTAACACGCAAGACACTCACCACTATCTCATGTTGCTTGATCTACAATTAGTCACGTATTCCTTCATGAAGTCCCTGATTACCACACCACCTCTTGGTCTTACTTCCTTAAACGTTTTCGCGCTAAACCTAAATACTTTGACTTCTTCATTAAACCAGCAATCAGGGTTTAACCCAGCCTTAAAACAAGTTTCAGCTAAGAATGTCTCGTTATCCCAGCAATACTCTACGGGAACTTCAGGAAGTAGTAAGCCTCCGTAGAGACCGTACTCTACCATTAAGCCGTCTCTCCCAATCAGGAACTCGCTAGGTCTCTTCTTGGGATCTCTTGAAATCTCCGTCATTCTAGAAAGTACTGAAACCTCGAAGATTATCTCTGGTAATTCTCTAGCCTCTATAGGCGGAAATCTGGGGTCTTCTGTAGCTGCGGCGATAGCTGCGTGAATCACGTTAAGCGCTAAAGGCTCGACAGGTTTTACATAACCTATGCAGCCCCTTAACTCACGAGACTCAGCCCCTCTAATCTTGAGTAGGGTTACGAATGATGCTCCTAAACTCCTTAACTTTAGCGGGGTGTTCTCAGGCAACTCTATGACTACGCCTCTAGTAACGTAGTTTTCAACAGCTCTTCTAGCGAGCCTAACTAAAAAAGTACCTTCTTCTAGTGTTAAGTCTTCTGGGTCTACATATGAGCTACACATATACTCAACCTAATTTAAACTCTGGAGATCCGCTTATTAATTTATTTGCTCTCTCAAGTATTGAATTTATTGTTTTCCAGTGATTGCCTTGCCAGTAAATCTTGCCGCACTTCCCACATCTCCAGAATTCCTCATACTTGGTAACTAAGTCGCCCCCCAGTAGGGAGAGCGCCTCAGCTCTGCTTATCTTAATCAATAATGTGTTACATTCAGGGCACCTAGTTCTTGAGGGGTTAAAAGAAAGTTCTATTCCTGTCTTAATAGCTACTTGCACAAGCATTTCAGCAATGTCGTCTGACGTGATTAGGACGGCACCTAGACCTCTCGCTCTAGCTCTCCTGTAGAGTGATTCGTCTCTAGTGAGGAGAATTCTCTCCTCCTCTTCTGCATAACGCAGGAGTTTCCAGTCCTCGAAAAAACTAGAGTAGAGAGTGTCGTAACCAAGTATTCTAAGCCAGCGAGCCAGGTTCCCTAACATCGTGTCTGCAATGAATTTCATGATAGCCACATACACATAATGTCTTACGGAATATTTAAAACTACTTTCTTTAAGACTTCCTGTACATGAATATCTCTACCTTAGAACCTATTACTTGACCAGGCAAATTATTACTGAACTTAGCTATGACTACCTTATTCTTACCGCTCCCGTGAACCCTGACTATCTTGCCATGGTAAGCATTCCCGTACGTATCTCTAACCAACACCTTAGCACCTACTAGGTTGTGAGGACTTCTAAGTATAGTTGAAAGAACTTTTATGAATACTTGATTAGGATTCTGTTCTCTGTTACCAAACCTATAGCCTAGTATTACGCCAGACCCTAGAGACATCAGACTCAAAGACATTCTAGCTCCCTCTACAACTATCTAGTTATTTTAATCTTAAAAGATTTAGTTTTAGCCAAGCTAACTTAATAGCTCGAAGCTGGCTTAAGCGAGTTATTTTGTGTGGTCAGAGGGCTCCTAAGTCCTCATCTCTCAGAGTCCGCCACACTCCTCATTCCACTCCTCATAAGATAATACAGGTTAAATTTTTGTTTCTTCTATCTTCTTCAATTGCCTCTTATACATTTCTAGTAATTCTTTAGTAGTTGTTGCTTCTCTCGGTGTCTTGTCTGAGCGCCACCTAATAAACCTGGGGAATCTTATTGAGATCCCGGCACCTTTCTTTATTAAGTCTTTACAGCACGTGTGTGCTGGAGATAAGGTGAGTTCTGCTCCTATTACCTCAGCCACGTAGTGGGGCAGTACCCACACATTAGGAGTCATTTCTGAGTCTACGTTAGAGGGCTTATAGTCAACTACGTAAGACTTCAGCATCTCAGTCATTTCTTCGAGGTCTTTGTCCGTGAAACCCGTGCCAACTTTGCAGACACTCTTGAAGGTTCCTGTGTCTTCATCGTAAGCTCCCATAAGTAGTGCTCCAAACTTGCCACTCCTCTTGCCTCTCCCGGCGAAAGCTCCTATAACAACTAAATCTACGGTATCGGTCATCTCACTCTTATAATCACGCTTATACTTCACCCATAACCACCCCCTAGCACCAGCCTGGTATATTGAGTCATTGTGTATTGCTTTAACCATAACTCCCTCAGCACCGTCCTCGATAGCTTTGAGAAAGAAATTCTCGAGTTCTTGGGGGTCCTCAGTAATTATGCTGTGAGCTAGCCTGAAATTATCTGTTTCTTTAATTATTTTCTTAAGGATCTCTCTCCTGTAGGGTAAGGGCTTGTCTAGGAGGTCTTCACCCTCATTATACATCACGTCAAACAAGAAAACACTTACCGGGATCTCCTTAACAGCTTCGTGAATCTCGTGTTTTCTTTTTCTATGCATTAATTCCTGGAAAGGCATGAGAAAACCTGTTTCTGGGTCTACCGCTACAATCTCTCCCTCAACTATTGCCTCACTACTCAGTATGTTTGACTTAGCTAACTCTGCTACGTCTGGGTACTGATGCGTTATGTTCTCCAGGTTTCTCGAGAATATTTTGATGGTGTCTCCTTTCTTGTGTATCTGACCTCTCTCACCATCGTACTTATATTCTACTATGGCCTTGCCGCCTACTTGCCTAAGTATTTCCTTAGGGTCGTTCTCTCTGTTAGCTAGCATAGGCTTTATGGGAGTCCCTACCTCAGGCTTGATATTCTCTACTGCTCTTATCCCGTTCTCAGCTAACATCTTAGCTATCAGGCCTAAGTCGCCCGCTCTAACATAGTAGGCTTTCTCTATTAGTTTCTCGTATTTTTCGTCCCCGCCGAATACTATGGCTAAGGCATCAATGACTGTCATATCTTGAATTCCTGTCCTCATATCACCTGTTACGAACCTCGCTATGTACCTAGCTTCAAGTGGTGAGGCTTCCTTAAACAAGCCGACAAGCAAGTTTATTTTGAGTGTCCTGCTACCCTCACCAGTAGCCAGAGCTACCTTAGAGAAAACCTCGTATACTCTCTCCATAGTTAAAGTGTCTGAAGCTGTGCTCCTACCCATGAACTTAGTTAAATCTCTAGTTGTTGCTTTCTCACTCTTCTTTATGTTCTCGATTACTAAACCGGGATCCCCTAACTCTCTGAATTTTTGGTCAATTAATGCTTCCTTAATTCCTGTCGCTTTAGATATAATCTTAATTAATAATTCTTCGTCAACCCCTATCTCCGGCATCCCCATCCATTCAGGCCATATCTTACCTAGTATGAAGTAGACAACCTTATCTATAACTTCTTTAGGAGTAGATCTAAGCAAGTTAGCGAGTAATGTGGTCTTCATATTCCTGGATGAGGTCTTCTCTATTTTATCTAGAGCCTCAACAACTAACCTAAACTCCGTTACTTTACACCCAAATCACAATACCTTACAAGACTTAAATAAGCTACTCTAAATACTTAATAACCTTCAAGTACATAATTACTTGTTGATGATGAGAACCGGCAAGAAGGTATTGATGCCTTATCAGTGTTACGCTGAGGACACGTAAATCACGTAGGGCTCTTTTCTCGGAGACTAGACCAAACATACGAGATCGCGGCTTCAATCTCCTTATACACTAAGTTGTTTATTTTACCCTTAACCTCTATGTCGTGAACATAACCTCTCTTCTCATTTACCCTGTAAGTTTCTACGAATCCTCTCTCTTTCTGCTCTTCAAGAATCCTAACAAGAAATGAAGTTATGAGCGGGTGGTTAGCTGGGAGGGCTTCCGTAAGTATTATTCTAAGACCCTCTTGAGAAACTATAACGTTAGCTATTACGTTATCCCCAACAGCAATCACGTCAACTCTAGTTGCTTGAAGTAGTGAGGTCTCAATGCTTCTTTCCCCCTCAAGAATCTTCAATAACTCCTCAAGATACTGAATCTCGTTTCTTAGTTCCTCTATTTTCTTCCTTAAGTAATTCTTCAGTTCTTCGTTGTTGAGTTTAGGAGACTCACTCAATAACGCTCACCTTATAAAATCTAAGAGAGTTTTCTTACGTTCTTTAGTTTTCGCTTCACCCTGTGCTAACTCCCTATACTTTACAGCTACTAACTTAAAATCTTCCTCGAGAGCTCTCCTAGGAGCCGGGTTGTAGAGAGCTGCTGCCGGATGATACGTCGGTATAACTAGTGTTTCTTTCCCGAATAAGGTAACGTTGTATACGTTGCCTCTCATTCTAGAGACCCCAAGCCAGTGACTACCTCCTAAGGTCTCAATAACGTACTTACCTGCGTGATTACCTAGAGTAACTATAATGCTTGGCTGAATTAACTGGATTATCGAGTTCGTGAAATACGAGCAACTGAGTATCTCGTCTTCTAGAGGGTCTCTATTCTCGGGAGGTCTACACTTCACGACATTAGTTATGAAGACTTCCTCTCTCTTCAAATCAATACTTTGCAAGAGCTCATTAAGGAGTTTTCCTGCAGCGCCAACGAACGGTCTGCCAGCCTCATCCTCACTTCTTCCGGGTGCTTCACCAATAAACATTATTTTAGCGTTGAGGGAACCCTCTCCAGGAACAGCTTTAGTCCTGTTTTCTGCTAGCCTACACCTCCTACAATTAGAAATCTCTAAAACTAACTCAGACCATACGGCATTCTTGTCCAAACAGACACCTCTAACACTAATTCGATTCTACCATAATTATTAAATTTCATTCAGAGAGAGTTGTTTTTCTTTTTGATTGTTATCGTAGTTATACACTACTCTTTTGATGCTTCACTAATGTTCTAGAGATGTTAGGTGTTAAACCCTTAATCAGCAGGTGAACTACGGTTAGAGGGTGCCGTGAGGAGCTCGGGGACGAACACAAAACAAGTAGTTACTCTCGAGTAAACTGCTTCCAGCAACTACGCAAGGTTTTTATTTGATTTTATGCCATATAGAGATTAGGGGATAGCAGTTTGGGTGGTGGCAAAAAGAAGAAGACTATAACAGCTGCAGAAAAAGCACAGAAGAAAGAAGAACTCAAGGAAGTTAAGAAGCCTGAGAAGAAAGAAAAGACTTTGTCTGCTGGGCTTACTGAAATAGATGAGTCTCTTTTGAGTAGAGCATTATCAACATTGAAATCTTCTAACGTGATGACTACGTATCAGCTAGCTACGACTTTAGGCATCAAAATGTCGCTCGCTAAAAAACTCATAAAAGAGTTAAGTACTAGAGGAGAGATAAAAGTAGTAGATAAGTTTAGGTCTCTCTACATATTAGTTGCACACACTCACTAACCTGGTTTTGTGGCTGTAGTAGTTTGCTTCACTTCTTAACCCCTTGTTAGCGCCTACAGCTTCGAGGTATCTCCTAATCTCCGGAGTTGTCAGCAAGTAGAGGTTAGCTGAGGCCTTGCCCCACTTAAGGACTCCTAAAATCCTCTATCCCTGTTTTAGGGGTATCACGCCTGAGGAAAAGAATATTAACTCGGAATGAGGTTAGGTTATTTAGAGTGCGAGGATGGTAGTAAGAGAAGTATTTTTATGGTTTAGTTCTCGTCTTATGGGGATAATTGATGGAGGAGATACTTAAAGCTACTGAAGGCCTTGAAAGCGTGATGGCTGATGTACTTAGAGTTCTCTACATATGTATGGGGTCCTTATGGTTGAGTGAGTTAATGAGTGAGTATAGAGTGTTTGTTGAGGCTCTAGGTGGTACACCAGCCTCAGAAGATGAGGTGAGGAAGGCTATTGATAAATTAAGTGAGATTGGTCTAGTTAGTGTTAGAGGAGGGATAAGAGCAACTATGTCTCAGGAAGGTGAGAGGACTTACCTAGTCTCGCTTAAGTTGAGTAGTCACCAACTCTCGCTGTTGAGGAGTGACTCTAAGATATCTAAGTATAGAGATTTATGGAGATACTATCTTAAGAGTGCTTGAGAGAGCTACTACAACGAAAGCGAGAGGTGCGTATCCCAATCTTGAGAGAGGGAATTAACTAGTGAGTAAAATTCCTGTAGAGGATAGTGATGGTAGTCTTGATGTGTTGAGCTGGTATGAGGAACTTAGTAGTGGGTACGACGAACTATATGGTGAGGAACAATCACGTAAATATATCCGCATATTTAAAGAGCTGTCCTTGAGAAGCTATTTAATGAATAAAAAGCAAGTAATTCTTGACTTGGGTTGTGGCACGGGGGGTTTGATTAAGTTCTTATATAGAGAATTTCGTAACGTTCTATCTATCTATTATGTTGGTCTAGACTTGAGTCCACTAATGTGTTTTCTGAGTAAGGAGCAGATAGATCGTATAGGAGTATTAGGTGATGTAGTAGCAGGAGATATTTTTAGGCCCCCTCTCAGAACTGGAGTAGCGAACGCTGTTTTTTCTATCACTGTACTGACTTGCAAGGACCATCTAGAAGAGGTAGTCCCTAACCTCACGAAACTACTGAAAGATAGTGGCTTACTTTGTTGTACCATCCTGTGTTCTGATCCTTCCAGACATAAACACTATTCTGAGTTATGCGAGACTAGTGCTTCATTAAGCAGGTGGGAAGTCTTGTGTATTATTAAGTAATGAGTTCTCACCTGAATTAGTTGGTGCGTGAAAATGAGTTCAGGTCACGTAAAGATTAAGAAATCCTTGAGTTCTCTTGACGTTGCTGTGATAGTTAAGGAATTAAATGAGTTAATTAGTAATTCTAGAATAGATAACGTATTCCGAATAAGTGATAACTCGTTACTCTTTAGGTTAGTTCTTAAAGAGGGGAAACACGCACACCTGGTTGTTGAGGGGGGTAGTAGAGTATCCTTAACTACACACCCTAGTATGGGAGACTCAGTAGGGAGAGTCTCACTCTTCAGGCGTTACTTAAGAGAAGGAATTATTTCAGGCGTTACTCAACACGCGTTCGAGAGGATAGTGGTATTCGAGGTCAAGGGACGTGAAGATCTGAAACTTATAGCTGAGTTGCTACCGCGCGGCATAATAGCTGTAGTTAACTTGAGTGGCGGAGTATTAGTGAGCACTAAGGATCTTAACACTAAAGATAGGAGTGTGAGACCGGGACTACCTTACGTCCTCCCCCCAGTTTTCCCGGATATAAGGAAAGTTAATAGAGAAGAGTTTCTTAGTTTAATGCGGGGAGAGAAAGAAGTAGGTAAAGCTCTAGTCAAGGTCTTTGGGGTACCTCCGGAAGTCATTAATGAAGTACTTGATGAATCTATTAGGAGGTCTCCTCCTAACGCATTAAGCGATGAAGAATTAGCGAGCGTTCATAACCTAGTTAAGACTTTCATTGAAAACGTCATAGAAAAGCCAGAACCCGTGATCGTAGTATGCGGCAACGATTATATTTCTTTTCACCCATTCAAGCCCAGAAAACTCGAGAACGTTTGTAGGACTATCTCTTTCAGGTCCTTTAATGAGGCCGTAGACGAGTTCTTCCAGTTTCTTAAAAGCAAGGTTGTTGAGTCTGTTAAGGAGGTTGAGGAGAGGAACAAGACTAGCCTTATGTTAAGCAAAGCTAGAGAAGACTACGACAAAATGCTTAAGAGTAGGGAGGACTTAGCCGAGTTAATTAGGTTAATTCAAGAAAACTATGACTTGTTAGAGAATATCTGGGAGTGTGTATCGAGTAAGGTTAGGAGTTCTGGTTGGGAGTCAGCAATTTCATGTGGTGTTACTAACTACGACAAGACTTCTGGAACATATGAGGTAGCTATTTACGGAAAGACACTCAGCTTTAGTATACTTAAAGATTTTAAGTCACAGTATTTTGATTTAGTAAAAAGACTTAAGAGCTTAGAAGACAAGATTAAAAGAACTGAGGATGCCCTCAAAAATCTAGAGGAGAAGTTGCGTGTTATAGATTCTCTTATTGAGGAGAAGTCACGGAAAGTTTTAGTATCGAGATTTTTTCAGTGGTATCACGTTTATTACTGGGTAATTACGAGAAACGGATTTCTCGCTATAGGTGGCAGGGACGCAGGGCAAAATGAGAAAATCGTGCGGAAGTTCATGAAAGATAGGAACGTGTTCATGCACGCGGACCTGCACGGAGCTCCAGTATTCCTAGTGTTTACTGAAGGACGTGAAGTACCTGAGGAAGACTTAAGTGATGTGGCTGTCTTAGCAGCTTCCTACAGTAGAGCTTGGAAAGAAAGATTGCCGGCAGTAGATGTCTTCTGGGTTTACGGTTCGCAGGTAAGTACTGCAGCGCCAGCAGGGCAGTACTTACCTAAAGGATCTTTCATGATATATGGCAAGAAAAACTATATTAGGAATGTCAGGTTAAGACTTTCAATAGGTTTTCAAGTCCGTGACGGCAAATATTACGAGCTTGTTTCAGGACCTCCTGAACTCTTAAAGAGTAGGTGTCAAGTCTTAATGACTATAGAGCCCGGAGAGACCAAGCCTGAGGTCGTGGCGAGAGAGTTTGTTAGGTTGCTACAGAAAACCAAGTATTTAGTAAGAGATCTCAAAATAGACGATGTTGTGAGATATATACCGGGTCCTTCAAATATTGTTGAAGGAATTGTGGTTGATTAAAGAATTCATCAAATAATTTGCTTAAAGCCTGATGAAACCTAGGGGATTTCAATATTAAGATATATTACTCTGTGATACGTATATTTACTTGGTGTGAGTTTGAGGGTCAGATCATTTACTCAAGTTAATTACCCTAAAATATCTTCTGACATCCTACTCACAAGAGCTAGGGCAATCATGCGTGACTTAAGCCTCAGGCTACTTCCGGTAGTTAAAGAAGGTGATTTTCTTGAGGGTATTCTGCGCAGAGAACACGTACTAAGCGTGTCTTCTACTAAGTCTGATATCACGGTAGCGCAAGTCATGGAAAATCCGCCCATAGTTTTTAGAGCTGGGGAAGACGCGTACAGAGCATTAAAGATTATGCTGGAGTTTGATGAGTGGTATGTGCCAGTAGTTAACGAGAATACTGAGAAGTATTTAGGGGTTTTACCGATTGATTCTTTCTTACGTGCGATGCTTGAGAAAAACGTTGAAGTGTATGAGAAGCAGATTTCTGAAATAATGTCTACTAGGGTTGAGTATGTTACTCCAGAGGACTACGTCAGTAGGGTTTGGAGGAAAATGATAGCTTTTAAGTACGCGGGTTTTCCCGTAGTTAGAGAGAAGGATTTAGTAGTGGTTGGCATAATAACTCAGCACGACTTGCTCAGGAAGGGATATACTAGAATAGAGCTAGAATCCGAGTCAGGACCTAAGTTAGGTCCCCGCGTCAAAGAAGCTATGACTACTCCTGCGATAACTCTGAAGCCTTATAACAAGATCCGCGACGCACTTAACTTGATGGTTAGGAGAGACTTTGGCAGAATACCTATAGTTAACGATTCTAATGTTTTAGTAGGTATAGTAGACAGAAGTGACTTATGTAGGTGTTTTTTAGGAGGTGATAAATCTGGTTAAGGTATACACGCCTCGCAGGCTACGCGAGAAGAATAGGTGGCTAAGGAGTGACGGCAAACCAAACTTCAGAGACAGGTTATACTCTAGAGAGCCTGAGTTAGGTTCTTTAGTAAGGAGAGACGTGCCACCAATCAATACTTTAACTACTGTTCTGAGGACATGTGAGCTTATGAGTTCCCTTAACACTCGGTTAATAGCTGTTACTTCAGGTGGAGGAAACATAATTGGTGTTGTTTCAGCTATGGACATAGTAGACTATCTTGGAGGCGGGTCTAAGCACGGCTTAGTAAGTGTCTCAGGTTTTGAAACCATACATGAAGTTCTTAACCTAAGTGTTGGTAAGATAATGAATGAGAACCCGATCTACGTTAACATCAACACTCCTCTCTATAAAGTGCTTGAGTTAATGATTAACTATGGGCTAGGTGCGGTGCCCGTATCCGAGGAAGACGATTCATACGCAGGAGTACTCACGGAACTCGAGATAATGAAGTACCTCTCAGTCAAGTATGTGGGAATACCAGTTCATAAAATTATGACTAAAGAGGTTCTCTCAGTAAGTTCTAGTACGTCTCTAGAAGAAGCTATGTGGATGATGATATCGTTAGGAGTTAGGAGACTACCCGTTATAGACGGTGAGGAACTCAAGGGTATGTTGACTTGGAAAGACATCATAGATTTGGTGGGCACACACAAGATTTACGAAATGCTTAAATACGGGTTATTAAGAGAGCTTAAGTCTTTAAGAGTCTCTGAGGTTATGAATACAAATGTTGACGTTGTGGGTCCTTACGTGGACTTAGGTGAGGTTGCTTCCATGATATTGAAGACAACTACCTCATCAATCCTGGTGGTGGAGGAGGGAGTTGTAGTAGGTATAATAACGGAGAGAGATGTTATTTATGGGTTGGTGGTGAGTTAAGTGCCTCCTAGAGTAACGTCGTACATGAGTACTCCAGTCATAACAGCTAAGAAAAACGACAACCTAGCGCATATTAGGAATCTAATGATCAGGCATAAGATAGGCAAGGTAGTCATAACAGAGGAAGACGGTGAAACCATATACGGGATAATAAGCAAGAGCGACTTCGTGAGGATCCTTTATAACCGAAAGAAATACATAAAGCCTCTTGAAATGCTATTTGCTTACGAGATTGCTACGACGCCTGTCCTAGCAGTCAGAGATAACAGGACTATTAAGGCAGTAGCGCAAATCATGATTAGGAGAAACATAGGATCTCTGCTAGTCCTAGACAAGAATCAAAAGTTGATAGGTATAGTAACTAAGGCAGACCTCGTAAGAGCTTACGCAGAGAAGTATTACGGAGTATATAAGGTAGCAGACTTCATGAACAGAAATCCTCCCACAGTCTCATTAACTCACTCTATATTCTACGTCATAGACTTAATGAGTGAGAGCGGTGTTGGTAAGGTAGTAGTAGTAGAGAAAGGCAAGCCTGCCGGCGTAATAACTAAGTCTGACGTCATGTTCTTGAATGTTGAGGGTCTACTGAACGTTGGTAGAGTTAAGTTTATTAAGAAGCGAGGCATCAGCGGTCGAGGATTTGAGAGCGTCATACGCATATACTCTCTTCCCGTAGCCAGCGATGTGATGACTCCTAACCCAATTACGGTTAAGCCTGCTGAGGATCTTGCGATAGCGGCTGACGTAATGACTAAGAATAGGATAGGTACCCTGCCAGTAGTCGATGATGAAGGCAACTTAGTAGGCTTATTAAGCAAGCAAGACATACTCAACGCTTTACGGCAGGTGTGATTATGGACTCTCTTATTTTAGTTAGCGAGGTTGCTTCTAAAGATTTTCTTAAAGTAAATAAGAATGAATCTCTAATAAGTTTAGTTAAAGAAATGCGTAAAAGAAACACTGACAGAGCTATCGTTTACCGCGATGAAATTCCTGAAGGCTTAGTTACTAAGAAAGACATAATAACTAAGGTTGCTATGAGTAGGGCTAAGAGGTACCCAATGTCAGTACTCCACGTATCCTCAGTAATGAATTACCCCTTAATAACTGTTAAGAAGGACATGCCTCTCTCTAAAGCAGCTAGAATGATGATTGACAAAAACATAAGCAGTCTTCCAGTAGAAGACGAGAACATGATCATCGCTCTACTAACTAAATGGGATATTGCTAAAGTATTGATTAAATCACCCGCACTACTTTCTCAGATCATGACACACGATGTTATGATCATAAAAGACACGGACTCAATACTCACCGCTAGAAAGCTAATGATTGAAGAGGGTTTCTCGTCCTTACCAGTCTTAAATAATGAGGGTAAATTAGTAGGTCTCATAACCCTAGACGAGATAGTCGACACGCTAGTAGACTTAATGGAGTTTGTAGGTAACTCAGGTTCTAAGAGTTCACTGAAAAACATAACAGTAAGAGATTGTATGAGACCTGTTACACCCATCCTCACTACTGAAGACACTCTAGGGACTGCTGCCGCTTTAATGCTTGAAAAGAGTGTGAGAGCAGTCCTAGTAGTAGACTCCGAGAGGGTTCTAAGAGGGATAATTACTTTAACTGATTTAACGCGTTACGTTGCCGGCACATACGTGTAGCTAACCTTCTCCCCGCTCTAAAGAGTAAGGGCTCCTCATAGAGCTGTTCTCGAGGTGATTTTCCTTATGAAGAGTTTGTGGGCGTTTGTTTTGAGTCTGCCTAGGTTATGAGAGCGGTACCTAAGCATTAATGAATTGAGCCTAGATGAGGGCCTTGTGCAGTCAGGCTCGACAACCACCCACGTAAAAAGAGCATCTAGGGTAAACGAGTTTATTAATTCCCCGTATATATTCAGGTCTACATCTGTGATAGCAAAGAATTTAAGATCTTATCTCTATCACTAAGAATCTCTATTCCAGCACTAGTTCCGATAACGTCAGCCCCGAACATCACTAGGTTGAGTGCCTCTACAGAATTTCTCACTCCTCCAGACGCTTTAATCTTGAGCTTGTCGCTGACAATTTTCTTTATCATTATCACGTCTCTCACACTAACTCCTCTAGGCCCGAAGCCTGTGTTAGTCTTTATGAAGTCTGGTTTATGTGTTAAGAGTATCTTGCATACCTCAGCTAACTCATCGTCAGATAAAATACTTGTTTCTATTATTACCTTAATACCTAACCCAATCTCTCTGGCACTCTCAACTAGTTTTTCAACCTCTTTGCTAACTTCTGTGTAGTTGCCCGACTTAACCTGAACTAAGTTAATCACCACATCTACTTCTTTTCCTCCGTTCCTCCCAATATACTCTATTTCTTTGATTTTGGTTTCTACCGGGTAATAACCGTAAGGGAAACCTGCAACACCTGCTACAGGAGTCTTTACTATTGGGGCTATCTCCTTGACTAAGATTGAGGGTACTACTATCGACCTGAAAGAATATATATCGGATTTCTCAGCAAAGTTTACGTAATCTTTAAGTCCCTTATCATACTTAAGCATTGTCTGGTCTATTCTGGTATTTAATGACTTGAGAATTTCCATGACTTTATCTTTTGAGAAATTAAGCAAGCCAGTCACCAACTTCAATCTTGTTAGGTATGTAGGTATCAGCTAAGAATCTTAATCCCTTACTAGTTAGTGCCTCAATCTCTAGCTTCGAGAGTTTTTCTAAGAATATATCAATTTCTACTTTCCAGCGCGGTGTCTGGAACCACTTATAATTCATGAGCTCCTTAGCTCTTTTAATATCCATCTCCTTAGCTTTGATTATGTAGTTTCTCCTCTCACTTTCTGAGAGATACGGCTTCTTACCTAGCTTAGGTGACCCATAAACATCAGACATCATGACACCTAAGAACCTAGCCTTAGGAGTGGCTAAGCGTTCACTCTCATAAGATAATGTTATTGACCCAACTCTGAAGACACTATATATGTAAAATCCGTAAGGATCGCTATTATGGTACACGATTCCAAACCCGCCTACGAACGAATTATCTCCGGGTACCGCAAAATCATAAACGTAACCCTCATATATCTCTTCCTCAATGTCCTCAACTCTCGCAACAGTTATGTCTCCCTCTTCAAAGAGACGATGATCATCAATTCTTAGAGTAGCTAGTCCTCCATCCATAAACTCAATCAACTCGTTAAATGCCTCACTCTTAAGCGTATCGTATGCATGTTCGGCAAGTTCACAATCAGGTGTTGAAGATACGCTGGATAATCGCTCTTTCGTTTCCGACACTGTCTGATAAGATCCTCTCTTAACTCTTACAACATAATTAGTCTTATTCTGTGTTAGTACTGGGTTTACTCCTAAGAATTGGAGTAAGAGAAATACTTGACGTGCTAATACGGGACTTCTAGTTGAATATATTACGTCTCCGCGTTTATTTATGTTTTCGTCTTCACAGATAAGCCCTTTCAGGTAAGCCAAGACAACGTTTCTCGGCGAGTTAATTATGACCTCTGGAATCCTCTTACCCCTAGTAGTTCTCAGTAATCCTAACTCTTCGAGGATAATACGTAGTATCTCAGAATTAACGGATATCTCTACCCGATCTTTAGCTCTGTTAACAATCGTTTCTATCTGAACACCGAACTTGTTTTTCAGTATCTCGCTAACCCTCCCTGCTACTTTGGGGCTTCTAAAACTAAATATGAGGCAACAGTTATTCTTTTTCTTGCTCTTAGCCGTACAAACACCCATAACCCAAGCTAAGTCCTCGTCTAACTCGATCTTATTTGGAATTAACCTGGATTCAGGGAGTTTAAGATATTCTGCTTCACGCAACTCGTCGTCAGAAGCTTCCTCTAGGTTAATCTCGCGTCCACCCACTAACAACTTGAAAGCATTGAATGATTTTCTAAAGTTTTGAGTAGCTCTTTTTAGTAGCTCAGCTACGAATATGAATGACTTACCTGATTCAGTGAGGTTAGGTAAGTACTTAGAAACAAGTATGTAATCGCCCGGCTTTATATCTTTAGCAGGAATAGCTTCTATCTTCTTATCTCTGAGCACGAAAAGAGAGTGAGCTTTAGTTACTCTGACTACCCCGCGACTATCTGTTTTTATCTTTAGTATTGGTTCTCTTATCTTGTGTCTATATACGTAACCGATAGGAGACCAAGTGATTTTTCCCGTGACAGAGTTCCAGGATAATACCTCTAAGGGGGCTTCTACCCTCTCTTTCACTAGATCGGAGAAATAATTCCTCGTTAATTCTTCAATAGGTCCTATCCTTATCTTCCCACTCATTAAGTCTCTTACCACGACTACTTCATCGGCTGGAATACTATCAGTTAATATGTATACTGGAAGCTTCAGTTCCTCGTTTAATCTCTTTACGAATCTTCTAGTCGCTCTGTCAGGTTGTCCAGCACTAGTAACTAGTAAGGCTTTATTAGTTTTCCAGTACCCTATCCTGTGAAGTTGTTGGAAGACAGCGTCTTTTTCAATAACTAGTACGTACTCAACGTCATAATCTAGGAATTCTATTAAGTCTGGAGTAGGTTCTATTGAGTACGCTCCGTGACCCATCTTACTTAAATCTATCACGTCATCGCCTGACCTGATTCTCATGTTGCCTACAACCTTGCCTTTCTCTTTACTTAGTATCAGCATATCTTCTCTAAGCATATCAATGAATACTTCGAGATCACGTATTACTGAGTCAGACTCTTTTTGCTCGTCCCACGTATTCTCTTCTTTTATTTTTCGTGTTACTAGATCGCGATACTTGATTGTGTGTTTGCCTCTGTAGTAGAGGTCTCTTATAGTAGGATACTCGTTATTCTTTAGAGACTCATAGATTATGCTAGCCATTAAGAGAGTCTGCATGAATTTCTTTGATTCATTAACGTTAAGAAAACTTCTCTTAAGAACTCCCTCACCTAATTTAAGAAGTCCATTAACTTCGTCGTATATAGTGTTGGTTAGCGTCCTTTTCCTTATAACTAAAGTCGGGGTCTTACCGCTCATTACTTCCTCGATGAGCTCGCTAAACTTGTTTCTAAGGATTTCGAGTGCTTTACTCCTCGCGTTCAAGTCTTTAGAGGTTAAGTGAGTTACGTGACTCGTAACTAACTCACCTCAACTACTATATCTTTAAGTGACTTGATCTTGAGTATAGTTAGCTTCTTATTCAGTAGCTCTAACAACTCTTTTTCTAGGTCTTCTTGTCTGAACCTACCGTCTGAGAGTATGTGGAGTGAATGTGCTACATCAGGTATATACTTAGCTACAGTTACTGCTTTTTCTGCTTCCTCATGTTCTTTAGCTTTCCTTACTAGGTAAGACTTAAGTTTTCTAGCTACCTCCCTAACAGCTAGCTCTATCTCTTTCTCTACCTCAGGTACGTCAGCCACGGCCTCCTTGCCAACGCCCTTATAAGGAACTTTAGTACTGCATATGTGTATTAATACCGCTAGCGGGGCTGGTGACGTAACATCATACCTACCCCACTCAATAGTGTCTACTACCTTACGCATTACGTCAGCTGACTCGTCGTAAAGAAGGGGTATCTTGTTAGCATACCTGAGTAGTAGGGGCTTATCAGCTGGTGGTATTTTACCACCGTAAGCTATCCCAGCTTCAATAATGAATGCGTGCCCCTCGTAAACATTGGCTTTCCTAGTTACGGCGGCCGCGTACTCGGGTTTCAGCGTTTCTTTCAGTCCTAACACTATAAGCTTCTCTCCTAAGAAAGACAAGTGCTTGCCTGAAGGAGCCTTAATCTTAGTCATTCTAATACTTCTCATTAACTCAGTTACGTCGTTTAATGTTAGCTCAGACGGTCTAGTGTCTGGCTTGAGCTTAGCACCCTCCAATATTTTAAGAGCCGTTGACTCACCGACATTCTGGAACTCTTTTACGAGAAACTCTAAAAGAGTTTTAGATTTAGTGTCCGAAAGCATCCTCTTAAGTAACTCAACGTCTACTCCGTAAGGGTGTGGCTTAACTTCACGTGGCGGTACTGGCATTTCTTCGGTAGACCTTCTAAACATGACTATATTTCCTTCAGGATCTTCAAAGTATATGTTTGCGTAAGGCGCGATTATGGCTGTCCTCTTAAGATAATCATATATTTTCTGTTTAGACCTTTGCCAATCACCTATCAAGTAGATCTTAACCGTTGTTCCGTGCCAATCATTGCTTTTATCCATTATCGAGAACTCGTGAATAATCGGTGTGTTACTCGCAATATCTATGCTGACTTTAAAGTAATAGATTTTCTTTGATAATATTTGCGAGGTGATCACCTCTGCAGGTTTTCCAGTAGTTATCTGGCCGTAGAGTATAGCCATCTTAGCGCCTAAGCCGAACATCCCGCGAGACTGTCTGAGAACATACTTAGAACTATAAAGTAGCTGACCAAAAGCTCTGGGAACGTGCTGGGGAGGTAACCCGATACCGTTATCTTCTACTTGCACGCCGTAAAGAATCCCTTCATAACCTTCGGAGTATTCTGCATCAGTAGCTGTGGTTTTTAAGCCTTCGTTGCCTTCAGGCTTAATAATTACTTTAACGTCAGGTAGTATGTGATGCGTGTCTGTAGCGTCTAACGCGTTCTCAACTAACTCTCTAACAGTCTGGTAAAGAGCTCTTGCAGGATTGCTGAACCCAGCTATCTCTCTGTTCCTGTAAAAAAATTCAGACGGTGAAAGCGCTCTAAACTTCTCTATACTCTCTACTTCACTCATTTTCCCACCTAAAAACTCTTAACGAGAATAACTTATAAGGAGTACGTCTAACGTAAATAATATTTCTTCAACCACTCACCACTAAGCAGACTATTCTAGTATGCTAGCTACAAGTATCGGCAGTAATATCGATATCTCGCCATAAACTGTGACGTGCTTTGCAGTAGGTTTTATCTTACCCCAACTTATTGCTTCCCTGCTTCTAGCGCCACTAAGACTACCATCCCATTCTATGGCTGTAGTTACATATACAGCATAATCTAAACCACCCTTAAACTGATTCCACCATATCGTATGGTGTTTGCTTATCCCTCCACCAAGTACTAAGGCTAGGCTTTTCCTAGATTGAAAGACTAGATCTGATAATTCCTTCATGTCCTTCAGCAAGTTTAGTCTAAAGTTAGTGAATTGAGAGTAGATGAAGAGCTGTGTTCCGAAAGCTCCGTCAACTATTCCGGGAACGTAGATAGGGACCCCGCGTTTCTTAGCCACGCCTATGAGTGAGTTAGGATCTTTTGATAGAGTCTCACCGGCTAGTGCGAGGAGTTCTCTCACCCCCCATTCTTCTTTTATTGATGAAGCCTTATACACTAGCTCGCGAACAAAAGACTCTATAAGTGGCCCGTAAGAATCTCTAGGTATAAACACGTTTCCTAGTCTGTGGATACCTGCTTTCTCTAACTCTAAGTCATCAGCTTCAAAATATCCCTTCAAGTAGCTACCGCCTAATGCTCTAGCCACGTCATGGTCTAAGGCCCCGCAAGTAGTTATGATGACGTTAAAGAAACCTTCGTCTACTAATTGAGTTAGTAATCCTCTGAGCCCAGTAGCTACTATGTTTCCCGTGAAAGACAGGAACCTTAGGTCTGCTTCCCTAATACCCTCTTTAAGTATTTTTGAGGCCTCGTACAAGCTTGAAGCAGTAAATCCGTGTATCTCCCCGTATATTTTAATCAAGTCACTCACTTTCAGGTCTTTCCACAACCTTACGTCACTTATTCTCTCGTAATAACTCATACACGGCCTCCTCCAGCTCGTCTATCCTGATCGTTTTCTGCGTCTTCTCTTTTAAGTTCTTGATAGTTAAGGTTCTCTCTTTTATTTCTTTCTCTCCTAAGAATATCGCGTAATCATAGCCTCTCTCAACTATATCGCTTAGTACCTCACCTACTTTCTTCTTAGTAACTATCCTGACGTCTACTACGCATCCAGCGTCTCTGAGGCTAGTAGCTACTTGATCTATCTCTGCGGTATAGTCAGTTAACGCTATTAACGCTACCTTAGTGTTCTTCTCTGGTAATTGCCACCCCCTATTCTTAAGTACTAAAAGCATCCTGTCAAGCCCTAAAGCAAAACCTGTTGCTGGGAGGTCTTCACCACCGTAAAGAGAGATTAACTTATCGTAACGCCCCCCACCACCTATGCTGAACGTAGCGTCGGGAATCGTTACCTCGAATATGAAGCCTGTGTAGTACGCTAACCCCCTAGCAAAACCTAAGTCTATATACGGGTCGCTAACCCCTAATTTCTTGGATAACTCAAGAATCTTTATGGTTTTCTCAATCTCTTCTACTGACTTACTATCTAATCTCAACTTACTTACGCGTTCTCTGATTTCTTCAGGTTCTGACGAGGAAATACTCATTAGCTCCTCGACTAGTGCTTGCCCTGAAGCACTATACTCTCTGACTAGTGTTAATGCTTTCTCAGTTTCTTTTTTGTCGAGATAATGTATTACTAAGTCTTGTGTTTCCTCAGGTATCCCCCAGACATTAAATAAGTGCCTGTAAAGCCCTATATTACCGATCTTGACCCTGTAGTTGTTCAGACCTACTGACTTATAGTAGTCTCTTATGAGGAGCAGAAGCTCTATATCCGCATTTATTGAGGGGTCACCTAAATACTCAACACCTGCTTGAAAGAACTCCCTATATCTCCCTGCTTGAGGTTCTTCATACCTGAAGGCCTGCCCTACGTAGTATAGTTTTATGGGTTTTGGCTTATTACGCATTAATCTCAAGTAAGCTCTAGCGACCCCTGCCGTAAACTCAGGTCTTAAACATACTTGACGCCCTCCCTTATCACTGAAGACATACATGCTCTTCTTGATTTCAGGTCCTGACTTAACGGAGAATAAGTCGAAGAGTTCCAGCGTAGGTAGTATTATTAACTCGTAACCGTACCTAGTAGCTACCTCACTGAATTTTTTCTTGAGGTAGTAGAGTTCTTCAGAGTCCGGAGCTGCTAGGTCTCTCATACCTCTTAATGGGTCTAAACGAATCTTCATAACTCACACCAAGTCTTCTAGCCTGTATTTCCTCATAGTATAATAGGTTACGTCTCCGTTAGCGTCTACTAGAGCTAGTAGTGGCTCGAGATTTTTAAGTAAGGCACTATCAATCCAACTAACTAATTCTTTAGTGCTCAGCGGGGAGTTTTCTTCTACCACGTAAACAGCGTATTTCTGCCCCCTCATCTCAAAGATCAGCACGTTCTCGCCGTAACCTGGCTGAGCTACTCTACCTCTATTCCTTAGGTCAAGAAAGGTAGTGAACTTAATCCAGTCATACCTGCTTCTAGAGTACCTAGAGAATAAGTCACCTAGATTAAGATTCTGACCATCCACATCTATAACCTTGTATTCTTTAAGATATACGAGATATGCTAGCTCTACTAGATCTAGCAAGAACGTAGATAACTCAGGTGTTTTGATCCCTACCCTAGCTTCCACGAAGACGTCCGGAGAACCCCTCACCAGGAGCTTGCTGTCTCTAATACCCACTATACGTAAGGTCTCACCCACTCTCGGCACCACTATAATGTCTTAAAACAACTTAAAGAAATTACTGGGTTAGTGACCCCTCTTTAAGGTAGAGACTAAAATCTCTGTCCAGGACAGGATTAGCTATTCTTTATAAGACTTTAGTAGTCTAATACTCGGTGTTTAAGTAGTGTCTCTTATTAAGCCTATCGAGTGGCTGAACGGCAGGGTCAGGTGGTTAAACACCCTGAAACTCCCGTGGGAGGAAGAATATGTTGAGACTAACGACTACGAGAGATTAGCTAAAGCTATTGAGACTATGGAGATTAGAGGAGCTCCAGCAATAGGTGTTGCAGCAGCTTTCGGGGTTGCTCTCGCCGCAACTAATTACGAAGGAGACGACTTAGCAGAATTTAAGCTAGTCTTGCTGAAGACTATTGATAGATTTTCTAAGACTAGACCTACTGCAGTTAATCTTTTCTGGGCTTTAAACAGGGTGAAGAAGGTAGTTCTGGAGGATCATCTCAGTGCCGACGAGTTAAGAGAGAGTGTGGTGAGGGAGGCTCTGAATATTTATGAAGAGGACGTGAGAGTCAATAAAGCTATAGGCGAGGTAGGTAGTAAGTTAATAGATGACGGAGACACCATATTAACTCACTGTAATGCTGGTGCTTTAGCTACAGCAGGTTACGGTACTGCCTTAAGTGTTGTGAGGCACGCGTGGTACTCAGGCAAGAAAATCAAGGTAATAGCCACGGAAACTAGGCCGATGCTCCAGGGAGCACGTCTTACGGTATGGGAACTCAAGAAAGAAGGAATTCCGGTAACGCTGATTAGCGATAATATGGTTGGCTACGTAATGAGTAGAGGCCTAGTGAGTAAGGTCTTAGTAGGTGCTGACAGAATACTTAGAACTGGACACGTAGTAAATAAGATAGGCACGTTCACAATAGCTGTGCTAGCAAATTATCACGGCATACCTTTCTACGCAGTAGCCCCAACCTCAACCATAGACCCCGTAAGTAGGGTAGAGGACGTGGTAATTGAAGAACGCGATCCTGACGAGGTCCGTAAGATTCTGGGGAAACTCCTCATAACGGTTCCCGACGTAGAAGTAATTAACCCAGCTTTCGACATAACACCGCCTCACTTAGTGAGAGGTATAGTAACTGAGAAAGGCTTAATTACACAACCGTACGAGGAATCTATGAAAAGACTCCTTAAGCTAGCTTAGAATTCTATACAATAAGAAACACTCTCACTAGAACTCTTTAGGCTTAGCTTCAAGTATTCCTCTCCACGGACCTCTAACTAAGTGTACAATAGACAAGAACAAAGTGAAGAGTATTCCGGACATGACTAAATACGCGTAAATTAAAGAACCAAGTTTTCTGAGGACTAACGTGAGTAAGGGGTCGCGCAAAGCTACCGCAACTAACAAGAGCATGACCCCGAATACTACAACATAGATCACGCCAGTCAATACTATAGATGTCAGCAAGCCCGTCTTAAGCCTCAGCATCAAGTAGTTCTGAAGAAGACCGAGGAGAGCTCCAATTAGAGAATACTGGATTACGTAAGCTATAGGAGCGATAAAATTCACTACTGAAATAATTTGAGAAAGCTGATCACGTATAATGTAGTAAGGAACTCCATACGTCGAGGACATTGACTCAGAAATCTCATTAATTGAGTCTACGATGAATTGAGAAAATACGGCAACGTACAGTAGCCCAACTACCATACCACACAATAAACCAGCGATGACTCCCGCTAAAGCAGACTTACTATATGAACTCACGCTATTAACACCTAACTCAAATAAGGTGTCGCTAAATAAGTAGTAAGTTTAGAGGTAAGATCATAGAGACTACATCTACGGAGAGCTTGGTTTCCTGAGTGCTGATTAACTTAAACCTTATAAAGCTTTTTCTATTGAAAGAATGGGAGTTTTCGGTTGTAACTATCCTAGGTAATTCTTAGTACTGCTTTTCTGTAGACTGGATCATTTATTTTGTAGACATCATTTTCCTCTACTACTAAATATAAACTTTTTGTTGTTTGGAGTAGATCACTTAGTGTTTTAGCCGACACGCTAGTTTCTTTAAGCATTTCACCCCATCTAGCTCCGTAAGCCAACATTTTTAGAGCTTTTTTAGCCCAATCACCTCTATTCCTCAGAACATTTCTTATCTCGTTTTCAGCTATCTTGATGGCTTCTTCCTCAGCTTCTCTTAAGCTTCTCTCATGCGATAAACCTACGCATCTTCTTAAGCCATAGAAGCTTAGCCAGCCTGGTAACGTACCTAAGTTAAAGACTACTTCTCTTAGTTCTCTAGTAAGGTAGCCCACTCCACACTCATTCAAACCCTGCTTAAGATATTCTAGCGCTGTTTCTTCTTCCCAAGCTTTCAGCTCTATCTTAATAGGCGATCTACCGTAGAGCGGATTAGTGGGTGCCGGGTAAAGAAGCGTCTTCATTAATCCTATCGCAGACCCGGTAAATACGAAGGTTAAGTTTTTTGCTGTAGTTCTTAATCTATAGAGCAGTGCTAGAAATTGTTTAATACCGCCATTAATTTCCTGAACTTCATCTAAAACTACTATTAGCTTCTTTTTTCTTGATAACTCAAGAAAGACTCTTTCAAGGATTCTAGCAGAGCTTATTGTATGACTTAACTTAACTTCTCCTCCAACCTTTACATTAAAAAACTCTAAAAATATTTTAAGTGATTCTAAGTGCTCAACAAATGGCCTAGGTAATGAAGAAAGTATCCTTTCTGCGCAAGCTCTGAGACCGCCAACACCTATTAAGTTAACATAAAGTGATTCAAAACTTTCTTTCTTAAGTTCACTGGCTATAACCTTGGCTAGACTAGTCTTACCAGACATTCGTAGGCCTAAAATAGCTACCCAGGCACCACCTCTAACACACTTAAGAGCTAATTCTAGCTCCTCATCTCTATCAAATAGTTCTTCTCTAGATTCACAAGGTCTTTGAGTAAAGAACATTAATTTACCCCCTAAATTTGTTTACCCCCTAAACTATACAGAGAAACAAACAAATATAAGTGTTAGCTCCGTTGATCCCTCACTAAGTAATTATTAGGAATGTATAATGTATCATGTAGAGACTTATAGCACGGTGTCTTTCTCGTGAATAGACTTCAAGAATGCGTTAATATTCCCTCATAAGTACTTCTAGAACTTATAGTAGTTATCTTAGTGTTTTAGTATTGATATAGTAGTCAGCTGAGACAGCTTTAATCATCCTTTTCATATCGTTTCTTCTCATCACTATTATAAGGTTTAATAGCTTGTTAATAAGGTTTAGTTAGATGATGTTACGACGCTCTCCTGACGATATGATGAGTCTTCTCTTCACTGAATATGAAAGCGAGCTCGTGGTTCTGTGTTAGGTATAAATAGAGCTTTCCGCGAATTATATTTTTGGGTTTAAGATGACGGTTAACAGAGAATTAGCTGAAGCTGAGCTAGTCTTGTACGACGGTGCGTGCCCTAACTGTGGCGGCATAATAAGTGATAGTAGGTTGAGTAAGGGTGTTCCCTGCAGTGATTGCCTCCCCCACTTTGAAGGAGGCGTGATCAGCTTAAGTGAGGTTGTTAGAGAGTTACGTAGGTTAGGTAACTTAAAGAATCTAAGAGAGTTTAGCGAGGCATTAAGGAAAGAAAAAGAACTCAGCGAGTTTTTCCGTAGATGTGTTGGTAGTGAGCCTTGGAGTATCCAGAAGTTATGGATAAAAAGGGTTAGCAGGAAGAGTTCTTTCGCGATGATTGCTCCTACAGGTATTGGCAAGACTACTCTAGGGCTGGTTGTAGCACTTTATTACTCTTTTAAGGGTATGAAGTCATACATCATAGTACCCACGACCACGCTAGTTATGCAGGCAGAGAATAAGTTAATAGAGTTTCTTAATAGGATGGGTGGTGCGGCAAGTATTCTAGCTATACATTCGAGACTAAAAAAGAGGGAGAAAGAAGAGAGAGAGAAGAGGCTGGAAGATCCTGAAGGATTTGATATACTGATAACTACCTCAAGATACTTCATGAAGAATTACGACAAGATAAGCAAACATAACTTTACTTTTGTTTTCGTGGACGATGTTGATGCGGTTCTCAGAGGCTCTAGAGCGATAAACTATCTACTCAACTTAATGGGTTTTACGGATTCTGATATAGTGAAGGGGCTAAAGATAATTAGACTTAAGAGAGAGTTAGGACTAAAAAGCGAGTCTAGCGAGTTAATCGAGGAACTCAATAAGCTGAAGTCTGAGCTGAGGAGACGTAGAGACGCGAATAAAGTCTTGATAATAGCTTCAGCTACGGGAAATCCCAGAGGTCTTAGAGTCAGGCTATTCAGGGAATTAATGGGGTTTGAAATAGGTGCTAGACCAGAACTAATAAGAAATATAGATGACACATACCTAAAGACTGAAAACCTTGATCAAGCGCTTGAGAAAGTAGTAGAGCTCGTGAAGACTTTAGGTAGTGGGGGACTAGTCTACGTCCCCGTGGATCTGGGTATAGAGTTTGCTGAAGACCTGGCTTCTAAGCTTAGGGCGTACGGGGTAGTAGCTGAGGCAATGCATAGCAAGAAAATAAAGACTCTGGAGGATTTTGCTTCAGGTTCTGTGGAAGTCTTGGTTGGGGTAGCTACCTACTACGGCGTATTAGTTAGAGGAATTGATCTCCCGACTAGAATAAGGTATGCAGTATTCGTTGACGTGCCTAGACATAAGGTAAATCTAAGACTTAAGGCTTTAAGCCCTGCAGACGTGTTGAGGCTCATACCCCTGCTAAGAGACGCTGTTACAGACTTAAACGAGAAGCGCTTCCTGGAACTCGCTTTCGTGAGGCTGAGAAGGGTTTTAAGGAGATCTGGGAGCTACTTCCTCAAAGTAGTTAATGAAGTGTTGAGGGGTGAGAAAAGCCCGGAGACAGAGATTGAGAAGCTCTTTATGGAGGTTTACGCTAGAGTTCACGAGCTACTGAATAATCAAGTCATTGTAGAGAACTTGACTAAGCATCCTGAGGCTGTAGTTGTTAGTGAGGGTGAAGCTCTCTATGTGTTAATACCTGATGCCCCAACCTATATTCAGGCTAGTGGGAGAACCTCAAGACTTTACCTAGGCGGCGTTAGCAAGGGTCTCTCAATAGTAATTACCTGGAACGAGAAACTCTTAAGAGCTCTTGAGAGGAGACTAAAGTTACTTACAGACGAATTCGAGTTCAAGAACTTAGAAGAAGTTAACTTAAGTCAGGTAATTAACGAGATAAACCGTACGCGCGAGGAGATCTTAGCTATAGGTAGAGGCGAACTAATCGAGAATTTGAGGAAGAGGATAGATCTTAAGACAGCCCTTATGATTGTTGAGTCACCTAATAAGGCCAGAACAATAGCTCGCATGTTCGGGAAACCTAGTGTTAAAGAGTATGGGAGGCTAAGAGTTTATGAAGTAAATCTAGGTAATTACACCCTGCTCATCACAGCTAGTGGCGGCCATGTATACGAGCTGATTACTGACCAAGAAATTAGTGATGTAAAACCCGCTGACTACGTTTACGGGGTTTTACATCGTGAGGGGGGTAGTAGTAAGCCCTCTTTCGTCCCTGTTTTTGCTCCGATAAGGAGGTGTGTTAAGTGCGGTCACCAATTCGCATCACATAGTGAGAGCACCTCATGCCCTCTCTGCGGGTCAGAAAGCGTCCTAAGCTCCTCAGACATTATTCAGTCTTTGAGAGAAGTAGCTTACGAAGTTGATGAGGTATTAGTAGGTACAGACCCAGACACGGAAGGAGAGAAGATAGCGTACGATCTCTACCATGTCTTAATTCCTTTCAACAAAAACGTAAAGAGGATAGAGTTTCATGAAGTAACTCGTAAGGCAGTGACTCACGCCCTGAATAATCCTCGTGACATCAACCTCAAGTTAGTTAAAGCACAGCTTCTTAGAAGAGTTGAGGATAGATGGATAGGTTTCTCGCTCTCCGGGAAACTACAGGGTGAGTTCTGGAGACACTACTTCTGTCCACGACTCACGTCAATTACTAACGAACAAGGTAGTATTAGGTCTAAGCAAGTCAGCAAGTACTTAGCGCTTTGCAACAAGTACAGAGAGTCTTACAAGAGATTAAGTGCTGGAAGGGTTCAGAGCCCTGTTCTTGGGTGGATTATAGAAAATTATAAAAAGCACTGGGAGTCTCTATCAACATATCTGCTATTGTATCTTGGAGACTTAAAGATTATGGTGAAGATCCCCAGAGACTTCAAAGACTTAATAACTCGTAGCAACATTAGCGAGGTTTTAGTTAGTGTTAAGAATTATGAGGCAGTCGAGGATCGGGTGAGTCCACCGCCGCCATACACTACAGACACAGCATTATCAGAGATCTCAAGAGTCTTAAGAATCCCGGCATCTCAAGTAATGAAGATCATGCAGGAACTTTTTGAGTTTGGTTTGATAACTTACCATAGGACTGACAGCGTAAGGGTCTCAGACGCTGGAATCAGGGTTGCTAGAGAATACTTGAGTGAGAAGCTCGGTGATTCGTGGGCTAAGTTCTTTGAGGGAAGGACGTGGGGTGTTGGTGGCGCTCATGAGTGTATAAGGCCTACGAGACCTGCCGACGCGGAGATGCTTAGAGAGCTGATTAGCGAGGGCGTTATAGAGATCCCTAAGAGGCTCTATAACGCTCATTTTAGAGTTTATGACGCGATATTCAGGAGGTTTATCGCGTCTCAAATGTCTGAGGCTTTAGTTAAAAAGAGAGTTGTGGAGTTCCTCGTAGAAGTAATTACTAAAGACTCAAGACGTGTTAGGTTACCGCCTATCAATAAAGAAATAGTTTTCGAGATTAAGTTTGAAGGATTTAATAAAGTGCTTCAGAGTCTGAGAACTTACCAGGGGCTCGAAGATGGTCTCTATAGTTCTGAAGGTTCCGGTCTTGAGTATAGCGTTGAAGCAATATATGAGGTCCCGTTACATACTCAAGCATCTATAGTGAGGACTATGAAAGAGAGAGGTATTGGTAGACCGTCTACATACGCTAAAATAATTGAGACTATTCTTAAACGTAGGTACGCGTTCTCTAAGAAGGGAGGGGAGTTAATTCCCTCGTTGCTAGGTATTGAAGTATATAGTTACTTGACTGAGAAATACGCGTGCTTAGTTAGTGAGGAAAGAACTAGAGTTCTAGAGAGTAAAATGAGTCATATAGAGAGTGACGACACTCTTTATAACGAGTTACTCAGAGAATTATACGAAGAATTAAAAACAAACGAGTTACTCGGTGTTGTCGGGTATGAGTTATAGGAAGATAGTTGCTGTGGTAAGACTAGATTTAAGCAGTACTTCTAGGATGTACGCTGAAGCCATAGATGAGGTCTTAGAACAAATATCAAGTAATGTGGCTCTACTCTTATGTCTTTCATCAGTAAATTCTCTCTATGACTTCTTTAGTGGGCGCAGGAAATACAACAATTACCGAAATTACGTGAGGAATATTACTAAGAGATTACTTAATGTAGCTAGGAAGAGAGGAGTTTCCATCATGATAACCCCTCTTATCAGGAAAGGAGGTGATAAAGCACACTTCTCTACTGGCATGATACCCCCGTTAGGACAACCTGTCTTTAAGGCAGGCAATATACTCGCAATCAACGACAAAATATCTTCGAATAAAGTGCCTGAGGTATTTGAGGTCGGTGGTATAAGGCTATGTTTCACTTACTTAAAAGAGCTTGAAGTGCCTGAAGTAGCGAGAATATGTAAGTTTCTAGGGAGTGATGCCATAATAGCTGTTAACCCCCCGCTACTGACTGAACGCGACCCAGAATTAACTCTTAAATTAGGCGTCGTTAGAGCAGTAGAGAATAACATACCTCTTGTCGGCTTAGGAGGTTACTTAAGCAGCAAGAAACTACAACAACCAACTTTCTTAGTCAATAGTTCTGGCGAGGTAGTTGATTTCTATAATGATTACGAGCCCGCAGTATTTGAAGTCGAGATTGAGAGACTAGATCGTTCAGTAAGACTAGACTTAGTGCGTAAGTATTTGAGACTAGTTAAGGAGATAAGTACTTACCCTGCATACAGGGACCTCCCTTAAGAACTTCTCACATTTTCGGTGAGAGCCTAATATTCAGTTTCAGATATCTTAGAGCTCATGAGGAGCTAATTCACGCACTAGAATTAGCTAGCTTTTTGACTCCGTAGAAGAAGTATTGGCCGCGAGCCGCGATCAGTTAGTACCGATCTTGATTTATTTTATCTAGAGTATAAGTTATTGTGGGTCCAATAAAATGTTTGAGATTAGATGGCATGGACGTGGCGGTATGGGGGCCGTCACCGCTGCTGACATAACAGCTTCAGCGGCTATTAAGGCCGGCTTATACGCTCTGGCATTTCCGGAGTTTGGTGCTGAGAGGAGAGGCGCGCCGGTCACAGCATACACCAGAATCGATAAGGACATCATTTATGATAGGTCTCCCATAACTAACCCAGACATCGTAGTAGTTTTAGATCCTTCCATGATTATGTCCCCCAGAGTTCTCGCAGGTTTGAAAGAAGGTGGGTACTTAATAGCGAATACTACTAAGGAGCCGTCAGAGATCTTAGACCAGGTAACAGACTTAAGACGCTTAAAGATCACGGTAGCGACAGTTGATGCTACGAGCACAGCGATGAAGGTGTTTAAGCTACCTATCGTCAACACAGCTATGATAGGTGCTTTAGTAGCGGCTACTAACGTAGTGCCTCTAAATAACGTAATAGAGGTGGTTAGAGAGAGGTTTCCAGGTAAATTAGCTGAATCTAACATATACTTAATTAATGAGTCTTACAGGCTAATTAAGGTGGTGAGACCTTGAGTACTAAGTTGCCTTCATGGAAGGAATTACCGATAGGTGCAGTCATACTAGAGCCAGGTTCCTCAAGACGTTATAAGACTCATGAGTGGAGAACTTTAAGACCTGTCATAAACCAGGATAAATGTATTAGGTGCCGCATATGCTGGTCTTACTGTCCAGAACCGGCGATAATAGAGGCTGATAAACCTTACGTAACCTCATCAAACAAGAGGTACGAGGTTTCATACCTGATAGACTACGATTATTGTAAGGGCTGCGGTATATGTGCGCAGGAATGTCCTGTTAAAGCTATAGAGATGGTTCCTGAGGTGAGGTAAGTGAGCAAGATAATCCCGCTTTCAGGTAACTCAGCTGTCGCGTATGCTGTTAAGTCAGCAGATGTAGACGTGATCTCCGCTTACCCGATAACACCTCAGACGACGATAGTTGAGAAGCTGGCTGAATTCATCGCTAACGGCGAGTTAGATGCTGAGATGATTCATGTAGAATCAGAGCATTCAGCTCTTTCAGCAGCTGTTGGCGCATCAGCAACAGGTGCTAGAGTTTACACTGCGTCGTCTTCGCAGGGAATAGCTTTAATGTATGAGATAATGTTCATAACTTCATCGCTGAGACTACCTATCGTCATGACTATAGCTACAAGAGCTCTTTCAGCACCCATAAATATATGGAATGACCACAGCGATTTCATGGCTGTTTCAGATACTGGCTGGGTCATGATGATGGCTGAAAATAATCAGGAAGCACACGACGATGTTATACTAGCGTATAAGATTGCGGAAGATCCGGAAGTCCTATTACCTGTAGTCACGGCTCTTGACGGGTACTTTATGACACACACAATCGAGCCTATCAACGTGATAGAGAGAGACGAGGCGTTAAGCTTCGCGCCGAAGAGGAAGACTTGGTTCACGCTAGACCCTGACAAACCAATAACTATAGGAGCTTTAGGAGATCCTCAATGGTATTCTGAGTTTAAGAAGCAGCAATACGAGGCAATGAAGAAATCCAGAGAAGTTTTTGAGAAAAGCGTTGAAGAGTTTGCTAGAGTATTTGGTAGGAAGTATGGTGCAGTCGAGTTCTACGGTGACGAGAACTCTGAGATTGTGTTGATTGCTATGGGTCATGTAGTAGGCAATGTTAAAGCTTACTTAAGTAAGGTGAGGATCGCGAATTCTAGGGTAGGAGTACTCAAAATAAAACTCTACAGACCATTCCCTGAAGACTTAGTAGTGAGATACCTCGAGAACGCTAAGATTATTGGGGTGATTGATAGAGCCTTGATACCTGGATCTGCGTCCCCAGGACCTCTACATTCTGAAATAGTTACAGCATTACGCAAGCATGGGGTAAGCTCTAAGACACTGAGTTTCATATGCGGTCTTGGCGGGAGACCAGTAACGCACGAGCAGATAAGCACGATGATCAGCAAGCTCACTGAGTTTAAAGATAAGCCAGCCTCTGAGCTACCAAGGGAACCTCTGTTTATTGGGGTGAGAGAATGAGTAAAGCATTAACTATTAGGGATTTACCTCGTGAAGAGAGGTTTGCGCCCGGACATAGGATGTGTCAGGGTTGTGGCGCCGCCATACTAATGCGGCATATAACTAAGGCAATACCTAAAGACACGATAATAGTCCAAGCGACTGGGTGTGTTGAGGTTACTACGACTTTATACCCTCAAACCTCTTGGATGCATCCGTGGTTGCACATAGCTTTCGAGAATGCTGCAGCCGGTGCCTCAGGGATTGAGGCAGCTCTCAAGGTGCTTAGGAGGAAAGGTCAGATACCTGCCGAGAAAGAGATAAAAGTAGTAGCTATTGGGGGCGATGGAGGGACTTTCGATATAGGAATACAGGCACTCTCAGGAATGCTTGAGAGAGGGCATGACGTTCTCTACATAGTTTACGATAATGAGGCTTATATGAACACAGGTATACAGAGGAGCGGAGCTACACCACTAGGAGCTTGGACTACCACCACGCCGGTCGGGAAAATATGGCACGGTGAGTGGAGACTCAAGAAAGACATCATAGGGATAGCTCTAGCTCATAGAGTGCCTTACGTAGCCACAGTAAATCCAGCTTACCTCCCAGACCTCTACATGAAGATAAGCAAAGCTATGAGTATTAAAGGACCTAAACTAATACACGCGTTCTCCCCGTGCGTGCCTGGCTGGAGATACGAGCCAGCATTAACCATAACAATAGCTAAGATGGCTGTGCAGACAGGCATATGGGTAAACTACGAGGTAATTAACGGTGTGTTAAACGTTACTACTCCAGTACCTAAAAGAAAGCCGGTGAAAGAATACTTGAAACTGCAGGGGAGGTTCAGACACCTCACAGAAGAAGAGATAAGCAACATACAAAAATATGTTGACGAGCAAGTAGCTTACATAAATAAACTTGCTGGGAAAGAAGTTATAGGTCCTGTCGAAGCTTAAGATATTGTTTTAAGCTTAAACTAATCATGTCTTCACTGAACCAACTAATTCTTGGTTTAGTCTGTTATAGCGTAGCAAGATGCTTTAGGCTCGTATATTTCGCCATTACGTCTTAAATTCCTGATTATTTTTTCAAGAACTTCTTCATCTATCCCATACTCGGAGGCTCTCTTACGTAACTCTCTATATTTAACGCATTCTTCACCTGAGCTTATTATCTCTCTTATTAACTTGATGACGGTAACCTCTTTCTCGCGCATACTCTTAGCTTTGCCAGTCATTATTAGATCTACGTCTATGGTTCCTGTCTCTACGTCCATACCTACTTGCTCTAGGACTGTGTTCATCAGCCTCACTGCTTCCACAGCGTCCTCAGCCTCGACTCTATTCTTTAGCTTCATTTTCGCGTGCGCCTCAGCAAGCCTAATGAGGGCTTCTAGTTGTCTAGTAGTTATTGCGAGTGGGGCGTCCTCTTTCTCAGCACTCTTTTTTCTTAACTCTATATAGTACTCCTTAATTATTTTCTCAGCTTCTTCAGTAAGTTCTGGCTTCACGTATTTTCTTGCGTAGGCTATGTATTTACGTAAGAGGTCTGGCGGAATCTCTGACTCAACATAACCTATTTTCTCGTGAGTTTTTAGGACGTAACTTGATAGTGAAGTGTCTTTCGTGAGGTTAGGTAGGTCTCTCACTATGAATATTAAGTCGAATCTCGAGAGTATCGTTACTGGTAAGTCTATGTTCTCAGCAACACTCTCGCTACTCACATACCTGCCTCTTTTAGGGTTGCCAGCAGCTATCACTGTTGTTCTAGCGTTTAGTCTAGCGACTATGCCAGCTTTAGCAATGCTTACACTGCCCTGCTCCATTGCCTCATGAATAGCTACTCTGTCTTCATCACGCATCTTATCGATTTCGTCGATGCTTACTATCCCCCCGTCAGCTAAAACCATCGCTCCAGCTTCTAAGAAGTACTCACCCGTCTGTTTATCTTTAACTACTGCGGCCGTAAGACCTGCAGCACTAGATCCCTTACCAGTAGTGTAGATCCCTCTAGGAGCTATCCTGGCAGCATATTGAAGTAATTGCGACTTAGCAGTTCCCGGATCACCTACCATGAGCACGTGTATGTCTCCCCTGAGCCTAGTCCCGTCACGTGTAATCTTAGAGTTGCCTCCGAATAATGCTAGCGCTATCGCCTCTTTCTCATCCCACATGCCATAGATTGTTGGTGCTATGCTGGCTATAATCTTGCGCCTCACTAGAGGATCTCTAGAAAGCTCAATTATCCTAGCCTCATCATCCGTACTAAGTTTTAATTCCTCAAGCAGTCTCTGAGCTACAATAACGTTATTGGCTTCGATGTATGGGGTGTAGATAATCTTGTTAAACTTGCTTGACCTAGTCAACCTAGTGACCCCTATCACAGCAACCCTGTCGCCAGGTCTGGCGATATCTACTAAATCATCTGCTAAGACTACCTCTATAGACCTAGGTATCTGCCCGGCAGGAACCTCCTCAGGCCTTTCTTGAATAACCACTAACTGCCAGTCTCTATACTTAGAGCGCATAGGCTCTAGTTTTATAGTCCCCCTCCTAAAACGATCTTCTTCAGCTACCACGCTAGCACAGACCGGGCAGTAGGGAGGCCTCTCTATCTCATCTCTCAACTCTTCTCTTTCTTCAGGCGGCCACCAAAACTCGTGTTTCTCGCCGTTCGATAGTATGTGGACGTATAAGGCCTTATAGAGTTTACTCTTACGTGGTGTCGCTTTAACGATAACGCCATCAACAGCTATTAGCTTACCTAGGTAATCGCTAGTAACCCCTCTTATAGCTACTGTTCTCACCCAGCCGTTCAGCCTAGCATAAAACTTCTCAAACTTCTCAGCGTATTCTGGGTACTCTCCTCTTATTAAGTCTCTTAAAGCGTTGTTGAATGCGTCGAAAGCTTCGTCAGGATTTCTCTCTATGAAATCTATGAGATTAACGTCGTACGTTGCCAGGTCCTCGTAATCTATTAGTAGGGACTTGCTCCCTTCTCGGATCATCCTCCTTATTCTTTCCTTATACTTGAAAGTCCCGTCACTGCTCTTGAAGTTACTTAAGAAAGACTTAATAAGCTCTACATCCACCTTATACTCTACTAGAGCCTCGTGCGATTCTAGATCTTCTGCTTTGTTATTTTCGTTCACTGACGGACCACCTCCACCCACTAATCAGCGATTTAAGAGTTTTTAAGAGGACGCTCTCCTCAATAAGGATCTTGTTTAGGTACTCATCAATTTCTTCTTCTGTAGACAACACAGCTATCTTAGTTAACTTCCTCAGCCTATACTGGATTAAGTCGTCAAAATTACTCTCGAGCTTAAGTAAGCTAACAGCAGCTTCCGGTTCCTTCATAGACGCCTCCCTCATCTTACGTATGAGTCTACGTATTTCCGGGTAGAACCTGGGCTTCAGCTTCGCGAAGTCTTTCTCGCCACTTCCTCTCTCACTTATTAATGCCATAGCAACGTCTCGAGCTTCTAGCATATTCTCCTTAATTTCTACCATGCCTTCCTTACTCAGGAGCTCTGCTAGCCAGAAAGGAAGCAAGGCCTCGACACCCTTACTCAATAGCTCCGTAGAATCTCCTACGGTAAGCTTGCCTAGATCCCTAAAGACAGCTACCTTAACAGGGCTCAGTTCGTGATAGTACGTTGCTAAACATACTAGAGATCTTATCATGTGTACTCCAAGCACTATCTAATCACTACATAGTATTTAAACTCACTTCTTAATCGGAGAACGCGCAAAACACTTAAAAACTCTCGTGAGTCAATCTAAAGGAAGGGCCCGTAGCTCAGCCAGGTAGAGCGGCGGACCCCAGCAGGTAGGCCGAGGCTCTTAACCCGTAGGTCCCGGGTTCAAATCCCGGCGGGCCCGCCACAACTCAGGCTCATGAATAATAGAGATGAGGAGTGGTCACCGCCTGAAGAGTGATGAAGGCTCGTGTTACTGATCTATCTGAAAGTACTACGTGTGTATAGAGCCACCACAACGTAGTGTTCTCGTACGCCTCATACATTTATAAGCTTCATGCTAAAGTTGTTGTGGGTTTAGGAGTATGTGCGAGCTAACTGTGAAGTTGAGTAACGGGAAAGAAATACTAGTTACTGAGGAGGTCTTAGACTCCGTATATAAGTACATGAGATTTTCACTAACTCTCGAAGAACTCGCACGCGAGCTAGGTCTTGAGAACTGGGAAGAAGCATACGACTTCATAAAGAGATTCCCAGCTTGGGTAGCTTGGACACCACCATCCTTCTTCAAATACATTAAGGATAAACTATGTACTGAGAAATGAGGTATTATACGCGTATACGTGTAGAAGTATTAAGCACGTGCATGTAACAAGAGTACGTCTTTTAATTCAGGATATGTGAGTAGTATGTGCAGAGAACCAAGAAACTCAGAAGATTTAGGTAAGAGTAATGAGGCTAGTGAAAGCTTAGAAAGCGGTTGTTGGCCCCCAACATACATAGCTACCGTGACTTACGGCAGGGAAGAATTTGCGGAGCTTGAGATAGGTGACGCGTTATTCTCGTTAGACCCGGGAGTTAATGTCTGTAAGACTCCTTACAGAGGAGTTTTACTGGTAAAGACTTCGTTAACTGAAGATATTGTTTCTAGGTTACTGTCTGTTTATCCTCCCTCTACCCTCCGCAGATTTATGAGAGTTCTTTTTTGTTGTGAGCGTTCTGAGTTAACTAAGTGTTTAAACGATAATGCCGCTGTTTTATCGAAAACTTATTTCAGCTCCTTACGCGTTAGTACGAGATCGGGCGTGAGCTACGAGAATATCGCAAAGCTACTTAACACGATAGGGTGTCAACTGAATCGAGAAAGAGGCGTCATTCTGAGTGTAGAGCCTCTCAGAAACTTTATCTGCTTTACTAAGCAACTCTTAACTTTTAAAAAGATATCCTGACTTTTATTTTCTGGTGGTACGTGTGGGTGAGCTAAAGAAGATAGAAGTAGTAGATATTCCAGTACCTCAAGGCACTAACGTCATATTAGGGCACTCACACTTCATTAAGTCTGTTGAGGATCTTTACGAGGCTTTAATAACCTCGTCAACAGTGATTAAGTTCGGTATAGCATTTAATGAGGCCAGTGGTGAGAGGTTGGTGAGGAGTGACGGGAACGACGAAGAATTAATTAAGTTAGCTGAAGAAGCTGCTCTCAAGATAGGGGCTGGACACACGTTTGTAGTCTACTTAAGGAATGCTTGGCCTATAAACGTGCTGAATTCGTTAAAGAACGTGCAAGAAGTGTGCAGAATATACACAGCTACCTCAAATCCTGTTCAAGTGTTAGTTGCTGAGACAAATCAAGGTAGGGGAGTTGTGGGAGTTGTTGACGGCTTCACAGTGATCGGAGTTGAGAACGCTGAGAATAAGAAGCACCGTCACGAGTTTCTTAGGAAGATAGGCTACAAAAGATAATCTAAAGAATATCCTTTTAAGAGCTAGTGGTTGGTTAGCTATGCTTTCTAGTGCTACCCTCAAATGCTTATTAAGGCGAGAGCTAGAGACTGGCAAACTTGTGTTATCCTTTTATAAAGTAGTTAAAGAAACGAAGATAGAGTTGCCTGAAACCAGCCTTGAGGAACTCCTCAAGTTAAGACCCAGCAACTTAGTTAAGTATAAAGAACTTAGAAAGGTATGCAGGAATTCCGATGCAGCACTAATAAGCTGGGATAGCTCAACGTTGTTTGTTAGCCTTAAAAAAGTATCTCCTAGTATTCAGTTACTTAAAGTACCGGCAGTAGTCAAGGAAGTGTTAGTCGCTAAAGTGATGACAGACAGTAACTTTAGTGAAGATTCAGAGTCGGGGTTTGCCAGCCTCAAACTAAAAACAGAAAAACTTGAGTTAAGCGAGGAACTCATAGCTTTCGATTCGGTGCTTAAAGGAGAGCTAGGTGACAGCATATACGCGTTAAAAATAGTAAGTGACAAATTAGACTCAGTAATAATTAAGGACGAGATTACCAAGTACTTAAACAAGCAGAGTAAGCAACTTAAGACCCCACGCAAGAAACGCGCGAGAAAGAAGAGAAAGAAATCAAAGAAACTTAGTAGAAGAAAACGTAAGAAAACTACGAAGAAGTCTCGCTAGCGCATATTCACATACTGATGCTGAAAGCCCTGCTTTAAGTGGATTCTGGTTTTATAGGATCTCGTACTAGTTTTGCTGCTTGCTTTTATTACCATATCTGGTCTGCCGACCCGCTTAAGGGAGACTCCTGGAGAGCGAGTCAGTGACCTCCACTAGCTATTTCTGTATTATGAAGGCAGAAGTGAGGGTCTGTTGTTTCAACATGCTCGGAACTGTCACAGAGCTAGATCATACGGAATACAGAAGCCAACCTTCTTACAATAACCCACATTCTTTGGGACAAAAATCAGTGTCTCACTATTGCGCGTTATATTAGAGCTTATATGAGGAGAGCGAGTAAAGCTTTCTGTGCGTGGAGTCTGTTCTCTGCTTGTTCCCAGACTACAGACCAAGCACCATCTATGACTTCATCTACTACTTCCATGCCTCTCATTGCTGGCAAACAATGCATGAATATTGCGTCTTTCTTAGCTAATTTCATTAGTTCTGGCGTCAACCTAAACTTACTTAAGTCTCTAATTCTTTTCTCTCTTTCTGCTTCTTGACCCATGCTGATCCACACGTCTGTGTAGACTACATCAACTCCTCTAACAGCTTCTTCAGGTGTTCTCACTATCTCTATTACCGAGCCAGATCTTGAGGCTTCCTCCTCAGCTATCTTAAGTATTTCCGGGTTAGGGTCGTAGCCTTCCGCAGTACCTACTCTTACATTGACTCCTAGTTTGCTTGCAGCTAGTATTAGTGAGTGGGCTACGTTATTGCCCCCGTCACCTACGTAAGCTACTGTGACCCCCCTCAGCCTTCTTTTTTTCTCATATATTGTCAGCATATCTCCTATTGCTTGGCACGGGTGTTCCCTGTCACTTAAGGCGTTTATGACTGGTATGCTTGCATACTTAGCTAACTCCTCTAGATCGCTGTGTTTGTAGACTCTCGCAACAATACCATCAACATATCTTTCCAGGACTCTTGCGGTGTCAGCTATAGTCTCGCCCCTACCTAGCTGTAGTTCCTGCCAGTTAACGGTTATTGAGTGACCGCCTAGCTGGACTATAGCTTGCTCAAAACTAATCCTAGTTCTAGTACTTGGTTTCTGGAAAATCATCATAACGGTTTTTCCTTTAAGTACAGGTATTATTCTCTCACCACCATAAAATCTCTGCTTTAAGCTGTAGGCAGTATCTAACACGAACATGAGTTCTTCTGACGTTAAATCAGCTACCGAAAGGAAATCTCTTCCTCTCAAAGATCTCATAAGACTTACACCCACATGATATTAAAGACGAGCAAAATAAATTCCTATTTATAATCCCAGACTTAAGTAATTTTTGAAGATCATGAGGGAAGTAAGAGTACTCCTCGAGATAGCTGAGGAAAGAGGTGGTGTTAAGCCAGGTTTCACATCCTACCACGTCTTTAAAGTACTTGATTTCCTCTACTCACACGGTGTTAGTAGCAGGCATGAGTTAATGAGGTTGTTAGGCTTAGGTGAGGCTAGCGTAAAGACATTACTTAATAGATTGAGAGAAGCTGACTTAGTCAGCATCTCAAGACCTCACGGCACTACGTTGACAGAGACGGGCAGAGAATTAGTGAGTAGTCTCAAGAACACCATAAAATTAATCCCTCACCTAAGAGTTGAGGGTTTGTGTACAGACTGCATTACTTCAGGACTCGTCTTAAGCAACGGCTACGCCATCTTAGACAAGATTGGTGGTGTGATAGTTCTTAGAGACCTGGTAGTTAGGGAAGGCGCGGACGGAGCCTTGATACTGACGTACCTTAGAGGAGCTTTTTATCTCCCTCTAACGAGAGAGTTAGAAGAATTAAAGAATGAGGAGCTATCCCACCAACTAAGAGATTCTAGGATTCACGAGAACGACTTAATAGTTTTGGGGATGTGTTACTCAGGTAACAGCGAGAGATGCCTTGCCGCAGCATTTAACGCAATTGTTAAAATCATAAGTTCTGAGGTCGCTTACGGCTTCACCCGCTAAAGGCGGGACTTCATGGTTGCGATAAGCTTATTCTCCCGTCTTGGGAGCGAGGCTTCGGGTGAGGGTGGGAGAACAAACGGTGTCGCACTATATACTGGAGGCAAAGACTCTCATTTTGCTCTCATAGAAGCTTTAAAACTAGGCATAATCGTAGATCTGCTCGTTATCGTTGTTCCAGCAAGAAGTGATTCCTGGATGTTTCACTCTATTAACGTAGAGTTTTCTAAACTCCACGCAGACCTAATTGGTGTAGATAAGGTGGTGATACGTTCAGGCGGAGTCAAAGAAACTGAGGTTTCGGAAGTTCTCTCCGAGCTTAAGAAACTGAATCTACGACCTAGACACAAGTATTTAATCTCGGGAGCCGTAGCGTCTAAATACCAGAAAGAGAGAGTTGATTTAATAGCTAGGGAGCTCGGACTAGAGCACATAGCACCTCTATGGGGTCGCGACCAGAAAACTTTACTGCTAGAGGAAGTCAAATACTTGAGCTTCATAGTCACTGCGATCCAAGCGTATGGGCTTAATATGAAGTGGTTAGGTGCCGTAATTAACGAAAAGAACGTCAAAGAATTCCTCAGCGATCTCGAAGAACATAGTGTAAGCCCCGTAGGTGAGGGAGGAGAATTCGAGACTTACGTAATCTCCTCAAAACTCTTCAAGAAAGAAGGTATCTACGTAGAATCAGCTGAGCTAGTTAAATACCCACTACATGGGCTCGGGTACTATGTCATTAAATCTGCTAGAAATAACAGACCTGTATTATGAGTGTTACCTAACACTCATAAGTTCGTCAAGTAAAGAGACTCACACCTTCCCGCTCTGAAGTGCTGGGTTCTTGTGAGAGGGTTTAAAACTACGTTCCTTGCTGATGGTTTAGCTCCGCGCCTAGTCTTGGACACGTTACAACTGAAAGCCTCGCCCTTGAGGGCGGGGAGGAGGTCAGCTGATACTTATGAAGCTCACTTAAATTCTTTAGTCATTGAGTGGATTCGTAAAAACTCATGAGTCTTAAGACCTACGTAGAAGACCGATATCTTCTAGAACCTCTGTGTGATAAAGTTAAGAAATTTGTAGGGAGCTATGAGAAATTTTAAGGTAATGAAGTAGTGATAGTCATGTTCTAAGCAGCTTTAATCATTACCTCCTCTAGCAACTTACTGTGTTGTTAAATACGTGAGGAGCTAGTAATGACTCATTTCTTGAACCAGGCTTCAAGACCTCTAACCCGGGCTTTAAGGAATTCTCTATATGCTTTCCTTAATCTCTCTACCGCGCTGTTAACTCTGTCTTCCGAGAAGTCATGTTCTTCTACTAGTATCTTACTTATTAATTCTGGGTTAGGCTCGTCCCACTTGATTGCGTATGAGTCTGTTACTGGCGGGTTTAGAAATATTTTTCTGATTTCCTCGTAGTTTAGGTCTACTTTGACATTGGGGAGTGCCTTAATAGCTTTCTCGAAATTTCCGTATGTTTTCACTAGTTTGAGCGCGGTTTTAGGGCCTACACCTTTCACTCCTTCAGGGTTGAAGTCTGTTCCAAGAAATATCGCTATGTCTATTAGTTGCTCTCTGCTTATCCCTAGCTGTTTAAGCAGGGTTTCTAGCTCTATCAACTCAGGCTTTATCTCAACGTATACTTCCTTGCCTGGAAGCTTGCGTTTACCACTAATAGTCAAGTTTCTTAAGAGTCTAGGAGTGTTAAACAAGAGTGAATCGTAATCTTGAGAAACTGAAGCCCACACATCGCCTTTCCTAGCCATGTAGGCGGCCTGCGCCTCACCTTCTGAAGGCGCGTTAACGTACGGTATACCCATAGCAGCCAGTAATTTCTTAGAGTCTTCGACCATGTCTGAAGTTAGTTTTCCAGTAGCTTGCGCGTACTTACGCGCTTCTTCAATTCTTCCTTCAGCTATAGCTGCCTCATATTTCTTAACAAACTCTTCTTTTATAGCGAGTCTTTCAGCAATTTCTTTCGCTTTTAGTTCTGGAGACTTACCGTCAAACACATATACTGGTTTAAGACCTGACTCCACAAGATTAATAGTCCTGTAAAAGAGCCCGCTTAAGTGACTCGTTACACGACCTTTAGTATCCATTAGCGGGGTTCCGTCAGGCTGCCTTATCGCTGCTAAGAATTGGTAGAGAGCGTTGTACGCGTCAATAGCCACAGTCTTGCCTCTGAGCTCCCTTAAGTCGTTAATAACTCTTACTGCGGAAGTTTCCTCAACTAATTCTCTTAAGTTAACGCCCACGAGGCAGACCCGTATATATTTAATTATTCAGAGTTATTATTTTGTAGATATAGTAATGTAATTTATAATTTAGAAGTCGCTAACAGATTATTAGGTGAAGTAGTCACGGGCACTGAGAGTCTAGAAGACTTTGTTTCGTACCTTGTTAGCATAGCTCATAAGTGGTCTAGAGTTTGGGAAGAAAAAAGAATTTTTGAAGCAGACCCAAAAGAAGGCCAGCAAAAATACTTCCTGACAGCAGCTTTCATGTACCCTAACGGGCCAGCGCACGTGGGTCACGCTAGAACATACTTGATTCCCGACATACTAGCTAGGTTTTTGAGGGGTTTAGGATATAACGTCTTATTCCCGATGGGTTTCCACTATACTGGAACTCCTATACTGGCTCTTGCTGAAGGTCTAGCTACTGGAGACCCACAATACATAAATAATATCGCTAGAACTTTCCAGGTTGACGCCACGGAGCTCTCGAGGCTCAGAGAGCCTGTAGCTGTAGCTAGATTCTTCCATGAAATATCTAAGGAGGCTATGAAGCTTTATGGACTCTCTATTGATTGGAGAAGAGAATTCACTACTATAGACCCTGAGTTCAAGGCTTTTATTAGGTGGCAATTCAAGAAGCTCCTAGACTCAGGCTACTTAACTAGAGGTTCTCACCCTGTGGGTTGGTGTCCCAGGCATAACATGCCTGTAGGAATGCACGACACTAAAGATGATGTAGAGCCAGAAATAGACGAGGTCTACTTGATAAGGTTTATAGGTCTTGACGGGCTTAACTACGTCGTAGCTACTCTGAGGCCTGAGACCGTCTTAGGAGTAACTAATATTTGGGTCAACCCAAACATAAAGTACTGCATTACCAGAGTCGAGGCTGGTAGAAGCACTGATACTTGGGTTCTTTCTTGTGAGGCAGCTAAAAAACTGAGTTTCCAGAGGAATATAGAGATATTGAGTGAGGTAAGTGGTGCGGACTTAGTAGGCAGGAGAGTCGTAAACCCAATTACTGGACGCGTGATTCAGGTTCTCGAAGCTTCTTTCGTTGACCCTAAGTTCGGAACCGGCGTGGTGATGAGCGTGCCAGCACATGCCCCCTACGATTACGTTGCTCTACGCGACTACGTCTTCAGCAAGAGGGGTGGTTCTTGGGAGGGTCTAGAACCTATACCCCTCATAAGAGTCGAGGGGTATAGTGAGGTACCGGCTAGAGACTCTGTTGAGAGGTTAGGCATTAAGTCGCAGGAAGAGCATGCGTTACTAGACAACGCTACTAAGGAAGTCTACAGAGTAGAGCTAGAGTCAGGTACTATGCGTTCAGACTTAGCTAACTTAGTTGAGCAAGAAGTTATTAAAGGGGCTCGAAGCTTTATAGAGAAGGAAGTATCTAATGCCCCGGTTAGGGAAGCACGAGAGAGAATCAAGAATTTCTTGCTGGGTAACGGGTTCGGCGACTCAATGTACGAAATAATGAATGCCCCAGTATACTGCAGGTGTGGTACGGAAATAGTGGTTAAGGTAGTTAAGGATCAGTGGTTCATTAATTACGGCGATGCCGGCTGGAAGAAACTAGCGCTTAAGGCATTATCTAGGATTAAGCTAGTGCCTGAAGAAGCTAGAACACAGTTTGTGAACACGATTAATTGGTTGAGAGAGAAGGCGTGCACCAGGAGTAGAGGTTTAGGGACTGAGTTGCCGTGGGCTCCCGGCTGGATCATCGAGTCTTTAAGCGACTCAACAATATACATGGCTTTCTACACAGTCATACATAAGATAAGAGAGCGCAGAATACCGCCCGAGAAACTGACTTACGAGTTCTGGGATTACGTCATGCTTGGTTCTGGGGAGCCGGGCAAGATAGGTGTTGATCAGAGAGTCCTAGAAGAACTGAGGAGAGAATTTCTTTATTGGTACCCTCTTGACTCACGACACAGCGGTAAAGACTTAATACCTAATCACTTGACATTCTTCATATTTAATCACGTAGCTATATTCCCGGAAAGTCTCTGGCCTAGACAGATAGTCGCTAATGGCTGGGTACTAGTACAGGGAGAGAAAATGGCTAAGTCTAAAGGCAACATCTTCCCACTACACTGGCTAGTGAGTACTTATTCTCCTGATGTTGTCAGGCTCGCTATTGCGTCAGGCGCTGAAGTAGAGAGTGACTTGAATCTCGATATTGATGTTCTCGATTCTACTAAAGCGAAGCTTAAATCCATATACGACTTAATAACGTCTTTCTTCAAGACTAGTGATTTAAGCAACGTCATCGACTTCCCTGAGAGGTGGCTCCTCTCCAGGTTTGCTAGGAACGTGTTAGGAGCTTACGAAGACTTATCTAAGGTGAGGATAAGAGCAGCATGCTTAAAGATTTTCTATAACATACATCAAGACATCCTCAGTTACTTGAAGATTGTTGAGAAGCCTTCAAGGATATTGAGAGACTTGCTAGTCATGTGGCTCAAGGTAATGCATCCCGTAACCCCGTTTGTTACCGAGGAGTTATGGCATGAGATAGGGATGAGTGGTTTGCTGGCTACTGAGAAACTACCTCCAAGAAACGAGTTAGAGAAAATGATTAATGAGTCTGTAGAACTGGGTTATCTCTTCTTAGAGAGATTTATCGAAGACTTAAAGAACTTATCTAAGGTAGTTAAAGGAAACGAGGCTGTAGTATATGTGTCTCCAGAGTCTGACTACAAATACTTAGTAGAGAGTATCCGGATACTGCGGAGTAATGGCAGGATAAGTGACGTAATAAAGTACCTGATAGCCAGCGGGTTTACAGACCAGAAACAAGCATCTAAGGTAGCTAAGACTCTAGTAGATCTAATTATGTCACTACCCCCAGAATTATTAGAGGCACTCATTAATGTAGGTTCTGTAAACGAGTACGGGATTCTCCACAGGTTCAAGAAATTCATAGAAGAAGAGACGGGAATCAAGATTAGAGAAATCTACGAAGCAAGTGATGTAGAAGCACCTGATTACTGTGGCAAAAAGAAGAATGCGTTACCTTTTAGACCAAGCATTATGCTAGTGAATTGAATTAATTTGAAGCTGGTAGGTAGTGTAGTCATGTTCGGTGATGGCACTAAATGAGAATTCCTTTAGAGAACCTTAAAGTCCCTCTGATTTTAATGCTTTACGGCTTCTTCCTAGTATTAGTGCAGACCCCCTTAATAAGACTTCTAGTCTACTTAAGCATGGAACGGGGGCACTCAGTATTAATTCAGGTATTAGTGATTATCCTATATGTGTTCTTCAATATTGCGCTACTATACTCGTGGTATAAGCTAACGACGTATCTTAAAAATAGAGAGTTAATGAAATAACTACACCGCAAAACTATAGAAATACTCTTGTTCTGAGAGAACCTTTTACGGGGATTCTTACCTCGCTTAATTAGTTAGCTGCACTCATCACAGTAAGGAAACCTAGTTAATGACTCGAGGTCGTGAAGCAATGATTACGATAGGAGCTCGGAGCTGCAATGGTTCTTCATCTCTTCAGTCCGCCCGTCGTCGACCTCACAGCTCCTAACTATACTAGTTTAAGACTATTTTAAGCAAAAACTCAACTAGAAGTTCTTTACGTGAACACTCTTAATCAGACAAATGCCTTCTCATCAATCTTCAGTACCGGAGGTAGACATCATTTGTTTTCAAGATATTAATACTTAGGTTTAAAATAAACTTAAGTATTTTTAGTTCTTGTTTCCAACGTAAATTATTTCATTTACATTAGAAGAAAGCATTTTTAAACCTAGTAAATTAGATAATTAGTGGTGAGACACTATGACGTGGTTTAGGAAGTTATTAATGATTAGCAGCATAGTTTTAATCGCGCTGTTATTAGTTTGGGTACAGTTTAACTTAATTAATCCTGTAGCTAAGCTTGAGAGTATTAGTCTAGGTGTGGAATTTAATACTCATGCTACGCCTGTTTGGGTAGCGTTGCATGCAGATCTTTTCAGTAAGCACAACCTCAATATCACTACATTACTTAAGTTTAGGACAGGCGCGGAGTTAGCTGCAGCGATGGCTAGAGGAGATGTAGATGCTGGGTGGGCATGTTTAGGACCTATACTCAACATAATAGATCAAGGAATAGACGTCAAAATAATTGCGAAAATTCATAACTACGGTTACGCGTTAGTAGTTAATCCTAGTAAGATATCAAGCGTTAAAGACTTAAACAACACTATAGTTTACTCGACAGGACTTCCTAACCCAACAAACCTGCTCCTCATAAGAATCCAAGACCTCTACGGCATTAAGTTTAGTATAAAACCTGTAGGAGACCCACAGACCTTGCTATCTATGTTGGTTAGCGGGCAAATAGATGCGGCTTCATTACCTGAACATTACGTGAGTGTCGCTGAATCTAAAGGTGCTAGAGTCTTGCTGAGAGCGCAAGATGTGTGGCCCGGCATGCCGGGTAGTTACCTCATAGTTCGCAGTGACGTACTAAAGAGAAAACCTGATATAGTTAAGAAGCTCTTGGATGTGTCTCAAGAAGCTCTCAAAATAATTAAGAACAATGAAGAGTTAGTGGTGCAAGCAAGTTCTGCGGAGCTCGGCATAGATAAAGAAGTAGCTCTGAAGTCTATTAATAATCTTGAATGGGTTGAGTTAAGCACAGGAGTTGATGTGCGTGAAATACAAGAATATATTGACTTCATGTTCGCTCACGGATTGCTTAAGAACAGGCTTAACGCGACAGAGATAGTATATCGTGGCGTGAGCTAATTATGAACCTTAAGAACGTAACATCAGTAATAGTGTTTCTCTTGCTTTGGGAACTTACTGCTAGATACTTGATTCCAGTACCTAAGACTATATTGCCTCCCTTCACTCAAGTTCTCTGGAACTTCACAGACAGATCTTTCTTGGTCGTGTTACTAGCTAATTATTTACAAACTTTATCTAGATCTTTACTAGGGTTTGCCGTAGGTCTCATATGCGGTCTCCTCACAGGTTTAGCTATCTCGATTAAGCATGCAGTAAGTGATTATGTAAGCCCTATAGCAACCCTAATGTTTTCAGTGCCGTCAGTTGCGTGGGTTCCCATACTGATCGTCTTGGTAGGTATTGATGAGTTTAAACTACCCTTAGTAGCTTCATTTATGTGTACTTACCCACCAATACTGTACGGAATAATTAACTCGTTAAGAATGTTTGATAAAGACCAACTAGATATTGCGGCAGTATACTGCTTAAAACACAGAACTAAGTACAGGTTCATTATATTGCCGCAGTTATTGTCGCGAATACTCCCCTCGATAAGAACTGAAGCCGTTATGGCTTGGAAGACCGTGTTTGTGGCTGAGATGCTTGTCTTACCTAGCGGGATAGGTTATCTCGCCCTACTATACGCGTCTACTCTAAACATGGATAAGCTAATCGCGGTAATTCTAGTGTTAGCGTTAACGCTAGTTTTGATTAATACGTTAATAGATAAGCTGGAGAAAAATTCTTCTAAAGTGTTAGGTGGTATCTATGAGGGGAGTTTCCGTTAAGAATGTTAGCGTTACTTACTCAGGCAGGAAAGCTTTAAAGAATATCACTGCGGAGTTCCCGCCAGGAAGTCTCTCCATAGTAGTGGGACTTAATGGTAGTGGGAAAACCACGTTAATAAAAGTCGTAGCTGGCTTAGTAAACTATAGTGGCAACGTGTTCATCGGAGGAGTAAACTCAGATAACGTCCCGCCAAACCTCAGAGGAGTTTCATATGTGCCTCAGAATAACGCGTTAATACCTAACTTGAGAGTCTGGCATAACATAGCTATAGGGCTTATCGATCGCGAGCGCGATCCTCAAATTATTAAGGAAAGAGTTGAGGAAGTCGCTGAAGTACTAGGCATACAACACCTCCTCAATAGGTATCCGAGAGAGCTGAGTGGTGGTGAGGCTAGGAGAGTTGCTATAGCTCGAGCTCTTGTAGTTGACAGCGACGTCCTGCTAATGGACGAGCCTGAGTTAAGCGTGGATATCCAGACATGGCAGACGATCCTCAACACTATACTGAGAATGAGTGAGAGTGGCAAGACTGTTATTATTTCAACACATAATTTCGAGGATTTAATGCCTTACACCAACGTAATGTGTCTTCTTCACGAGGGCTACGCGTTATTCTCTGGCTACCTAACAAACCTGAGAACTGAAGACCTACCTCTAGACGTCAGAGCCTGGTTAGGAACGGTGGTTGAGGCAGATGATATAGAATGTGGTGAGAGTAGTTTTTGTGTGACTTTGTTTAACGGGCACAAGATTTACGCAGGCTCGTATAAGGCGAATTCCAGGAAATATTTGAGGGTTGCTATATTACCTAAGTATGTTGTGGTCGATCAGAAAGGGCCTCTTAGAGGCAGAATAGTTAGGAAGATCGGGTATTATGCTGGGCGTCTAACAGTTCTAGTTGACGTTAACGGGTATGAGCTAGTAGCTACGTCACACGAAGCCTTACAAGAAGGCAGTGTAGCGAGCCTGAAGATTGAGAAGGCAATACCGCTAGGTGGGTCTTCTTGAGTTCTTACTATGATGAATTATGCAGAAAATTCTTTAAAGAACTCGCTAAAGAAAAAAGTATTATAACAGAGTACGTGAGAAGCAAGCACGAGGATGTTGTGAGATACCGAGTTATCCCCTCATCGTATTTCAATCTACCTAGCAAAGAATACGCTATTGTTAGAGGTGAGGAAGTAATGATGGAATGCGTTTTTAAATCAGCTAGAGCTCATGTGTTCACGCAATTGCCGCGAGATATAGTTATGAGGGTAGATGAGATACTTAGGCTTGACTTAAGCGATGTAGGGAATAGGTCAATATTTTACTGTGCTTTAAACGCGGTCATGAGATATTACGGGCTAGTTGATGGAACAACGCATTGCCGCGGTAACTCACCGCTAAAGTGTGCTAAAACTCTAGTTGAAGACTTAAAGAGTTTTGCGCCAGACGCGAGAATACTCTTAGTAGGTTACCAGCCAGCTATTGCCGAAGAACTAGTTAGATATTTTAAGACTGTCTACATTACCGATATGAGTCCCAGAAACATAGGTAAAGTTGTTGGTAAGGTTTCCGTGCTTGATCATGTAAGAAACAATGATTTAATACGAGAGGTTGATATAGTTTTAGCGACAGGTAGTTCTCTACTAAATAAGACTTTATGGGATCTTTACGAGGTCTCTAGTAGGTTTAACAAGGTCTTCATCTTATACGGGGTTTCAGCTGCCGGAGCTTCCAGAATACTAGGCATAAAGAGGCACTGTCCTTTATCACAGTGACAACTTACTGGCTATACCAAGTTTGTACTTAGTTCTTCCTACTTTAAGGGAACTCAAGTTTTCTAAGGTTTATTAGAGCTGTATCAAAGGAAAACATGGATGATTTAGGTCTATAAGCGCTGAAAACACGTGATGAGAAACCCACGCTATGACGCAGCAACTAAGACTCTTTCTAATTGTTTTAGTAGTCTAGCTCTATGAGGGTCTTTTATTTAGGGTATTAAGCTGAGTATTGTGGTCTTGAGAATTTCTGAAACTCTTTTCTCGTCCATTAATATTATAGTTAGTGCTGCTACGTATTTCAGGTTATGCATGTCTGCTAAGTATTTGAAGTATTCTGCTATTTCTCTGTTAAGTACTGCGTGTACTGAGATCACGTAATCTCCTCTTTGTAGTAGTGTTGGCGGTCTGCTCTTAGTTTCTAACCCTATTATCATGTCTTCCTCCGTAGACATTACTAAGGGTACTTCTAGATAGGTTGATAGGTGTGATGCTATGCTTAGTGAGTAGTCGGGTAGTGATATGAATTTGTCTAGGTGTAAGCCAGGCAACTTTTCAAGTAGCTTGTATTTGAGATATATAGTGACGTAATTAATGAAGTGAGGGTCTATGCAAGCCTTCCTTAAGTCCCAGCCAACTCTATTCATGAACTTGCCTACACACTTCTTAGCAAACTCCTCACTTAAGAGATTCTTGAGTAATCGCTCAGCCATAGGGTATGCAGGTATTGTTATGCCGTGATAATACTTACTTAAAGTCGCCTCACTGACTCCTAAAGCATGCGAGAGCTCAACATTTTTGTAGACTCTTCTAACAGAAGAGAGGATAGTTACTGAATCTACTCTAACAACCATCTCACGAATCTTTTTATTCACATACCACCGCAAACCAATCACTAGTAAAGACAATACTCTCAGATTTTATTTTTAAATGTTTTCAGTTCCCGACGTTTTAGTGCTTGAGTTGTGGCGGGCCCGCCGGGATTTGAACCCGGGACCTACGGGTTAAAAGCCCGCCGCTCTACCTGGCTGAGCTACGGGCCCCACCCACACTTTATATTTATTAATTCCTTTAAAACTTTATTGATTTGGTCGTGAGGTTAAAAGCTTAAAATGTGTGTTCTAGTTTTCTTGTTTAGCAGAAGTGATGGGTGGGGTACAAGATGAGTGAGAAGCCTAAGTTTAAGATATTAGAGCATGAGTTAGTTCCTAAGCACGAGGTTTTGAAGCCTGAGGAGGCTATCGAGGTTTTGAGATCTCTTGGGGTGAGGCCCGAGCAATTACCGTATCTTAGAGCTTCAGACCCGGTTGCTAGAGCTATAGGAGCTAGACCAGGTGATATAGTTAGGGTGATACGTAAGTCTCCTACGGCTGGCAGGATAGTAGCTTACAGGTTCGTTATAGCAGGGTGAGGAGGTTTGGATGACCCAGTAAAACTAGATAAAGAAGTTCGTTGGCTACTTATAGAGTCTTTTCTGAAAGAGAAAGGTCTTGTGAAGCAACACCTAGACTCATACAACACGTTCGTAACTTCAGGAATTAGGAAGATAGTTAAAGAGTTAGGCAAGATAGAAATAGCGCACCAGAAAATATACCTCGAGGTCCTCGATATCAAGATAGGAGAGCCTGAGATCAGAGAGATCGAGGGCGCTGTTATAAGAGGCTTAGAGAACCTTAACCCTACCATAGCTAGGATTCGCAACCTAACCTACAGTGCGCCCATGTATCTTAAGATAGTTATACGTGAAGACGGGTTTGAGTATGTCGAGGATAACGTCCCGTTAGGGTTTATGCCAGTAATGATTAGGTCTGTGCTAGACCCTACAAGTAAACTCAGCAAAGAGGAGCTCATCAAGTATGAGGAAGACTGGAGAGATCCAGGCGGCTACTTCATAATAAACGGGTCTGAGAGAGTTATAGTAGGGCAAGAAGACCTAGCGCCTAACAGGGTATTAGTTGATTATGGTAGAGAAGCTTCATCAATAACTCACACAGCTAAGGTTATTTCTGCTTCAGCAGGATACAGAGTCCCGATAATACTTGACCGACTAAAAGACGGGACACTCACGATTAACTTCCCGTCAATACCTCAGAAAGTTCCTTTCGTTGTCATGATGAGAGCACTAGGCTTAGAGACCGACATGGAGATAGCTCTAGCTGTTTCTCCAGACCCAGAAATACAGAAAGAATTGATTCAGTCTCTCTACGCTGCTAGAGAGATTAAGACTCAGGTTGAGGCGCTAGACTACCTAGCCTCAAGAGTTACTATAGGGATTACAGATCTTGAAGCTAGACGCAACAGAGTTCTCCAGATACTAGACATGTACTTCATGCCTCACTTAGGTAATACTCCTGACACTAGAATTCTTAAAGCTCTGTACCTAGGGCAGATGGCGTGTAAGCTCATAGAGTTAGTGATTGGGAGGAGAAAACCTGACGATAAAGACCACTACGCTAACAGGAGGTTAAGGCTGGCCGGCGATTTGATGGCTCAGCTCTTCAGAGTAGCCTTTAAAGCTTATATGAAGGACCTGAGGTATCAGGTAGAAAGGTACAGGCTTACTAAGGGCAGGAAACTCTCTCTAAAAGCTCTTGCAAGACCCGACATAGTTACAGAGAGACTAAACTACGCTCTAGCTACAGGTAATTGGGTAGGTAACAGAACTGGTGTCAGTCAAATACTTGACAGGACTAACTGGATCTCTATGTTGAGTCATCTAAGGAGAACTGTAGCCCCCCTAAGCAGGGGTCAGCCACATTTTGAGGCTAGAGACCTACACCCAACACAGTGGGGCAGGATATGTCCTTTTGAAACTCCTGAAGGACCTAACTGTGGTTTGGTTAAGAATCTGGCTCTCTCGGCATACGTTACTGCCGGGATAGACGAATCTACTGTCATACCTCACCTTCAGGAACTTGGCGTAATAAGTTTACTTGAGGTTTATGAGAGACTCAGGAAGGGCGATGAAGAATTACTGGGAAGAATCACTAGCTACGCTAAGGTCTTCCTGAACGGGACGTTAGTAGGGTACTATCCTGACAAGGATGCGTCTGAGTTAGTGAGTAGTCTTCGAAAGCTGAGGAGGTCTGGGAAGCTACATCACGAAGTAAACGTGTCTTACGTGAAGACAGAGTATATTAACGAGGTACACATAAATTGTGATAGTGGTAGGGTTAGGAGACCTTTATTAGTTGTCGAAAGAGGAAAGATAAAGATAGGTAGTGAGGTCGTGGAGAAGCTTAGGTCTGGTAGCATTACGTTCAACGACTTAGTTAGTATGGGTATTATAGAGTATCTGGACGCTGAAGAAGAAGACAACGCTCTAATAGCTTTAGAGCCTGAAGAGGTGACCTCAGAACATACTCACCTAGAACTTTACCCGCCGTCTATCCTGGGAGTAGCTGCTGTCTTAATTCCTTACGCTAACCATAATCAGTCACCTCGTAACGCGTACGAGGCAGCTATGGCTAAGCAAGCAGTAGGCTTAAACGCCGCTAACTTCCACTTAAGGTTTGATAGCAGAGCTCACTTCTTGCACTATCCCCAGAAACCAGTAGTACAGACTAGGTTCCTAGACTTGATAGGGTTTAATTCTAGGCCTGCCGGCCAGAACTTCGTAGTAGCAGTACTCTCGTTTACTGGCTACAACATGGAGGACGCCGTCATAATGAATAAGTCTTCGGTTGAGAGAGGGCTTGCCAGGTCTACCTTCTTCAGAGACTACAGTACTGAGGAGCTTAGGTATCCTGGCGGTCAAAGAGACATAATAGGGGTTCCCGACGTCAAAGTAAAAGGTTATAGAGGTAAGGAAAACTATGAACTCCTAGACGAGGACGGCATAGTAGCTCCAGAAGCTGAGGTAGTCTCAGGTAAGGTTCTTGTAGGCAAGACATCGCCCCCGAGATTCCTAGAAGAATATAAAGAGTTCGGATTAATTGGTGAGGCGAGAAGAGACTCGTCGGTTAGTTTAAGGCATGGTGATAAAGGGATTGTTGATACTGTGGTAATAACTGTTGACGGGGAAGGAAACAAATTTATAAGAGTTAAAGTAAGAGATTTGAGGATTCCTGAGATAGGCGATAAGTTTGCGTCTAGGCACGGACAGAAAGGCGTGATAGGCTTGCTAGTTCCTCAGTACGACATGCCCTACACTTTTGAGGGCATAACTCCTGACTTAATAATTAATCCTCACGCGTTACCGTCTAGAATGACTGTCGGTCAGTTAATTGAGTCTATAGCTGGTAAGGTAGGCTCTCTTAGAGGGAAAACAGTTGACGGAACACCATTCTTCGGTGAGAAGCCAGAGGACTTAAGGAAGGAACTCTTACTGTTTGGGTATCCTCATGACGGGACTGAGCCAGTGTATGACGGGAGAACAGGTGAACTGATATCTACTCCCGTATTCGTAGGTATTGTGTATTACCAGAGACTACACCACATGGTTGCAGACAAGCTACACTCAAGGTCTAGAGGCCCCGTGCAACTACTGACTAGACAGCCTACTGAGGGTAGAGCTAGGGAAGGAGGCTTGCGTTTCGGTGAGATGGAGAGAGACGCTATAATAGGTCATGGAGCTACGATACTGCTTAAGGAGAGACTCTTAGATAGTTCAGACAAGTACACGATATACGTGTGTGAGAAGTGTGGTCTGTTAGGTTGGTTCGACAGGAATAAAGGTAAGTACGTGTGTCCAGTACACGGAGAGGAAGGTAATTTAGTTCCTGTTGAGGTCTCGTACGCGTTTAAGTTGCTGTTACAGGAGATGATGAGTATGCTTATATACCCCAGAATAATACTCAAGGATAAGTTCTCGGGTGAGTAATGATGACTGCAGAGAAAGAAATAAAGAGTATTAAGTTTGGCATACTGTCGCCAGACTTAATAAGAAAGATGTCGGCTACCGCTATAGTGACTTCAGACGTCTACGATGAGAACGGCATGCCAGTTAAAGGAGGGGTCATGGATCCTAAGCTCGGCGTCATAGAGCCAGATCAGAGATGTGAGACTTGCGGTAACAAGCTTGCTCTCTGTCCAGGTCATTTCGGCAGTCTAGAGCTGGCTAGACCAGTCATACACATAGGGTTCGTTAAACACATATATGAGATACTTCAAGCTACGTGCAGAAAGTGCGGGAAGCTCAAAATACCTGAAGACGAGATAGAGAAATACCTGGAACTACTAAATAAGTTGAAAGATAGGTGGCCTCAGCTAGCTGAGTCACTTTCGGAGTACGTGAAGAGGAAGGCTATGAAGGTCTATGAATGCCCTCACTGCGGTGAGAGACAATACAAGATACGTTACGAGAAACCCACGACCTTTATTGAGGAAGGTCCTTTAGGAAAACTGACACCCACGTTTATCAGAGACTGGCTTAGCAGAATTCCTGACAGGCATTTAAGGGTTATGGGTTATGACCCAGAAATAGCTCACCCGTCGTGGGCCGTAATAACTGTCTTGCCTGTACCACCCATAGCTGTCAGACCCTCGATTCTGCTTGAGACAGGCATAAGAGCTGAAGACGACTTAACTCACAAGTTAGTTGACATAATAAGAACTAATGAGAGGCTTAAGGAAGCTATAAACGTGGGGTCGCCCGAGATAATAATAGATGATTTATGGGACTTACTCCAGTACCACATAACAACTTACATAGATAATGAGGTTCCCGGAGTTCCGCCGGCTAAGAGGAGGTCTGGCTCCCCTTTAAGAACCCTAGCACAGAGACTTAAGGGTAAAGAAGGTCGTTTCAGGAATAACTTGTCAGGTAAGCGTGTGGATTTCTCTGCTAGGACAGTAATATCTCCTGACCCTTACCTAAGCATTAACGAGGTGGGAGTTCCTGTAGAGGTAGCTATGAACTTAACAGTCCCTGTTAGAGTGACGCCATGGAATATAGATGAGTTGAGGAGATATGTGCTGAATGGACCCTTTAAGTATCCTGGAGCTAACTACGTCATAGAGCCTAACGGGCGTAGACTAGACCTCAGGTATAATAAGGACTTAAAAGCCGTTGCAGAAGCTTTGAAGCCTGGCTTCATAGTTGAGCGACACTTAATAGACGGTGACATAGTCCTCTTTAATAGGCAGCCATCTCTTCATAGGATGTCGATAATGGCTCACATAGTGAAGGTGCTTCCTGGCAGAACGTTTAGGCTTCACTTAGCTGTCTGCCCACCCTACAACGCAGACTTTGACGGGGATGAGATGAACCTGCACGTACCTCAATCACCTGAAGCGCAGGCTGAGGCCCGCATGCTACTCTTAGTTCAAGAACACATTCTCTCACCGAGGTATGGGGGCCCCATAATAGGGGGTATCCAAGACTACATAAGTGGTGGGTATCTACTCTCATCTAAGGCTACTTACTTAACTAAAGACAGGGTTTCAGACTTGCTTGCTAGCATAAACTATGAGGGTGAAATACCTGAGCCAGCAATACTAGCTCCAAAGCAGGCCTGGCTTGGCAAGCAGATAATTAGCTTGCTTCTCCCAGAAGACTTTAACTTTGCTAAGGAAGCTAAGATTTCCAGCGGCGCACTCAAATGTCGTGACGAAGAATGTTTCTGGGACTCCTACGTCTTAGTTAAGAAAGGCAAGTTCTTAGTAGGCGTAATAGACAAGAACGCTATAGGTTCACAACAGCCTGAGTCTATGCTACACTACTTAGTCATGGAGTACGGACCTAACTTTGGGAGACAGTTTATGGACAAGGCCTTCAAGCTCTTCCTAAGATTCGCTGAGATGAGGGGATTCACGATGACTTTAGACGATATACTGATACCTAACCAAGCTTACGAGGAGATTAGGAAGGTCTATGAACGAGCTTTAGAAGAAGTCAATAATACTATTAAGCTTTATGAGGAGGGGAAGCTAGAAGTTACTCCTGGAAGAACTCTTGAGGAATCGTTAGAACTTAAAATACTTGAGATTCTCTCTAAAGCTAGGGACGATGCAGGAGAGGTAGCAGTCAAGTATCTTGACCCATTCAATAACGTGTTCATTATGGCTAAAACTGGTGCTAGGGGTAGCGCCCTAAACATAACGCAGATGGCCGCTATGTTAGGGCAGCAATCAGTAAGAGGCGAGAGAATACATAGGGGCTACACAAACAGGACGTTACCTTTCTTTAAGAAAGGCGATATAGGTCCTGAAGCAAGGGGCTTCGTCGTGAGCTCGTTTGTTAAGGGTCTTACACCCATAGAAATGTTCTTCCACGCTGCTGGCGGCAGAGAAGGTCTAGTAGACACTGCTGTCCGGACATCACAGAGCGGCTACATGCAGCGCAGACTCATAAACTCCTTGCTAGACGTAGTTGTAGAGTATGACGGGACTGTCAGGACGGCTTACGGCGACTTAATACAGTTTAAGTACGGTGAGGACGGTGTCGACCCTAAGAACACATCTTTCGGCAAGGCAGTTAACGTTGACAGGGTAGTTAAGAAGCACGTGGGGTGGAAGATAGAATGAAGAAAACGAAGAGGTCTGGGAAGAAGAAAGTATCACGTAGGAAACTTAAGACTAAGCCAGCAATAACTAAAGCAGAAGAGATCTTAGAGAAGGTTACCGAGCCTTATCGCGTCGTGAGTGATTTGATGAGTAAGGTTGGAGTAGTCTCGGAGCTTGCTGACGAGATACGGAAGAACCTCCTGAACTTATACGTTCTTCGCGGCGTAACTCAAGAAGAGGTTCTTCTTAAAGAGCTAACTAGATATAAGGAGGCAGCTCTTAAGATTGAAGAGTTCTTAGAGCCTGTTAAGGATTATGTCCCTGAGTCTATCTATAACGAGATGTTAGTGACTCTCTTCAGATATTACGTCAAACACGACATAAGCGATTCTGAGTTGGCTACTATAGTGGATGACTGTGTCAGGACGTACCTACACTCACTAGTTGATCCTGGAGAGCCCGTAGGTACTGTAGCGGCTCAATCAATAGGTGAGCCAGGCACTCAGATGACTTTAAGAACATTCCACTTTGCTGGAGTTAGAGAACTAAACGTGACTCTAGGGTTGCCGAGACTCATAGAATTAGTAGACGCTAAGAGAGTTCCTGAGACTCCTATCATGGAGATACATTTAAGTGAAGAGTACAAGTATGATGAGAGTAAAGCTAGGGAAGTAGCTAGGAGAATAGAGCTAACAACTTTAGAGACTATAACTAGGTCAGCGGACATAGACTTGTTTGAGATGAAGCTCTTCATAGAGTTAGATCCTGAGATGCTTTACGATAAGGGAGTCACTCCGGACGAGGTAGTTAAGGTGTTGTCTAAGGGTAAGCTACTTGCCGGTAAAGTCAGTATTTCTGAGGAAAACCCATACTTGATAGTTATTGAGATACCTAAGAGCTACAGCGACATCATCAAAGCTCAAAGATTTAGGGACAGGTTGTTAAGGGTCAAGATTAAGGGATTGAAGGACATTAAGAAAGTAATACTTCAGAAGAGGAAAGACCAAGACACTGGGAGAGAATACTATGTTCTAATAACTTCTGGCTCTAACTTAGAGGCAGTATTGAAGGTTGAGGGTGTTGACCCAAGGAAGGTTAGGACTAACAGCATACACGAGATAGAAGAGGTTTTAGGGGTTGAGGCGGCTAGGGAAGCACTCATAAGAGAGATTAAGAATACTCTGAATGAGCAAGGACTAGACGTTGACTTAAGGCACGTCATGTTAGTGGCTGACATTATGACTAGGTCGGGTAGTGTGAGACCCATAGGCAGGCACGGAGTTGTCGGCGAGAAGCCGAGTATTCTGGCTAGGGCAGCCTTCGAAGTAACTGTGAAGAATTTGTTTGATGCGAGCATCAGAGGAGAGACAGACAATATAGTTGGGGTCGCAGAAAACGTCATTATAGGGCAGCTAGCTCCTATCGGGACCGCCCTAGTTGAGCTTAAAATGAATCCTACGAAAATTAAAACATTGGTGAGAGAAGAAGAGAGGTGATGAGAGTGTCTCAAGGAGTGTCTATAGAGAATCTTATAAAGCTACTATACAAGACTGGTAAAGTTGTTTTAGGTTCTAAGAAAGCAGTCAAGTTAGTCAAGTCAGGTAGGGCTGTCGGGGTAGTCTTAGCTAGTAACATCCCTAAACACGTAGTCGAGGACTTCACGTACTACGCCAGACTAGGTAACGTCAGAGTGATTCGTTATTCGGGCAGTAGCTACGAACTCGGAGCTCTGCTGGGCAAGCCTTTCCCGGTTTCGGTAATCGCTATCATAGATCCTGGCGAATCAAATATTTTAGAGATGGGTGAACAGTGAGTTGCCTGTGAAGTTAACGGGTGACGAACTAAAATACATAGCTCTTTTAGGAGACATTACTGGGGTTACGGCTAGGGACTGCATCATCGATGAGGAAACTAACGCTATAATATTCATAGTGCCCCCAGGAACTGCGGGTGTTGTTGTGGGGTTTAAAGGGAGGAACGTGAAGCAGTTAGCTAAGATGCTTGGGAGACGCATAGAGGTTGTTGAGTGGGCTGACACGCTGGAAGACTTCGTAAAGAATTTGTTTCTGCCTGCTAGGGTAGTAGGCGTTAGGTTAAATAAACTCAAGGACGGCAAGAAAGTATTGTTGATTAAAGTCTCGCCTGAGGATAAAGGCATAGCTATAGGAAAGAACGGCAGGAACGTGAATAAAGCAAAAAAGATTCTCAAGCGGTACTACGATATCGACTCAATCACCGTGTCTTGAGAGCGTTTCCTCACCGCTTATGAACGCTTATAAGTATTTCTCAGATTATCTAAATCAGGTGGTAGTGAGTGCCGGGTAGTAAAGCACCTAAAGGTCTTTACTCAGCTAGGAAGTTACGGCTGAAGAGACTTAAGTTTCGCTGGAGTCAGCGAGAGTTCAGGGTACGTATGCTTAGGTTGAAGAAGCACGAGCCTCTAGAAGGAGCTCCTATGGCTAGAGGAATAGTTTTAGAGAAGGTCGGTATTGAGTCGCGTCAGCCTAACTCAGCTCTCAGGAAGTGTGTTAGAGTTCAGTTAATTAAGAACGGTAAGGTAGTCACAGCTTTCGTACCTCAAGACGGCGGAATTACTTTCATCGACGAGCATGATGAAGTAATAATTGCCGGCATAGGCGGCACTTTAGGCAGATCTATGGGTGACCTACCAGGAGTTAGGTACAAGGTAATAATGGTTAACGGTGTTTCGTTAGACGCCCTACTTAAGGGTAAGAAACAGAAGCCTCTCAGGTAGAGAGCCTCTCTTATTCTTCTTCGCGGAAGTCCTCATCACTCAGCGGGTTTAGAGCCTTAGATATTTCTAGTATCTTTCTGGTCACGTAAACAGGTTTGTTAAGTAAGAGGGAAATGAATATTGCGTGACTCGGTATCATTTTCTTCCTTAATGAGATGCCGTTTATTTTCATGTGAATTGATGCATTATAAACTCCTTTGTTGGGGTCGTACGAGTCTATGACTACTCTCTTAATAGAGTTCTTCAACTCTCTTAGTTTAGGAGCTAGCAGTAAGAGGACGTCGTACACGGACTCTCTGCTATCCTCTAGCGAGTTAAGAGGTTCATCGCTTACCGGATTATTTAGTTTCTCTATAGCCTTAGCTATTTCGAGAGGCACGTTATAGAGCGTGAATACCTCATCATTCTCTAGGTAACAGTGTAGGGCAGCGATCTCAATAAATTCTTCTAAGTCACTCATCAGTATGGACTCTACCCCCACAACCCTCAACAGCTCGCTTTCGCTGTCTTCCTTCACTAAATCACCACCTACTACCTTCTGTGTTGTTGTGGAACACTACATGTTCCGTGCTCTCTTGGTTATTAAAGATTATAAACTTTAGTTTCAGCCGCTTTCCTATAGTTCA
>ERZ1669248.65-NODE-65-length-70330-cov-45.786354_pt1 | contig 70330 bp, 76 predicted proteins | sample MGYA00579296_ERZ1669248 | MGnify/ENA primary metagenome ERZ1669248 (study PRJEB41166, sample SAMN08046057) | hot springs metagenome | biome: hot spring; feature: neutral hot spring; material: thermophilic sediment; isolation source: thermophilic sediment from...
GTGGACCCAAAACATCAGCCTTTCTACAATTACTAAAAGAAACAGGAATAAGGGCAGGCGAAGCGTGGAACCTAAAATGGGCGGACATAGACTTTGTAAACAATACTATTAGAGTAACACCTGAAAAAGGGAGCAGTCCAAGAATCTTCAGAGTTTCAAGCAAACTGCTTTGCATGTTAAATAGCCTACCCAAAAAATCTCAGAAAATTTTCGGCGATTATCCAATAAGGGGATTTGCACGGTGCTTCCAGAGAAGAAAGAAGGTTTTAGCTCAACGCTATGGAAATCCAAGGTTGATGCAAATAACCTTTCACACCTTCCGCCATTGGAAAGCAACCATGGAATACGCCAAAACAAAAGACATACTTTATGTAATGAAGATTTTAGGTCACAAGAACATTAAAAACACGCTGATCTACACTCAGCTGATTAACTTTGAAGCTGATGAATTCGTGTGTAAGGCTGCGCGTAACATTGAGGAAGCATCTAAACTGATAGAGGGCGGATTTGAGTATGTCTGTGACATTGACGGTGTCAAACTGTTTAGAAAACGCAAGTAAGCCCTCCCAGATAAGCCCTCATAGGCCGGGGGTTTATTCCAAAAAGCCGGGGGTGGGAGTTGAACCCACATATAGCTGCTCTGCAGGCAGCCGCCTGAACCGTTCGGCCACCCCGGCGCATTTTCAATTAAAGTTTTGTTGGGTGTGTAATAAGTTTTTATTGGTTTAACCCTATTTTTTGGGCTATTTCTCTATAAATTTTTAAGGCTCTTTCTTCATCTTCTACGTTCTTTATTAGCATGCGCCCACCGTTGAACAGTGTTATTTCGTGGTTTTTGTATGTGAAGACTATTGCCATTGAAGATTTTACACGCACCTTAAATTTTTGCCCTATTTTTTGGTGGATAGTTTCGAGGTTTAGTTTTGTTGGTTTTTCCGGGTTTATGTTGACGGTGTTCCTTCCACACAGCCACACAAGCTTTTCTCGTGGTTTTTGGGTTGCGGCTTCTCCTCGGCAGGCTGGACAGTTTTCCCTTTTGTATATGTCTATTATGGTGTAGTACATGTCGCTGAAGTCGCATACCATAAGCTTACCCTTTAATGGCGTGCCTATTCCAGCAAGGAGTTTTATTGTTTCCATGGCTTCCATTGTTCCAATAATCCCGGGAGTTGCGCCTAAAACTCCTCTAACATCGCATGTTAGTAGGCTGTTGTCCTCAATGTTTGGCAAGACACATTCTAGGCATGGGGTTTCGGGTGGGGCGAAAACTGAAAGGTTGCCTTCTACGCCTATGGCTGCCCCGAAAACATATGGGATTTTAAGTTTTATGCAAGTCCGATTGACAATGTAGCGGGTGCGCATGTTATCCAAGCCATCAACAACACAGTCCATGCCCTTCAATAGTTTTTCGGCATTGTCCACGTTCAAGTTTTCTGGAAAAGCCTCAACCCTAACGAAAGGATTCACTTCCATAAGCTTCTTTGCCGAAACCTCAGCCTTTGGATAATGTAAATCCTCTGGCGTATACAAAACTTGCCTATGAAGATTATGTGGTTCCACAGTGTCCTGGTCTATTAAGCGTAGGTAGCCGACACCAGCAAGCGTCAGATAAAGCGATGCAACTGTGCCAAGTCCGCCGAGCCCCACAACGGCGACCTTTGCCTTTGCAAGCTTTTCTTGTCCTTTGCGTCCAATTTCCTTCATGACAATTTGTCGACTGTAAAATTCGTCGTATGAAATGCGGGTTTTCCGTGTTTTCGACATTTCAAATCTTCCTTAACTGTGTTGGCAGCGGGCATATTAAATGCTGTCTTCTAGCCTTATATTACCCTTTTTCAAGAACTGTTTTTGGTAGATTTCCCTAACCCTCTGTATGGTGTCGGCTTCCTCTGGGTTTTTATCATCCCTTATCCGGGTTATTCTCGCAAAACGCAGTGCCATGCCACACTTATACTTTGGGCTTTTCTGAATTTCGTTGTAGGCTACCTCTACAACAATTTTTGGAGTAACGTAGACCCTGCGGTACTCCTCTCTTATGGCTAATTCCTTTAGGCGCCTCGTCATTTCGATGATTTCGGAGTCTGTTAAACCCTTGAAGGTTTTACCAACAACCAAAAATTCGCCAGTTTCAGCGTCACGTGCAGCCAAATAATAATCTGAAAGCCACTCGCGTCTCCGTCCATAACCATATTCAGCCGCAACAATGACCAAGTCCAAGGGTTCAAGAGTTGGCTTTATCTTTAACCAGTGTTTTCCACGGGTTCCCGGCGTGTATTCGCTGTTCAGCCTCTTAGCCATAAGCCCCTCATGCCCGCAGTCAACAGCCTCCTTAAGAAACTGTTCAGCTTCTTCAGCACTGTCTGTAATTATCTGCCTTGTTAGTGGTATTCCCCCAGCATTTTCAGCCAAAATTTGTCTTCGCTGAAGATAGGGGAGTGAAATCAGGCTTTCACCGTTCAAGTATAAAATGTCGAAGAGGTAAAGCCTAACCGGAATTGTTTCAGCCAAATCCTCTACCTCGTGGACTCTTTTAAATCTCCGCATGAGATGCTGGAAGGGAATGGGATGCCCCTTATCATCTACAGCTATTACTTCGCCTTCCACAATGGCTTCACTGGCTTTAACTTCTCTCCTTACCATGTCGGCTATTTCCGGCAAACTTTTAGTGACATCTGTTAATCTGCGGCTGAAAATTCGCACATCATTGCCATGCTTATGAATCTGAACCCTAGCACCATCAAGTTTATATTCGAAGGCGGTTTTTCCACCATGCTCTTTTAAGGCTTCAGCCACATCATTAGCCATCTGAGCCAGCATAAGCCTAACAGGCCTAAAAACTTGAAAACCGATTTTTGAAAGCGCTTCCTTGCCTTCATTTTTTATTAGTGCCGCCACAGTGCCAATATCGCCTAAAACCATGCTTGCCCTTTTAACGGTTTCAAGCGGTATCTGAAAGGCTTTAGAGACGGCTTGCTCCATTAGCCCCTCATGGAAGCCCGTCCGCATCTCTCCAATGAATATTTTAACCAAATATTTTGCCTCAAGCGGAGAAGCCAAACTAAGCAAAGCCTCCACTAGACGTTCTTTCTTCTCTCTGGAGCCGTATCCAACGGTTTCAGCTATAGCCTCAAAACTACGCCTAACCTCCAATATTGTTAAAGGCTTTTCAAATAGCACGGCTTGCCGCTTAACCTTGCAGCTTTCAAAAACAACTCTGGCAGCAGAACCAACATCTCCAGTCATGTTAAAGGCTTCTAGGAAAACTTTCCACTCAACCCCAGTTATACGCCTAATAATCTCGCTTAAAGTTGCCCAGCTCACATCAAGAGTTTGCTGGCTCCACTTTGGAAAAGGCCTCCCCAAAATCATTGAAACCGCCGGCTCAACCTCGCCTGGTTCAAGGTTTTTTAGAAAGTCTGCTACAAGATTTATGGCCGGAATCCGCCGGCTCATGCCCTCCAATCTCTCGCATAATTCCGCCAGAGCCCTAAACGGCATGGGCATACAACACTTCAGTCCTACCATACTAAAATGATGTAGCCAAAATTAAAACCGTTTTTAGTGTAGAATAGCATGATAAAAAGAAAGGTGTGGCGCTTTTAAAAAGACTCTTCCAACTTTGCTTTAACCTCTATTATCTTTTTCTCGGTCTCAGAAACCTTTTCGCTTTCACCTAAAGCCCTATAACAGTCTCTTGCATACTCCAATGCGCTGACGCCGAACCTGTCAAAGCCCTTTTGGAAGGAAAGCTCCGCAGACTTTAGGAAGTATTCAACCGCTCCGGCATAATCCTTCAGCATGAAAGCACACTCGCCAGCCTTGAAGAGAGCGTATGTGGCGTCAAAGAAATTGTTTGCTTTCTTGTACAGTTCAGAAGCCTTCAGAAACTTCTCTTTAGCCTCCTCATACTTGCCAGTCTCGTAAAGCGTGTTTCCATCCTTATGCAACTTAACAGGGTCTCCCTCTCCTGCCATGAACCATCAACCCGACAACTTGCTAACACAATCTGCAAACATACAATTTAGGTTTTCCCCGGCTTTCCATGAAAATTTTTAACTAGTAAAAAAGAGAATAAAGCCATAAACTAAACCGGGTAAAACGGAACTGCCATGTCAAAATTAGTCTCAATAATAGTTACAACCCTCAACGAGGAGCACTACATAGAAGACTGCCTAAGGTCCCTGAAGAATCAAACATATAACAACAAGGAAATAATCGTTGTTGATTCATGTTCTAAGGATAAAACTGTGGACATCGCCAGAAAATATGCAGACAAGATATTGATTCAAAACTGCATAATACCCGCTGGAAGAAACATCGGAGCAAGGGAGGCACGAGGCGACGTCTTCCTCTTTGTAGACGCCGACATAGCTCTCCTCTCAAACTGGATTGATATTGTTTTGCCATATCTAAACGAGGACAACGTTGTGGCGGCATACGGAGATTTGTTTCCTAAAGAGGGAACGTTGAAAGCGTGGCTGGCGTACGGCAAAGAGGAATTGTCAAATCTAGTTTTAAGAAGGGCAAAAATTCCATGTTTTGGAAAATTAGGAACAGCCGTGGCTATTAAAAGGGAAGCCTTTGAAAAAGTCGGAGGCTTCACTGAGAAAAATGCATGTGGCGAAGATGTGGATATGTCCTTAAAATTAAGGAAGCGTGGAAAAATCAAATTCGTCCGCAACGCAAAGGGACATGTTTCAATGAGGAGATTTGAGAAAAATGGCTACCTAAAAGTTTCTCTCTTATGGTTCATGATTGGCTCTTTTTATATATTGACAAAAAGGGCTTTGCTATCACGGTACTCAAGAGACTATCCATAAAATTGTCGCCTAGCTTTTAATCTTTCTAGATAAGCTTCCGTACAAGACATAAACTGTGTAGAACGCGTATGCCATGCATAATTTTGGAAGCTTGCGAAGCGTTACAAAGCGAAGGTTATCAATAAGTATGCGGATGCTTCCATTTATCGTCCAAGCTTCTGGTGGTCTATAATGTATGCAGTATGGGTCATATGTTGCAACTAAACTATAGCCTTTCCTCTCTATCCATTCCTTAATGAAGGCGTCCTCAAACACGTGCAAATCCCTCGGTATGTTTATGTCCTTAATTGCGTCTCGGCGTACAAGAAGATCATGGGTTCCTCCGCGTAAATCGAAAATTTTCCTGGTTATTTTAAGAAAGAGCTTCAGAACAATTGGGTTCTTGATGCCATGCCATATTTCTATACCCCAGACCCCTCCAACATCCTCTTTTACGAGATTTTTGGCTTTCTCAAACCATTTGTCGCACAACACAACGTCGCTGTCCACAAAGACGAACCACTCCGTTACAGCTTCGTTTATACCCTTCATTCTTGCGCTTCCCCGCGTTCCGTTGTCCATCAACAATACCACGTTCCCGTATTTCTCTCTAAACTTCTCAACAATCTTTAAGGTATGGTCGGTTGAGTATCCATCAACTATTATTAGGCGGTTCACTGGAATGTTCCTGTAAATTGAGTTTAGGCACTTTTCTAGAACTCTTTCGCTGTTTTTGGTGAGCACCACAACGTCCACTTTCTGAAGGGTCACCAGCTACACCATCTCATTGCGTGCAATAATTATCAAAATGGTAATTTCAGGAGATTAAAAAGGATTTATAACCCTTCAAATTTTAAAGCTTCATCCACGCCGACAACAGTTTTATATCTCAAGCCAAAAGTATTGAATTTGACTCGAAATGAGTGACGCGAATTCAAGCGGTGCCTTAAATGTCCATTAGGAAAGCCTTAGGCATTGTATCACGGGTCTTAGTCCCAAACAGACCTTACCATGTTCAATGGATGGTAACAAGAAGATGCAACTACAGATGTGCTGGATGTAATGTCTGGCGAGAGCAAGATAGCGAAGAACTGTCAACCGAGGAAATTAAACGAGGTCTAGATATTCTTCGAAAATTAGGAGTTGTCGAAGTTTTAATATCTGGCGGCAACCCGCTTTTAAGGGCGGATATTGATGAAATAATTGAGTATGCATCACGTTACTTTTTCACAACAGTTTATGATAACGGTAGCATGGCAGCTGAAAAAATCGCCGCCTTAAGACACGCAAATTTCGTCGCAATTTCAATAGACAGCTTAAACCCGGAGAAAAACGACCGCATAAGAGGCGTTAAAGGCGCATGGAAAAGGGCTATGGAGACCGTTGAAAAGCTTCACAGAGAGGGCATCAACGTAAGTGTAACGCCGACCATTTCGCAAGCTAACCTTTACGAGATTATTGATTTCACCAAATACTTCCTAAGCAGAGGGATCCCAGTATGGTATTCCCTATACTCTTATGATGCCGTTGGATGTTCAAACTCGCTTTTCAAGATAGGCAAGGAGGAAGACCATTTCATAATAAGGGATAGAGATGCCATGGTGAAGGTTTGCGACTCACTTCTTGAAATGAAGCAAAAGGATGATAACGTTTTGATTACAACAAAAGTTTTGGAAGCTGTTAAACACCTTTATTTGGAGAATAAGAGAATTTGGAGGTGCCGCGCACTACAGAGTTTCTTCGTAATAAATCATCTGGGTGAAGTTGCCGGTTGCCACCTTCATGAGCCAGTTGCCTCAATTTTTGAGCTGCCAACCCTCTGGGAAAGTGAGAGGTTTGAAACTCTCAGGCGAAAGTTTAGCGAATGTGAAAGATGCACCTACCTTTGTTATATTTTCTATTCAATTCATGGAAGTGTTGCTGGTAACATTGAAATAGTTAGGGACAAGTGGCGTAATGTAAGATTCTTCCTAAAAAGACGTTAACATGCAACATTTTACAATCATGGAAACTCTTTATGCCTTGTCAATGCCAACCATAAATGGTCACACTCTGGACGGGGGAGACTTGTTTCGCGTTTATCTTTTCGAACCATTACACGCGTTTTCGGGTCGCTTAAGAACTCACCAATCACAGATGCTTCAATCTTTTCTTCCTCCAATTTCTTGATGATGTATTCTGTGTATTCTGGTTTTGCCGCGATAAGCATGGCTCCAGAACTTATCAGCTGTAAGGGGTCTATACTCAAAAGCCTACAGATTTCCGCTGTTTCCTCTGCCACTGGAATTTTCTCTTCGAAAATTTTAACGCCTAATTGTGAGGCGTCCGCCATTTCATGGATGCCTCCAAGAATGCCGCCTTCTGTTGGGTCGTGCATGGCGTTTACTCCGCCTGTTTTGAAGGCTGCAATGCCCTCTTTAACGACGCTTATTTTCTCGAAAAACTTCTGGGCAGACTTTAACAGCTTATCATCGGCACCCATATTTAGAAGCATATTATAGCGTTCAGTTGCGAGGATGGCTGTTCCCTCGATGCCGGCACTTTTTGTTAGAATAAGTTTGTCTAGGGGCTGTGCTCCTCCGGCGGTGACATAATGTCCTTTATCTGTTATTCCAAAGGCGCATCCTATAACAACCGGATTGGTGAGCTCAGGTGTTACTTCGCAGTGCCCTCCGATAATTGCCATTTTTAAATCCTTTGCTGCGGCATCCATTTGAGAACATATAACCTCAATGATTTCCCGATCGGCGTTTTCTGGAAGTAATATGCATGAAAGGAAGTAGGCTGGCTCTACGCCGAAAGTGGCAATGTCATTTGCGTTGATATTTACTGCAAGCCAGCCAATACGCTCAACAGCACCAGTTATAGGGTCCATCGAAGCCACCAAAGATTTCTCACCGAAATCTACAACGGCGCCATCATAGCCAGCCGAGGGTCCAAGGACAACCTCCCAGCGTTTAAATCCCAAATTTTTGAAGACAACTTCCTTCAATATTTCGATGGGAACTTTTCCAAACGGCAGTTTCAATTTTAACGCCTCAGCAAATATTTCAGCGTGTTAGCTTTTAAGCTGTGGCAGAGCTTGCTTTACAACTCGAACGATTGGTGTGGCAACAATTACACCCACAGTCATCTGTCCAATGTTTATGGGAACTTCTGCAAAGGCAAACACTCCGAGGAAAAATTGCTCGTAGAGGAAGTAGCCAAAAACCATCAACAACCCTCCAAATACGCATGAAACCATGGCTAGGCTGAATTCGGGCTCTGATGTCAAGGCTAAAACTGTTATTAGGATTACTGTGAGGATTCCTATTCCAAACCAAAACTCAACCGGAATGAAAAACTTTGATGCCGGATTTTCCGTGGAAACCATGCCAGAATATAATTCGACGAGACCACTATAGTAGAGGAAACCAATAAGGCTGATGAGCAATCCTATGAGTATACCTATTTCAATCGTGAAAATTCTCCACTCACGTTTAGTATGAGACTTGACAAAAACCCGCCCTTTTCGACTGAGAAAACCGACAAGAAAGCCTTCAAAGGCTTTAACCACCAAAGTTGCAGGCGCATAATAATAGTAGCCAAGGAAAACATCCGCAAGCATAGAACCAACACCACCAGCAAAAGCTCCTACGAAAGGACCGAAAAGCAAGGCTGATGTGTAAACCATTGTTTCCCCTATGTTAAAATAGCCTTTAGTGCTTGGCACATAAACGGTGAAGCTTATTGTCGCTATACAAACAAGGGCTGTAAAAACACCCGTAATGCTTAACTGCCTTGCCAGTTTCGCAGCGGACTTTGACGACATCGTGCAAAACCTTTAATAGTATAGTTGTAACTATACTATTTTTTCAACTATTTTAGATTTGTGGCTCTGCTGAAACGAAAACTATAGCAGAAGTTTTAGGTTGTCGAGTGCACGGAGGGCTTTCATTCCACGCTTTGTTATTCTAAAATATCTCCGCCCATCCTTTTCATAACTTGAAATTAACCCATTTCTTGACAATTCGCCTAAATGCTGGTAAACTGCTGCCCTCGTCATCACTTTTCCAAGTTTTTTCCATAATTCATAACCATAAGCATCCCTTTCACATAGAATCCGCAATATTTTCTCCTTTGTGCTAAGCTCCAACCCTACAATGGCTGTTTTCCTTCTCTTTGTTAAGGCTTGGAGAATATCCGTTGCCTTTAGACCGCTTCCAGTTATCAAGCACACAACCTTCGCCTTTCTGTCTATCACACATCCGTTTACAAGTTTCTTTAGTGCCGCGTATGTTGCTGCACTTGCCGGTTCAGCGAAAATGCCTTCAAGCTTTGCGATCTCTTGCTCTGCCACAAAGATTTCTTCGTCTGAAACTGATGTGGCTGTTCCTTGAGATTCTTTGATGGCTTTTAGGGCCAGTTTGCCATATCGTGGATTTTGGACAAGTATGGCAAGCGCGTGGGTTGAAGGTTTCGTTTTAAGAGTAGGCTCTTGAACATTTTGCATGTAAGCCTTCACAATTGGTGAGCACCCCTCAGCTTGAACGCCAACCATCCTTGGAAGTGAGTTTGCTTCACCCCTTATTTGAAGCTCTTTGAAGCCTTTCCAAATGGCGTATAATGTTCCTCCGCTCCCCATGGAGGCTATAAACCAGTCTGGTACACCCATCTGCTCGTAGACCTCGTACGCAATGGTTTTTAGGGCTTCTATGGATAGTGGATTAAACTCTGCAGAACCTTGATACCAGCCCATTTCATTGGCTAATTCATAGGCTATTTTCAGCGAATCGTCAACTATTTCTCCATGCTCTTCAATTACAGCGTCGTAGATGAGCATTTGGGCAAGTTTTCCCATATCCACATTTTTCGGCACTACAATATAGCATGTTAATCCAGACTTTGCACAGTATGCAGCCAAAGAAGCCCCAAGGTTTCCATTTGTAGCGCAAACAATTGACCCATATCCCAAATCGACAGCGTTAGAAACAATTAGGGTGGCGCATCTATCCCTAAAAGAATTCGTTGGGTTTCGCGTCTCATCTTTAAAGCATAAATCGTCTAACCCAACGTTTTTGGCAAGCCTCTTCGCCTTGATAAGTGGGGTTCCTCCCTCGCCCATGGAGACAACGTTTTTAACCTTTGGCAAAAGTTTCCTATAACGCCAAAAAGTGAAGGAACCAGAAAATTTGCCAGTTTTAAGTGTTTCATCATCGAATTTATACTCTAATAGACCGCCACATTTCTTACAGTCATGTTGTGGCGGATAAGCTTCAAACCTTGCGCCACATGCTATGCACTCTAGGAAGAACATTAGCGGGCCTCTTCTTTTCTTGTCCAATCTAACCATTAAATTTTAACAGTCGTTCTCTCTATGAGGCTTTCTAAATTTAGGTTTTAAGGCTCCAAACTTGGGAGGAAGGCAATTTTCTAGAAGCTTTCTCTATTCTATATAACTTTAGAAAATTTACGCGGCGTTCTATTTACTAAAAACCAGCTTGTCCAAAACGGTGCTTAAGACTTGGAAAACTTCCTCAGCCGACAAGTTGTCAGTGTCTAATATGATGTGGAAGGGGGTGAAATCCTCGCCCAATTTGAAGCCATAAATTTTCTCGTATATCGCTTTTGTCTTCTCCTCCTTTTTTCTCAAGGCTTTTAATGCCTCTTTCACGGTTATCTTGTCTCTTTTTGCCACCCTTTCAGCCCTTTTTCTTGGCGAAGCCTCAAGCCATATCTTAAAGCCATTTTCAAGAAGCCATGGCATTGTCCAACTGTCTAGGACGACGTTTCCCTTTTTTGCAACTTCCAAAAGCTTCTGGTCCACAGCCTTGTCAAATTCGGGGTTCTTTTCCCTCTTCTCTAGGAAGGATAGGCCTTCCTTGCTTTCCCACCAGCCGTGCTCCGCTGGCTTATGCCCTTTCTCCAACGCCAGGGCCTTTAATGCATCCCCGCCTGAATAGTATTTGAGCCCATACTTTTCAGCCAGCTTCTTTGCTAATGTGCTTTTGCCGCTTCCAGCCATTCCACAAACACAAATAATTAATGGTTCCTTTGCCATACTAAGGGCCTCATGTAGTACTAGGTGTTCGTGCTGCTTGTTTTAGGGCCGTTTTTAGGCAGCTGGGGCAGAGATGCCCACCGTAAATCCTTGAAATACTCCTCTTTGTTCTGTTAAGCTTCCTCGTCTCGTAAGGAAGAAGACGGGGAATCCCAGCTAAAGGTTTGCCGCATCTGGCACAACTACTGCCCCTTGGAACTTCACGTTTAAAATGTATGCCCGTTCGTCCTCCAGGTAAAGCCTTATAAACGCGTTTTCGGCTGCGGGTCCGCTGGGCTGGTCTGGGCATACCCCATCACTCCACACTTGTAAGGCCTAATAAGTGGGAGAATAACGTGCTGAAAAAGAAGGAGCACAAAAGATACCACCAGAACAGAGGTGGAAGCCAAAGCAATTGTGGGCCGATTCCTGGAAAATATGCAATTGGCTGCTTTCTGTATGTATTGTTTAAGAAGAACCAGACTATCATTAATGGAATAAAGAAGAGAAGTGATACTTTCATTGATTGCCACGACATTTTCGCTTGAATTTGGAGTATGTACTGTTGTTTTTTCATAAGCTTCTCCATCTGCTTCTTGTTTCCGCTTTTCCGAGCCTCGCGAAATTGTTCGTTCCATTCAGCGATTTCTTTTCTCCAAGCCTTAGTTTTTTCAGGGTCTGTTGTTAGACGGTTTGCAAGGGACATTAGAAATGATATAGCAGCGGCGAGGAGGAAAATGAAAAGTGTCGACCAAGGAGGACTTGTTGGTGGAAAGGGCATGCCTGAGTTCACTCTCCAAATATTCTTCTAAAGGCTGGATACATTTCAGCAGCCCTCTCCTGCACCAAAATCTCGTAATACTGGTAGATTATGCCTACGGAAAGCAAAATCCCTATGCCTGAGCCGTAAACTCCGAAGAAATCTGACAAGCCTGCAATCAGTCCCACAATTATTCCGCCTAACACAGTGACTGCGGGAATGTAGCGTTTAAGAATCTGCTCAACAGCCTTTCCTGAACGCCTATAACCCGGAATCTGCATGCCGGCATCCACAAGCTGCTTCGCGACTGTTGATGGCCCTAAACCACCAACCTCAAGCCAAGTGAGCGAGAAAATTACACAGAAGATTATGAGAATTGCCAAATATCCAAAGGCTCTTAGTGGCTCATTAATAACGTTTGTAAGGTTGCCCGGTGAAGTTACAAAATAAACTAGACCTCCAGCAGGTACATACTGCTGTCCCTCTAGCTTATACCATCCTAAAAGTCGAATCCATGGATTATTTCTATCCCAATTCCAGAGGAGGTATGAGAAGAAGTATATGTTGGCGAAAAGTGCTGACGCAAAAATTACTGGAAGGTTTGAAACGTATAATAGTTTTATTGGGTATCGGCTTCTAAAGCCACGATAGCCTGCATAGGAAAGTGGCAGCTCCACTCTAACGCCTTCCATGTAGATTATCGCAAGAAAGGCAGCTATTGTTGCCATAAGCCCTGTTAAGGATGGAAGATTGCCCCTTAACCATAACCCCGTGAGCGGTTTTCCATTGATAATTGCGCTTGCCAATGCTGGAAAAATTCCATGCATATAGTATTGGTCAACAGCTCCAGCCGTATCAAAGCATTGTAAGAATATTTGCTGTGCAACACCTGCCATTATGAAGAGGCTTATTCCGCTGCCAAAACCCCAACCTTTTTGGACAAGCTCGTCTAAGAGTAGGACTATAAATCCGGCAGCTACAAGTTGCAGGAAAACTATTATTGCTGTTGTGCCTGGTAGGTTGCCGTACATTCCGCTTATTATGTAGGCTGAAGCTTGCACTCCCGTGAGAATTACCGCTAAAACTTTGCTTGCTGTCGTAAATAAGGCTCTATCTTCAGGCTTCGACATGTCACATTCTATCATGGCAGAACCGACCAGAAGCTGCAAAATAAGCCCGGCGGTAACTATGGGTCCTATGCCCAGTTCCATGAGGGTCCCTCTGTTCGACGCAAAAATTATCCTTAGAGGTGCAAACCTTTCCTCCACAGTGCTGGGAATTCCATATAGGCGGCAAGCGTTGCTAGACATTACCAAATATATTATCAAGGCGATGGCTGTCCAGAAGAGTTTTTCATTAAAGCTTACCCTGCGTTCTGGAGCTTTTACCTCTGGGATGAACCGCGCAATGGGTTTGAATAGGTTTAGGAATCTTCCAGCCATGGGCTAACAGCTACTCCTCAACTCGTTGAGATTCCATTAAGACTTTCCCGCCAGCCTCCTCTATTTTTTCAACCGCTGATTTCGAACATGATGAAACTTTAACAATAATGGGCTTTGTTACTTTTCCAGAGCCGAGAAGCTTCGTGTAGCCTAAACCTTCCAAGTCTATTAGAATCTTCCCGTCTTCAGTTTTTCCGTATTTTTCGGCTATTTCTTCAAGCTCTCCAACATTTATGACCTTAACTTCTCGCCTCAAGCTTTTGGGTGATGTGAAACCATTTTTCCCGAAATAGTCTGGCTCGTATTTTATTACGTATGTCCATCCGTGCTTGTGGCGTCCAGCCTTTCGATAGCCTTTTGAACCTGACTTTCTGTGTTGTCCTACTCTGCCGTAGCCACATGTCCGTGTGCCGCGTTTTTTGCGGATTTTCCTAAGCTTATGGGGCATCCTTAATCAGCAACCTTGTTTAATGGTTTTTCTTCTTCAAGGGCTTTCTTTAACTCTATTTCGAGGACTCCATTCTTATATGTTATGCGGGTTGCTTCTGGAATCACAGCGTCTGGAAGATTTAAACTTTTATAGTACCTGCGTCCCTGAGCCTTTGCCACCAAAGTTAGCCGCTGTTTTTCAGCTTGAACCTTTATGTTTTCCCTCTTAAAGCCCTTAAGCTCCGCGACAACAACAATTCTATCCTTTTCTCTAAAAACATCCACCAAAGGCTCGGGTTCCTTCCAATTTTTAACCTTGAAAGATTTCAAACTTTTATACTTACGTGGGCTTCGCCCCTTAAACCTCAAATTTTCAAACCTTAAAATTTTATCCTCAGTTCTGCTTGGTCTTTTTGCTGTTCTGAACCATTTTGGGCGTTTCTCACTCCTTCGCCATCTCACGCTGGCTTCTCCTCCCCTTAACACAAACGCATTCAAAAACCAACTATAAAAGGTATCGCCACAAAATAGAAGAGCTTTTAAATCATTCTCTCCAAAAGTTCGTTAATTTTTTCGCCGCGGTATCCAAGTTCGCCGCCCATCCCGTAACCCTTCTTTATCTTGCCCCTAAAACCTTTAGTTGGCGGGTGCAGCCTAAAATATGGCTGGATGTTTGGAAGTTTCCAATATTCAACTTTGCAGTTGTATATTGCCTCTGCAAGCTCTTCTAAAGAGGCGTAACCAAGCTTCTTGGCATAATCATCCGTCAATCTCTTGTTCCCAACGAGTCTTCCCCTCTCCTTCAGCAACGCCGTCAAGGTTTCCTTTGAAATTTCACCCCATGTAACAAAGCTTTGCGCTGTTTTTAACATTCCAAGGAAAGAAGGTCTATTATCAATTAAAACTGCATAATTGTTCCTTTTCAAGTTTAACATTTTCAAGGTTTCCCTAACTTGCAGTGGCGCACTTATAATTCCACGAACACGTACCGCCACTATACATTTGCGGCTTTCTGTTTCTTCTGGCAACTATCTCACCCAATCCATCGGCGTTATTAGGCTGTAAGTCTTCTTCAAAGCGTCAAAAACCGCATATGCAAAAGACGGAACTGTTCTCGTTGAGCCATAACTCCTTGTCCAACAATCCTTTATCCCCGCAAGTCCAAGAATTACCTTTGCAACTTCACTGGCAACCAACCCTAAGCCTCTTGGTCCGGGGATTACAACAACTCTTACGCCGCCGCACTTGCCCTCAACTTGGAACGGAACAGAATGGGGTTTTCCACAACCGCATTCCCAGCTTCCGCAACCCCGCCTTATCGGAACAAGGTTTAGTCTGGCGTCTGCAGCCGCCTTTTCTATGGCTGTTCGCACCTGGCTAGCCTTTCCAGCCCCAAGCCCAATGTAGCCGTCACGGTTTCCAACGGCAACTATCGCCTTAAACCTTGACTTTTCACCGGCGTCAGTCTGCTTTTGCACCAGGTTTATGTTTATAACTTCTTCTTGGAGGTCTGGAAGTAAAGCGTCAACAATTTGAGGTTCACGGATGGGTAAGCCTTCCATAAAAACCTCTTCAATAGAGGTTATCTTACCCTCATGAATCAGTTTTCCAAGACGGGTTTTGGGAACCCATTCCTCTAAACTTTTAGCCCTATCCACCGCCATGGCTTTTACCTCCACTCTTAAATGCGGCAATTATAGCCTTCTTAACCTCCGCAAAGTGTTCTGGAAGGCTTTCTGGAGGAATTTTATTCTCAAGATATTTTGAAAACGCCGCCATATACCTCTCAGTGCTTGCAGAAAGCATCTTTGCACACTGGGCTATGTGAACACCTTGAATTCTTTTTTCGTCTGGCAGTTTTTCCTCTCCATGCGGAACATTTAAACCAGCATCTAAAACCCCTTTAAGGGCTGCGAAAACCCTTGCACCCTTTGTTGGAGAGTGCAGTCCAATGTCTAAAACCGCCTCTTTAATCCCCTTCGCTTTAGCTTTCAGTCCGCATAAAAGTCCTGTTAAATAGGCTGCTGGGAGGTTTCCCCTAGGAGCTTTCCAACCATAATTTTTAAGGAGTTCTCTACTGTGGGCTGAAACTAAAACCTCGTCGCCGTGGGGCTTGGCAGCAATTATCTGGACAATAATATTTTTGAGCGAGCCGCGAACCACAAGCCTCGGCTTTCTAGAGAGAATTAGGGCTTTTCTTTTCCGATAATCCGTTTTCCCTTCTCTTCTTCGGCGATATGGCACGCTATAACTGGAACCCTTAGCCATCAGCGTTTCCTCCAGAGGTCATGAGCTTTTAAGAACCTTTCCATGTCGGCGACAGACGTGAACCTTCCACTTTTAACCATTGTGTAGAGCTTTCTATAGGTGCTTTCAGTGATTATTTTGTTAGCCTTTAACTCGCGAAGCCTCTTCCTCAATGCCCGAACCTTGTTCATCCAAACCTCCTTTTTAGAAATTTTCGCCCGAACCGCGCCGCTTTTGCTTCCTCGTCCCCGCCTTAAACCCTTTTTCCTCTTTTGGTGAACAATTCTTGCCCTTGCCCGGCTGACACCTTTCTCCTTTAAAGGCTTAATCACACCCTCGTGGATAAGCTTCCTAATCTCCTCACGGGTTATGGCGGCTTCAACATCCTCTATCCTATTAGGGTCTATCCAAACCCTATCTTGACCAACCTTCAATATTTGGGCTGCTAGCCGTCTTTGGCTTTTCAGACTTGTCACTTTTCTCTTTCCCCTCCCTCGCTTTTCTTCGCCCTCTTACGCTTAGGCTTCGGTTTCTCTTCCTCAATCGGCTTTTCTTCCTCAGCTTTTTCCTTCCAGGCCTCTTTTTCAGCCTTTTCCTTTTCTTCAGCCTCAGCTTTTTCCGCTTCTTCTCTCTTTTCTTCTTCCTTAACTCCCACATTTAATACTGTTATTTTCTTCTTTCTAGCCTCTGCAAGAATTTGCAGTCTAGTCCTTCTGCCAACGGTGTGGGCGATTCGCACAGCCTGGGTTTTTGGGTTCACCTTCTTAAGTTCGTCAACATTATGCACTAAAACCTCTTCACAGCCGGATGGATGAAGCCCTCTAGCGGCTTTCGGTCCCCTATATCCAACGTTTACTGTTTGGGGCCAGCCCTTAATTTTTCTCCTCATTTTGTTGTCTATGCCCTTTGGCCTTCGCCAGTTCTCCTTTAACCGGTCGTAACGCCAGCTTTCCTGCCGTACAAAGTCAGGCTTTTTCTTTTTGAGTTTAGCCCTTATCCTTAAGGCTTTTTCCACAACAGCTGGGTTTTGTTCTTTCATGCCTCCATTCCCTCGCTTTTCTCGTATAGGTATATGCCGTCCAAGAAGACGCGGGGGTCTCTCCTCCGCACTTTTGTGGCTTGCTCTATGTTGGCGGCTGTTTGGCTTACATCTTCAAGGTTTATTCCTTGAACTATTACGTCGTCACCGACAACCTTCACTTTGGCGTCACCGACAATTTTTGCCTTCCTCGGGTTTCTTTCACCGGTAAAGTTTTCAATAAGCACCATTCCATCTTGAACCTTAACTGAAATTGGGAAGTGGGAGAAAACTATCTTCAGCTTATACGTGAAGCCTTTCCTAACTCCGGTAATCATATTGTTAATGTGGGCATAAATTGTGCCGACTAAGGCGCTCTCTTTTTTGCGAGGCCAATTAGCCCAAATGCGGAGGCTTTTACCCTTCAACTCCATTGAAACTGGGGCGTAGGAGAAGTCTCTTGTTAAAGTTCCCTTTGCGCCTTTAACAGTCACTTTTTTGCCTTCGAGGGTTAATTCCACATCATCTGGAATTTGAACAACCTTTGAGACTTCAACAGCCCGCATCTGCAAATCCCCCTTAATAGACGTAGGCTAAGAGTCTGCCTCCGATGCCTTTTTCCTTGGCCTCTCTGTGAGACAGTACACCCTTTGAAGTTGAGATTATTAGTAGCCCCACTTCTCTTGATGGCAGAAACTTCTTCTCCCAATCCTCAATTTCGTTAACCTTAACAGCGAACCGTGGCCTTATGGCGCCACACTTATTTATTCTGCCCAAAAGCTGAACTTTGAACTTTCCAGAGCGTCCATCATCTATAAATTCGAATTCGCCAATGTAGCCGTTTAACTGCATAACCCTCAAAACTTTGCCCAAAAGTTTAGAGGCTGGGCTAATCACACATTCACGTTTGTTGCGCATCTCATTGTTTAATATTGTTGTTAGGCCATTTGACAGCACATCCATCATGCTTTCCTCATCACTCATATTTTTGGAAACCAAGCTTTTTGGCTACTTCCCTAAAACAATGCCTACACAAATATAAATTATAACGCCGTATAATGGGGCCATATGAGCCGCATCTTACGCATGGTCTGGCACCCTTGCCATATTTTCTTTCCTTTTTAGGCTTCTTTTTACCCATAAATTCTCCCTCTAAACAGCTGATTAAACTATTTCAACCCCCAAAGTGTCTTTAACAAAAACCATAGCCTCCTCGGGCGTTAAAAGATGACTTGAACCTATCTTTGCCTTGCCCCTCCGCCTGTTTTTAACACGCCACCCTGGTCTGCTCAGGGACACACATACGTCCATGCCGAAAATCCCTATTTCAGGGTCATATTTGACCCCTGGGATTTCAATATGCTCCTTTATTCCAAATGCGAAGTTACCAAACCTATCAAAACAGCTTTTCGGAATCTTATAATCAACCACATGTAAGACTTTCTTTAGGAATTCTATGGCTTTCTGCTTTCTAAGAGTGACAATACAAGCCATCGGTTCACCTCTTCTTATTCCGAAATCTCTAATGGTTTTCTTTGCCTTCCGCTTGCAAGGCGTTTGCCCAGTCAAATCCTTCAGCACCTTTGCAGCCTTTTCAAGAGGCTCGCCTGACTTTCCAACGCTTATGTTAACGACAACCTTTTCTATCCTTGGTTTTAGCATCGGATTTTCCTCCCACTTCTTTCTAATTTCATCCTCAGACATCCTATGAAGCCTCCGGCAAAGATATCAGCGGTTTTTCCTCGCCCACGGCAAAAACGAAATCCATAATTGTCTGGTAACGGTTGCCCTTCTCGTCCTCCACTGTTACTATGGCGTCTTTGCGCTTTTTACCCTTAACCTTCTCGATTTCAACAATTCTGCCGTGCTTTCCTACGTTTTTCCCACCAGTGATTATTACATAGTCGTTCTCTTTCATCTTAATGTGCCCGAGAATTTGCCTATCGGGAAGACTGATTTTAACGGTGTCAAAGGTGCTGTAAACATCCTCTTGAGGGTTCTTTGGGTCGGCAACTTTAACAAGCACGTTCGAACCGTCGTGGAGATTCAGTTGTATATGCCCATTCTTTACTATGGTTTTGTTCTCTATTCTGCAAAGCTTGAAGCTGGCTTCCTCCTTGCTTATGGGATGGAGAATTAAACCCTTATTGGATGGTAATATGCGGAAATGTTTATCCAAATCGGGAAGCGAAACCACATCCATAAGTCCCGTTGGAAACTTGTCGTCCCATCTGACTTTTCCATCAACGTAAACCTTTCCCTGAGCAGTTATTATTTTTGCTTCCTTCCTTGTTTTTGCAACACCCAAAATGTCACGCAAAAGCAAGGTTATGGGCAGACAACTTTCCAAAGAGTGGGGGCCAGGAGTAGGCTTCACAACCCAAACATACTCTTTCCTATGTATTGGCCAAATTCTAGGCGCAGGCTTCCGTTTTAGGGTTGTTGAGCCGCCTTTCCTACCCAAGCTTGGATTCCTCCGTTTTCTTGCGCTTTCCTCCAGTCCTTTTCTTTTTCTCTGGCGCCTTTTCCTCCGCTTTTTCTGCAACTTTTTCCTTAGGCTTCTTCGCGGCTCTTTTCCTCCCCGCTGGCTTTTTCTCTTCTGGCGGTGGTAGCTCTTCTATGACTGAAGGCTTCTCCTCGACTGGTTTTTCTTCAACAACTTTTACTTCTTCTGGCGGTTTTTCCACAACTTTTTCTATGGCTTCTTTGGCTTTCTTGCGCCTTTCCAGAATTTTCTTTCGCCACTTGTCGTCAAGGTTAAGCTTTGTTATCATAACCTTTGACGGATGGATTGGAACAAAAACTGTTGAGCCGTCAACCTTCTCACGGGTTAAGCCTTCAACATAAATTCTAAACTTTTTCCTATCAACGCGGGCAACTTTTCCCTCAAACCCTTTGTGGTCTCCCTTTAAAACGCGAACCGTGTCGCCACTCCTTACAGGAAGACTTCTAGTTCCATAAGATTTTCTAAGCTCTGGTGCCAATGGTGCGGCGAAATGCTTATAGCGTATGTGGTCTGGGGCTTGGAAGAGCATTTTCCTTTGTTTTGAAGGTTTTGATGTTTGGGCTATTGTCTGCATATAACTTCACCACATTATATTATGATGCTGGCGGCACTTGCTATTCTGGGCCACCTTTCAGCCGCCTCCTTCGCCACCGGTCCGCGGATTTCAGAGCCTTTCATCTCGCCCTCCGGAGTTATTATTACCGCGGCATTGTCTTCAAATTGAACCCAGACGCCGTCAGCCCTTCTGAAGGGCATTCTCTGCCTGACAACAACCGCTTGGAAAATTTTCTTCCTCATGTCCGGTGTGCCATGCTTAACAGAGACTGTTATGCGGTCGCCGACAGCCGCGGAGGGCACACGCCTAAGCCTACCCTTATAACCCATAACCTGTATTAGGCGCAGCTCTCGGGCTCCAGTGTTGTCGGCACATTTCAGGATAGAGCCGGCTGGCAAACCCCTGGAGATTTTTGGTCTCTGACCAATCACCCCTTTAGCAACTAGACCCCTTGTTTTCGCTTTTGCCGCCATTCTACTTCGCCTCCTCCTTCTTCTCCACCACTACGAAGGAGACTGTCTTGCTTATTGGTCGGCATTCAGCTATTACGACACGGTCGCCCTCTTTTGCGTCTATACATGGCGGGTTATGGGATGGAATGCGGCTGCGGCGCCTTTCATACCTCATGAATTTTGGAACGTATTTCAAATAGTCGTGGCGCACTATGACGGTTTTATCCATTTTGGCGCTTACAACCACACCCTCTAATATTCGGCCTCTTATTGGAAGATTCCCATGGAATGGGCAGTTGCGGTCATTGCATGTTTTCTTAGGCTTTTTAAAGGTTAGTGCCATCACCAAAGCCTCCTAACACGCTTTTTAAGTCGGTCTTCAGGTCTTCCAACAAGAAGCTTACCATCAATTTCAACAACAGTTCCGTCGGGGAACTTGAAATGGAAAACAGAAGAATCTTTCACAACAATTTTCCTTTTACCATCATGGAGCATGGTGAAAGTGTTTCGTGTCTCGTCAATTATTTTGCCACGTAACCCAACGTAGCCGCAGTGAGTGCTTCGAGCAACTTTCGCCTCGGTTCCGATGAACTCGTAGCGGATTACGTCTGGCGTCACCTTCATTTGTCTCTCTTCTCCTTGCCCTCTGCCTTTTTAGCTTCAAGTTTTTGCTCATTTTCTATGGTCAATATTCTAGCAATTGCCCTTCGCAGCTCCTTTATCCTTGCAGGATTTTCTACCGTACCACCAGCCTTAACCATAGTTTTAAGCCTAAGAAGCTCTGTTTTAAACTCGTTAAGCTTTTTAAGGCGTTCTTCCGGGGACATTTCCCTTATTTCCTTAACCCTAATTATTGGCATTTACTCGGCAGCCTCCTCCTCTCCTTCTTCCTCGCTTGCATCTTTGGTCTCCTCTGTTTGAACCTCTTCTAAAGCCTCTTCGTGTTTTTCCTCTGTCGGTGGAGCCTCAACTATTTGGATTTTATCTGGAAACTTGGCGTCTGGTGGCATTATCCTAACCTTTACGCCGTAAATGCCCGGTTTAAGCTGGACATGCACTTCGGCTTTTCGCATATACTTTAGGGCTGGGTCTCCACATTTTGGCAAGTAGCCGCTTCTAAACTTTTCATATCTGGCACGTTCAGTTCGTAATTTCCCACTAATGATTATCTCAGCTCCTAAGGCGCCAGCTTCCATAACCTGGTTTAAAGCCCAGAAACCAGCGCGTCTAAAGTGCACACCTCTCTCTAGGGCTGAGGCTATGCGGGTGGCAACAATGTATGGGTTTAGCTCTGGAACCTCGATTTCTGAAACTGAGATTTGTGGGTTCGGAACCTTAAATTTCTCTTCCAGTATTTTTGCGAGTTCCCTTATGGTTTCGCCGCTCCTTCCTATCACAAGGCCTGGGCGCATAGCATAAATGACTATGTGGGTTCCGAGGGGGGTTTCTGAAATGTTTACCCCGCCATAACCGGCCTTCTCAAGTTTTTTCTGCAGAAATTCGTCGATTTCCGCCCTCTTCCTCGACTTTGAAATAAAATGTTTAACGACGGACATTAGGCTTCCTCCGCGACAGCTTCGGGTTGCTCTTCTAGGGCTAGTTCAATGTGGGTTAAGGTTTCAAATTTTGGCGTGGCTCTACCAAAAGCCCTCGGCATGTAACGTTTAATCTTCATTCCAGGATAAGCCGAAGCATGAATTATTTTGAGCCTTTCAGTGTCTAATCCCTTATTCTCTGCGTTAGCTTCAGCGCCTTCAAGAATTTTTAGGATTTGTTTAGCCGCCTTTACGGGGTATCTGCCAGCATAAGCCTTTTCCAACCCACGACGATGGGCAGCTTTCTTCTTAAACCTTGTAAATGGGACAGCTCTCTTTTTGGCTATAACATCTCTCAAAAACTTTTTCGCTTCTGAAAGCATCATGCCCTTTATTGCGTTGCATATTTCACGGGTGGATTTATGGGATACCCTAACCTCTCGCCCGCTTGCCTTAACCGTTTTTTCTGGGTCTAATGCTTCTTCTGGTATGGAGTATCCCCATTTTGGCACTCGATAGACTCTCCAACTGTGCAATTGAACAGCTACATGGCGGTTTATATGGTTTTCCATAAACTAGTACATTTTAAAGTTTACCAAACACCAACAAAACAAGCCAATTTCAAAATTTAATGAATTAGCATTACTAAACTTTTGAGGCCCTCGATGCATTTATGTTTAACCTAAACCTTATTGGCACCTAAAATGGTGAAACTATGAAGCAGAACAAACACATCACTATGCTGCACGGCGCTGGCGGAACGGTTATGCATGACCTCGTCAAAAACTACATTTTAAAGTACTTTGGTGGCACTGAAGGCGCGAATTTTGAGGTGCCCCTTGAGGCTTTGGACGATGCGGCGGTTGTAGGCAATATTGTTTTGAAAAGCGACTCCCATGCTGTAAAGCCCATATTCTTCCCTGGCGGAGACATTGGACGTCTGGCTGTCTCTGGCACCGTTAATGACATTGCGGTTTTGGGGGCTGAACCCTATGCCTTGGCGTGTGGTTTCATTTTGGAGGAGGGCTTACTCTTAACAGATTTTGAAAAGATTTTGGCCAGCATGCAAGAAACATGCAGAGAAGCAAATGTAAGCATAGTGACGGGCGACACAAAAGTTGTTGAGAAAGGAAGCCTAGGCGGCTGTGTGGTAAACGTTTCTGGAATTGGCAGAAGAACAGAAGCCCTAGAAAAAAATTTGGCAGTTGTTAAACGTTTTAGAGACAACTTTAAGACACGTTGGATTTTAGATTCAAACCTTAAACCCGGAGACAAAATAATATTGTCCGGCACAATAGGCGACCATGGCTTGGCAGTTTTATCAGCCCAAGAGGGCTTAAGCTTTGGAAGCGAAATAAAATCCGACGTTAAACCCCTAAACCGCCTCATTCAGCAGTTGCTAAGCAATGTTGGCGGCATAGTCGCCATGAAAGACCCAACACGCGGAGGCTTGGCAGACGCCCTAAACGAGTTCAGCGAAAAATCCAAAGTGGGCATACTAATCTATGAAGAAAAGATACCAATAAAGGAAAATGTACGCGCAGCATGCGAAATGCTAGGCTTGGATCCGCTCGAGGTCGGCAACGAAGGAAAAATAATCATAGGCGTCGTAAAGGAGAAAGCCGAAGAAGTTTTAAAGTTTCTAAAAGCCACCGAAGAAGGCAAGGACGCCGAGATTATAGGCGAAGCCACAAGAGAGTTTAGTGGAGTGGCAATGCAAACGATAGTTGGAGGAAAAAGAATAATCGCTAGACCAGTAGGAGACCCTGTTCCAAGAATATGCTAAGCCATGTTTTTGCCTACAATTTATTTTCTTTATGACGAGTTAAAAACAATAACGTTAAATGTTCAAAACTGCCGCAGAAATTATTCCAAACCGAAGATAATATATAATTAAACGTAAATAACGTAAATACACCAAAGAGAGTTTGGAGAAATAAAATGGCAATGGAGAGACCTTTTGGAGTTACGGTGCTTGCAATTTTAGAAATCGTTAGTGAGCTCTTCTCGTTAGGTGCTGGTGCTTTAATGCTTGCAGCAGCAGGTTTCATTGGAACTATCGTAGGAGAAATGCCTGAGGCTCCTGGGGTGCTGGGCGGGCTTGTCGCTGGAATGTTGATTGTAATAGGGGTCGTGATGGTCATTCTTGGACTCATTTCTTTTTCATCGCTTATGGTTTATGGACTGGTAAAGGATGGGCTTGGACCCTATGCCTAGTATTTTCAATTATTGGCTTAATCCTTGGTATTCTGTCGCTTCCATCAGGAGTAATCAGCTTAATCATTGACATACTGATATTGTATTACTTAACGAGACCGCATGTCAAAGCTTTCTTTGGAAAAGGGCCTCCGCCGCCACTTCCGCCATAATCCTTTTCTTTTATCTTAAAATGTTGGTTTGCTTGCTTGTTTTTGCAAGTAATTATAAAGTTCTCTTGCATAGTTTGAAGGTTATCAACGCGTTTGTGAGTTCTTCAACCTTTACCTCTAGTTTTACAACCCTTTCTCTAAGCTCCATGACTTCTTTTCTTACATTTTTTCTGACATAGGCATCACATATTACGCTATTCTATTTTCTGTTGTATTTATTGCCTTTGCCCATATGCTGCATGTTCCTTCTGCACTGACCATGCATGCACCCATGGGCTTTTGCGGAGTGCAAGCCTTCATGAATAGCGGGCATTCTGTAGGCTCAATCTTCCCAATCATCACGAGGTGGCATTGGCATCCTGGCAGTAGGTCTCTTCCGCGACTAATTTTTACTCCAAACTTTTCCCTTGCGTCAAAAGTGCGGTGTTCTTCCCTTAATTTGAATGCTGATGATGGAAGTTTTCCTAAACCACGCCACTCTCCGTCTACAGTTTGGAATGCCTTGTGCATTAGCTCTTGCGCTTTAGCGTTGCCTTCCCAGCTTACAGCCCTAACATACTCATTTTCTAAACGTGCCGTATTATCCTTAATCTGTTTTAAGACCATGTATATGGCAAATAATACATCTAAAGGTTCAAAGCCAGCTACCACTGTTGGCATGCGATAAGCTTTCGGGAAAATCTCATATGGCTTTAAGCCTATAATGGTGCTCACATGTCCTGGAGCGATGAAACCATCTATGTGGAGGTCGCCTATTCCAAGGAGAAGCTCCATTGCTGGTGGTATAAGACGATGAGAGACCAGAAAGCTTAGGTTTTTTGGCGGCATTTTCAAGATTTCAAGGGCTGTTGATGGAGCTGTTGTTTCAAAACCTATAGCGAAAAAGGTGAACTCTTTATCCGGCTCTTTTTCAGCCATTTTAACCGCGTCTAATGCGCTATAAACAACTCGGACATCTGCTCCTTCCGCTTTGGCGTCTAATAGTGATTTTTCGGAGCCCGGTACGCGGAGCACATCCCCAAAGCATGTCACAACAACCCCTTTTAGGGCGAGTTGCACAGCCTCATCTATTTCAGAGGCTGGTGTAATGCACACTGGGCATCCTGGTCCAGCTATAACCTCAACATTTTGTGGTAAAAGGCTTCTAAGCCCATAATGGGTTATTGTCCACTCGTGAGTGCCGCAGACATGGCATATCTTCACGGTATCACGTTTTGGTGCAACTTCGTGGATTTTTTCAACGACACGTTTCGCTAATTTTGGATCTCTGAATTTTAAATGCTCAAACATTTCAGCTCATCGCAAATCATTTCGTTCAAGCTTTTCTCCAGCTTCTAGAATTTCACTCCATAAACGAAGCGTTTCTTCAGCTTCTTCCTTACTTAGCACTTGAATGGCATAACCCGCATGAACAAGCACATAATCATCGGGCTTGACGTCTACGAGGCTTACGTCAACCTCCCTTATTATGCCCCCTCCAAAATCCACTTTTGCAACATTGCCCTGAATGCTTACAACCTTTGCGGGGATAGCTAAACACATTTTTATCTGAAAATAGCAAAACAAACAGGGATAAATCGTTTATGGCTTATGGTGGCAGGAATCCAGCGGCGAAAGCTTGACCAAAAGATAAGCCGCCATCACCCGACGGAACAGCCTCGTGAACGAGAAATTTTAGGTTAGATGCCTCAACAGTTTCCCGTATGATTCTTGCTAGTATTTCGTTGCATGCAACTCCGCCAGAAAAGCCCACTGCTTTAACGTCATTCTCTAACGCCTTTTCTATGGCTAGTTCTGCCAAGCCTTTTGCTAGGTAGGCGTGGGCGGAGAAAGCCAAATCATGTATGCCATATCTTTCCCTGTTTTCAAATATCTCCAATAGCAGTTCTGTCGTGTTGAGGGTGTTGTCTTCAATTATTGGCTTTAATTTCAAGACGTCTTTTCCTTTTATGGCTGTTGATTCCAGCTTCATAGCTGGCTCGCCCTCATATGTTCGCTCATGGCACACTCCTAAAACGGCGGCAACAGCGTCTAAAACCCTTCCACAACTTGTTGTTTTAACCGTGCCGCGCCCCGTTTTCAATTGCTGAAAAATTAGCTGGGCTTCCTTTTCGCCATGCGGAAAAAGCCCCTTATTTTGCATGAGCCAGTCTTCCACGTTCACTTTTTTGTGTAGTATTCCAGCCGCTATCCTGAGCGGATAGCTGGTGGCTAAATCCCCGCCGATCATAGGCTGTTTTTCAAGGTGGGCTAGGCGTTTAAACTCCATCGAGTCCCTTAAGCCTAGTATTATTTCGCCTCCCCAAGCTTCGCCGTCAACGCCATAACCATAGCCGTCGCAGCAGATGCCAACGATTTCGGATATGCCATGTTCAGCCATCAAGGCTGCAACATGTGCATAGTGATGTTGAACTTGGAAGAACTGCCAATCATTCCCTTCCGCCAAGTCTTTTGCAAGCTTTGTTGTTGTGAATTTTGGGTGTAAATCGCATGCAACAGCGTCCACCTTGCTGTTTGTTAGGCGAATTAAATGTTTGGCTGCATTCTCCAAGAAATCGCGGGTTTCTATGTTTTCCACATCGCCTATGTGCTGGGATATGAAGGCTTTATTGCCAAGCAAAACACAAGCAGTGTTGTTCAGCTCTCCGCCCAATGCTAAAACGCATTTTTTGGCTTTTTCCCTCAGCATTATTGGGGCGGGCGCATAACCCCTCGAACGCCTAATAAAAACCGTTTTCTCGCCGTGCACCCGCACAACTGAGTCGTCGCATCTATGGGCTATTCGTCTATTATGAAAAAGGAAGTAGTCAACAATGCCACCAAGAGTTTTTAGGGCTTCATCGTCATCTTTAACTATAGGCTGGTTTGGTGGATTAGCACTCGTCATAACAAAGGCTGGCTCGTCCACCTCGTCAAAAAGCATATAGTGTAGTCCAGTATAGGGGAGCATGACGCCGACATTATGCAAGCCCGGAGCAATCAAATCTGAAAGGTAGTATTTGCTGTTCTTTTTCAGAAGTACTATTGGACGTGTATGGGAGATTAAAAGCTCGGCTTCTTTTGGGCTTACTTCGGCGAAGGACTGCACGGCTTCGAGGCTTCTTGCCATAATAGCGAAGGGCTTCTGCCTTCTATGCTTCGCTTCCCTAAGCCTTATCAAAGGCTCATCCTTTGTTGTTGCAGCCGCCACGTGGAAGCCACCGTATCCCTTTATGGCGACGATAAAGCCTTCCGCGAGCAGTTTACCAGTCTCCCTTATTGGATCATTAGTGGAAACAAGTTCGCCTTTACACGTTGTTAGGTAAACTTTTGGACCACATTTTGGGCAAGCCACAGTTTGTGCATGAAAACGCCTATTCAATGGGTCTTTGTACTCTTTTTGGCAGAAGCTGCACATGGGGAAGTCCCGCATGGTGGTGTTTTCACGGTCGTAGGGAAGCCTCTCAATAATCGTGTATCTTGGACCGCAATCAGTGCAAGTTATGAAAAAGTACTCGTATCTGAGGTTGCCCTTCTCCCTTAACTCCTTTAGGCACTCGTCGCATATGGCTACATCTGGCGGAATAACAGAACCAGAAAGCTCAGACTCCTCTGAGCTCTTCTCAATCGTAAAGCTTGTATACTGGTTCTCGCCTTCGAGCTCCCTTATGATAATTTCTTGAATCTGCGCCAAAGGCGGCTTCTTCCACCTCAAATCCCTCAAGAAATTGTTGATGGCGTTTTCCTCACCTTCTAGGAGGATTTCAACACCAGCATCGCCCATATTCCTGACATAGCCTTTCAGGCCATTTTTTACGGCTATGCGATATATGAAGGGGCGGAATCCTACGCCCTGAATTATGCCCGTAACTCTAACCTTCACTCGCACCGTATTCCATCTCTTGAAATTTATTCACAGTTGAAAAGCTGGTTTTAAAGTTTCACCCTTCAGGCTCCTTCCACAAATAGTTGAAGTAGTCTTTTGCTAATGTCGCCAAGCCAGGATGGTCAGACCATATGGCACTTATCTCACCCCTTTCATCGCTGAAGAGCAATAGAACTTCGCTGCCGTCTGATATGGCGCCGCCGCCAAACATTTTTGTTCTGCACTTTACCTCGCCAATTTTTGAAAGAGCCCTATACACATTTTCGCTTAATCCCTTTAACATCATGAAGCGGACCTGCACTCCATCGCCGATAAAAGAGTGGAGCAGTTGGTGGAAATCCATCAGAAACTCTTCTTTGATGAATGGTAGGGCTATGAGCATCTCCTGCCTACATTTTTTGGTCATTTCCCTAAACTTTGAAATTATGTTTAATGCGCCTCGCAAAATCCAAACATCATATTTCTCTTTAGTTTTCAGTTTTTCATAGATTGGGAGCAGCTCGTCGGTTATTGTTTTCTCGATTTGAAGCCACTCGTTTTCAAAGGCTGCCTTGGCCGTTTTTAAGGCTGTTTCAGGCGATTTTGGAAAGTATCTGCTTGGTCTTTTTCTTGTCGCCTCTATCCAACCCTTCTTTTCCAAGCTGTTTAGGATCTGGTAAACTTTTGAGTAGGGTATTTGGGCTCCATAGCTTATTTGTTTGGCTGTTAATGCACCTTTCGCCATAAGGAGTAGGTATGCGTCTGCCTCGTAGTCTGTAAGTCCAACCCTTCTCAGCATCATCTTTACTTTTTCGCTCATGTAAAGGAATAACACTTTTCATCCTATTAAAATTATGGAAATTTTAATATAGCCACAAGCCGAGACCTTAAACCATAACATGGCGATTGAAATGCAAAAACAAGAAGAAGAGGCAAAATTTGAAGCCTATTCCACAAGCCTGTGCCCAGAATGCCTAAACAGAGTTCCCATGAGAATTTATGAGGAAAACGGCGTAATCTACCTTGAAAAAACATGTCCCAAACATGGGAAATTTGAAGATGTCTATTGGGGTGACGCTGAACTTTTCAAGTGGATTTACAGGGAATGGTATAACGCCAAATACATGGGAAACGGCTTGGAGAACCCTCATACAAAAACTGTTAACGGGTGCCCATACGACTGCGGCTTATGCACCCAGCACAAGTCCTACACAGTTTTAGGCATAATAGATGTAACAAACAGGTGCAACATGGCTTGTCCTGTCTGCTTTGCCTATGCTGGGGCGGTCAATTATGTTTATGAACCAAAATATCAGCAGATTGTGGAAATGATTAAACTGCTCAGGAACAACAAGCCCTGGGCGTGTAACGCTCTACAGTTCAGCGGAGGCGAACCAACCCTAAGAAACGATTTGCCACAGCTTATCGCAGAAGCGAAAAAGGCTGGGATAGAACATGTGGAAGTGAACACTAATGGTTTACGCATCGCAGAAGACGTAGACTATTTCAGGAAGCTTTTTGATGCTGGCATGAGCACACTCTACCTGCAGTTTGATGGTTTAAGAGAAGAAATTTACAAGAAGACTAGGGGTAGAACAGACCTTGCCCAAATAAAGCATAAGGTATTGGAAAACGCGCGAAAAATAGGCTTAGACTCAATAGTTTTGGTGGTCACCCTCGCAAGAGGCGTGAACGACAAAGACTTAGGCGACATAGTCCGCTACGCGGTTGAAAATCACGATGTCGTCAGATGCATCAACATTCAGCCAATCTCCATGGCTGGAAGAGCTCGCAAAGACGAAATGCGGAAAATGCGCATAACGGTGCCGGAAACCATCAAACTAATAGAAGAGCAGACGAACGGGGTTGTTACACGGTGGGACTGGAGGCCTGTTAATTGGCCTGTTCCAATTTCTAAGGGCATGGGCGTTGTGAAGAACAGGATTTATCCCGAGTTTACTATGCACCCCATGTGTGGGGCGGCGACATTCCTAGTAGTTGAAAAGGACGGTTCATACAAGCCTATAACCCAATATGTGGATGTTGACCGTCTCGCCGAAATCTTCTGGGACATTTACTACTCTGGTGTTAAGGGCAAGAGGACGAAGGCGAAGATGAAGATGTTGGAGCTGCTGCCACTGGTGAAGTCGTCTCTTGTTAGAGGCTTGCTTAAGGACGTTATAACAAAGGGAAGCTACGAGGCACTTGGAAGTTTCATGCGAAAAATAATCATGATTGGAATAATGCACTTTATGGACGTTTGGAACTTTGACCTAGACCGCGTACAAAGATGCGTAATACACTACGCAACGCCAGACGGCAAGGTCAGACCTTTCTGCACATACAACAGCATCCACAGAAACAATGTGGAAAAACAGTTCGCCATCTCAGTCAGCGAGTGGACTGAAAAGTTTGGGAAGAAGCTAAGCGAGCCAGTTTAAAAGTAAACAGCGCCAATAAAGAAAGAGGAAGGCTAGGTTTTAGCAGCCAGTTTTTTAAGCTCTTCATCCCGCAATACTCTTCGGAGAACTTTGCCAACAGCACTAAGTGGCAGCTCCCTGCGAATTTCTAGTTCCCTTATTGCCTTGTAGGGTGCAACCTTCTCATTCACAAATTTCATAAGTTCCTCTTCTGTGGTGGTCATCCCCTCTTTAAGCACAACGAAGGCCTTTGGAATTTCACCGGCAACAGGGTCTGGTTTGCCAATAACTCCGCATAGTTTCACGGCTGGATGCTCATATAAGATATCTTCAAGCTCCCTTGGATAAACACTGTAACCCTTATACTTGATTAGATCTTTCTTCCTATCTGTTATGTAGAAGTAGCCATCCTCATCCATTTTGCCGATATCGCCAGTGTAGAGCCAACCATTTCTTAGAACCTCAGCTGTTTCCTCCGGCATCTTCCAATAACCCTTCATAACCTGCGGACCCTTAACTATGAGCTCACCAACTTCTCCGGGTGGGAGCTCTTTTTCGCCAGTTTCTATGTCAACTATTTTCGCGTCTGTGTCTGGCCATGGTATTCCTATTGAACCTATCTTCACCGTTTTCATGGTCTTGTCAAGCGGGTTGGCGTGTGTTACTGGCGATGACTCTGTAAGCCCATAACCCTCAACCAAAACGCCGCCAGTAACCTCCATAAACTTCTTCTGAACCTCTGGTGGGAGTGGAGCCGCACCGGATATGCAGAACTTTATTGATCTAAGATTGTATTTTTTGATGTCTGGGTGGGCTAGAAGCATCGCATACATTGTGGGTGCACCGCAGAACACAGACACTCTATATTTTTGAATGGCTTCCAAGACGGCTGTCGCGTCGAAGCGGGGCAGCATAACCATTGTTCCAACGAAGAATATTGGGGCGTTCATGCTTGTTGTCATGCCGTAAATGTGGAAAAGCGGAAGAACCGTTAAAACAACTTCTTCAGCCTCTTTGGCTTGCAGCCACTCTTTACACATAACTGCGTTGGAAACAAGATTCATGTGGGTGAGCATAGCCCCCTTAGAGATGCCTGTGGTCCCACCAGTATATTGGAGGGCAGCCAAATCCTCCCTCGGATTTATTTCAACCTTTGGCGGCTTAGCCTCATACCTTGCCATAAGTTCTGTGAAGAAGTAAACATTCGCCCTACGTTCTACTTTACGTGCTGGAATCTTTTTCAGCAGAGAACCCAAAAAAGCCTTAAACGTTGGCATATAATCCTTTAGACTAGCCACTATGACATTTCGAAGCTTTGTTTTCTCCCAAACCTTTTCCACGATTGGGTAAAGCATGTCGAGGACAATTATTGTTTCAGCTTCAGAATCGTTTAGTTGATGCTCCACCTCCCGCTCCTTGTAGAGGGGACTTATTGCCGTTACAATTGCTCCAGCCTTTAACGCGCCATAATATGAAATTACAAACTGTGGGATATTTGGAAGGAAAATTGCGACCTTGTCTCCCTTTTTCACTCCCAAATCCACTAGGGCTGTTGCAAACTTGTCGGAAAGCACGTCAAGCTCTTTATAGGTTATTTTTCTGTCAAAGTAGATGATCGCGGTCTTATCCGGATATTTTCTGGCAGAATCCCTTAAAAACTCGAAAAGTGGCACTTCTGGATAGTCTATGTGTTTCCTAACGCCTGGAGGCCAAAACTTGTACCATGGTTTTTCCGGCGGTTTTTCAATTTTTGCTTCTTCAACCTTCTTTTTCCTTTTAGCTGACATATTAAACCCTATTAGAGATATTTGCGGTTTTTGGAGTAATAATACTTTCCATAGTCAAAGCTGTGCAAGCAGCAGTTTTTACTCCGGCCTCGTGAACTCGTATGTGGGGCGTCCTTCGGGGGTTATCTTTGCCACAAGTTTAGCTTTCATGCCGACCTTAACTTCTGAAAGTTTAAAGCCTGTAAGCCACGCGAGCACCCTAACGCCTTCCTTAAGTCTGCCTATGGCGACTGTGTAGGGCTTTTCCTGCTGGAAGGTTGTTGGTCTAACAACTACATGCGTAAAAGTTTCTATTGTTGCATCGTTGCTGAGTTCAACCCACTCCATGTCTGAGGTTAGGCAGTTTGAGCAGTCGGCAACTGGCGGGAAGCACAGTTTTCCGCATTTTCTGCATTTTGTGGCTAGGATTTTCCCTTCTTTAAGGGCTTCCCAGAATGGCAGCGTCCTACCTATGGGGATGTCTTGAACAATTTTTATTTCTCGCGATTTTATTGAGGGCATGGCAGCCATCTTTATCACCTCCTTAAAATTGTCACGTAACAGTAATGTCCAGTTCCGCCCACATTGTGGGCTAGGGCTATGTAATTTTTCACGGGAGCTTGTCTGCTCTTTTCAACAGCCTCTTCCCTAAGCTGTTTTGTCAACTCATATATCATTGAGCAGCCCGTTGTTCCGATGGGGTGACCCTTCGCTTTTAAACCGCCGTCAACGTTCACTGGGATTTTTCCGCCGATTTCGGTTTGTCCCTCCCTTATTAGTTTGGCTCCTTCGCCCTTTTTGCAGAAGCCCAAATCTTCGTATGCCATTATTTCGGCTATTGTGAAGCAGTCGTGGACCACTGCGACGTCAAGCTGTTCTGGTGTCACATTCGCCATTTTGTAGGCTTTTTGGGCTGCTGCCACGCTGGCTTCTAATCCAACGTAGTCGAGCCTTTTGCTCATGTTGGCTGTTCCAGAAGCGTATCCTATCCCGGCAACCCAGACTGGAGTGTCAACCTTAAGTTCTTTAACTTTGTCTTCGGAGGCTAAGATTACCGAGGCTGCTCCGTCGGATATTGGGCAACAGTCAAAGAGTTTTAAGGGTGCAGCAATGACCATGGAAGACAGCACGTCGTCAACCGTTATTCTGTTTTGGAGATGCGCTATCGGGTTCATTGAGGCGTACTTGTGATTTTTAACGGCAACCAGTGCCAAGTCTTCCTCTGTGGTGCCAAACTTAGCCATGTGGGCTGTTGCATACAAGGCGTAGTAAGCTGGGAAGGTTAAGCCGAAATTGTGGAACTCCCAGAGGTAGTATCCAGCTCTTCCAATCCACTCCATCATGGTTGGAGTGTCAATTTCCCGCATCTTCTCAACACCCAAAGCCGCCGCAATCTTGACTTGCCCGCTTGCCACAGCCCAATAAGCTGTTGCGAAGGCTGCACTTCCACTTGCACATGCGGCTTCACAGCGCACAAGCCCAGCCCCAGTTAAGCCACAATATTCGGCTGAGACAACGGCTGGGAGAAGTTCTTCATACCATGCCCCGGCTCCCGTTGAGCCAACAGCAACAAATTCTATGTCTTTCGGCGTTATTCCGGCGTCCTCGACAGACGGCTTAAAAGCTTCAAAGGCGAGTTCAGCAACATTAACATCGTTCCTGACGCCAAACTTTGAGCTTCCAACTCCTATGACTGCAACTTTCCTCATTTCACCACTCTTCCATCAGACATCAAATTGAACAATTAAAAATATGGGAGGTGGTGGGGTATGTTACTTTCCTTTGAATTCGGCTTTCCGTCTTGACATGAAGGCTTCTACGCCCTCTTTTAAGTCTTCTGTGGAGAAGGTTAAAGCCATAAGCCCAGACTCAATGCGTAGACCAGCCTCTAATGGTACTTGTGTTCCAAAGTTTATGGCGAACTTCGCATACTTCAGCGCTATTGGTGGTCCCTCGCTTAGTTTTTTGGCCAGATCGCGAACCTCGTCTCTAAGCTTCTCGTAATGCACAACCTTGTGGACTAAGCCTATTTTCAAGGCTTCTTCAGCCTTAAGCCGTGTTCCAAGCATAACCATCTCCTTAGCCTTTGCCAAGCCAACAATCCTCACAAGCCTTTGAGTCCCACCCCACCCGGGTATGAGACCCAAGTTTATTTCTGGGCTTCCAAGCTCCGCGTGCTCTGCGGCTATTCTAAAGTCACAAGCCAGCGCCAGTTCTAAACCTCCGCCTAAGGCGAAGCCGTTAATTGCCGCTATAACTGGTTTTGACATCTCCTCTATTTTGCTGAAAACCTTCTGCCCAAGCCTAGAGAACTCCTCAGCCTTAACGGGCGTAGCCTTTGGAAACATTGTAACATCTGCGCCTGCGCTGAAGGATCTGTCACCTTCGCCAGTTACCACCACACATCTTACTGAGGGGTCCTTTTCAGCCGTGTCTAGGGCGTCTGCAAGCTCCTCCATTAAGACGTCGTTGAAGGCGTTAAGCCTATGCGGCCTATTTAGGATTATCCATAAGACGCTGTCTTCCCTCTCAATTTTTATGGTTTCATACGCCTTGCTCATAATTTCACCAAACCATGTTTTGTGGAATAGCCTATATTACTTTTGGGAGATTTAGAACTTTCTTAGCAGATACTTCAACACTGTCAGCTTTTGAATTTCGCTTGTGCCCTCGTAAATCTCGGTTATTTTTGCGTCTCTGTGGTATCTTTCAACTCGGTACTCGCCCAAGTAGCCATACCCGCCCAATGTTTGGATGGCGAAGTCTGTGGCTTCCATTGCCACGCGGCTTGCGTACTGTTTTGCCATGGCTGTTGCCATCGGATCCATTTTCCCAACATCTATGAGCCATGCAGCCTTATAGGTTAGGAGTCTTGCAGCCTCTATTTTTGTAGCCAATTCCGCCAAGGTGCAGCCTATGGCTTCATGCTGGATTATTGGCTGTCCAAAGGCTTCCCTCTGCTTTGAGTATTTGAAGGCTATTTCCCATGCGCCTTGAGCCATGCCAACGGCTTGGGCTGCCACACCAACCCTTGTCTTGTCAAAGAACTCCATGGAATGGTAGAAGCCCCTATTCAGTTCACCTACAATGTTCCAGTCCGTAACCTTAACATTGTCAAAACGCACCTCGCCAGTTACGGAACACCTTATCCCCATCTTGTTGTGGAGCTTCGTTGTTTCCAGCCCCGGTGTACCCTTGTCGACAACGAAAAGCGTTTCGCCCCTATAGGTTGGTCTAACCTTTGTGTCTGTCTGCGTCAACACGATGATGAAGTCGGCTATTGTGGCGTTTGTTATGAAGGTTTTTGTGCCATTAATCCACCACTCGTTCCCATATTTTGTGGCTGTAGTCTCCATACGGGTTATGTCGCTTCCGCTGACGTTCGGTTCTGTGAAGGCTGCCGCTGATATAAAATCGCCTCTGCAGATTGGCGGCAGATACTTCTCCTTCTGCTCCTTACTGCCATAAGCCAGTATAAGTTCGCTTCCAAAGTTTCCGCTTGAAACTGCCACACCAAGCGAAGAGTCCGACCTGCACATTTCCTCAATTACCAGACATGTTTCCAGGAGCCCATAGCCTTGGCCTCCATACTCCTGCGGGAAGAACATGCTTGTAAAACCCAGTTTGGCGGCTTTCTTGTAAAGTTCCATGGGGAACTCTTCTTTTCTGTCAAGTTCCAAGGCTAGTTCTGGCTTGAACTCTTTATCGCAGAACTCTCGCACGGCGTTTTTTATTCCAATCTGCTCTTCCGTCAATTCAAACCTCATTTAGTAGAACCCCCTTCCAGTTTTCTTTCCAAGCCAGCCCTTGCTGACATACTCTTCTAATAGTGGGCATGGCTTATACATTTCCATGTTGTATTTGGCGTAGAGCTCCTTCAATTTGTTGACGATGACGTCTATGCCGGTTCTATCCGCATACTCGCATGGTCCAGAAGGCCAATATGTGCCAAGCTTCATTCCAGTGTCTATGTCCGCTGGGCTTGCCGCGCCTTCATGTATTAGCCATGCAGCTTCGTTTACTGCTACGGCCCAAGACCTTTCAACGTCGTACTCCTCCATAAGGTTGAAGGGTATTCTTGGTCTCCCCTTAGTCCAGTCGTAGAAGCCCACGCCGGTTTTCTGTCCAAGCTTCTTCTCTTTGACAAGAGGTTCTATGACTTCTGCGCATGGCTTGAAGCGTTCGCCATACGCCTCATAAAGGATTTTTCCAACTTCGTAGGCTATGTCGAGTCCAACAAAGTCTGCCAGTTCAAACCATCCCATTGGGAAACCGCCGCTGTATTTGACTGAGGCGTCTATGCCTTCTTTTGTGGCTTCGCCACGATGGTATGCCCAGAAAGCCTCATTGAAAACTACACCAAGAACGCGGTTGACTATAAAGCCCCGCACATCCTTTTTAACAATCACCGGAGTTTTTCCAAGTCTTTTGGCCAATTCCACCAGGGTGTCTATTGTTTCTTGGCTTGTCTTTTCGCCCTTAATGACCTCCACTAGAGCCATCATTTGCGGCGGGTTGAAAAAGTGCATTCCAGCCACTTTTTCTGGACGTTTTGTGGCGTTTCCCATTTCAGTTATGCTTAAGGTTGAGGTGTTAGAAGCTAGAATCGCGTGTGGAGGTGCTATGCTGTCAAGTTTTGCAAAAACCTGCTTTTTGAGTTCCATGTTTTCTGGAACCGCTTCAATGGCTAGGTCTATGTCTTTGGCTGCCTCCTCATAGCTTGTTGTTGTCTTTATCCTTGAAAGTGCAGCATCCGCATCTTCCTGTCTTATCCTCTTCTTTTCGACAAACTTTCCGAGGCTCCATTTGATCTTCTCTATACCCTTTTGCAGAAATTCGTCGCTGATGTCCACCATTGCCACTTCTATGCCGCTCATTGCCAGAAGCTGCGTTATTCCATGCCCCATTGCCCCAGAACCAATCACAGCAACTTTCTTCAATTTTCCAGCCAAACAAAACCTCTCCCAATATAGAATAGAAACGAGTAGACAACATTCCTAATAAAACTTTTTAGACTTTGCAGCGAGACAAGGAAAAATAAGGGGAGAATCGGCCTACTTTGTTAAAAAGTTGACGATAGTCAATTTTTGAATTTCACTTGTTCCCTCATAGATTTCAGTTATTTTTGCACATCTATGGAAGCGTTCCACATGATAATCTGCCAAATAGCCATACCCGCCGAATATTTGGATGGCTTCGTCCGTAACTTCCATGGCTACGCGGCTTGCATAAGCTTTAGCCATCGAAGTCGCAGCTGGACTTGGTTTTTCATGGTCGTATATCCAAGCCGCCCTATAAGTGAGCAACCGTGCAGCCTCAATTTTCATAGCCATATCAGCCAACTTGAAGGAGACGCCTTGAAAATTGATTATTGGCTGGCCGAACTGTTTGCGGGTCTTAGCATAGTTTAGGGCTTTTTCAAAGGCTCCTTGGGCTATGCCGACGGCTTGGGCTGCCACTGTTATGCGGGTTCCATCAAAAAGTTCAAGGGCGTAATAGAAGCCCCTATTCAGTTCGCCTACAAGGTTATTTGCTGGTATGCGGAGATCGCTTAAAGCCAGAGAGCCTGTGACACATGGTCTTATACCCATCTTGCCATGAAGCTTTGTCGCCTCTAAGCCGGGCATGCCCTTCTCTGCCAAGAAGAGGCTTTGTCCACGGTGGGGTGGCACTGCGTTTGGGTCTGTTTGACATAGGATTATGAAGGTGTCGGCTATTGGGGCGTTGGTTATAAACTGTTTAGAACCATTAATCACCCACTCGTCGCCAACTTTAACGGCTGTCGTGTCCAATTTAGTTATGTCGCTTCCATGTTCCGGCTCAGTGAAGGCTGCCGCAGCAACCTTATCGCCCCTAGCCAGTGGCGGAATATACTTTTCCTTCTGCTCTTCCGTGCCATGCCTTAGCAAGACATCTGGAACCATTAAGTTTCCAAGGGAAACAGCCACCCCCAACCCTGGGTCAACACGGCAGAATTCTTCAACGACTAGGCATTCTTCTAATACGCCATAGCCTTGCCCATCATATTCTTGGGGTATGCGCATGCTTGTAAAGCCCATTTTGGCGGCTTTCCTGTAAAGCTCCATTGGAAACTCCTCTTTCTGATCGTATTTTAGGGCTAGTTCTGGTGTGAACTCCTTTTCTGCAAACTCGCGGGCAGCCCGCTTAATCTCCATCTGCTCCTCGGTCAGCTTAAATTGCATGTAAACTCCTCCACTGATAAAAATGGGTTTTACGCCTTTTGAGCCTTTAACTCGCTAATCTTGTTCTTCAGCACTGGCACAACCTTGAACATGTCTTCAACAACGCCGTAATCTGAAAAACTGAATATTGGAGCCTTTGGGTCTTTGTTCACGGCTATTATTAGGTCGGAGTTTTTCATTCCTAAAACGTGTTGGAAGGCGCCGCTTATGCCGAGGGCTATGTAAAGCTTTGGCTTAACAGTTTTTCCAGAAGTCCCCACTTGCCTGTCGCTTGGAAGCCAACCCTTATCCACAATTGGACGAGAACACGCTAATACTCCGCCAAGCATCTTCGCCAACTCTTCAACCATCGGTATGTTGCTCTGGTCTTTTATGCCCCTTCCAATCCCCACAAGCACATCTGCCGCTGTAATGTCAACACCTCCAGGCGGTGGTAAAACGTATTCCAAGAACCTTTTTGTCGTTATCTCTTCTGTTAGGGGTGATGGAACCTCAACTATTTGCCCGTTTAATGGTGTGGGCGGCTTTTGGGCTTGGAAGGCTGCTTGGCGGACTGTAACCATGTAACTTTCAGCATGGCGAAGCGTCGCCCTAGCGTTCACTTTCCCGCCATACATCTGCCTTGTAATTGTTAATGTGTCGCCTTCAAAAGCCAAGTCTATGCAGTCCGTTGCCAATGGAATGTTTAGGGATGCCGCCAACCTTGGGGCAAGCTCAACCCCATAGGACGTGTGCCCAATAATCGTCAGAATGGGCTTATGCTCCTTAATTAGGTGGGAAAGAACCCTTTGGTAGGCTTCTGAATTAAAGTTCTCAAGCTTAGCATCCTCAACCAACAGAACTTTTTTGGCATGCTCAGCCAAGTTTTTTGCGTGTTCCCTAACATCTTTGCCTAAAATAACTGCCACCGGTTCCGCATTTGTTTTTTCGGCTAGCTCTCTGGCTTTTGTCAACATTTCAAAGGTTATGTCTCTTAATTGTCCTTGCCTATGCTCAGCTAAAACAAAAATTTCGGTCATCTAAATCAGCCCCCTAGACTTTAAGATTTCAACAATTTTTGTGGCTATTTCGTCTGGGCTTCCCTTGAGGAATTCTGCTTGCTTCTCAACCGGCGGGACGTAAAGCTTCTCTATCCTCAGCCATGAACCAGCCTCACCCACATCGTTTTCAGTTAAGCCTATGTCCGCCAACCCCATAACCTTGACCTCTTTCTGCATAGCCTTGCGAATACCCATTATGGAGACATAACGCGGCTCATTAATGCCCGTTTGAACAGCGAAAAGTGCTGGCAACTTAACTTCTAGGCGTTCTTCCAAGCCGCCCTCAAGCTCGCGGTTGACTATAGCTTTTCCGTCGCTGAACTCGATTTTCTTAACCATAGTAGCGTGTGGAATCCCAAGCAATTCAGCCAAGACGGGCCCGACAACAGCGCTTCCATCGTCGCCAGCCTGAGCCCCCGTTAATACTAGGTCGAAGTGAAGGTTTCTAATTACGCTATGAAGGATTTTTGCAGTTGCATAGGCGTCTGAGCCGGCAAACTTTGGGTCTGTTAGACGTATAGCCTTATCAGCGCCGCGGGCTAGACATTTCCGCAGTGTGCTTTCAGAGTCTTCTGGTCCAACTGTTATGGCTGTTACTGTTCCGCCGAACTTCTCTTTTATGCGAACAGCCTCTTCCAAGGCGTAGTCGTCCCACTCGTTTATGTCGAAGACTAAACCAGCCTTTTCTATGCCCTTTCCAGTCACGTCAATTTTGAGTTCTGCTTCTGCTGTTTCCGGAACATGCTTAACACAAACAATAATGTCCAAGCACATTCTCTCCCTTAAACCAGTTTTGAATTGTGTTACCCATCTGTTTTCATATATTTTTTGCCCAACCACCCATACTAATTCCATGTTAAACTTCCTGATTTCCGCATCCTAGCAAAGTCTTTATCAAACGAAAACTGTAATAAAAACGGAGAAAAATGGAAAGGAAAATCGACTGGCTGCCAATACTAATCCGGTGCAGAGATAACGTGAAAGAGCATATAGCCCCCTTTCTGGAAACTGCCCGCAGACAACAGCAGCCAAATCTTGGCATAGGGGCCGGCGGCGACCCAATAAAGCAAATCGATATGGCGGCGGAAAAAGCCATAGTGGAAACCATTGTTGGGCAAGACATATCCTTCACGTTGATAAGCGAGGAATCCGGTATAAGGGAGTACGGCAAAAACCCCAAGGAAAACTATGTGACAGCAGACCCCATAGACGGAACTACAAACCTAACAAGGGGGATACCCTTCTACGCAACATCCATAGCTGTTTCCACAAAACCAGAACTAAACACTGTTCACACAGCAATTGTGGCAGACCTCTCCCACGGCACAACATACACGGCGGAAAAAGGCAGAGGAGCGCACTGTAACGATAAGAAAATTGTTCCCTCAAAACAGACAGACTTGGAAGATGCGGTGATAGGCATAGACCTAAACACCTACAAGGCTCGTGAAATTGCCCCACACCTAACAAGCCTAATTGAAAAAACAAAGCATATACGCCACCTAGGAGCAAACGCGCTGGAACTGTGCTACGTGGCTGACGGGACGACAGACGCCTTTATCGACATCCGCGGAAAGCTTAGAGCAACAGACACCGCGGCTGCTTGGCTAATAATAAAGGAGGCTGGAGCAATAATCACAACACCCGATGGGGAACCCCTAAATGCCAAATTAGACCCTATGGAGAGGCTAACTTTTGTGGCGTCGGCCAACCCTGGGATTCATAAAAAGATTCTAAGCCTGATAGGGAAAAGGTTGAAGCGGAGCAAATGATAACTCCCTTAATGCCCCATCCAGCAGCTCTCGTAAAAACAAGGGAAACAAGAGTTCTGGTTGTGGCGGACTTGCACATAGGGTGGGAGATAGCCCTGTCAGGAAAGGGCATACACGTTCCAACACAGATGCCAAAACTTCTACAAAAACTGAAGATGCTCATAAACCTATACAGGCCTGAAAAACTCCTAATAATAGGCGACGTCAAACACACTGTGGCAGCAGCGGAAATAAGCGAGTGGCACGACGTCCCAGACTTCTTCACAGAACTAAAACCACTCGTCAAAGAAATACAAGTAATCCGGGGAAACCATGACGGAAACCTAGACCCGTTGCTTCCAGAGGGCATAAAAACCCTCCCGTCATCCGGAACTATTGTGGGGGATGTAGGGTTTTTCCACGGTCACCGTTGGCCATCACCTGCGCTTCTAAAATGTAAAACCATTGTTATGGGGCATGTCCACCCGGTTGTGGCATTCCGCGACCCAGCCGGGTTTAGGATAACGAGGCAGGTTTGGGTTAAAGCGAACTGTGACAAGGAGCATCTCACGAAGATTCTGTTGGAAAAGAATAGAATAAAGGTTGAAGGCAGCCCACAGCAAACTTTGCTTAAACATTATGGAGTTAAACCCAAAACTTCACAGCTTTTCATCATGCCTTCCTTTAATGAGTATTTGGGAGGAAAACCATTAAACGAGAAAAATTCTGGTGAAGAGGCAAAAGGCGAAAAGATTGTTGGACCAATTTTGAGAACAAAGGCTGTTGACATGGAAAATGCTGAAATCTACCTTTTAGATGGAACATTTCTTGGAGCTTTAAGCCAGCTTAGAATTCTTGAATAGCGCAAAGATTTTATAGATTGAAGTTTTCCACACTAACTAGGTGGGAAAATGCCTTCTGAAGAGGATTTTCCAGAATGGTTTAGGAGGAGACGCTTCCCATTCTTCGGAGGCTGGTTCTTCGAGGACGTTGATCGCGTGTTCCGTGAAATGGAAAGGTGGATGGAGGAAGAATTTAAAGAGTTTACATCGAGGATTCCGAGAGACTATGTTAGGGAACGCAAATTACCAGATGGTACAACAATAAGGGAGTGGGGACCCTTCGTCTATGGCTATAGTATAAAGATTGGGCCGGATGGCAAGCCTGAGATCCGTGAGTTTGGAAATGTTAAACCAACCCGTCTTGGACCGAAAGTTAAGGAGGAACGTGAACCACTGGTGGACATTGTTGAGACAGATAATGAAATTCATGTTGTGGCTGAGCTTCCAGGCGTTGAGAAGGAGGATATCAAGCTTCACGGCACGGAAGATACACTAACCATAAGCGTTGACACTCCCCAGCGGAAATACTACAAGGAGTTGACACTCCCAGCCAAAGTCAATATAAAAGAAGCCAAAACTCAATACAAAAACGGGGTTCTAGAGGTTAAGCTTCCAAAGATAAAGGAAGAAAAGAAGCCCAAAGGCGAGCCAATAAAAATCGAATAAAAAGCTAGCAAACACTACAATAGGATTTCAAGCCTGTGCTTCTATGAGCGAGGCCTCCGAAAGTGATATTCTAAATGCCATATGTAAAGAGGTTAAGGCAGAGGGCAAACTGACTGGCAAAAACCTTACTAGGCTTTATGAGGTTTTTGGGCAGCGTTTTACAAAGGCTTTTGAAGCCTTAAAGGAGAACAGGGTGAAAAAGTACACTTTCAAGCCAAGCGGTAGGGTTGTCTGGGTGGTTGTTGGCAAAGAACGCGACTACCTAATAATGCCAGATGCGGAGTTCTGCACATGCGACGACTTCTACTTCCGAGTGCTAGACAGAAAAATTCACCTATGCTACCACTTGATAGCTCAGAAAATAGCTAACATTCTAGAATGGTACGAGAAGATAGAGGAGCACGACGAACTATACGAACTATTGATGAGGGAATGGAGAAAACCAACTCCTTAAATACCACAAATTAGAATTAGAAGAGGCGTAGAAAAGGGGATTTCACGTGGATATTGGAGCATACTTTGAAACCCTCAAATACGTATTAATGACGGCAACTTTTGTCGTCCTAGTCCTAATATTCCTATACATATTCTATGGTAGGGAAGAGAAGGAAAGCTGAACCCCTCGGTAGCCCCTTCTCAACTTTTCCTACGCCACAATATGAGGAGTAGTGTAAGGCTTAAAATACCAAGGATTATGGCGAATAAGGCAAGCCATGTGGCTCCTGGTCCAGCGCCAAAAACTATTGGAAATGGCCCAATAAGTATGAAGCCTCCGAGGCTTGCGGTGCCTTCGCCAAATAGTAGTGCGGCGGCCACCGTTATTATAACGCCCACCAAGATTATGAAAAAGCCTATGAAAAATAACATTATGTAGCGTTTAATCCGTTCGTCTTCTTCTTTTTCAGACACCATCCGTTTTCACCCACCCAACAGATAAAGCACAATGAAAACTACAAAAAGAAGCAGGGTGAGCGCTATCGAAAGCCACAAAATGGTCTTGACGGATTCTTTATCGCTGCCAAAAACTATTGGAAAGGGTCCAATAATTAATGCTCCACCACCCCGCGCTTTTCCGCCCTTTATACTTGAAAGAAAAAGCAGTACAAAAGCCGCGAAGACTATTATGACGCCTACTAAGATTATGATTATGCCCAGCTCGTAAAGTGTTTCACCACCAAGTGCTAAAACCATTTCCACCCCTATTTACGCTTAAAACACTGCAAACTTTTAAGCATTTTAGATGGGAAAAGGTAGGAAATAAACTAGTACTGCTGTCGCAAAAGTAACTATAAAAGAGGGAATCACGTACTTGTAAACTTTGCCCAATGGACTTTTGAAATAGTCAGCGGTAAACGTGAAACAAAGGTGTGTGGGTGCAATAGTATATCCAAGGTAGGCACTAATATATAGAAGCGCGGCGGTCTTTGGCGAAAAAGTTAGAACTTCTGCTTTCAAAACGGGTACGCTTATGGCTATTGCTCCGAGCGGGGAACCGGTCAAAAAACCCAAAACTGAGGGTATAACAATCAACGGCAAAGCAACATCAACATTTCCGCTGGCAACAAACTGCTTGAAAACCTCGGAAAACCCAGAAGCATCAATCACTTTTCGAAGGAGAAAGGCTCCGTAAACGGCGAGCGTCACACCGTAAATTCCCCATTCCTTAATTGGTTTCACAAGAAAATTGCGGCTCATTCTTGAAATTATGACTAAAGCCACTAAGCCAGCAAAAGTTGCGATTAAAACATCAAAACCCAGCCTGGACAAGCCATAGCTCAGCGCATCAATAAAAACAGCCACAACAATGGTCACCAGTATAGGAGAGAAAGATTTGAGAAAACGTTTAAGCTCTAAGGTGGCATTACTTCTTGCTGTTTCAGAATCTTCTCCACTTTTTACGCTTGGAATTTTCCAGAAGCCAACCAAAAAGCCAACAGCAACCATTACGATAACTGTTGGAATCTGAAGTAAAATAATTGAGAATATAGCTATTCCTGTTAAGGCCGCTGTCACTATAAGCGGTTGGCTTAGTGGATAAACCGGGAAAATCGTGTGTCTAAACCACAAATTCACATAAGCCTTCCTTTCAGGCTTTAATTTCAACTTTTCAGCCTCAGAATCCACTATGGGAGCTGACATTAAGGCTCCGCCAGCCACTGGAAGGAAACCTATCACGGCTGGAAGCACGCTTAGAACAATTTTTGGATTTTTAATGATTCGGCTTAGGCTATCGCTCAGTTTGGCGATTTCCCCAGTCTCTTTGTAGAGTTGGCTAAGCCACATTATGCCAAAAGTTGCGAGAATAACCGATATAGCAAGAAGCCCCTCACTTTTCAAAGGGTCAACAGTTGCATAGGCTATGCTCGGGATACTCCGCCAATCCAGTGAAAGCAAAGCCAAAAGAACAGCTGTGGCGGTTAGCGTTATCCCCAAATTAACACGTCTATAAAGCAAAACTCCGAGAAAGCAGAAGGAAATCACCACAGCCGTCAAAGGATCAAGCAATCCCAAACCAAGCATCCCTTTCCAAGTTTTAGAAAACCAAAATATACACCCAACACTTAATCCTTTCCATAAAACACGAAAAGTGCCACACTATGAGGTGTAAAGTCTTCATTTCAGGTCCAATACAGGGAATGGAGAAAAGGCAGTCTTATAGAGAGACAATTAGGCGCATCTGCATCCGCTGCGGATACGAGCCCATCGACCCGTGGCAACGCGAAAAAATAATCTATAGAAGCAAAGAACATGGTTGGTGGGAGAAAGTGCCAGCAGCAGACTTCATTAAAAGGGATTTAGAAGACATAGAGAAATGCGACATCCTAATCGCCTACATGCCTAAACTTTCCGCTGGAACATGCATGGAGCTGTTCTACGCAAAAATGAGGGGTAAGAAAACCATATGCATATGCAAAATTAAAAACCCAAGCCCATGGATAACCATCCACTCAGACATAATCCTCAAAAGAATTAAAGAACTTGAACCAACACTGAAAGCCATAAAACCACCATAGTGCAACCTTAAAAGGCTCAAACCTTCAATGCAGCCCTAAGCCTTGCCGACCTAGCCCTAGGATTCTCCGCAACCTCAGCCTTAGATGGTCGGACAGGCTTTTTCGTCAAAATTTTAACAACACCTTCCTTGGCCTTTTCCCTCAGAAAATTCTTAACAATGCGGTCTTCCAAAGAATGGAAAGCTATAACCACAAGTCTGCCACCATTACCCATTATGTCGAGGGCTTGAGGCAGGGCCCTCTCCAAATTCTCCAACTCATTGTTCACGGCTATTCTCAAAGCCTGAAAGGTTTTTGTTGCAAAATGGATTCTCCCCCTATGATACCATGAAGGCGTCGCCCTCTCAACAGCCATAACCAAATCCACAGTCGTCCTCAAAGGTCTGGACCGCACAATTTCCTCGGCAATTCTCCTCGAAAACCTTTCCTGCCCATAAACCCTCAGAATCCTCCAAAGGTCTTTCAAACTCCAAAAATTCACTATGGCCTCGGCTGTCAGCGGATTCTCCGGACTGTACCGCATATCCAGTGGCTCGTTTCGGAGGAAAGAAAATCCTCGACCACTTTCCTCTAAGTGCCAACTGGACAAACCCAAATCAAACAAAACTCCAGAAACACTTCTAAAGGAGTATTTCTTAACTATCTCGCCCAAGTTTGCAAAGTTATCGCATACAAGAACTAAACGCTCCTCATAATCTGTACCCTCCAGTTTGCGCTTGAGCCTCTCCAAGATTGTTGGGTCGGCGTCTATCCCCAAAACCCTACCAGAAGGCCTCGTCCGATCCAAAATCGCCAAAGCATGACCACCTAAACCCACGGTGCAATCAACAAAATCCTCACCCAACTTTGGAGCAAGAAAACGAATAACCTCATTCTTCATAACTGGCAAGTGCAAATCCAAACACCACAAACTTCACGCACATTTCAAAGCAACTTAACCGTCTAATATGTTGAAACATGCAAACCATTTTAACGTTTGCCATTCCAATTTCAGCTGCAAAATAAAATTTAGTAAACGGTGGTGCGGCCGCCGGGATTTGAACCCGGGTCGCCGGCTCGGGAGGCCGAAGTCCTGCCAGGCTAGACTACGGCCGCAATAAAATGTACCTGAATCTTTCTGCCATTTTGGTTTGTAAATTAAACATGTATTAAAACCTTCGCTGAAACAGAGCGCAAGTTAGCGTTGTTTGCAGATGTCTTTGAGTGAACACTTTTAAAAGGGATTTTCTTATGATAGGTTGGCTGTTTGGGAGGATTATTGTTGCGTAGGGATTTTACTTATGCTGGTGCCGGTGTTGATAGGGGGTTGAGGACGAGGGCGAAAGGTGCTTTGCGTCTTTTGCGGAGGACTTATGGTTTTAGTCGTTATGGTGGGGTTGTGCGGCTTCCTTATGGTGTGATTTTTCCTTTTCGTGATGGCTATTTTTTGGATCTTGTGGTGGAGGGGGTTGGCACTAAGGTTTTGGTGGCTCAGTTGGCCGACAAATATGATACTATTGGTGTTGATGGTGTGGCTATGGCTGTTAATGATGTTATTCGTTCCGGGGCTAGGCCTTTGGCTGTTGTGGATAATATTCACGCTCAGGTTTCTGATCCGGTTTTGGTTAGGGAGTGGATGAAGGGTATAGTGAAAGGTGCCGTGGAGGCTGAATGTGTTGTTCCGGGCGGTGAGATTGGTGATGTTGCCGAGTTGATTAGGGGTTTGGCGGAGGGGAAGGGTTTTGACATGGTTTTTGCCTCTGTTGGCGAAGTTTCTAAAGACAAGGTTATTTATGGGAGGAATTTGAAGCCCGGCGATGTTGTTGTTGGCCTGCGGAGTTCTGGAATCCACAGCAATGGTGTGACTTTGGCGCGTAAGGTTTTGTTTAAGTGTTGGGGTGGTAGATACGACCAGTTTGACGTTGTTGAGCCTCTTGAAAGGGAATTGGTTTATGAGGTTTTAGAGCCCACTAAAATTTATGTTAAGCCTTTTCTGCGGGTTGCAGACGAGGTTAGGGTTAAGGCCGCTGTGCATATTACTGGTGATGCCTACTTAAAATTTGACCGTTTGACGCTTTTCTCGAAGGGTATAGGCTTTGAGTTTGACAATTTTAAGCCTCAGCCCATTTTTGAAGTCATTCAGAGGGCTGCTTCCGAGCTTGGCGGCAAAATATCAGATGAGGAGATGTTTAAGACTTTTAATATGGGTTGGGGTTTTGCAATAGTGGTTGAAAAACAAGAGGTGGATAAGGCTGTTGACGTTTTGGAAAGGTCTGGGGTGCACGCCGAAGCGATTGGGCGTGTTACGGGTACTCGTGGAATCCGAATCTTTTATAAGGGTAGGAGAATTGTTTTAAAAAGGTAAGTTTGCCTTTTCTGTGGTGAAAGTGTTTAAATCGGCTTTGGGTTTAATTTAGCCTATGAGGTATCGTCTTAAAATTGAGGTTGGCTTGAAACCGGGGCACAGCGACCCAGAAGGCGAAACCACAGCCCGTTTGCTTAAGGAGCTTGGCTATAGAGTTGAAAGGGTTGGCGTTAGCAAGGTTTACAGCGTTATTGTTTTAGCCGATTCTAGGGATGAAGCCTTGGCTAAGGCTGAGGAGATGTGTAAGAGGCTTTTGGCTAACCCCACAAAGGACAATTACACCATAATGGTTGAGGAGGAAAGATGAGCGGAAACCTCTACATTCGCAGGGAGACACCCTTCCCACTTTTTGAAGTGGCTTTGGCTTATGCCTCTGACCAGCAGTTGTTGGATGTTAGCCGTGAGCTTGGTTTGGGTTTAAACCTTGAAGAGATGCAGGCTGTTCAAAAATACTTTAAGGAGAAGGGTAGAAATCCAACAGATGTTGAACTCCAAACCCTTGGGCAGACTTGGTCTGAGCACTGTTTTCACAAAACCTTTAAAGGCATAGTAAAGTTTGATGGGAAAGAGATTGACAGCCTCTTCAAAACTTATATTGCAAGAGTTACAAGGGAGCTTAATCCCCGCTGGTGCTTTTCTGTTTTTGAAGATAATGCGGGTATAATACGCTTTGAAAATGGTTATGGTATAGCCGTGAAGGTTGAAACTCATAATCACCCCTCAGCTATAGAGCCTTTTGGCGGTGCAGCCACTGGTGTAGGTGGCGTCATACGCGATATTTTGGGGGTTTGGGCTGATCCGATTGCGTGTATGGATGTTTTGGGCTTCGGTCCTTTGGATTATCCTTATGAGAGGCTTCCGCCTGGGGTTAAGCATCCAAAATACGTGTATTTGGGCGTTGTCGCTGGTATTGGGAGTTATGGCAATAACATGGGGATACCGACGGTTAATGGCGCCATATGCTTTGATGAGAGCTATATAGGCAACGTGGTTGTCTATTGTGGATGCGTCGGGCTTCTGCCACTAAAAAAGTTTAGGAGAAACGCGAAACCAGGCGACTTTATTGTTTTGGCTGGAGGAAAAACTGGAAGAGACGGCATCCACGGGGTTACTTTTGCTTCTGCGGAGTTAACGGAAAAGTCTGAGGAGGTTTCCAGACCAGCTGTTCAAATTGCGAATCCCATTGAGGAGGAGAAGCTTAAGAGGGCAATAATCGCCATAAGGAATTTGGAGTTAGCTTCAGCCATAACAGACCTTGGTGGGGGCGGCTTATCCTCCGCTGTTGGCGAAACCGCCAAACGTTTTGGCTGCGGTGCTGTTGTGGAGCTTGAAAAGGTGCCGCTGAAATATCCGGGCTTGGCTCCTTGGGAAATTTACATTTCCGAGTCTCAAGAGAGGATGCTCTTAGCTGTTCCGCCAGAAAACCTTACGCGGGTTTTGGAGGTTTTTGAGGGGGAGGATGTTGAAGCCACTGCTATTGGGCGGTATACTGATGACAAGATTTTGCGCATTTATTATGGCGGAGTAAAGGTTGCTGAGCTGGACATCTCATTCCTTTTCGAACCGCCCCGAACAGTTAGGGTTGCCGAGTATAAGCCACCAGCTTTTACGGAACCAGCCTTACCAGAACCAAAAGACTTGACCAGCACTGTTTTGAGGCTGCTTTCTTCGCCGAACATTGCCAGCAAGGAGAGCGTCATCAGAACTTACGACCATGAGGTTAAGGGGAACACAGTTCTAAAGCCCTTGCATGGGGAGTTTGGCGGTCCAAATGATGCGGCAGTCCTAAAGCCTCTAAAAGATTCGTGGCGTGGTCTGGTGATTTCCTGTGGCATAAACCCGCAATATGGGAAGATTGACCCATACTGGATGGCGGCTTCAGCCATAGATGAGGCATTAAGGAACAATGTGGCTGTCGGCGGAAGAAGAATAGCGCTCCTTGACAATTTTACGTGGGGTAATCCTGAAAAACCAGATAGGCTTGGAAGTCTTGTAAGGGCTTGTGAGGCTTGCTATGATTTTGCTAAAGCCTTTGGGACGCCTTTCATTTCTGGTAAGGACAGCCTATACAATGAGTCGCCCCTTGGTCCTGTAACGCCGACGCTACTGATAACGGCTGTTGGGATAATTCCAGACATCCGTGTTGTGGTTTCGTCGGATGTTAAGGAGCCTGGCAGCTCCATCTACATTGTTGGCAAAACCTACCATGAGCTTGGCGGCTCAGAATATTATAGGCTGTTGGGTTTTGCTGGGAAAACTGTGCCTAAGGTGCGGGTCAGCCAAGCCAGAAAAACGTTTAAGGCGATAGGTAGGGCTATCGACCATGGCTTGGTTAATGCTTGCCACGACTTGTCGGAAGGGGGATTGGCTGTTGCGGCGGCGGAGATGGCTTTTTCCGGCGGCTATGGCATGGAACTGGATTTGCGGCTTGTCCCAACAAAAGGCTTGAAAAGAAACGACTTCATTCTCTTCGCAGAATCTAATAGCCGCTTTCTCGTGGAGGTCCCGGAAAAATGCGAAAGGGACTTTGAGGCTGTTATGCGGGGATGCACTTTTGCAAGAATTGGAAAAGTTACAGCTACGCCAAAACTTTGTGTTTATGGCTTGGATGGGAATGTTGTTGTGGATGCGTCCATAAGTGAGTTGTTGGCTTGGTGGAAGCACACCTTAAGCGGCAGTGGCAGTGGCGAAGCCTAACATGAAACGCGAAGAAATTAAAGTCTGTATTCTTCGTGTTGGCGGAACAAACTGCGACGCTGAAACAAAGACAGCCTTTGAGGATTTAGGCGTTCAAGCTCAAATTCTCCACGTGAATGAGGTGGTTAAGCGGCGAAACCTTATGGATTACCATGCTCTGGTTTTTCCAGGCGGCTTCTCCTATGGGGATTATGTGCGTGCCGGCGCGATTTGGGCGAAGTGGATGCTTTCAAAAATGGGCAAAGAGTTGGAGGCTTTCGTTGATGAGGGACGCCCAATTCTCGGCATATGCAATGGTTTCCAAGTGCTTGTTGAGGCTGGCTTACTTCCAGCATTTGATGGCATAAGCCCCTATCCAGAGGCGGCGCTAGCCACAAACCATCCTCCGGGCTATAATTGCCGCTGGGTCTACATACGGCACGAAAACAACGGCAAATGCGTGTTTACGAGGAAAATTCCGAAAGGAAAGGTTTTGCGCATGCCGGTCGCCCACGCGGAGGGCAGATTCCTATTCGCCAAAGAAAAGGAAAAACAGTATTTGAAGAAGCTTTATGAAAACGACCAGCTGGTTTTTAGATACTGCACAAGTGATGGCACATATGCTGAGGGACGTTATCCAATAAACCCAAACGGCTCTTTCCACGACATTGCTGGCATATGCAACCCAGAAGGAACAGTTTTTGGCTTGATGCCCCACCCAGAAAGAGCCTTCTACTGGTGGCAGCAGCCAGACTGGACAAGGCAGAGGCTTATGCCACAACACGGTGATGGAAAACTAATCTTCGAAAACCTAATCGACTATTTAGAGAAGCAATTTTAATTCTTCTAGGCGTGGAAGCCCAGTGCGGGCACCCATCTTCATTATGCAACGGGAAGCAACAAAATTGCCTAGTCTTGCGCACTCTTTTAGGCTTTTAGCGTTTAACAAGCCGTAGAGGAAGCCAGCACAAAAGGCGTCTCCAGCACCAGTTGTGTCCACAATGTGCACTTTGAAGGCTTCCACGTGGTGGCTCTCCTTCCCATCTGTGACGTAGCATCCTCTGCCGCTAAGTTTGACTGCAACAATTTTCACCCCAAGCCCCAACATTTTTTCGGCACCCTTAACATGGTCCTCCATGCCCGTCAAGAGTGCCAGCTCACGAGAATTTGGCATAAAAACAAAGGTTCTCTCCAGAATTGGGTTTAGGGCTTTTATGCCCTTTCTTGCATAAAGCTCGCCCGGGTCTAGGCTTACTTTAACGTCTTCTGGGAGGTTTTTCACAAGCCTTTTCTGGGTTTCGAAGGACATTTCGCCGACAAAGGACGTTAAGTGGATGAATTTTGCTTGGCAGGCATATCCCAAATCTATTTCTTCGAAGCTTATGGTGTCGTTTACGCCCGGGTCCACGTATAAGGCTCTTTCGCCCATTTCATCTACGAAGCCCATGACTATTCCGCTTCGTCCAGTTTTCGCCCTTATAATGCCCTTTGTGTTTACGCCTTCCTTGCGGAAATCTTCTAGCAGCATTTTGCCCTCGCGGTCGTTGGCAACCTTCCCAATAAAGCCAACTTTGCAGCCTAGCCTCGCCAAGCCCACAATGGTGTTGGCTGCCGAGCCTCCGCATGCCTCTTCGAAGCCTTTTATGAAGCCTTCCCCTTCTGGTCCAGCTATCTTATTAACCTTGTAGAGTTTGTCCACGTTTAGGGCGCCGAAACCTATAACGTCAAAACGTTTCATGGGAACAGCTCACGCAAATGAATCTTGTAATCGCCAAGTTTTCCACCATAATTTCCAGCTGAAATTTTCACGACACCCCGCACTTTTAATGCAGCCTCAATGCCAGCCTTCATAGCCCTTTTAACAGCCTCAAGCGAAACACCGTTTATCACAATCTCCGGGATGTAGTTCACGCCTTCTGGAACCTTTGACTCCTCGCCAAGCAGCCTCTTCAATGATGGACAGTAAGGGTGGTTTGTCGTCGGTCCTATCCATGGATAGCGGGTTTCGGGTTTTGAACCGGCGGAACAAATGTCGAAGGGCGTTATTACGCCTTCAACTTTATGGATGGCTTCCAAAGCCTTTGCCCCAGCCTCCATAACAGCCTCTTTTGTCTTGCACATTATCCAGAAGTTCGCGCCCATAACCCCGCGGGCATAGCCCAAAAACCGTTCTATTATGAAGTCTGGAACCATGATGGGCACAACTATGACGTGGCGGTTGTAGCGTTTTTCCTCCCACTCATAGCCGTCCCCGCAGTGGCCGACACGCTCCATCATGTCAATTTTGCCCAGCGGATTCTCTAAGGCGTCAAAAACCGCCGTGAAGGGTTTCACGAGGATATCCTGCCTTATACGATAGGAGAGCTCAATTTCGAATTTTTTGAGGGAGTCGGAAAAGGGTTTTTTGGGGTCTATTCCACCCCAGAACTGGAGGATCACACCTTTGCGCTCGTCTGGTGTTTCCTTTTCGCTCAGCCACCTTTCTATTCCGCCTTCAACTCTGCCGATGACTATGGATGGTGTGGCTGTTGCATGCAGTGCCACCTTCCGCAGAGTTTCCTTATCATCAGCCGTAACGACAACTCGGCAGTAGATACCCTCGAAAGCTTCCGCGTAAGTATCCTCCACAAGCTCCTTTTTCGCCAAGAGACCTCCGCTCCACGCTTCACGTTGGGATTATTTTAGGTTGGTGCTTTAGGCTATTAAACCTTTGACAAGCCTAGCCCAAACGCCCTATTGCTTCGCCCCGAACTGTTTTGCGAAAGGCTTTGCTCTCCTCCGCCAGCCTCTCCATATTTGCCGCCGTGATAACTTCCACATGTGGAAGTTTCTCGCCATAAGCCTCAAAAAACTTACTTTTCAGTTCCGCGTCCACGTCAAGCTCCCTAAGCCTTTCAAAGCTCCAGTTGTTTACCAGCTCGATTACGCCCTCTTTGCCAAACTTGCAGAAAACTGCTGTTAGCAATGCTATTACAAGGGCTTTTTCAGACATTATGGCTATTTCAGCCTCTCTTATGGCGTATTCGTTGCCATTGAAAGATATTGTTAAGCCATTTGCGTTGCGGACTGTTTTGAAGGTTTCAACGTCGGTTATGCTGTCGCCAACATAAACAATTTCTGAAAAGCTTATGTCCAGCTTTTTGGCTATTTGCATAACCGCCTCGGTTTTTTCACGTCCGCCCACAGGATTAACCTCTTTGAAAACTCTTCCAATCTGCATTTTGGCTATTTCTTCCCAGAAGATTTCATCAAGCCGCCTTATGACTTGCTGGTGCTCTTTGGGAAAGTCTTGGATTGAGCTTGCACCTTTCGGAATTTCGATTATTGGCATTTTGGCAATTTCGGCTGCAATTTCCCTAAGCCTATCCCGCTCTTTTTGGCTAAGCGAATACTTGTCAATATTCACTCTTGTGCAGTAAACTTTCTTGAAAGGGAAGTCTATAGCTTGGCACAGCACCCTAACATAATGCTCGTAGCTTGTGCTAACAATGAAGGCGTGGGCAACTTTCTGGATGAAAGCCAAACTCTCCTTAACATTAGCGATTAGCAGAAGCGTCTTGGCAGAAAAACTCTGCATTTTATGGTCTGTTACGCCATAAGCCTTTAGAAAGGGCAGTATAAGCTTCAGCGTGTCGCCAGCCTTATAGCCGGGCTTTTTAACAACATCTGCGAGCACATCGTCGTATCGGCTTATAACCGTGAAGAGGTGCTCGCCGTTAGGCACGTAATGGGCTGTTAGTTCAAAGGCGTTATCATTCTTGGAAACTGGTCCCTCACAGTCCGAAATGAAAACTTTTTTCATCCTCGTTTTCTGAGCGCCTCCATGTGGCGTATGCTCTTTTCTATATGCTGTTTTGAGGCTATGTCGTTCCGGTGCCACAAAGCTCCGCCATTTATGGCTTTGATGCCCTCTAAGGAGATTTTTCTGGCATCCTCAATCGTCTCGCCTATGCCAACCACACAAACAGCCCTAGACTTTAGGGCGTAGGTTTTGCCGTCGCGGAGCTCCATAGAAGCTGGATAAACGCGAATTCTGTCGCCATACTTTCTGCCAAGTTCATAGGCTTTTGTTAGATCTACTGGCTTGCCTATTTCCGCCCTATTCACGCGTTCTGGAAAAGCCTCGGCATAGCCTCCATAACTTGGCGGCACCTTATAGGTCACTACTGTTGCCATCCTCTCAATTTCTATGCGGGTTAAGTTGCCGTCAAGAATTTTGAAGCACACATCAACAAAGTCATCCTTCAAAATTGGCAGAATGTTAATTATTTCCGGGTCGCCTGGGCGGCTGTTGTTCTCAAGGATTTTCGGCTCTTTGCCTGTGTGCATGAAAGCCACGTAGAAGGGTATGCCTCTCAGGGCTTGGTTGTCTTGGGCTTTCCACCTGCTAAAAATCTTGTTTACGATTTCAAGCTCATTTTCTCTGTCCGCCACTATCATGAATGGTAATATTTCGCCAGAATCCTTATAGGAGCCCATACCGCCAGTGTTTGGACCCTTGTCATCGTCGAAGGCGCGTTTATAGTCCCTCGTTTCTGGAAGCGGCACCAAGTGCTTTCCATCACAGAAAGCTTGGAAGCTGGATTCTTCACCATCAATTTTCTCTTCAACTATAACCGCACCGTGCCGCAGGTTTTCCCAAAAATGCTCAAAGAGCTGTTCGCGGGTGGTGAAGTGGTCTCCCCATACGCCTACACCCTTGCCAGCTGCTGGCTTGTCCGGCTTAACAACAGCCATATTTTCAAGCTCGTCAAGCCACTTGTAAAGGGCTTTACGTGCCTCCTCCTGTGTTTTAAACTCTTTTGGATGGAAGATTCGGAAGCGGGGATTCACCTCTGGAGCAGTCTCCTGGAACAGCAGGCGCTGTTGAACTTTGCTGGCTTCTATTGCGTACTCTTTAGTTGGACAAATCATCGGTATGCCAGTGCGCTTCTCGACAAGGTTGCGGACGCCCTCAATTATGGGCTTTTCTGGACCGACAATGCCGAAGTCTATGCGGTCTTTATGTTTTTCGGTGAATTTGCATATAGCCTCAACATTCAAGTCTGGTATAACAACGTGCACCGTTGCGTTTTTCATGTTAAACGGGTTTCGCTGTTTATCAGCAACATAAACCTCTACATCGTATTTTGTGCTTCGCAAAAAAGCGTCAACCATTGCCACTTCGCGGGCGCCGTAAGAAACTACGAGTATGCCAACCTTTTCGACCAAGATTTGCCACACCCTTCTGGCGCTTAAATGCTAAATGCTGGAGGACGCTAATCTATTTTGCCACTAATCCTCGCCAACAAGCTCTGGAATCTCATAAAGCCTTCCAGTCTCCTCAAAGCCTTCCAAAAACCTCTTCTTCATCTCATCCGCAATCTTCTGCGCCAGCGGCGTTGGATATTCGCCAGTTAAACAGCCTAGGCATAACTCTTCCCTTCTGAAGCCAGTGGCCCTCACAAGTCCATCTATCGACTGGTAGCAGACGGCATCCGCCCCTATAATTTTGGCTATCTCTTCGGGTGTGTGCTTTGCACCAATGAGCTGCCCATAAGTTGCCATGTCTATTCCATAGAAGCATGGACCAATTATGCGGGGGAAAGTCACAAATAAGTAGACTTTCTTTGCGCCCATTCTGCGAAGCTTCTCAATAGTAATCCTTGTTGTGTCGCCTCTGACGATGCTGTCATCCACCACTATAACCCTTTTACCGTTTACTTTTGAGGCTAAAATATTAATTTTCTTGTCTATGGTGGCGTAACGCTCCCTGTTAAGCAGTATGAAGGCACGCTCAGTCACATAGCGATGCCTACGGGTTGCCCTCTCCCACCTCAAACCAGACTCTTCATGAACCCCAAAAGCAGCGTCATCGCCAGTTTCCGGCATAGAAATAATTATATCTGCATCCCTAACAATGTCCGAGTTCTCCCTCACGAGGTTTCTTCCAAACTCCTCGCGAATCTCATAAACATATCGCTTGTCGAAAATGGAATCTGGTCTGGCAAAATAGGCAAACTCGAAGGCGCAAAAGGCTTTTCGCCCAGAATTTACAAGCCTTTCACGCCTAAACCCCTCTTCGGAGACCGTTATGAATTCGCCGGGCTCCACCTCAAAGACCCGACATAAACCGTTTATGTCCAAACCAACACTCTCAGAAGAAAAAGCATAGGTTTTCCCCCCATCACCACGACCAGCACAGAGAGGCCTTATACCATAAGGGTCTTTAAAAGCGAAAAACTTGCCGTCGCCAGTTATTCCAGCAACGGAAAAGGCACCCTCAACTTCCTGCATGCACAATTTCACGGCAGAAGCCAAATCTTTGCTCTTGTCTAGCTCTATTAGGAGTTTGTGGCAGATGAGGTCGGCGTCGCACTCATAAGAGAAGTTTGGAAACTCTTTGGAGATTACCTTTTTAAGCTTAAAAGTGTTGACGACATTGCCGTTAAAGGATATAGCCAACCTTAAACCGTTTTTGGAAGCAGTGACAGGCTGGGTGCCCCTTATAAGAGACGTTTCATCCGTCTTCCCAGAAGTTGTGTATCTAACATTTCCTATCCCAATGTGCCCTGGCAAACGCCCAAACCACTCCTCGAGGGCGCTTGTCTTTATTTTAGGCACAAGGTCTAGGCTTCTATGCACATAGAATTTTCCATCAGCATATGTAAGAAAGCCGTGGGACTGATGTCCCCTATGATTCTGAGCCCTCAAACCCCAATAAACATATGGGAAAATGGGCTGCCTTTCAAAATTTATTGCACCGAAGACCCCGCATGCTATTTTTAGCTGCTCTCCCATGGTCGGGGATAAATTAAAGCCTCTTTATCAACTTTTAGAACAAGTTTAAATCAAAAGCATTGAAAACCAAAAAGCGCATGAAACTTCGTAAGCAGGCGAAAAACTAGAGGAAGGGGGAGGCGAAAATAAAGTTAAAAACGCAGCTAAATTCAAGATGGAAGACTTCAAAAATCTAGAAGGGGGTAGTCAATTTAGGCTTTCTCGGCAACCAAAATTGTTGAAAAACCTAGAGGGGATAGCGTATTTGCCGCTTTTCTCCAACTACAAACATGACCTCTCACATGGTTGAACAGTTAATTTTAAAGGCTTGAAAATAGGAGATTAACAACTACATGCGAGGTGGAATGAAGTGGTTAAAGTTGACGGATACGAGGTTCCAGAAGGACTATATTATTCAAAGGATTTTGAATGGCTCAAAATTGAGGGAGACAAAGTCCGCGTAGGCATAACAGACTACGCCCAAAAACAGCTAAGAGAAATTGTTTACGCGGAATTGCCAAGCCCGGGAACCACAACAAAACAGAACGAGCCATACGGCACAGTTGAATCAGTAAAAGCCGTATCAGACCTTGTGGCGCCAGTAAGCGGAACAATAGAAGAGGTAAACACAGAAGTCCAGTCAAAACCAGAACTCCTAAATGAAGACCCATATGGAAAGGGCTGGCTTCTCGTTATAAAGCCCTCAAACCTGCAGACGGAACTGAAAAACCTGATGGACTTTAACGCGGCTGTTGAGTGGCACAAAAGCCTAATTAAAGAAGGGAAGTAGCCCTTGCCGAGACGCATAGTAATAATTGGGGCGCATGCCGCCGGGGTAGATGCAGCCTCAGCCGCTAGAAAAACAGACCGAACAGCCGAAATAACCCTAATAACTGACGAGAAGTATGCCGGCTACTCCAGATGCGGCTTACCCTTCGTTATAGGCGGACAAATACCAAGCTTCAGCAACCTCATAGTCTTCCCGCCAAGCTACTTCCAAATGATGAAACTGAACCTAAAAACGGAAACAAAAGTGACAAAAATAGACACCAGCAAAAAGGCAGTCATAACAGTGGATAAGGCTGGAAAAACGGAGGAAATCCCCTACGACAGCCTAATAATGGCCGCAGGTGCCAGCGCTTTCACACCACCAATAAAAGGAAGGGAAAAGCAAGGCATCTTGCCCCTAAGAACAATTGAGGATGGACAACGAATAGACCAATCAATAAAGGAAGGCGCAAAAACAGCCGTTGTAATGGGTGCTGGACTCATAGGCTTGGAAACAGCCGTAGCCCTACAAGAAAGGGGCTTAAAAGTGACAGTTGTGGAAATGCTACCCCAAGTTTTGCCAGCCATGCTTGACGCAGACATGGCCAAAACCGTCCAAGAAGAGCTGGAGAAGAAGGGCATAAGAATCATGACCAACAAACCAGTTGAAGAATTTCTCGGAACAGAAAAAGTGACAGGCATAGTGGCTGGAGGCGAACAAATAAGCGCAGACCTCTTTGTCAGCGCCTTCGGTGTTAGGGCAAATACACAACTTGCTGTAGATGCCGGAATAGCAATAGGCGAAACTAGACTCATTAAGACAAATGCAAGGATGGAAACCAATGTTAAAGACGTTTACGCTGTTGGCGACTGTGCAGAATCCATCCACATTGTCACACAAAAACCAGTCGTCCAACAGCTTGGAACAGTGGCTGTAAGACAAGGAAAAGTGGCGGGAATAAATGCGGCGGGAGGCTACGCACTATTTCCAGGCGTAATAGGCTCGTCGGTAACCCAACTATACGATATGCAAATAGGAGCGACAGGCTTGACCGAGACAGCGGCAAAAAGGGCTGGAATAGAAACGGTCGTAGGAACCATAACCTCAAAGACAAAGGCAGACTATTACCCTGGCGCCTTGCCAATAAAAGTTAAGCTTATCGCGGAGAAGGAGTCTCAGCGCATTATCGGAGCCCAAATTATAGGCGGGGAAGAGGTAACCCAACGCATAAATGCTGTCTCATTCGCCATACAAAAGCAAATGACTGTACGAGAATTGGCTAAGGCGGATACGGCTTATGCGCCGCCCCTAAACGAGACTTGGGAGCCCCTTGTTTTAGCTGCTGAAATGGTTCTGATGAAACTCCGCTAAAAACCCATACTTTTCTTTTTATCTCCGTCGGAAAATTAATAAGAGAAACAATTCCAATAATATCCGAAATTTAGCGTAAAATGGTGATTTAAATGCCAATAAGGGTGGCCATAAACGGTTTTGGAAGAATTGGAAGGCTTCTGTTCAGAGCAGCCATAGAAAGGAAAGCAAACATAGACTTTGTAGCCGTAAATGACGTTGCAGACGCAAAAACACTGGCACACCTCCTAAAATACGATTCAGTCCATGGGCCGTTCCCAGGCGAAGTTCAAGCTAAAGAAAACAGCATAATAGTAAACGGAAAAGAACTGAAGGTGCTTTCGCAAAAGGACCCGGCTTTGCTGCCATGGAAAGATTTAGACGTTTACTTGGCTGTGGAGTCAACTGGTTTGTTCACAAAGCGTGAGGATGCAGCAAAGCATCTTCAAGCAGGAGCCAAGAAAGTTTTGATATCAGCTCCGGCTGAAAACCCTGACATAACAATTGTTTTGGGCGTTAACCACGACAAATACGACCACAACAACCACCGCATACTTTCAAACGCCTCATGCACAACAAACTGCGTAGTACCATGTGTAAAGGTGCTTCATGAAAACTTCGGCGTCAAAGCCGGATTAATGACAACAGCCCACGCCTACACCAACGACCAGCGCATAATGGACCTAGTCCACAGAGACCTAAGAAGGGCGAGGGCCGGCGCAATAAACATAATACCAACAACCACCGGCGCCGCAAGGGCATCAGCCTTAGTCTTCCCAGAGCTGAAAGGGAAAATCGACGGAATAGCCCTCCGAGTGCCCGTTCCAAACGTCTCAATAGTGGACTTGACCGCTGTCTTGGAGAAGGACGTAACAAAAGAGGAAGTTAATGCAGCCTTCAAGAAAGCGGCTGAAGGCCCACTGAAGGGCATAATGGCTTACACTGAAGAGCCAATAGTTTCAAGCGACGTAAACCACACGCCATACTCAGCCATAGTTGACGGCCTATCCACAATGGTTGTAGCTGGAAACCTTGTTAAAGTGCTCGCATGGTACGACAACGAGTGGGGCTTCTCCTGCAGAATGGTTGAACTCATAGAACTCATAGGAAAGAAGGCTGGTTTCTAGCCAAGCCAAATATAAAACTTTAAAACAAACAACCCCTCTCTATTTTTTGTTCCAAAGCCTAAAAGAGGGGATAATGGTATGGCTAAATATTTAACCCTAGACGATGTTGACGTGAAAGACAAAGTTGTTCTTGTAAGAGTTGACTTTAACTCTCCCGTGGACCCGGAAACGAAGAAGGTTCTAGATGACACAAGGATTAGGGCACATGGCGAAACCACTTTAAAAGAGCTGGCCGAAAAAGGTGCCAAAGTGGTTGTGCTTGCCCACCAAGGAAGAAAAGGCGACCCAGACTTTATACCATTAAAACAGCACGCAGAAATCTTAAGCAGAGTTTTGGGCAAACCAGTGAAGTTTGTGGACGACGTTTTTGGGGAGAAAGCCCAAAAAGCGATTAAGGAGCTGAAAAGCGGCGAAATCCTAGTCCTAGACAATGTTAGGAACTTTGCTGGAGAAACAAAGGAAGGCACACCAGAAGAACATGCAAAAACAGAGCTTGTTAAGGCATTAGCGCCACTGGTAGACATATTCGTTAACGACGCTTTTGCGGCAGCCCACAGAGCCCACGTTTCAATGGTTGGCTTCACGGCTGTTTTGCCAAGCGTCGCCGGAAGAATTATGGAGAGGGAACTGAAATCCCTAAGCAGAGTGCTGGAAAACCCGGAAAAACCATGCGTCTACGTGCTCGGCGGCGCTAAGGCAGACGACTCCCTCGAAATTTCAAAATATGTTTTGGACAACGGAATAGCAGACTATGTATTAACGGGTGGCGTTGTCGGCCACGTCTTCATGGTTGCAAAGGGATATGACCTAGGCAAGCCAAACATGAAATTCCTAGAAGAGAAAAAACTGATGGGCTTAGTTTCTGGAATAAAGGAGCTAATGGGGAAGTATCCTGAAAAAATTAAGGTTCCAGCAGACGTAGCCGTAGAAGTTGAAAAAAAGCGAAAAGAAATCCCTGTTGAAAAACTTCCAACAGACTATCCAATATTTGATATCGGAGCAAAGACCGTTGAAAACTATGCAAAAATAATACGCAACGCAAAATCGATTGTGGTAAGCGGTCCCATGGGGGTTTTTGAAAACAGCGAATTCATCTATGGAACGAAACGAATTTTCGAGGAAATCGCCAACTCGAAGGCGTTCTCTTTAGCCGGTGGAGGCCACACAATAGCAGCCCTTCAAGAGTTGGGCTTATCCAACAAAATATCCTACGTGAGCACTGCTGGTGGAGCCTTAATAGAGTTCTTAATGGGTAAGAAGCTTCCAGGCGTGGTAGCCTTAGAAAAGGCAACGGCTCGCAAGCGTTAACTTTGATTTCGCCAAATTTCCATTTTATTTTTTGTAATCTTCTCCCTCATTATTGGCTCTTTTAGGGTCGCATAAAACCTCTTTTATGCCCCCATGCTATGTCAGCAGGGGTTTCCACCATTAACATAGGAAAAACACAGACGTCTGCCGCCGCATAATTAGTATGCGCACCTTTTCCGGCACGAAGTCAAATCTGCAAATCAGCTTTTCGCTTATTCCAAGCCTAACAGCAGCCTCAATTATGTCGTTTTGCTGCTCTCCCTTGCCCAAAATAACAAGCTTAGTTTTTGGATATTCAGCCAAATCATGGGCATGGCTTGAACAAGGGTTTATGACGTCCTTAACCCAAGTCAGCCTCTTGCATTGCATGGCTGGCGGTTACTATCTGTCAGTCCTCGCGCGGTAGCACACTCAAGATAGGAGACAGCATCCGAGCCTCGCCCACCACTTCTTCCCACTCCGTGCTGTAGACGTGAAAGCAACTGGTACCTTTGTCTCATTCTTTATTATGATTCCGGCTATGCTACTCAACCAGTCGTGGACGAGACAACTCGTAAATGCAGTCTTCCTTATTTAACATGCTATTAGTGAACTTGGTTGCATTTAAAACGTTGTATAATGAAAATGTCAAATCACGGTTAAACCCTTTTCACAAGGTTTATCTCGTTGACCATCATCTGCTTCAGCTCTTGGCGACTTTCAATGCTATTTTTTCAGTCGACACGCTATTCACCTTTGTTTTAAGAAATGAAATTATAGAAATCAAATCCGAATCAATCTAAAACTTAGCAAATCAGAAATATAAGGCAAAAAAGAACAATAACAAACACAAGAACAGAGGCTAACAGATTGACGGACATAGTTTTCGTGTTCGAAGTCCACCAGCCCCATAGGTTAAGGAAGAACTACTTTTGGGAGAACAAGCTTTTCAAACGTCTAAAAAGGGAGGAGCTCTTCAACTACTATTTTAACCATGAACTAGACAAGGAAATTTTCGAAAGAGCATGCAAAAAGTGCTATTTTCCATCAAACCAGATACTGCTAGACCTAATAGACAAGTATAAGCGGGAGAAAAAACAAGTAAAAGTCTCCTTTAGCATTTCTGGAACCTTCCTCGAACAGTGTGAAATGTTTAACAAAGATTTGCTAGAGTCCTTCAAACAGCTTGGGGAAACTGGCTGTGTGGAATTTCTAAACCAAACATACTACCATTCACTTGCAAGCCTCTACCCAGAAAAAACGGAGTTCATTGAACAGATAAAAATGCACAGGCAAGCAATAAAGGACCTGTTGGGCTACACGCCACGAGTCTTCGAGAACACCGAGCTATTATACAACAATGTCATAGCAAGAATTGCAGAAGAGTTTGGCTTTGCTGGAATATTCACGGAAGGAACAGAAAAAATACTTCATGAAAAGTCGCCCAACTACGTGTATAAGCCGAAAGGATGCAGGAAAATCAAAGTACTCCTCAGAAACTATAAGCTAACGGATGACATAGGCTTTAGGTTCTCCGCAAGATGGTGGAGCGAGTGGCCACTAACCGCAGACAAATACGCAAGCTGGCTGGCAGCAACACCGGGAAACTGCATAAACATATTCCCAGACTATGAAACCTTCGGCGAGCATCACTGGCCAGAAACAGGCATTCACGAGTTTTTGAAGCACCTACCAGGGGAAATTTTGAAGTGGTGGCACCTCCACATGGCAACACCGTCGGAAGTTGTTGAAAAATATGAGGCTGCTGGAGAAATTGACGTGCCAGAACTGGGTGGAACGGTGTCTTGGGCTGACTTGGAAAGGGATGCAAGTTGCTGGCTTGGAAACACCCTCCAATGGGCTTACTACACATCTGTCAGAAGACTTGAACCCATCGTTAAAGAGTCAGAGGACAAAGATTTTCTAAGAATATGGCGATACTTCCAAACAAGCGACCACCTATATTACATGTTCACAGCCGGAGGAGCCCCAGGCGAAGTTCACTCCTACTTCAGCCCCTTCAGCACTCCAACCGACGCCTATGCAACAGCCCAAGCGGCAATTCTTGACTTTGAGAACCGCTTGCGGCTTGCAACAGTAACAGCCAATGAACCATTCCTCTTTTACCGAGGTTTGGGAGAGGAAAATTATACTGGAATAATGGCTTGGAGCCTTAAGGGGTTCATCAAAGCCCTCCAGAAGGCTGAAATAAAATCCATAGAATTCCACAACAACCGCGGCGACTTTGAAAAATGGGCTGAAAATTCGCTTCATGACAAGGTTTTGGCTAAAAAACTTAGAGAGATTAGGCTTTCGAAAATAAGGGGGCAAGCCTTAAGGAAAGCCTTAACCGCTGCCGCCAAAGAAAGATTCAGCGAGCTGGTTCAACAGTTGAAGGCTTTGACGGAATACTTTTAAACACACGTAAGCCTTTAATAAAACGCATGGCATGTTTTGGGCTTAAAAGGTGAACATCTATTGAGGGAGGAGCTCCCAATATCCGAGAAAATTCTGCAAACACTCCACAACCTATGTGCAACAGCCCCAGATTTGGCGAGGAAAAGCGAAGAACTAGCTCAAGTCTTACAGTTGGATGTTGCAGAGGTTGAGAGGATTTTGGACGGGTACGGATGCGAGGGCTACGTGGAAAGCTTCGCCGACGAGCATGGAAAGAAGTGGTATTATCTAACTGGAAGGGGAATAATCAAAGTTTGCGCCCTTTTCACTTGACTGGCGGTTACAAATGCGAGTTGTAATCCTTTCATGGGAGTATCCGCCAAGAGTCGTTGGCAAACTTGCAGATTATGTGAAGGAGTTGGCGGTGCAACTTGCCAAAAACAGAATCGAAACATACGTGGTTACTTATCATGATTATATGATGGGGGAGTTTGAAGAAAACGGCGTCAAAACTTACAGGGTGACAAATCCTGTTAAAACCCACATAAGTGTTCTCACATGGGTCCTAACATTAAATCAAGAAGTGGAGCGTGCCGCCGCCAACATATACTATAGGGCATGCGGGCACATAGACGCTATGGACGTGCAGGACTGGCATTTTATTCCAGCAGCGGTCACCTTGAAGAAGGCTTTTGGCATCCCCTTTGCATATTCCATTGAGAGTTTGGAAGATCACCGCTCTCATGGTGCTGATTCTCCTTTTAATATGGCTATTAAGAGCATTGAGTGGCTTGGCATGCATGAAGCAGGCAAAATTCTTGCGAAATCCGAATGGATGGCAAGCGAAGCCGCCAGAATCTACAAGGTTCCAGTAGCAAAAATAAATGTTGTTAAACCCGGGTCTGAACGATGGATCAAGACCATTTTGGAAGTCTACAAAAGCCTTCGGGAGGGCTCATAAGTGCCTGACATATTAAGGGTTATGATGCTCACATGGGAGTTCCCGCCAAGAATTGTTGGCGGAATTTCGCCCCACGTCTATTACTTGTCAAGAAGCCTTGCAAAAAGCGGCGTTAAGGTTTATGTCGTCACATGCGATTTTCCAGGTGCCCCTTCGCATGAAACGCTGAACGGTGTTGAGGTTTATAGGGTTGATTCCTACAAGAACCCCTCGCCAGATTTTGCAAGCTGGGTTTACTTGATGAATATGAATATGCAGAAGGAGGCAGCCTTCATTGTTAGGGAGTTAGGCGGAGTTGACATTTTCCACGCCCACGACTGGCTTGTGGCAAATGCTGGAATAGGCTTAAAACACGTTTTTAGGAGACCCCTTTTAGCGACGATTCATTCCACAGAGTATGGGAGGCGGAATGGCATTCACTCCGATTATGAGAGGATGATTCATGAAACGGAGGCTTGGCTCACCTATGAGGCTTGGAGGGTTATATGCTGCAGCAACTATATGATTTCTCACGTGAAATGGGTTTTTGGGCTTCCAGAAGATAAACTCATCATGATTCCAAACGGTGTGGACGCAAAAGAGTATGAAAAAAGCGACAATGACTTAAACCAGTTTAGGCGACGGTTCGCCCTACCAGAAGAGAAAATCGTGTTGTTTGTCGGTCGCCTCGTTTATGAGAAGGGCATACACGTCCTGGTAAATGCAGTGCCGAAAGTTTTGGAAAAAGTCAACGCAAAATTCGTTATTGTTGGAAACGGGTACATGCAACAATCCCTATCAGAACACATAAAAAACATAGGGTTAGCCCACAAAGTTATGTTTACAGGCTTTGTGGACGATAAAACGCTACGGAACTTACAAAAATGTGCAGACGTTTCAGTTGTTCCATCCCTCTTTGAACCCTTTGGAATTGTGGCACTTGAAGCGATGGCAGCCAAAAGTCCAGTTGTGGTTTCAGATACTGGTGGCTTATCAGAAATAGTTGAACACGAAGTGACAGGCATTAAGGTTTATCCAAACAACCCAGACTCGTTGGCGTGGGGGATAACACGTGTCTTGCTTGACAATGATTTAGCTAATAATTTGAGGAAAAACGCCTACCGAAAAGTTGTTGAAACTTATAACTGGGAGAAAATAAGCCAGCAAACAAAAAAGGTTTACGAGAACGTTTTAAGCGAGTACTCAAAGACTTTCTGGGCTTAGCACAGCTACTAACTATGGATACTTAAGCCTAATTGCTTTTTGCGGGCAGGCGTCAGAACATTTCAAGCAGTAAATGCATTCTGGGTCGCTGAACTTCTCCCATGGAAGATCCAAAATTGGAACCACCATTGGACAAGCTTTGACACATTCGCGACATTCACCCTTAATACATCTTACGGGATCTCTCCGCAAACCAAGAAAGCTAAACTTGTTTAGGAAAGCCATTATAGCACCATGAGGGCACAGATACCTACACCATCCCCGCGGAACATAAGCTGCCAAAACAAGAACACCAACAAGAATGAACAGCTGAGCCCAGAAGAGAGGAGGCAAATCCAAAACCCCGGATAAAACATCTAAAACCGGCTTCTCCATAACCTCCATTGAAAAAATTTGAGTGCCCCTCGGCAACGTTGAAAACAAGGTTTCAGCCGGACTTACAGCAGTGAAGGGGGCATAGGCAAATATGCCCAATGCCCTCTCATAGTCTCTGTAAGTTCCGGCAAGTTTAGTTGCCGAAAATGTTAGGCTGATAAAAAGTGCAATACCTAAAACAAAATATTTTACTAAAGTCATGTTCCTATGGGTTTTAGGTGAAACCTCTGTCTTCTTCACCTTAATGAAGCTTATCAGGTCTTGGATAAAGCCGAAAGGACAAACCCAACCGCAGAGGGATTTGCCGATCAAAACACCAACTATGAGGAAGGATGCTACTGCAAGCCATGGGAAAACAACTGGCGACTGTCCCCATCCGCTAAACATCAGCTGTAGCGCTGTAAAAGCATCTCCAACAGTGTTAGGCTGATAACCCCAAGTCCATAAAACTGGAAGCACTAATGGAGGGGATCCTAAATTAAAGAGCATAGCACTGAACAATATGAAGGATAGAAACTGAACTATTCTGCGAAACGTGTTAAATTTGAGTAGATTTTGACGGATGCTTGCCTTCAACATTTCAGCCCCATTTTTCAATGAGATAGTGAAAGTTTAGGTTATTTACTTTCCGATAACTTTAACATTTTCCACAAGAACCCATGGCGCAACGAGCGAACCAACCTTTCTTTCATTGTTAGCCAAATCTGAAATATTCTTTAAAACTTCAAAAACGTTGCCAGCCAGCATAGCACCTTTAACTGAGTGGACAATTCTGCCCTTCTCAATTTTCCATGCGGGAGTTGCCACAACAGAGAATTCCCCGCTTGCTGGATTGCTGCTATGTGCCCCTTGTAATGAGTAAACCAGAAGCCCCTCATCAACTTCACCTATAAGCTCCTCAGGAGATTTTTCCCCAACTGCAAAATGGAAATTTGTTGTCTCAACATTTGGTGTTGACAAATAACCAGCCCTGAAAGCGTTTCCAGTGCTCTCCATCCCCTCTTTTTTGGCAGTATAGTTATCATAAATGAAGTTCCGCAACACTCCTCGCCCTATTATGAGGGTCTTCTGTTGCGGGACTCCTTCGCCGTCAAACTTCCATGTTCGAAGCCCACCCTCAAGTAAGCCATCATCAAATATTGTTACGGTTTCTGAGGCCACTTTTTCACCAATCCTACCTTTAAGAGCTGACCGATTTCGCTGCACACAATCCGCCTTAACAGCATCCATCAAAGTATAATAAAGAAGCTGTTGTAAGGCAAAATGGGCGAAAATAACCTCCATATTTCTCGTCTCCACCCGTTTAGCCCTCAGTGCCAAACCAGCAAGGCGAGCAGCCTCTCTGCCCACCCATTCAGGGTCTATTTTGTAAATTCTCTCAGCGTTAAACTCGAAACAGACGGGTGTTACTTCACCACCTTCATGAGCTACCGTTGCCAAACTACATTCTATAATTGTTCCACAATCAAAGCCCACCACACCGTTTGAGTTTACAACAGCCCTAGAAAGGTAAGAAGCCCCTGTTCCACCCTCTATTGGAAAGACACGCTCATCGGTTTTTTCAGCGGCATCCAGCATCAAAGAAGAAAGCTTAACCAAATCCTCTGGAGATAATTCACAAACAGCACTATCAAATGTGCCTCTCACATCGGCGCAGGGTTTTTTATATGGGAAGCCCTTCCAATCCTTGTCCGGCTTACTAGCTTTCGCAGATTTCAAAGATTTTAGAACAGTTTCCTCCACCGCCGCTTTGCTATTAACAATGTTTGTGTAAGAAAAGCCAACCGCCTTATTAACAACTGTCCTAACTCCAAGTCCTTGGTCGATTATTCTTGAACTTTTGGCGATTTGCCCTCTCTCAATGGCAACAGTCGTCGTTAAACCTTGATATACGAAGGCTTCAGCCTCGTCAGCTCCATGTTTAAGCGCAAATTTAACAGCGTTTTCAGCCAAACTAATTGTTTCTTCCTCTTTAAGCACTGCCACCTACAAGCACCTCTTTAACTCTTATATGGGGACCGCCATCACAAACAAAGGCTGTTTGACCCTTACCGCATCTTCCAGGCCAAAGTTCAAAGTCCTTCCCAACAGCATCCACTTTATACAATGTTTCAAGCGTGTTGCCACTTATTGAGGCATTACGCACGGGCTCACCAACTTCACCCTTAATTATCTCATAACCCTCTTGTATTCCAACTTGGAAGGTGCCATCTAAATTTGCATGTCCGCCCCTGAAGCTTTTGAAATAGTACCCAAATTTTATGTCTTTGATAAGCTCTTCAAACGAGTAGTCTTTGGGCTCTAGGAAAGTGTTGCGCATCCGTATTATTGGCCCTACACGGAAATCTTCTGCTCTTGCATTGCCGGTTGGCTTAGCATTAAATTCCTGTGCTGTTTCGCGGTTATGCATGAGCCCGACGACGACGCCGTCTTTGACTAAAAGTGTTTTTTGAGCTGGAACACCCTCATCATCATACTTGAAAGAGCCAAAAGCACCCTCAATGGTTCCATCATCATATATGGTTACAACTTCGGAAGCCACCTTCTTGCCAAGCTTACCCATGAGAACAGAACCCGACAATGTTAAATCCGCCTCAGCCAGATGACCAAATGCCTCATGAACAAAAACTCCGACAACATTTGGACCTAAAACCACAGGGAAAGCTCCACCTCTTGGAGTTTTAGCCTTCAATTGCTCAACAGCTCTTTTTGCAGCCCTTTCGCCGACAACCTCTGGGGCTTCTATATCAAAAACTTCGTAGCCACCTGTGGAACCTACCTCTTCACGGCTGAATGTGAAGACTTCCCCTTCTTTGGCGGTAACTAGAATTCTTGACCAAACATAGAGTTTGTCCTGCTCAATATATGCACCTTCATTATTCATGAAGTAGGTAGTTCCAACCAAATCCAAATAATCCACCGTACAGCTTTTGACACGCTTATCATACCCTAAAACCGTCTCAGAAATAGTTAAAGCTGCTCTTATTTTGTCTTCTACGGAAATTTTTGAAGGATCTTTTTTAGGCTTCACTGAAACGCGATCTTCGAAGGCTCCGCCTTCAATAAGCTTTATGGGATTTTTAAGCTTCTGGCTTGCAGCTTTAGCCATCCTACAAGCTTCGGAGACCACTTCCACTAAAGTTTTAGCATCAAGCGAGCATAGAGATGCAAAACCCCATGCGCCATTGACAAGAACCCTTATGGCAGCGCCATTTTCAACGCCTTCCTTTGTAGCCTCGACCCTATCCTCTTTAATGGCAAGCATAGTCTTGAAAAGTTTCTGTGCACGCACCTCCACATAATCAGCGCCAAACTGATCGACAGCATCATTAACAACTTTGGTCAAGGTGTCCTTCAACGTCCCCCTCCCCAAAGTAAGCCTTTTAGGGGATGTAATCAAGAAA
>ERZ1669248.66-NODE-66-length-69944-cov-9.790081_pt1 | contig 69944 bp, 69 predicted proteins | sample MGYA00579296_ERZ1669248 | MGnify/ENA primary metagenome ERZ1669248 (study PRJEB41166, sample SAMN08046057) | hot springs metagenome | biome: hot spring; feature: neutral hot spring; material: thermophilic sediment; isolation source: thermophilic sediment from...
TAAACTTCTTTAATGCATTTTCTAATCTTTCACTTAAATTCTCAAACATGCTTTTGAAAAATTAAAGAATTTTTTAAATTTTTACAAGTGTTTTAAAATGTAATGACTTTATCTGCCTCTTTAATAGCTTCATAGAGATCTTCCATCCAAGCAACCGGACAAGTTGAGGAAGGCTCAATCACATGAGCCTTCATACAAACACCTCAAACGAAAAATTTACCTTCAAAAGAGTTTATTTGTCCCATCACATCGAATTCATCAAAAGAGATTTACTGGAAAAGAACCGCCTTTCCTAACATAAAAACACTCACATAATCGCCTTTTTAACTGCTAAATTAGCGAGCCTCATCGCATTATATATGGTTTCAGCATCATTTGTAGAGATTATAATTGCGAAATTCATAAGCAAAAATTAAAAATTTTACCAAATTTGCTCTAAAAATTTTAAAATAAAATTATAAATTTTTCTACAACTCATAAATCCCTCACTTGACTTTTTATTTTTATAAAATATACTACCTATATATAGTGGTTTTTTAAATAAAACACTACAAAATATTGTATTAGGAGGAAATAAGATGGAACCTTTAGTAAGAAAAAGAAGCGGAAAAGTGGTTTCTTTTTCTAGATTTAGAATCATAAATGCCGTCTACAAAGCCATGAAGGCTACCAATATAGGTACTAAAGCTGATGCCGAAAAAATTGCTGATGCAGTATCTGTATATCTTTACAGAAATTATTTCAAAAAAGGAGACATCCCTCATGTAGAGACTATTCAGGATATTATTGAAAAAACATTAATGGAAAGAGGTTTTCCTGAGGTTGCCAAGGCTTATATTCTTTACCGCGAAAAGAGACGCGAAGCAAGGGAGATAGGGAAGGCTCTTGTTGATGGTATAAATCTCATTGAGGAATATCTTGGTCAAGATGACTGGAGGGTGAGGGAAAACTCCAATATGAACTACAGCCTTCAGGGACTGAATTTTCATGTGAGTTCCTCCGTGGTTGCCCGTTACTGGCTTGAAAAGCTTTATCCTAAGGAAGTATCTCAAGCTCACAAAGAGGGAGATTTTCATATTCATGATCTTGGGGTGCTTGGACCCTATTGTGTTGGTTGGGATCTTTATGATCTTCTGTTGAGAGGCTTTGGAGGAGTTTATGGGAAAGTTGAGAGTGCCCCTCCAAAACATTTTAGATCAGCCCTTGGTCAGATTGTAAATTTCTTTTATACTTTACAAGGTGAGAGCGCGGGCGCGCAGGCCTTTTCAAACTTTGATACCCTTCTTGCTCCCTTTGTTAGATATGACAAGCTTTCTTATGAAGAGGTAAAACAGTGCATGCAGGAATTTCTATTCAATGTAAATGTTCCAACAAGAGTGGGGTTTCAGTGTCTTTCTGAAGACACTGAAATTTTAACTCCAGAGGGTTGGAAAACTTGGAAAGATATAAAGGAAGGTGATTTAATTTACACCTTTAATCTTGAAAAAAAGGTTCTTGAAATAAAAGAGGTTACTTATGTATTTAAACGCCATTATGAAGGTATAATGTATAATCTTAAGAACAGAAACCAAGATCAGCTTATATCCCCTGGACATAGAGTGGTTAGACAAATCTTTAATACGGATAATTTTATACTTCAGCCTGTTGAAGAACTCCTTAATTTTAAATCTCCTATACCTATTCCTGTTTCTGCTCCTTCAAATAATGAAGATTTTCCAATTTCAGATGAAGAACTTAAACTAATAGCTTGGATTCTTGCAGAAGGTTCTATAGAAAAGGACGGTTCAAAAAGGGTGAGTATTTACCAGTCTAAGGAAAGACATTTTGAATATTATAAAGAAATTATATCTTTGCTCAATTCTTTAAATCTCTCTTATACAGAAAAAGAACAAGAAAGTTGGGGAAAATGTATCCATATTAGACTTTCTCCAAAATCAAGTAAATATGTTCATTACATTTTAGGGAATCCAAAAAAGATTTTTCCTTCTTTTCTCTACAAACTTAGTTCAAGGCAAGCAAGACTTTTTATTGATACTTATGCTAAAGGTGATGGATGGAAGGAGGGAAGGAGAATTAGAATTATTACTACTGATCTTGATTTCATAAACGGACTTTCCGCTATAGGAGTTCTTGCAGGATTCAATGTCTCAATTAAACTTCGTGAACCTAAAGGCAATACTAAAAAATTAAAATATGAAATTACTTTTACAGAAACTAAAACAGATTATATACAAAAGATTGAAACTGTGCCTTATACGGGGATTATTTGGTCTGTACATACAGAAAACGAAACAGTTATTGCAAGACGTGCTGGGCAGATCTTTATTACTGGCAATACCCCCTTTACCAATCTAACCTTTGATCTTAAGCCCTCAAAACTTTATGCCAAGGCCAATGTTATCATTGGTGGTAAACCCCAGAAGGAGACCTATGAAGAATTTCACAAAGAGATGTCCATGATAAACAGGGCTTTTTGTGAACTCATGATGGCAGGGGATGCCAAGGGTAGAATCTTTACCTTTCCCATCCCCACCTATAATATTACCAAAGACTTTGACTGGGATAATCCCGATTATGAGCCCCTCTGGGAGATGACAAGAAAGTATGGAATTCCCTATTTTGCTAACTTTGTGAATTCTGACATGGATCCCGATGATGCCCGCTCAATGTGTTGCAGACTTCGTCTTGATCAGAGAGAACTAAGAAAGAGGGGAGGGGGGCTTTTTGGAGCCAATCCCTTAACTGGTTCAATAGGGGTGGTTACCATTAATCTTCCAAGGATAGGTTATCTTTCTACCTGTGAAGAGGAATTTTTTGAAAGACTTGAGAGACTGATGGAGCTTGCCAAAATCTCCCTTGAAATAAAACGCAAGGTGATTGAAGATTTTACTGAAAAGGGACTTTATCCCTATTCTAAGGTTTATTTAGAAAGTGTAAAACAGGCAAGGGGTCAATACTGGTGTAATCATTTTTCTACTATAGGAGTAATTGGAATGAATGAAATGTGTCTTAACTTTTTAGGTAAGCCTATTTATGATCCATCTGCTAAGGAATTCGCTATAAAGGTACTAAAGTTTATGAGAGATAAAATCGCAAATTTTCAAGAAGAAACAGGTAATCTCTACAATTTAGAGGCAACCCCTGCAGAAGGAACAAGCTACAGACTTGCAAGAATAGACAAAAAGAAATTTCCAAAAATAAAAACTGCTGGAACAGACCCTGTGCCTTATTATACAAACTCCTGTCACCTTCCTGTAAACTACACAGATGATATATTTGAAATCCTTACCCATCAAGATGATCTTCAAGTTTTATTTACAGGTGGAACGGTGGTTCATCTTTTTGTTGGAGAAGAAATAACTGATAGAAAAATAGTAAAAGAGCTTGTTAAAACTATAGTTGAAAACTTTAAAATTCCTTATTTTTCTATTACTCCTACTTTTTCTATTTGTCCTGTTCATGGATATCTACCTGGGAAACACGAATTTTGTCCCCATCCTCATACAGAAGAAGACTTAGAAAAATTTGGAATAGAAATTGAACTACCTATAACCTTATTAGCAAAATTACCAGAAAAGGCATATAAAAAACTATAGAGGGGGGTGGCGGATGAAAAAAACAAAGGTGGAAACACAAAAAGTTAAGGTTGTTCCTTGTGAGGTTTACTCAAGGGTGGTAGGATATTTTAGACCAGTTCAAAACTGGAATCCAGGAAAGCAACAAGAGTTTAGTGAGAGAAAAACAGTAAAAATTGAAAGCTATGTTAAAATAAAAGCTCCTTGCAGTAATTAATATGGAAAAGGAAAATAAAAAGGAAAAAAACAAAAAGAAAAAGCTTGCTCCTGGTTTTTGCGATTTTTGCTGGGAAGAACAACCACTTTGTTATATATGTACTCATTGCGGTTTTACCATTTGTCAAAGATGCTTTATAAAACACCAAAGACTTTTCACCAGAACAGGAGTTACCTGGGTTTGTCCTAATTGCCTTAATTGGGAAACTTTGTAGACTTTTAAAATTTAAATTCAGCTAAAACTGGAGCATGATCCGAAGGCTTTTTCCAACCCCTTGGAGTTTTTTCCACCCAAATGTCTTTAAGTTTGTCAGCCAAGGGTTCTGTTATCAAAATATGGTCAAGTCTCATACCCTGATTTTTATTAAAGGCAAAAAATTGATAATCCCACCAGGTAAAAATTCCTTTTTTATCAGGATATTTCAATCTTAAAGCATCTATCAATCCAAAATCAAGCAATGCTTTAAAAACTTTTCTCTCCCTTTCTGTAAAACAAATATTTTCTCTCAGTATCTCAGGATCGTAAACATCTATTTCTTCCGGTGCTACATTGAAATCTCCCATAATAATAAGCGGTGTGTCTTTAGAAAAATTTACTTCTAAAAATTCTCTAAAATTCCACAAAAACTGTAGTTTGTAAAAGTAATAATCAGAACTAACCGGGCTTCCATTGGGAATATAAACTGAAAATATCCAGAGTTCTTTTAGATTCTTTAAAGAAATTTTTATTCCAATTATTCTTTCTTTAGCATCTGGGAAATCTTCTTCTTTTAGTCCTTTAAATCCTGCTATAATTTCTTCAGCCTTTGTTTTAGATAAAAGAGCAACACCGTTTCTTCCCTTACCTCCCTGATGATAAACTTCATAACCTAATTTTTTAAAACTAAATCCTGGAAATTCCTCAGTTCTTACTTTTGTTTCTTGAATACCCAAAATGTATAAGTTTTTTTCAGATAAAAATTTTTCAACCTGCTCTCTCCTTATTTTGATTGAATTTACATTCCATGTACCAATAAGCATGTGTTAATTTTTTTTCTTTTTACCAGCCTCCTTCTCTTTTACTTCTGTTTCCTCTTTTACCATACTATTTTGAGCTCCGCACTCGGAACACTTTTTAGGTTTACATCTACTTTCTTTCGTTGCTCCACAGGAATTACATTTCCAGCGAGCCATCTTAAACTCCTCCTTAAAAGTTTTTATTACTTTCTAAAAAATTTAAATTAGCTTTAATTTTTTATTTTGTCAATAATTTAACTTCTTATCAAATTATAAAAGTTGCATCTCCATAGGAATAAAATTTAAACCTTCTTTTAATAGCCTCTTTATAGGCTCTAAAAATTAAGTCTCTTCCTGCAAAGGCACAAACTAAAAGAAGAAGGGAAGATTTAGGGAGATGAAAATTGGTAATCATAGCTGAAATTATTTGAAACTTAAAGCCTGGATAAATGTAAAGATCACAAAGTCCTTTATAAGGAATTAATCCTTTTTTAGCTACAAATTCTAAAGTCCTTACAACTGTTGTTCCAACAGCAATAATCCTTCTTTTTTCAGAAAGAGCTGATTTAATTTCTAAAATTACATCCTCTTCTACTTCTATATACTCTGGATCTAACTTGTGCTTTCTTATATCTCTCACCTTAATAGGAGCAAATGTCCCGTATCCAATATGAAGAGTAATATATTTTATGATAACACCCCTTTCTTCTAATCTGGCAAGAAGGTTTTTGTCAAAATGAAAACCAGCAGTTGGAGCTGCAATAGAGCCTTCTCTTTCTGCATAAACTGTCTGATATCTTTCTAAATCCAACTCCTCGGGTTCTCTCTTTATATAAGGAGGTAGCGGTGCTCTTCCATATTTATATATAAGGCTCTCAAGATTTTCAACCGCGCTTTCAAGTTTTATTAAAAACCTTCCTCCTTCATATTTTTCAAGAACTTTTGCTTTTATCACCTCATTTATTTTTATTTCAGTTCCTTTTTTAATTCTTTTTCCTTTTATTAATGCTTGAGTCTCAAATCTTTTCCCAAAGGGTTTTTGAAATAAAAGTAGTTCTGCTTCTCCACCTGTTGTTTTTCTTCCTTTAAGTCTTGCAGGAAAAACTTTTGTATTGTTTAAAATTAATAAGTCACCTCTTTTTAAGTAACTTTCTATTTCTGAAAATCTTTCATGAAAATAAAACTCTCTTCTTTTTCTATTAATCACCAAAAGTTTAGATTGGGTACGTTCTTTTGCTGGGTAATAGGCAATTAGATCTTCTGGAAGTTCATAGTTATAAGTTTCAATATCAAATTCCTTAGGAATGAACATTAATTAAAGATATTTCGCAGGAATAGATTCAAGAGCTAAGAGATCTTCTATAGTTTCTCTTCTTCTAATTACATAATAGGTATCACCATCTACCAAAACTTCAGGCGGACGCGGTCTTGAATTATAATTAGAACTCATAACAAATCCATAGGCTCCAGCACTCATTATAGCAAGAAAATCCCCCCTTTGCACTTTAGGAAGCTTTCTTTCTTTAGCAAAAAAGTCGCTTGTCTCACAAATAGGACCAACCACATCAACTACTTCATAATCTGAGTATTTATCCTCTATGGGAATAATCTTATGATAAGCCTGATAAAATGCAGGTCTTATTAAATCATTCATCCCTGCATCAACAACTACAAATTTTCTCAATATATTTTCCTTTGTATAAAGGACCTTTGTAACAAGAATTCCTGCATTCCCAACAATTACTCTTCCTGGCTCTAAAATTATAGTAGCTTTTAAATCTTTACCCCCCTGAATAATAGCATTTGCATATTCTTCAGGTAAAGGAGGCTCTTCATCATCATAAACTATTCCTAATCCACCTCCTATGTCTAAATATTTAAGCTCAAAACCAAGCTTTACAAGCTCCTCCCAAATTTTCTTTAATCTATTAAGTGCCTCAATAAAGGGAGTAAGCTCTGTAATTTGAGACCCTATGTGAGCATCAATTCCTATGGGTTGTAAATATGAATTTTTTTTTGCCCTTTTATAAGCATCTATTGCCAATTCTTCTGGTATTCCAAATTTACTTTTTTTAAGCCCTGTAGAGATATAGGGATGGGTTTTAGGATCCACATCAGGATTTATTCTTAAGGCAAAAGGAGCCTTTTTCCCAATTTTTTTTGCTACTTCCCCTAAAACTTCAAGTTCTTCTATACTTTCTACATTAAACATTAAAATATCAACTGATAGGGCTAATTCTATTTCTTCCGGGCTTTTACCTACTCCAGAAAAAACAATTTTCTTGGGAGGAATACCTGCCTTTAGCGCCCTTTTTAACTCTCCTGCAGAGACTACATCCGCTCCACTTCCTAGTTGCCTTAAAAGTGAAATTATAGCTATATTTGAATTTGCTTTAATAGAATAACAAATTAAATGTTCCACTTCAGAAAAGGATTCTTCAAAAATCTTGTAATGTCTTCTTATGGTTTTGGCTGAATAAATATAAACAGGGGTTCCAACATCTTCCAGTATTTTTTTAACTGGTACTTCTTCACAATAAAGTTCTCCGCTTTTATAACCAAAATAATGCATTTTTTTCCTCTCAAATTTTTTTATAGCCTTTTATAATACTTTAAGCCTTTTCTTTGTCAAGAAAGGTGTAAAATTTAAATTCCCTTGTGAAAAAAGAAAAAAATAATAAAATATAAAAATTATGAATGAAAACCCTGTAGCAAAAAAACCTGTTCTTTTCCAAACACAAACAGGTTTGTATCTTGGACTTGTTTGTTTTAACCCTGTATACGAAACTTTAAAATTTGTACTTGAAAAAAGGGAATTTTTTGAAGTAGAATGGCCTGCTTTAGTGAGTGCTGAGGAAAAGGGATTAATTCCCATATTACTTGGTTTGCCCTATTTTACTATACAGAGATCTCAGATTATATGGTATACACTTCAAATCCCTGAGGGACTTTTAAAATATTATCAAACCTTTTTGCCTCATGTTTTCAGTAATACTTCTTTACAGGGTGAACTTATTTCTGCTAAGTCCTTTAAATCCATTACTAACCAAGATACAAACAAAAAAATTATTCCCTTCCCTTTCAAAAAAGATGACACTAAAACCAAATAACAGAATTTTTATAGCCCCTTCCCTTCTTTCTGCTGATTTTTCAAAATTAGCAGAAGAAGTTAAAGCTGTAGAAAAGGCAGGGGCAGATATTTTACATTTAGATATAATGGATGGTCTCTTTGTTCCTAATATTACCTTTGGACCTCTTGTAATTTCATCTATTCGTCCTCATTCTAATCTTATTTTTGATACCCATCTCATGATTGAATCTCCAGAAAGGTATATAAAAGATTTTGCAAATGCAGGAGCAGACTGGATTTCTATTCATGCAGAAGCAACAAAGCATCTCCATAGAGTCATATGGAAAATAAAGGAACTTGATAAAAAGGCAGGAGTGGCCTTAAATCCTCATACCCCTCTTGATATTATAAAATATGTACTTGAAGATCTTGATTTTGTTTTAATAATGACTGTTAACCCCGGATTTGGTGGACAAAAATTTATAAAAAACTGTCTTCCCAAAATAAGAGAACTTAAGAAAATAATAGAAGAAAAAGGACTTAATACTTTAATCCAGGTTGATGGTGGAATAAATTCAGAAACAGCACCTGAAGTAATAAAGGCTGGAGCAAGGATCCTGGTTGCAGGTTCTGCTATCTTTGGAAAAAAGGATTATGCTAAGGCTATTGAAGCTTTAAAACCCTCCACATAAACTTTAAACTTTTTAACCCATCTTTTACGAAACTAAGGATTAAAATCAACCATAAAGAGAGAAACAAGCTTTTAGAGTACATATATTCCAAAATTAGCATCATCACAATAAAAAGAGATATCCAGATTTTCTCATAAGCCCATTTAGGAGAGCCCTTAACCAATCCTCTTTTAATGAAAAAGAAAGAGAGTGCGGTTATATTAATCCAAAAAAGGTTCTTGGCTAAAGGAAAGGTTAAAAGCAATCCCAAGGGATAAATTAAAGAAATGAGAGACTTAAAAAAGTTTTTCAAATTTTTTTTAAATTCCTTCACTTTATACCAAACTTTACAAAAATAAGGTGTAGCGCTAATATAAGAAAAAACTGCTATTATCCAGAGGAAATAATTGATAAGAGATATATAAGAGGGAAGATGAACGTATAAAAATACAGCCAAACCTGCAAAACTCATCTGAAATAAAGTTTTTAATTTTGCAATTTTTGAAATCTTTATTTTATCCGGAAACCAGCTTCTCAAAAAGGAAACCAGAATCTCCCTTAATATTATTAAAAATACCGGTAAAAAGCTAAAATAATTCAGATAAACTAAAACCAAGTAAACTGAGGAAACAAAAATTTTATCAGCTATGGGGTCAAGAATGGCCCCTATTGTGGTAACCTTTTTGTGTTTTCTTGCCAAAATACCATCTAAATAATCGGTAATTCCAAGCAAAAAGCCAGCTATCAAAGCAGATATTTTACCTGAATAGGATTCCGAAAGAAGAAGTAAACAAGGAAATGGTGAAAGAAAAATTCTTAAAAGAGTAAGTCTGTTAGGAGTAATCAGCGAATACATTTTTTTAACTTTTGGCTTTTTCTAAGCTATTTTTATATTATACTATTTTTATTTTAAAAACTTAAGAGGATATTTAAAAATGAGTAATAAAAAAACACTCCTTTTTGGTCCAGTAAAATCAAGAAGGCTTGGAAGATCCTTAGGAATTGAAATGGTCCCTAAAAAGGTTTGCACTATGAATTGTATATATTGTGAGATAGGAAAAACAACAAATTTAACCTTAGAAAGGAAGGAATATTATTCTTGGGATCTAATAGAAAGTTCTATATTTGAGGCTAAGGAAAAAGAAGATACCTTTGATGTTTTTACTTTTACAGGAAACGGAGAACCTACTTTAAATATTCATTTTGAAAGAGCTATAAAATTAGCTAAAAAGGTTATTAAAAAACCTATAGCTGTTTTAACTAACGCTACTCTTTTAGACATACCTTCTGTAAGAGAAACTCTTGCAGAGGTTGATATAGTCCTTCCTTCTTTAGATGCAGGGAACCATCAAACTTTTAAAAAAATCAATCAACCCCATCCCAAGATTGAGTTAAAAAACATTATTGAAAATTTAAAAAAATTAAGGGAAGAAATGAAAGGTGAGATGTGGATTGAAATTCTTTTTGTTGAGGGAGTCAATGATTCAGAAGAGGAATTAATAGCTTTAAAATCAGCTATAGAATATATTAACCCTCATAAAATTCAACTAAACACTGTAGTAAGACCTCCTGCTTTTAAAGGTGTTAAACCTCTTTCCTTTGAAAAACTTAAAAAGATTGCTGATTTTTTGGGAAAAAAGGCTGAAGTAATTATAAGTAAAGAGAGGCTTGAAAAGGCAAAAGAAACCTTTAAAACTTTAGAAAAAGAGGAATTAAAAGAAAGAATCTTAGAATACCTTAAAAGACGCCCCTCTCCTATAGAAGAATTGTCTTCAGCCTTTAAGGTTGAAAAAGAAATTATTGAGGAGATTTTAAAAAAATTTATTTCTGAGGGTAAGATAAAAGAAAAAATCCATGAAGGAAAGAAATTTTTCTTAGCTGAATAGATGAAAGATCAAACCTTTTATAAAAAAGTTATAGAAGCTCTATTATTTTGCGCAGGAAGGTCCTTAAAAATAAAAGAAATTTCTGAGATTTGTGACAAAATTCCTGTTTCTGAGGTAAAATCTATTCTTGAAGAATTGAAAAACGATTATTCAGAAAGAGGAATCAGAATAGCTGAAGTAGCTGAAGGTTATAGAATGGAAACTATTCCAGAAGTAGCTGAATATTTAAAAAAATTGCTTAAACCTAAAAAATTCAGATGGACTAAAGCTCTTCTTGAAACTCTTGCTATAATAGCCTATTTTCAACCTATAACGAGGGCTGAAATTTCAGCCAAAAGAGGAGGAGTAGATGTAAGTAATTCCTTGAAAATTTTGTTGGAAAATGATTTCATAGAAATAGTAGGAAAAAAAAATTTCCCTGGAAGACCTGCACTTTATGGAACTACAAAATTTTTCTTAGAATATTTTGGATTAAAATCTCTAAAAGATCTTCCACCTCTTGAGGAACTCAAAAAACTATCTGATTAAAATGTTTATAAGAGAGGAAGTTCTACGTGAAGCAGAGGTTATCAAGTATGAAGGTGGAGAAATTCCCGAGGTTTTTTTCTGGAATAGTTATTTTTATTTAACTGAGCCTCCTCCAAAAGGATTAGGGCTAAATCTCACTAAAGAGGAAATACAGTTTTTAAAAAAGGCTGTAATAGAAAGATATTTAGAAATTATTAAAAGGGATCTTACGCCAGAAAACATAGAAAAACCCTTTTATAGAGGTATCAAAAGAGTTATAATAAATTTAAGAAGACTTAAGAATTTTGCTGAAAAAGAAGGATTAGAGAGTGATTTCAGGGCTGGCTTAGAAAAAATTAAAAATTGGTTTAAAATTTTTAAAACCCAAAAATCAAACTTTCAGAAAGAAAAAATTAAAGAATTAGAAGAACTTTTAAGGAGTTTTTAATGATAGGAATAATAGATTATTTGGCAGGAAATTTAACCAGTGTAGCAAGAGCTTTAAATTATTTAGGTTATAATTGCTTTATTTCTTCATATGTAAAGGAGCTTAAGAAAGCAGAAAGAATAATTTTTCCAGGAGTTGGAGCAGCAAAAAGTGCTATAAAAAGTTTGAAAAATTTTGGATTGGACCAATTCTTGGTTGAGTCCTTTTTAAAAGGAATTCCTATTTTGGGTATATGTTTGGGGACACAGGTTATTTTTGAATTTAGTGAAGAGGATGGCGGAACAGAAATGCTTGGACTTCTCAAAGGAAAAGTTGTAAAATTTCCTCAACCACTTATATGGAATGGCGAAATTCTTAAAGTTCCTCATATGGGGTGGAATAAAGTAAAATGGATTAGAGAACATCCTGTATTTAAAGGTCTTGATCCTGACTTTGAATATTATTTTGTACATAGCTATTTTGGAATTCCTGAAAATAAAGAAATTATTTGTGGAATAACTTTTTACGGAATAAATTTTGTATCTGCCATTGCTTATAAAAATTTAGTTGCAGTTCAATTTCATCCTGAAAAAAGCGGAAAACCAGGGCTACAAATTTTAAGACAGTTCTGTGAGTGGAATCCTTAGAAAATTCTATTTTTTAGAAATGGGCGTAATAACTGTTATCATCTGCTTTCCTTCTATTTTAGGTGGACTTTCAATTTGAGCTTTATCTGATACTTTCTCAAAAATAGCTTGTAAAACTCTGTCTGCCATTTCTGGATGGGCAATTTCCCTTCCCTTAAATATAATTCTTATTCTTACTTTATTTCCGTCCTCCAAAAATCTTAAAATGTGTCTAATCTTAACCTCAAGATCATGCTTATCTGTTTTTGGACTAAGTTTTATTTCTTTAATTTCTATTTGTTTCTGCTTCTTTTTAGCTTCTTTAGCTTTTTTAGCTTCCTGATATAAAAATTCTCCGAAATCCATAATTTTACACACAGGTGGATTGGCATTAGGTGCGATTTCTACAAGATCAAGTCCATAATCATCTGCATATCTTAATGCTTCTGAAAGAGAGACGATTCCTATTTGTTTCCCATCTGGACCAATTAATCTTACTTCCCTTGCTCTAATTTGCTCATTAACTCTATACTTTTTCTTTAAATCCTTCTGCATCTATCACCCCCTCCTTATGAATTTTATTGAATTTTAATTCTGTTGTTTTTAAAAATTTTAGAATCTAATTTGAAACTAAGATGATTCATTTAACAGATATTCTGGTTGATTTTCCGTTTTTATTTGATTTATAAATTCTTCTATTTTCAAATCATTGATAACTTTACCTCTTCTTGTTCTCACGCTAATAACCTGATTTTGTTCTTCTTTATCTCCCAGAATAATCATATAGGGAACTTTTTCCTGCTGTGCTATTCTAATTTTGTAGTTAAGTTTTTCGTTTCTGAAATCTGTTTCTACCCTAAATCCTTCTTTTTTAAAAATTTCTGCTACTTTTTCTCCATAATTTATAGTTCTATCAGTAATAGTTAAAATTTTAATTTGAACTGGAGCTATCCAGAAAGGAAAAGCCCCTGCATAATTTTCAATAAGAACCCCTAAAAATCTCTCTAAAGACCCAAGTAAAGCTCTATGAATCATAATAGGCCTGTGAAACTTGTTATCTTCTCCTATATAAACAATATCAAATCTTTCTGGAATGTTGAAATCAACTTGAATAGTTGAGCACTGCCAAAATCTTCCTAAGACATCCTTGATTTTGAGATCAATTTTTGGACCATAAAAAACACCCTCTCCAGGATCTATTTCATATTCAAGTCCCTTATCCTCAAGTGCTTTCTTAAGTGCAAGCTCAGCTTTGTCCCAAATTTCAGGAGAACCAACAAACTTTTCAGGTCTTGTGGAAAGAAAGATTTTATACTCAGAAAATCCAAAAATTTTAAGAAAATATATTACCAAATCTAATACCTGTATAAGCTCTTCTTCAAGCTGATCTTCTCTACAAAAGATATGGGCATCATCCTGGGTAAAACCTCTAACTCTCAAAAGACCATGCAAAACTCCACTTCTTTCAAAGCGATAAACTGTTCCCAGTTCGCAGTATCTTATGGGAAATTCTTTATAGCTCCTTCTTTTTTGATTGTAAACATAAATATGAAAAGGACAATTCATAGGTTTTAATTGGTAGGCTCTATTTTCAAGTTCCATAGAAGGAAACATATTTTCTGCATAAAAATCTAAATGCCCTGAGACCTTCCATAGATCTTTTAAAGCAATATGTGGAGTGTATACCAGTTGATACCCCCTTTTTAAATGAACCTCTTTCCAGAAATTTTCTATTATGTTTCTTATAATTGCACCCTTGGGAAGCCAGATTACAAGCCCTGGACCAATATCTTCCTCAATGGTAAATAGTTCTAATTCTTTCCCTAATTTTCTATGATCCCTTCTTTTAATTTCTTCAAGTCTTTCCAGATATTCTTTTAATTCTTCTTTTGAGAAAAAGGCAGTTCCATAAATTCTCCAAAGCATGGGATTTCTTTCATCGCCTCTCCAGTAGGCACCAGCAACAGAAAGAAGTTTAACCGCTTTTATTTCTCCTGTTGAAAGAAGATGAGGTCCCTTACAGAGATCTACAAAGTTCTCCTGAGAATAAATAGAAACTTTACTGTTAGGTAATTCTTCAATAAGCTCAAGTTTAAAATCTTCTTTGAGTCTTTCAAAAAGCCTTCTGGCTTCTTCTTTTGAAATTTCTCTTCTTTCTAAGGATAAATTTTTTTTAATTATTTCCTTTACCTTTTCTTCTATTTTCTTTAAATCCTCTTCATCAAAGGGTTTTTTATAATAAATATCATAATAAAAGCCTTCCTCTGTAGGAGGACCTATACCAAGTTTTGCTTCTGGAAAAAGTTCTTTTACTGCTTGAGCAAGAACATGTGAAGCTGTGTGACGAAGAAAAATAAGGGCTTCTTTGTTTGAAGAAAAAATAGGCTCAAGTTCTAAGTTTTCTAAATCCTTTTCGTTAAAGGAATAATGCCAGTCTATATATTCATGATTATGTTTAAAACCTATAGGCAATTGGGAAGTGATTTTTTTAATTTCTGGGATAAGAGTTTTTAAAGGTAAACCAGGATTAAGTTGAAATTCTCCAAGACCCTTAATTTTAATTTTCAAAATTTAACCTATAACTCCTTTAAGAAATAAAATATGGTAGGCGCGGGCGGGATCGAACCGCCGACCTCTTGCATGTCAAGCAAGCGCTCTCCCACTGAGCTACGCGCCTTTCTTAATTAGAAATAACATAACAAATTTTTGAAGGTTGTCAAGACAAATTACTATAAACCACTTTTTAATAATTTAAATCTTGACAATTTGAAGGTTAATTATAAAAATTTACTTAGACAAAATGAATATAGAACTCCCTGAAATTCCTATCAATTACAAAGAAGATTTACATAATTTGGAATTTCTTGAAGAAGCAGATCTTATTTTATTTATGGCAGGAAATCAATTTATGGTGATGGAGGAACTGCTATCTGCTTTTCAAAAAAGATATCCGGAAATAAAAAAGATTTTTTATGAAACCCTTCCTCCTGGACTTGAACTTAAGCAAATTCTTGCAGGAGGAGCCCGTTTTGGTAATATGGAAATTAGAGTTACTCCTGATATTTACACTGCAGTTAGTGAAGATGCAATGCAAGAATTGGTTAAAAGAGGACTTATCAAAGATTATTCTGTCTATCTTCATAACCGAATCGTACTAATGGTTCCCAAGGACAATCCAGCGGGAATTAAAAGTTTAAAGGATCTTGCAAAAGATGAAGTTAGAATTTCTCAGCCTGGTCCTCTTGAAGATATAACTCGTTACATTGTAGAAATGTACAGAAAAGCTGGAGGAGAAGAACTTGTTCACAGGATTATGGAAGAAAAAAGAGCAGAAGGTACAACCATCTTTACGCTTGTTCATCATAGAGAAACTCCCCTAAGAATTATTAAAAGTACTGTGGATGTAGGTCCTGTTTGGGCAACAGAGGTAATATATGCTAAAAATCAAGGATTACCTGTAGATATGGTTGAAGTGGGAGAAGATTTTGACCAAAGGGATAAAGTAAATTACTACATAGCAATCCTTAATAATGCACCCCATCTGGAAAATGCTAAAAAATTTGTGGAATTTATAAAATCTTCTGAAGCCCAGAGAATTTATGCTAAGTATGGATTTGTTCCTCATTTTCCTATTGGATAATTAAATTATGAAAAAAGCGAAATTTTTTATTTTAATTTTAATACTTTTGATTTCTAGTTGTGCTCCCTCCTTAAAAGAAATTCCACAAGTTCCTAAAGAAGCAATAGAAGCAGAGAGACTTAAACAGAGGAAAATAGCCCTTTTTACCTATTTTGAAAGAAAGGAAAAACTAAATCAAGTTTGGTATAATCTTATAGTTGGATCAGCACCACTTTGTAAAAAAAAAATAAAACCTGTTTATGGATTTGAGATACATGATAAAGAAATGTATAAAGAGGAGGATGCAAAATTATTAACAGAAAAATTTGTTTTAGATAAAAACCCCACTGTGTGGTATATACATCCAAATTCACCTGCTTTCAAGGCTGGTTTGAAAATAAACGATAAAATTTTAAAAATAAATGATAGAGAAGTTAAGGACTCCCGTTCAGCTATGGAAATAATAAAAAAAGAAAAAAATTTAAAGCTTCTTGTAGAAAGAAATGGAGAATTGGTTGAATTAAGTATGGAATCCTTAGAAGGATGTAGTTATGAGGTTGAGCTTATTTTCCATGAATCTATTAATGCTTGGGCAGCACCTGATGAAAAAGTTTATGTTACCACCGGATTAATGAGATTTGTTCAATCTGATGAAGATCTTGCCTTAGTTTTGGGACATGAACTTGCTCATCATGTAATGGGGCATATTACAAAAAAAATGGGAAATGTAATTTTAGGATCTCTTATAGATATTTTGATTGCAATAACTACAGGAGTTGATACACAAGGAACATTTCAACAATTAGGAGCTCTTGTTTATTCTAAGGAATTTGAAAGAGAAGCAGATTATGTAGGAACCTATATCGCAGCAAGGGGAGGATATGAAGTAAAAAATGCTGCAGAACTTTGGAGACGTATGGCAGTAGAATTTCCCAGTGCTATAAGTGACACTTTCCTAGCAACTCATCCCAGCTCTCCAGAAAGATTCCTTTTTATAGAAAAAGTCTCCCAAGAAATTGAAGAAAAGAAATTGAAAGGTGAACCGTTAATCCCTTCTCCTGAATATTTTAAAGAAAAAAATAAATGAAGTTTTTTAAGAAAAACCCTTTAATTTATTTATAATTTCTCTTAGTTTATTAAGCTCTTTTTTAGTAAAAAGTTTATCTTTATAATAATTTTCTTCAAAAATTTTAACAAATTCTAAGGTAAGAGCCCTTAAATTGCCTTCTTTTATTTTTAAAGCAAACTCTTCCAAACCTTCATTTTCGCCTTTCCTATAACCTTTAGTCTCTAAAATTCTTAAAAACTCCTTAATTAACTTTTCTTCTTTCCTCAGTCTTTTAAAGCCTTTTAAATTTTTGGCTAACAAAATCCCTATAAAACCTGTAATAAAAACAAAAGAAAATATAAATAAAAGATTTTTATTAAATTTGGCCCTTGGTATCTTAGTAAGGTTTGAGATACCTTTAACTAAAGCTATTTGCTTTTTTAAATCATAATTTAGAACAAAATTTATATAATAGTAATTGATGGTTTCAAATATAAGCTCAAGCTTTGAGAGAACACTTTTCTTTTTAAAAAAATAGCTTGAAGGTGGAGTGGGATCATATCTTACCCATCCTTTATCTCTTATAAAGACTTCAACCCATACATGTGCATCACCCTGTCTGACTAAATAATATCCACCTGCTTCGTTATAAATCCCACCTCTATATCCAGCAACAAGCCTTGATGGAATTCCGTTTAGTCTCAACAAAACAGCCATGGAAGAAGCGAAATACTCACAGTTACCATATTTATAATTAAACAAAAAATCTTCTAAGGGATTTTGAGAAACAGGAAGATCTTTTAAAGAATATCTATAATCTCCGTATCTTAAAAACTTTAAAATTTTATCAGCGGTTTCTTCATCAGTTTTACCTTTAAGAGAAAAAGCAAGGGTTTTTATTTTTGAGGAAATATTTTGAGGAAGCTGTAAATATAATTCTCTATCAACATTTTTTTCAGGAATCACTTCAGTTAAAATTGAGATAACCCTATACTTTATCCTTGAGACAACAGGAATAGGCAAATTAAAAGTTAAATTTTCAGATTTGGAAGGCTTAGTAAAACCATATTGATAATTAATATCATAGGGTTTATCCAACCCAAATAAATATCTATCTCCATAGGGTTCTAAATAAATTATCTGTACTACCGGCAATCCCTTTAAAATTATCTCCTCCTGAATTTTTTTAGTTTTGGTTGAGATCCAAGTTTTTCCATCAAAAAAATTGAGAGCAATTCCTCTCCAATATAAAAGTTCATCCTTTAATTTCTTTGTTTTTGCTCTGAAAATTACACTATTGTCTTCTTGGATTTCAGAAACTTCTCCTAACCTTACATTTTCCGAAAAACCTGTTTTAGCTTTGGCTTCTTTATTTAAAAAACCAAAAAGAGGAAAATCTGTTCTGGGTAAAATAATAAAAAATAACGCTGTAAATGGTATAGCTAAAAGGGGTATAAGACTTGTTTTTAAAAATATTCTTATCAGTACTCTTTCTGATAAAGTAATTTCTTTATCCTGAGAATAATAGGTTAGAAAGATTATAGAGGTATTTAAAAGAAGAATATAAATAAATAAGTAAACTAAAAAAATTATATTAAAAGAAATCAGAGTACTTCCTGCAAGAATAAAAACAGAAATAAGATAAATTTGCATATAATCTCTAAATTTCTTCTCTTCAAGAAACTTAAGAGATTGTAAAAAAAGCAAAACTTCAAGAGCTGGCTGAAGAACTATTTCTAAACTTACATTATAAAACTTAAGAATTACCAGTAAAATAGCAAATGCATTTATAAAGACTCTTTTTATATAAATTTTTCGATATTCCAAATAAATAGATGCTAAAAAAAGAAGAAAAGTAAAAACATAAAAGGAATAAGAAATTTTTCCAAAAAGAACAACAAAAGATAAAAGTCCTGCGAAATAGGTAAATATTTTTACTGAGGTTTCTACTTTATAAAATTTTTCTTTATTCATATAGAGCAAGCTCGGTAAGAAGAGTTATTTTGTGTTTATAAGATAAATTAGGTTTATAGATTTTTTCTTTAATTTTTAAGCCTACAGGAATTCCTTTTTTCATCATTTCAAGTATTAGATAGGTTATACAGCTTAGTTTTAGCTCCTTTTCAAGAATACTTATTTTTTCAAAATCTATTATTATAGGCTGAGTAGTATGGTCTGAAAGCTCTTTTACTTTAAGTTTATCTGTTTTGGCAGTTGCTTTCCAGTGAATATACTTTACAGGTGTTCCTTCTGTATAATCTTTGATGGACAATATATCTCCTTCCCATCCCAATTTATCTATCAATATTTCTCCTTTATTTTTTTTATTTTGATAAAAAGAAAAAGCACATTTTTTAGGTTCTGGAAAAACTATAAAGGAAAAGGTCTTGTTAATTCTTTTCCATCTTACAAAAAAATTAAAGGGAAAAACAGAAATTATATAAATCTCTTTAAGATTCTGAAACCCCCTTTTTTCGGGTTTTATTTTTAAAATAGCAGAAGCCTCTCTTTCAAAATAGGGGAAAAGACAAGAAAGGTTAAAATCCTTTATTAAAACTTTTATTAAAAAAGCAGGAAAAAATTTTTTTCTATTGATAATTTTTATTTTTATAAAGGCGGATCTATTAGCATAAATTTCTTCTGGAAAGGTTACCTCCATATCCAGAGCCTCTATATTTCTTTTTCCGAAAACTCCTGCAAGTAGCATAAAACTTAAAAAAGCTGAAGTAATTAAATAAAGAAGGTTATTTCCTGTATTAACAGAGGCAGCCCCTAAGGCTAAGGTTATACCAATGTAAAGCCAACCAGCTTTAGTTAATTTGATTAAACTGGTGTTTTTATACTCTCTACTAAAGATTTTATTATCTCCCCTTTACTTCCTTCATATTCTTCCTTAAACATAACCCTATGGGTAATAACAAATTCTGCAAGTTCTTTAATATCTTCTGGAATTACATAATCTCTTTTATTAAGATAGGCATTTGCTTTAGCAGTAGCAACTATTGCAAGGGCACCCCTTGTAGAAAGACCTGCATGAAGATATTTATTTTTTCTTGTGGCTTCAATAATGTCTAAAATGTAATCTGCGATTTTATCAGAAAGATATACCTCCTTTACTTCCTTTTGTATAGCAAGAAGTTCATCTTTAGATAAAAAGGGCTTAATATTATGAAGTTCTTCTCTTTTGCTTCCACCTTTTAAAATTTCTTTTTCTGCAGATCTGGGGGGATATCCTATAGAGATTTTCATAATAAATCTATCAAGCTGAGCTTCAGGAAGGGGGAAGGTTCCATAGAGTTCTATTGGATTCTGAGTTGCTATCACAAAAAAGGGCTGAGGAAGTTTATAGGTTCTTCCTTCCACCGTAACTTGTTTTTCTCCCATAGCTTCCAAAAGGGCACTTTGTGTTTTAGGAGTAGCTCTATTTATTTCATCTACCAGCACGATATTGTTAAAAATAGGTCCCGGACGAAATTCAAATTCTCCTGTATTTTTGTTATAAATAAATACTCCTGTTATATCAGAAGGAAGAAGATCTGAAGTTGCCTGAATTCTTGCAAAATTAAGTCCAAAACATTTTGCCAGTGCAATAGCTAATGTTGTTTTACCTATGCCTGGAAGATCTTCAATAAGAAGATGTCCATCTGCTAAAAGTGCAATAATGGAAAGTTTTAGAGCCTTTGCCTTCCCATGAAGATAATGAGAAAGGACATTTATTATTTGGTCTACATCTAATTTAAAATCCATATATTTTATTTTAATTCTTCTTCTTGAATTTTAAATGTTTAGGATAATTAAATTTAAAATTAAAAAAATTTTAAGCTTGAAATTAATTGAATTAATTATAGGAAGTTAAAATGGGAGAAATGAAAAAAGAAATCAAGTTATTTTTTGACAAGGATTCGTTAGCAGTTCTTTTTAATCAAATTGCAAGGGATATAAAAGCAGGTTATATGCAGGTTGGAGATTTAAAAATTGAAGCTTCTGGCGATGTAGAGGCTGAAATTGAATATAAGGAGAAAGAAGAATCTGACGAGAAAATTAAGTGCGTAATGGAATGGGGATTAAAGTGGTATAAAAAGTAATTAAAGAGGCGAAGAATGTCTGAAGTTAAAGTTGACCCAAAAGTTCTTTGTGAGAAAATTAAAGAGATCTTTTCCGCACGTTTCCTTAGCTACTCAGATAGGACAGTTTAGATAATCTAAAAGTTTAAGAAGTTCTTTTAGATTTTTTATAGTATGGATTCTTAATGCAACTTTATGTTGATTTCTATTTATTAAAATTGCATTTATTCCAATTTCTCTTGGATTTATATAGTCAAAAATAAGATGATCACCTATATGAATAACCTCTTCCGGTTCCACTTTAAGCAATTCGCAGATTCTTCCATAAAATTCTCTTGATTTTTTAACTTCTTTGAAATCAGAGGTTGCAGAAAAAATATGATGAAATTGATTTAAAAGAGATTTTAACTGAAACAAAATAAAATCTTTTTCCGCATTAGAACAGATTATAAGTTTATAATTATTTCTAAGTGCATTTATAACAGGTTCCACATCTTCGTAAATTTTAACTTTATGTCTATACCTGTTAAATAATTCCTCTTTTGAGGTATTAAGATCAAATCGTTTTATCCAGTAATCAAGATAATACCATTCTATTCTGTGATCACCTACTTCATTATAAGCCTGGGTTACTATTTGATAAGCCTCTTCAAAACTTATTTTATATTTTTGGGCATAAAGAGAGGGTATCCCTTCAAGCCATACTGCATCAACAAAACCGGTTGGTACAAGAGTTCCATCAACATCAAAAGAAATTACTTTTGGCTTTTTTATCATAAATTATATAAACTAATTATTATAATTAAAGTTCTTTAATTTAAAAGTATTAATTCTGTTTTAAAACATGAACCGTTCTTTTGAAAAAAGGATTTTTTGGGGGTAATGGGCAATTTGTTGAATAAGTTATTCGGGTTCTTTTAACGTTTCAAGGTATTGAGTCTTTAAAGGTTCTGGAAGAAGTTTTGCTATTTCTTTGGCTTGAATAAAACCATCTTGATTTTTCAAACAGGCAATTAAAGCTTTTTCCAATTGTTCGCTTCTTTTAGGTTCTGGTAAAAGATCTGCAATTTTTTTTACTTCAAAAATCCATCCATTTTCAGCACATTTTATTAAAACCTTTTCTAATCCTTCAATTCTTTTAGCTTCTAAAAGGGAAGCTATTATTTTTTTAGCTTTATAAAACCAACCTCCTTCCACACATTTTATTAATATCCTTTCCATTTCTTCTACTGTTAATTTCCGCCCGAGTATTTTTGCCACCTCTTCTGCTTCATCAATCCATCCATTTTCTATACATTTCTCTAACATATTTTCCAATTCCTCTGAGGTTAATTCCCTTTGAAGCGATTTCAATACTACTTCTGCTTCATAAATCCATCCCTCTTTAATACACTTTTTTAAAACTGTTTCTAATTTATTAGTTCTTTCAGGTTCTGAAAACATTTCAGCTATATCCTTTGCCTTATGAATCCATCCTTTCTCAATGCATTTTTCTAATATCATCTCTAAACCTTCAGTTTTATTAGGTTCTGGAAGAAGTTCAGCAGTTTGTTTTGCTTGAGTAATCCATCCTTCTTGAATGCATCTTATTAATATTTTTTCTAAACCTTCAGTTCTATTAGGTTCTGGAAGAAGTTCAGCAACCTTTCTTATTTTAGAAATCGAGTCTCCTTCAAAACACTTATCTAATGCTTTTTCTAACCACTCAGTTGCCAACAAAATGTTTTCAAGCCAAATTTTTTCTTTCTCTTCAGGAAGTAATTTTGCTATTTCCTTTAATTCAGAAACCCATGCCTCCTCAATAGATTTTCTCACTATTTTTTCAACCCATTGGGGCTCAGTCAAAATTCTTTCTAATAATTCTACCCTTTTATATTCTGGAAAAAGTTCTACAATTCTTCTAATTTTGGGAATCCATCCTTCTTTAATACATTTCATCAATATCCTTTCCAACTCCTCTATAGTCAATTTTTTATTTAGCAGATTTGCTAATCTTTCTGCTTCATCAATTAGCCCCATTTCTATACATCTTTGATATATCTTTTCTAAACCTTCCTTCTTTTTTGAATCCGGAAACAATTCTAATATCATTTTAGCTTTATAAGTTAGTCCTTCCTCAACACATTTATCAAATATTTTTTCTAACATTTCAATTCTTTCAGATTCCTCCAAAAAGCTTGTTCCTTTTAATGCTTTTTTGATCCAGCCCTTTTCTAATAAAACTTTTATCAATTCTTTTTTCATTTTTTTCCTTTTTTATAATTTTTATTAACTATTACTCCTAAATAAAGAATTTACCAAAATATTAGAAATTACCAATTTAGAGCTTAGAGATGGTGAAATTTTTAGCAAAGGATATTATATTGTTTTTTTGGATGAAGATTAATAAAAATTTGGCACTCTTAATTTGGTTTATATATCTTATTTTCATTTTCTTTCTTATTCCTCTTTTTTGCAAAAAATTTGAAACTCTTTTGATACCCCAGATAATTTTGCCTAATTATGTTAAATTAGTAGGAATTGTTTTTATAATATTTGGTTTTATTTTAGGATTCTGGTGTTTTGTAGTTCTTTGGAAACAGGGTGAAGGGACTCCTTCATTTCTTTATCCACCTAAAAAACTTGTTACTACAGGACCTTATAAATATTCGAGAAATCCGATGACTGTAGGAGCTTGGCTTATTTTTATAGGAGAATCAATTTTTTTACAGTCTCCTCTTCTTTTCATGTTCTTTCTTTTTGTAGTCATTCCTGTAAGCATAATTTGGATAATCAAATATGAAGAACCTTTTTTAGAAAAAAATTTTAAAAATACCTACAGAGAATACAAAAATATCGTTAAAAAAAGATTTATTTAAAAAACAAATGGCTATTAAGGAGGCAATTTTACAGGAAAATTTTGGAAAAGAGGTTAGATGTTTAACCTGTGAAAGAAAAATGCGTAATTCCTGAAAATGCTAAGGGTTTTTGTAATTTTACTTGTCCCTGGTGTCAAAATTACGAAATAAGTAAATTTCCAAAAAAATTGGTGAAGGCATATACATTTTTCCTGAAAAACTTATTAAACTTATGAGAGAGCCAAAGTGTTAAGGAACGAGTATTTCTTTTAATGAACCAACTCTTCTTTTGGAATATGCTATAGAAAAGGAAATAAAGAAAAGGTAGCCAAATATTGTGGTGCTGATGTATAAAAGGTTTGAGAAACGCAAAAATAGCTAAGGAGAGGGGAATGTGGATTAAAATACTACCCTCATAATTCCCGGAATAAATGATGACAAAGATACCTTAAGAACCATTGCAAGGAGAATAAGAATAGTTTTTCCATTCTTTCTTAAAAATCTCTTTTCTTTTTTCATAAGGGATAAACTTAACTCCGAGAATTTCAAAAATTTCCTTTTCCTTCGTAGTAATTAATTCTCCTGTATTTCTATTAAAAAGTCCGTATTGGTTTAATAAAAAGTTTTTTCTTTTGGCTATTCCTCTAAGCCATACATTAAATTTGCCTGAGCCAATAAGATAAAGAGCAAAACTTTCCCAGGAATTTTTAAATTCTTCAGGTAGGTAATAAATTTCTATTCTTTCATAAAAGGGAAGATTTTTTAAAATATTTTTTACTCTTTCGTAATCTTTCTCATTTACTAATATATCAATATCTCCGATGGTAGCTTCCCTTCTTATAAAAGAGCCATAAATCCCGAATTCAACTTTCTCTTTTTCTAAGATTTCTCTAATTTTTTCAACCATCTTTTGAGCCTCAGAGAAGGGAATCCTTTCTTTCATTTTAGCCATTATCTTTTAAAAATTATATCCATAACTTAAAACTGCAAAAGTTGGAATTTTTTATTTAATAATTTATTTTTAAAAATTTTAGTTTAAACTTTTTAAAAATTTAACTATTAAGCTAAATGCAAGTTCTGATGTGTAAATGATTGTGCAGGAAAAAACAGGTATAAAAAGTTAGGATTTATGAGATAAATGGAACGTAAATTAAATGATTTTATAGATTTTATTTTAATCGGAGAAATAAAACTTATACTTGCAGAAAAACACACTCTCTTTGCTCTCATGAGAATAGTAATTTCTGTTATTCTAATCTCTCTTTTTATTATGGGCTTTTTAATTGTAAACTTGCGCCACTATGATGCCCAAAAAGTTCCCTACTTTCTTATTCCATTTTCTATCTTAAATTTTGTTTTTCTTTTATTTGGTTTTTATTTAATCATAAAATTTCTAATACAAATCAGGCATTATGATGAAATGATAAAAAACACAGTACAATAAGTGAGTTTATAGAATGATAAATTCTCAAATGGTTTTTTGGAATTTTTCTGTATCTAAAGTTTTAAAAATTCTTAATACCTCATTACAAGGTCTATCAGAAGAGGAAGCCCATAAGAGACTTAGATTTTATGGTCCCAACCTTCTCAGACCAAAGAAAAAAAGAGGAACGCTTACTCTTCTTTTTTCCCAGTTTAAAAGTCCCATTATACTCATTTTAGTTTTCGCTGCAGCTGTCTCATTTTTTGTAGAGGATAGAGTAGATGCCATTATTATACTTTTAATCATTGCTATAAGCGCTCTTCTCAGTTTCTGGCAAGAAAAAGGAGCTAATCGTGCAGTAGAAAAATTATTGACTATGGTTAAGGTAAGAGTAAATGTATTGAGAAATGGTATTTTGCGAGAAATTTCTATAGAAGATGTTGTTCCTGGAGATATAGTCTTTCTAAAAGCAGGAGATATAGTCCCAGGGGACTCTTTACTTATTGAATCTAAAGACCTATTTGTAAATGAAGCCACTTTAACTGGTGAAACCTATCCTGTAGAGAAGCAAGTAGGAATCCTTTCCCCTGAAACCCCTCTTTCCCAAAGAACTAACGTACTATATTTAGGAACTTATGTAGTAAGTGGAAGTGCAAAAGCAGTAGTGGTTAGGACCGGTAAAGAAACAGAATTTGGTAAAGTAGCAAAGCATCTTACTCTTAGACCACCTTTGACTGATTTTGAAAGGGGAATAAGGCGTTTTGGATACTTTCTTATGGAAATTACTTTTATATTAATTGTAATAATTTTTGGTGTGAATGTTTACTTTAAAAGGCCAACTTTAGATTCTCTTCTATTTGCCCTTGCCTTAGCAGTTGGAATGACTCCTCAGTTACTTCCTGCAATCATTACTATTAATCTCTCTCATGGTGCAAAACATTTAGCAAAGAAAAAGGTAATTGTTAAACGCTTGGCTTCTATTGAGAATTTTGGAAGCATGAACGTTTTTTGCTCCGATAAAACCGGAACCCTAACAGAGGGAGTGGTTAAACTACATTCTGCACTGGATATTTACGGAAAAGAATCAAATAAAGTCTTCCTTTATGCTTATATTAATGCAATCTATGAAACAGGTTTTTTAAATCCTCTAGACGAAGCTATTCGAAATTATCAAAAAGTAGATATAACATCATATCAAAAATTAGATGAAGTACCTTACGATTTTATTAGAAAAAGACTCAGTGTGCTGGTTTCAAAAGAAGGGAAAAACATAATCATCACTAAGGGGGCTTTGCGGAATGTATTAGAAGTTTGTTCTGCTGCAGAAATTGAAGAAGGAAAAATTGTAGAGATTGAAAAATTAAGAGATAAAATTCAAAAAACCTTTGAAAACTTAAGTGAACAGGGATTTCGAGTTTTAGGAATTGCATATAAAGAAGTTAACCTTTTTTCTATTTCAAAAGATGATGAAGTAGATATGACCTTTTTGGGATTTTTAGTTTTCTTTGATCCTCCAAAACCAGGGATTTTGGAAACGATTTCAGAATTGAGAAAACTTGGAATTTCTTTTAAAATTATTACTGGAGATAACCATCTTGTAGCAAGAAGTTTGACTAAATATCTAGGAATACCTAATCCACTTATTCTTACGGGACAGGATTTACATAAAATGAGTGATGAAGCATTATTAAAATTAGCACCCGAAATAGACATATTTGCTGAAGTGGAACCAAATCAAAAGGAACGAATAATACTTGCTCTAAAGAAAGCTGGATATGTAGTAGGTTACATGGGAGATGGGATTAACGATGCATCAGCAATATATGCAGCTGATGTAGGTATATCTGTTGAAGGAGCAGCAGCTGTAGCTAAAGAAGCTGCAGATATAGTTCTTCTGGAAAAAGACCTTAACATTCTTATTAACGGTGTTCAAGAAGGAAGAAAGACCTTTGCTAATACTATGAAATATATTTTTATGGCCACCAGTGCAAATTTTGGAAACATGTTTAGTATGGCAGGAGCATCCCTTTTTTTGCCTTTCTTACCTCTCTTACCAAAACAGGTACTTTTAACAAATTTGCTTACAGATTTACCAGAAATGGCAATCGCTACAGACAACGTTGATCCTGAGATGTTAGAAAAACCTCAAAGGTGGAATATGTCTTTTATAAGAAAGTTTATGATAGTATTTGGACCTCTTAGCTCTGTCTTTGATTATCTAACCTTCGGTGTGCTTCTTTTAGTCCTTAAAGCTACAGTTAATCAATTTAGAACTGGATGGTTTTTAGAGTCTGTAATTTCAGCTTCTTTAATTGTTCTTGTAATAAGAAGCAAAAGACCTTTTTTTAAAAGTAAACCTGGAAAATATTTGTTTACAGTTACTTTAATAACCGTAGCAATAACCTTCATTCTTCCTTTCACTTTAATTGGTGAGCTTTTCAATTTTACTCTACTTCCTTTACATTTTTACCTTTTTCTTGGAATTATCTTAGCTTCCTATATTATCTCTGCAGAGATAGTAAAAAAATTTTTTTGGAAGTAATTTGACCTCTTTTAAAATAAGAGGTAATATTTTAAAAAATGCGGATTCTTCTTTTTGAGGTAAACCCTTTTTCACCTCCGGTTATTCCTATCTCACTTGGCTACCTTGCAGCTTTTCTTATAAAATATGGATTTAAGGTTAAAATTATTAATCTTTCTCAAAAGAGTGGTTATTCCGTAAAGGGACTGGAAAATCTTATTAAAGATTTTTCTCCTCAGTTAGTGGGTTTTAGCACTTACCAAAGAAATATTTTGTATGTTTTGGGGATTGCTCGTTTTATAAAAGAGATAAATAAGGAAATAAAAATTATCTTAGGAGGTCCACAGATTACTTTTATGCCAAGCTCAGCTTTAAAAAATATGTCTATGGTAGATTATCTTTGTAGATGTGAAGGAGAAATAACCCTTTTAAATGTTGCAAAAGCAATTGCAGGGGGAAATCCTTTTAAAGATATTAAAGGTGTTACTTATCGTATAAACGGAGAGATAATCGAGACAGAAAAAATTGAAGGATACGAAGATCTTGATAAATATCCTTCTCCCCATCTTATGGGAATATTTAACTATTCTGAGGTTGATGAAGTTATATTGCTTACCTCAAGAGGGTGTCCTTTTAACTGTATTTTTTGTTATACTCCAGTTGCTTCAAAACATAAAATTAAATTTCATTCTGTTGAAAGGGTGCTTGAAGAAATAAAATGGGTAGTTAAAAAAGGTAAATATCGGCTCTGGTTTGCTGATCCCAATTTTTCTTATAAAAGTGAAAGGGTGCGTGAAATATTGGAGGGAATTTTAAAAGAAGGGCTTAAAGTAAATATATGGTTAGAAACAAGGGCGGATTTGATAGATGAAGATATGATAAAGCTGATGAAAAAAACTGGTGTTTACACTATTGCCTTTGGGCTTGAATCTGCAGTTGAAAGGGTTTTAAAAATAATAAAAAAAAGACTATCTCTTGAGAGATTAAAAAAGGCTATCTCCTTAGCACAAAAGTATGGAATTGAAGTAGAATTGTTTTCTCAATATGCTTTACCTGGTGAAACCTTTGAGGATGCTTTAAAAACACTTGAATTTGTTAAATCACAGGGAATAAAGATACAGGGAAATTCCAATGCTCAGCAGATGCAACTTTATTTTGGTACGCCTGTTACAGAAAATTATAAAAAATTTGGAATAAAGCCTTTCTCTGAAAAAAGACCTCTTTATATATCCATTGGTGATAGATATGAAACCGAAACTATGAACCAAAAAGAAATTTCAGCTATAAAATCCCTTTGGGTTAAACATTCACTTGATAAGGGAAGGAGAATCGTTTCTTAATGGAAATATATATAGAGCTTAGTAAAAAATTAAAAATTGACAAATTTATTTCCCAACTTCCTGAAATAGATTTTTTCAGTGATATATATATTTTTTTAAAAAATCTTAAATATTCCGCTCTCTTTTTTAATCTGTTTGAAAAAATAATAAACTTTTTAAATACCTATCCTTTTTCTTATCTTCGTTTACATATTATTCATCCCTATAAAGAGGATTTAAAAACTTTTTATTTAAAAATTTATCAGTCTTTAATTTCTTTCAATTTAGAAGGTTACAATCATCAAATTATGCCTCGTATTGTGGTTTTTCCCATATTTTTGTCCTCATTACCAGAAGGATTCAAAAATTTTTTAGAATCACATTTTTTCCCTCCTGGGGCAATCTTAGATAAAAAAACCAAAGAAAGCACTTTAGAAAGAGTCTTTATAAATTCACATAGAGACCCTCTACTTTCCATAGGTTATCAAAATATTCTTCTTAACCTTTTAGAAAATGTTCAAGTTTCTAGAAAGGATTGGCGAACCTGCACTCCTATGCTTATTTTAAAAGACGAGAAAGTTTTTTCTTGTATTTATGGATATGAGAAAAAAACATCTTACATAAATGAAAATACTTGTAATTTATGTCTCTACAAACTCATTAAAAAATTCTCCTCTTTAGGCTTAATAAGTTCTAAGGAGCTTGCAAATCTTCATTTCAGACTAGGACTTGAACTATTTGAAACGGGAAATACAAAAATGGCTACAAAACACTTTTACGAAGCTTTGAAAATTGTTTCTCCTGATGAGAAAAGAGAAGTCTATTACTATTTAGGCATTTCTAAAGCTCAATCAGGTGAATACAATTCAGCCATTAGATTTTTGAGGAAAGCAAAGTTTGATTACAATATCTATTTCTACTTAGGATTGTCCTATTTTCAGAAAAATAGATTTTTGAAAGCCAGAAAAAACTTTGAAAAGGCTTTAAATTTTGAGCTATCTTTAGAAGAAAAAATACCCATTATACTTTATCTTGGACATACTTATAGAATACTCGGACTATATGAAAAAGCCGTTAGTCTCTGTGAGGAAATATCCAATTATGTGGAACTTGAAGAAATATTTAATTTATTAGGGAGTTGCTACTTTAAATTAAAGGCTTATGATAAAGCAGTTGAATGCTTTAAAAGGGCTATTTTGATTGATCCTTACTCTGCTATTGATTATGCAAACTTATGCTTAAGTTTAAAGGCTTTGAATAAAAAGGATGAAGCAAAATATTATGGAGAAAAGGCTTTAAACCTTGATCCAACGCTTGATTTTGTAAAAAAAGCTCTGGAGGAAATGAAAAATGATTAAGGAAAAAGATTTAAAGGAGATTAACGCAGAAAATCTAAAAATAATCCTTATTAGTGATAGCAGTTCAGGTGAAATATTCTTAAGATTTGAAAAATTTCTAAATGATTTAAGTAAAGACCTAACTTTAAAAGTAGAAATTAAGCATGAGGAAATTCCTGCTTATCCTGCTTTAAAATTGACAGACTATGAAGAAAAGTTTCAGATTTATTATATGGCAATTCCTGAGGGATTAGAATGGAATCCTTTTTTGAATACTTTAAAAAGAATTTCAAAAGGAGAAAGTAATTTAAATAAAGATGACATTGAAAGGGTTAAGAAATTTAAAAATGCTGTTGAGATTAAAATTTTTATAACACCCTTTTGTCCTTTCTGTCCTACTGTGGTTGAAAAAGCAAATCAAATAGCTATTTCTCAAAATCTGATAAAAGTCTTTGTTATAGATGCAACTCTCTATACTGATTTAGCACAAAAATATAAGGTTACAGCTTCTCCCACAGTTGTGATTAATGAAGACTATATTCTTGTAGGAAACGAGGCAAGAGAAAACTTGATAAATTTTATTGAGAAGGCTGAGTCTACCATTATATACGATAAAGATGTTTTGAAAAATTTGTTAAAACAGGGAGAAGCTGGGAGAGTTATAGAACTTTGCGAAAAAGATAAAAGATGTCTTTATTCTTTAATAGAACTTTTAAAATCTCCAGAACTTTTTACGAGAATTGGAGTTATGCGTGTTCTTGAAGAAATGGCAGAAAAAAGAGAAATTCCTGTTGAAATTTTATTTCAATTAATTGAAATGTTAAAAATTACTGAAAGTGAAAGAGATAAGGACGATATTCTTTATTTGTTGGGTTTAATCGGAACTCCAGAAATAATATCAGAAATTGAAAAATCAGTAGAAAACGAATCTCCTCTTATAAAAGAGGTCGGACAGGAAACTATAGAAAAGATAAGAAAAAGGCTAACCTCATATTGTCAGAAAATTTCCCCTTCATAAGTTCAGGAGCTTTCAAGAAAGTAAATCTGATTTACTTAAGGACGCAAAAAAATAGAGTATCATGACAAATATGGGACATCTGCTATAGTTTCTGCATATGGTGTTTTTCGAGCAATTATATATCGTTGGAAAAAATTGTATGGATGCATATAAATAATTTACAATTTTTTAAAATTTATTAAAATTTTCTGTAAATAATTGATATGCTTTTGTAGAAATGAAAAGATTTCGTGAATTTATTTCTACATTTAACCAAATAATTATAGAATCGGACAGTTTTTCAGAGATAGGAGACAAACTTGTTGAAATTATTTCTCCTTTTATTCCTGTTGAGTGGAGCAGTATCTGTATTATTAAGGGAGAAAAAGTTTTAATCTCTTCTCTCAGCTCAAAAATACCTTCCTATTTTAAAGAAGGAGAAGAAATACCCCTTTCAGGAACCGCAACAGAATATGTAGCAAAAACTAAGAAAGTGCTTTATGAAAAGGATCTCTCAAAGGGTTATAAGTTTTATACGGGAAAATATCATTTTGAGAAAGGTATAAGATCTATGTTAAGAATTCCTTTGCTTTCAAGGGGTGAAGTTTTTGCGGTGTGGGTTATCGCTTCAAGCAGACCAAATGCGTATACAGAAAAAGATATAAAGTTATTAAAATTTATAGCTTCCCAAATTTCAGTGCCTCTGAAATTGTTTATGCTTTATGAGGAATCAAAAACTCAGTATGAACTCCTTCAATCCATTAATAACCTTTCAAGGTTTATTCTCTCAGAAGTTGATATAAACAGAGTTTTTCAAAAATTTGCTGAAGAGCTTAAAAAATATATTCCTTTTGATAGACTCAGCATAGGAATCATTGAAGGAAAGGATATAAAATATGTTGCTGTTTCTGAAGTTATTAAAACTGGAAGGATTGAAGGAACAAAGGTCCCTCTAAGTTATACTGCCTCAAGCAAGGTAATAAAAACGGGAAAGAGCTTAATAAGAAAGGATATTGCAAAAGATAAGATTTTTCCTCTTGATAAAACAAAGCTCATTGAAGGAATAAGATCAGCAATGCATATTCCTTTAATTTATAGAGGTAAAATTTGGGGAACCCTCAATTTCTCCTCAACCAAACCAAATGCTTATGGAGAAAAAGAAAAGTTCATTGCCGAAACCCTTGCCTCTCAAATTTCAGGAATAATTGCGATTACTTACATATATTCCCCCTTTTATAATCATCTTACCGAAGTTTATAATAGAAGATACTTTGATGAAAGATTTGATGAGGAAATAGAATACAGAAAAAGATATGGAGGAGAATTCTGCGTGTGCTTATGTGACGTTGATAATTTTAAAAATTACAATGACTTAAAGGGTCATCTTGAGGGAGACAAATGCCTGAAGAAAATAGCTCAAATAATGAAAAGTACTTTAAGAAAAACAGATCTCGTCTTTCGTTATGGAGGGGATGAGTTTGTTGTAATAATGCCTGATACCTCATTTGAAGATGCAGTGAAAGTTATGGAAAGGGTAAGAAAAAGAATAAAAGAAAAACTGAAAGATAAAAATATTACACTTAGTATAGGAATTTCTTCTTATCCTCGGGATGGAACCCAAAGAACAGAACTTCTTGATAAAGCAGATAAAAGACTTCTAAAAGCAAAGGAAATTAAAAATTTTATAGTTTATCAGGATTGAAGTTTCAGAATTTTTAACATTTTTAAAAATTAATTTTAAGTATTTTTTATTTTTGCCGAATTTTAATTATTAAAATTAACACCAGATTGTTAATTAAAATGACAAAAACTCTCTCTTCAGTAAGATTATCCGGTTTTATTAACCTTTTAAAATTTGCAATCCTTTTCCAGATAATTTTTATCAGAAGAGAAGAGAAGAGGGATAGCCTTGATCCCTATTCTTATAGAAGCAGTAAACATTATGATTAAAATATTAAAAGCAAAAGATCCTCAAACACTCAACCATCAAAAAAGGGTTGCAAATTTATGTATGAGAATAGCAAAAGAAATGGGATTTCCGGATGAAAAAGCAAAAGTTCTTTTCCTTTCTGGCTTAATTCATGACATAGGAAAGCTGGTGGTTCCTTCAGAAATACTTGCTAAACCTGGAAAACTCACAAAAGAAGAATTTGAAACCATAAAAATTCATCCTGAAGTAGGATATAAAATATTAAAAGGCTTGAAATTTCCTTTAACAATAGCAGAAATCGTTTATCAACATCATGAAAGGCTTAATGGAAGTGGATATCCTCGTGGACTTAAAAATGAGGAGATTCTATTTGAGGCAAGAATTCTCGCTGTAGCAGATGTAGTAGAAGCTATGTCTACTCCAAGACCTTACAGAGAAGCTCTTAAAATAGATATAGTAATAGAGGAAGAAATCCTCAAAAATTCAGGTATTTTCTACGATCCGGAAGTAGTTAAAGTTTGTTTCGATCTTTATAAAGGTAAAAAATTAGAAAACTTTCTTGAAAGAGAATTGAGTGAGGAAGAAATCCTGAACCTATTGCAATAATATATAATTTTATTGTATCATTTTTTTGATCAGGATTCAGAATACGCAATCGTCTTAATACACATCTATTTATTTTTCAAACATCTCAACAAACCTCTTCACATTCTCAAGTTTCAGCAAAAAACATAAAGATCATTCCTTTTTGGGCAAGGCAACTTGTAAGTGTGCAGGTGATGAATTGAGGTGAGATAGTTTTGAAGATAAAGATTTATCTGGTGGTGCCGGGGCCCGGAATCGAACCAGGGACACGCGGATTTTCAGTCCGCTGCTCTACCGACTGAGCTACCCCGGCAACCAAATATTAAAAATATTATATTTCTCCATTTTGTCAAGCCTTTTACCTATTTTAAACAACTGATTATGTGCCCTAATTTTTCTTTTTTAGCTTTTAAATAGTTATAATTTTCCGGTCTTGGTGGTATTTCAAGAGGAACTCTTTCTACCACTTTCATCCCATATCCTTCAAGTCCAACTATTTTTCTTGGGTTATTGGTCATAAGCCTCATTTGCCTTACTCCCAGATCCCTTAAAATCTGAGCTCCTATTCCATAGTCTCTTAAATCTGGCTTAAATCCAAGAGCTAAATTAGCTTCCACTGTGTCTTTACCTTCATCTTGCAATTTATATGCTTTTAACTTATTTAAAAGACCTATCCCTCTTCCTTCCTGTCTGAGATATAAAAGAACTCCCTTACCTTCTTTGGCAATTAATTCCATTGCTTTTTTAAGCTGAAGCCCACAATCGCATCTTAAAGAACCAAAGACATCCCCTGTTAAACATTCAGAATGAACCCTTACCAATACAGGATTTTCATCTATTTCCCCCATTACCAAAGCAATATGGGTTGCTTTATCAATAAAATTAGAATAGGCAATAAGCTTAAACATCCCGTATTCAGTAGGAAGATAGGTTTCAACTTCTCTTTTAACTAAACTTTCCTTTTTAATTCTATAGGCAATCAAATCTCTTATGGTAATAATTTTCAAACCGTGTTCATCTGCAAATTTTTCAAGATCAGGTAAACGAGCCATGGTTCCATCATCTTTCATTATTTCACATATAACACCAGCAGGTTTCAATCCTGCAAGTCTTGCAAGATCTACTGCTGCTTCTGTATGTCCTGCTCTAACAAGAACCCCTCCCTTTCTTGCTATAATTGGAAAAACATGACCAGGAGTTATAAAATCTTGAGGTTTGCTGTTTTCATCAATTACAAGTTTGATGGTATAAGCTCTATCATAAGCGGAAATACCTGTTGTAATTCCATGTCTTGCATCTATGGATACTGTAAAAGCCGTGCCAAAGGGATCTACTCCTCTTCTTGGTTGTAAAGGAAGTTCTAATCTTTCTGCAGTCTCAGGAGTTATAGCTAAGCAAATAAGCCCTCTTCCATATTTTGCCATAAAATTGATAGCCTCCGGAGTTACCTTTTCTGCTGGTAATACAAGATCACCTTCATTTTCTCTGTCTTCATCATCAACAACAATAATCATTTTTCCTTTTTTTATATCTTCTAAAGCTTCCTCAATGGTACTAATAGGCATAAATATTTCCTCCTAATTAGAGGTTGGTTAAACTATTAGATATGTTAATATAATAAATCTATTAATCTTTTTGCCAAGAGTAAGAATGGAAAAAATAGAAAGCATTACTCGTTCAGCTACCTCAGTAACTATTGCAGTTTTTGTAAGTAGAATTCTTGGACTTATAAGAGAACAGGTACTTGCCTATTTTTTTGGAGCAGGGAAAAGTATGGATGCCTTTGTGGTAGGATATAGAATCCCCAATCTTTTAAGAGATCTCTTTGCTGAAGGTGCCCTTGGTTCAGCCTTTATAAAAGTTTTTAGCTCAAGTCTTGAAAAGGAAGGAATAGAAAAAAGCTTTAAGATAGCTCAAATTCTTATATCAAATTTTTTAATCATTCTTATAATAATAGTTACCTTAGGAATAATCTTTGCTGATTACATAGTTTCCCTTATTGCACCAGAATTTAAGAAAGATCTTTACAAAATTGCCCTTACTACAAAACTCACTCAGATAATGATGCCTTTTCTCTTATTTATAAGTTTAGCCTCCATTTTGGCAGGAATGCTTAATTCTTTCAGAATATTTTTTCTTCCTGCCCTTTCCTCAGGACTTTTTAACTTAGTTTCTATTATTATAGGAGTTGCAGGATACTATTTTTTAGTAAACATAGCTATAAACCCAATCTATGCTATGGCAGTGGGAGTTACCTTAGGAGGATTATTTCAGGTTGTTTTTCAGTATCCCTTAATTAAAAAGAAAGGTTTTTCTTTTTCCTTTTCTCCAGATTTTAAAAACGAATATTTTAAAGAAGTTTTGAGGCTTATGTTCCCGGTTATTTTAGGACTTTCTGTAGTTCAGATAAATATATTTATCAATACTTTTTTTGCTACTTCCTGTGGAGAAGGAGCAGTTTCTTGGTATTCCTATGCTTTCAGAATTATGTATGTTCCTCTTGGACTATTCGGAGTAGGGCTTTCTCAAGCACTTTTACCAGAACTTTCACGACAGATTGCAAGAAGGAATTTTACAATAGCTAAGGATACTTTTTCAAGAGCTTTAATCATTTCTTTAAGCCTATCCATCCCCTCTGCTATAGGGCTTTTTATACTTTCTAATCCTTTAATAGGTATTCTTTTTGAAAGAGGGAAATTTACCTTCTATGATACTTTAAAAACTTCCGGAATTTTACAGATTCTTTCTCTTGGGCTTCCTTTCTATGGACTCTCTAAAACTGCAGTCCCCTTGTTTTATTCCTTAGGTAAAACTATAATTCCTGCCTTTGGAAGTATAATTGCGGTAATTACAAATATAATTGTTATTCTTTTAACTATAAAAAAACTGGGAATAAATGGAGTTGCTCTTGGAACAAGTGCTTCTCTTATTTTCCAAGCACTTTTTTTACTTTTTATGGCTATTTATAAAATGGGAACTTTTGATTTTAAATTTATACTAAGGTCTCTTTTTACTTTGATATTTGCAAGCCTGGGATTGATAGGAATTTTAAAAGTTTTGGATATATTTGCTTTAAATAGCTTACTAAAAATATTTTTAGGTATTCCTCTTGGGGCAATGGTTTTTATTGGTATTTGTAAAGTTTTAGGACCTAAAGAAACTTATATGTTTTTTGAGAAATTTTTTAAACCTTTTAATAAATTTTAAGCGCAAATAGGAGAGTAGAATTAATACGGTTTTAGATTTTGCTATACCTGAAAAAACAGAGCTTTTGAAGACTTTATATAATTATGTAGAAAATACATATAAAGTCTATCCTCTTGCATGTAAACCTGGGTGCAGTCTTTGTTGTACACAAAAAATTTTTGCCACCTCTATTGAGGCATATTATATACTTGATATTCTAACAGAAACTGATTTAGAAAGGCTTTTCCAGATAAAAAATTATCTTCGTCCAAAACTTACTCACAATCAGATTTTACTTTGCTATAAAGAAGGCTCAGAACCATCTTTAGAGGAATTTTCAGAAATTTTAGACCCTTGTCCCTTTTTAACAGAAGAAAATCTATGTAAAATTTATGAAAGAAGACCACTTATGTGTCGCATTATGGCATCTGCTGTGCCTTGCGAAAAGGGCTATGCTGAGCTTCCTCCTTTTCTTTTTCAGGTAAGCACCATTGCTCTTCAGCTTGCTGAAAATATAGATATCGGAGGTCTTTACGGAAATATACTTGATTTACTAAAATTCCTTTATAAATATAAAAAAGGCTCAGCTGAAGAGATCCCAGATTATCTTTTAAATACAATTGAGGTGGATGAACTTCCTATTTTACCAGAGGAAAGGGAATTAAAAAAGTGGGTGGGTAATTTATATAGAACTCCCATAAGTAAAGATTTCACTTTTAGAGAACTTTTACAAAAATTAAGAGAAGAATTTAAAAAATATGAGATCCTAAGTTTTCTCAAGGAGATTTTTTAAATATGTATCAAGGAAAAGTAGTTTTTAATATAAAGGAAGCTGATAATATCTATTTATTAGGGATTGAGGCTCCCAAGAAAATTTTAAAAAGTTTTAAGCCTGGACAATTTTTAAAAATAAAAATCGATAAAAGATTCGATCCTCTCATCCCCAGACCTTTTAGTATCCACGCAATTGATGAAAACATTCTCTATATTCTTTATCAGGTTGTAGGAAAGGGTACAAAAGCTTTAAGTGAAATTAAAAAAGGAGAGATTATTGAATTTCTGGGCCCTTTGGGGAAACCCTTTCCAAAAATAAAGAATTATATTATTTGTGCAGGAGGGATAGGGATAGCAGGTTTTGGTTTTCTGCTTCAAAAAAGTGTTAATAAGAAAGACTTTTATCCTCCTGAAAAAATTTTTTATGGAGCTAAAACAAAAAATGAGCTAGTAAGGTTGCCTTTTTTAAAGAAATTTGGTATACCTATAAAACTATCTACCGATGATGGATCTAAAGGGTATAAAGGCTTGATTACAGATATGGTAGAAAAGGAACTTAAGAAAAATCCTCAAATAATTTTAGCCTGTGGTCCACAGCCAATGCTTAAAAAAATAGCAGAACTGGGAGAAAAATATAAAGTAAAAACTTATTTGGTTATGGAAACCTTTTTAGCCTGTGGAATTGGTTTCTGTATGGGATGCGTTATTCCATCAAAGAAGGGGAATTATTTACATCTTTGTATAGATGGACCAACTTTTTTGGCAGAGGAGATAGACCTTGGATTTCTCAGTTAATCTCGGGCTTCTCAAACTAAAAACTCCTTTAATGCTTGCTTCAGGCACCTGGGGGTTAGGAGAAAATCTGGATAAGTTTTTTTCTCTTAAAGAAATTAGAGAAAATATAGGAGCTTTAGTTACAAAGGGAATTTCTATAAATCCAAGAAAGGGAAATCCTCCTCCAAGACTTTTTGAAACTCCCTGTGGACTTATAAATTTTATAGGAGTTGAAAATCCAGGAATTAAAGAGTTTAAAAAAAGCTTTCTTCCAAAAATTAAAAAATTTGATATTCCTGTTATTGTTAATCTATATGGAGAAAAGATTGAAGAGTTTCTTGAGCTTGCTAAAGATTTAAAAAAGGAAAAGGTTGCTGGACTTGAACTCAATATTTCCTGTCCCAATGTTGAGAAGGGTGGAATTTATTTCTCCTATGATCCTAAAATCGTTTCAGAACTGGTTAGGAAGGTTAGAAAAGTCTGGGAAAGATTTTTAGCTGTTAAACTTTCTCCAGTTGGTCCTGTTTATGAAATAGCAGAAATATGCGAAAAATCTGGGGCAGATGCTATAGTTGTTGCTAACACCTATCCAGCTTTAGCTGTAATTAGTCTTAAACCCTTTAAAATTTTACAGGGTGGGCTTTCAGGCCCAGCTATAAAGCCCCTTACTCTGCGTTTGGTTTACGAAATTTCCAAAAAAATAAAAATTCCTGTTATAGGATGCGGTGGAATAATTTCTGGAAAGGACGCTTTGGAATATTTGCTTAGTGGGGCAAAGGCTTTTCAAATAGGAACCACTAATTTAATAGATCCTAGGTCTGCTATAAAGATAATGAGAGAATTAAAGGAATTCAAAAATGGCTTATGTGATAAGAGCGATACCTGTTAATAAAAACTTTAGAACCTTTGCTGTTGAATGTAGAGATGTTGTTGAAGAAGTAAGAAAACTTCAAGGCTTAAGTCCTGTTGCTTCTGCAGCTCTTGGAAGAGCTCTTGCAGGAGTTGCCCTTCTTTCAGCAGATCTAAAAACTGGAAAAATCCTTCTTCAAATAAGTGGAGGTGGCCCCTTAGGTGAAATACTTGCAGAAGGAGATTATCAGGGAAATCTAAGAGGCACAGTGAGAAATCCTGATGTTTATTTAAAAATTAAAGGCAAAAAATTGCCTGTTGGAGAAGCTGTGGGAAAAAATGGATTTATTTCGGTAGTTAAAGATTTAGGATTAAAAGAAATCTATCAAAGTTCAACTAAATTAGTTTCTGGGGAAATTGCAGAAGATCTTGCCTATTATCTTACAGTTTCAGAACAGATCCCCTCTGCAGTTTCTTTAGGAGTTCTTGTAGGAACTGATGGAAAGATTCTTGCTGCAGGAGGTTTTTTAATTCAAAAATTGCCAGAAGCAAAGGATGAGGAAATTGCAGAGTTGGAAGAAAAATTAAAAAATCTTCCTCCTATTACAACTCTTTTATCACAAGGAAAGGGTCCAGAAGAGGTTTTGGCTATGTTATTTCCAGATATAAAAATACTTGAAAAAAGAGAACTCAGGTATAAATGTACCTGCAATGAAGAAAGAGTAGAAAGTATGCTTGTTGCCTTAGGAGAAAAGGAGTTGGAGGATTTTATAAAAAAGAAAGAACCTATTGAAGTTATCTGCCACTTTTGCAGGAAAAAATACATTATTTCTTTAGAAAGAGTAAAAGAACTTTTAAAAGAACTCAAAACCAAAAAAAAGAGGTGAAGGGATGAAAAAACTGGGAGCCTTGATATTAACTTGCAGTCTTTTTTCCTTACCATACACAAGTTTTTCAGCAACAGATGAAGAAATTTACAGGCTTCTGCAAGAATTAGCAAAAGAAGTAAAGGAGTTAAAACAAGAAAACCAATTTTTAAAAGAAGAAATTGAAAGGCTTAAAGCTCAGCAAAAGACAGAAACAAAAGAAGCAAAGACAGAGGTTGTGAAGAAGGATGAAAAAGGAATATTTTCTGGATTTTTTTCCAAAGGAGCTTATGGAGCAAGTAATTCTAAGGTTGATTTTTACGGATTCTTAAAAGGAGATTTAATCTGGCAAGATTCATCCTCTGTAGGAACAATTTATTTACTTTGGGCTTTACCGAAAGATAAAGGAAGACACGATTCTACCTCCACTATAACTTTCAGACACAGTAGATTTGGTTTAGACTTAACCAGACCTTATAAAGATTTTACTGTTAAAGGGAAATTCGAAATGGATTTTTATACCGAAAGTAGCGATACTGTAAATAAACCCTGGAATCCTGAACATGCACCTTTAAGAGCAAGACTTGTTTATCTTGAATTTTTAAAAGATTCTTGGGAATTAAGAGTGGGACATGACTGGATGACAATTTCTCAACTTTATCCACACCTTTCAAATTTTCCTTCAGGTTCCTATATGGGAAACTTAGCCTATCGTGCAACTCAAATAAGGGTTACTAAAAATTTTAAATTTTCTGAGGAGGATCTTTTAAAAGTTCAAGTAGCTCTCGAGAGACCATTTAATTTTGGAAAATTAAACGGGGTAGTGGTTTTTGATAACGATCCTGATGTAGATTTTGCTTTTCCAGGGATTGAAGCAAGAGTAGCATATCAAACTAAACTTTTTGATAAACCTGCTCTTTTTGCTTTGTATGGACACTACTCTGGACAAGAATATAAAAAAGACTATAAAAAATTAAGTGGAGATATAAAAACAACCAGTTTTTCAACAGGGATGGAACTGAGTCTGCCTTTACCCTTTTTTAAAAAGTATAACCCTGTGCTTTCTGGGGAATTATGGTATGGTCAGGGATTGGGTGGTTACTATACAGCTGCTATAGATCAAACAGCAAGAATAAAATATTGGGATGAAAGTGAAAAAAAGTATGTTTATGCTACGGATTTATCCGGTTTCGATAAAAAAACTGACAAAATAATTTCTATTACCCCTGTTCATGCTATTGGTGGATGGGTTGAACTTGGACTCAATCTTACTCCTAAACTGCAAAGCTGGTTTGGATGGGGAATTGACAACCCGCTTGATTCTGAGTTAAAAGGAGTAAAAGGTGCAAGATTGCAACAACAAATGTATTATGCCCACTTTTTATATAAATTTGTTCCTGAATTTGGAACAGGGTTGGAATATCTCCGTGCCATTACAGATTATAGAAAAAATGACGGAGATGATGGAATTGTCAATCGCTTCATGTTAAGCTTTTATTACTTCTTTTAAAATTTAGACGCGGACCCTTAGGGTCCGCGGATTTCTTGAATATTCTTCATCTATTGAAAGTTGTAAACTTGGTGATAAATTTTAAAATATCGTGTTTGATATTTTTAGAAAAATTCCACTTAAGTGGAAACTTACTTCTCTTCTCCTTTCTCTAAATTTCATTTTGGTGTTTTCCCTTTATATATCTTATACTCAAATAGAAAAAAAGCTTCTGAGAGAAGTTGAAGAACAGATTAAAGAGCTTACTACAGTGATACAAATAGGAGTAAAAGAAATTACAGGAGGGGACCCAAACATACTTAATGAATATTTAAATTCATTAAAAACAAGGGGTATTAAAGAAATTTCAATTATTAGTAACACTCAAGAAATTATCGCAAGTACCAATCCTCAAAAAATTGGCAAACCAATTAGTCACAAGAAAAAAGAATTGATTATAAAGGCTGAACTTGGTGAACAGGTTTCGGAAGAAAAGGATGAAAAAGAAGATGTTTATAATGTAATTGTTCCTATAGTAGCAGGAAATGTTCAATATGGATATATGCATTTAAAAATAAATAAAGAGAATTTTTCACAAATTCTTAAAATTAACGCATTGAAGCGAATGTTAATCACTTTATTTATCCTCTCCATTGGAACAGTTTTAATTTATATAATTTCCGCAAGATATACTAAACCTATTAATGTTTTAGCTGAGGCAGCTATAAAAGTAGCCCAGGGAAATTTTTCCTATAGATTGGACATCAACAAAAAAGATGAATTTGGAAAAATAGCTGAAAGTTTTAATTTTATGATGCAAAAATTAGAAGAAAATCAACTTTTACAAAAAAGACTCAGAGAGGCAGAACATCTTTCTACCCTTAATTATTTAAGTAGATCCATTGCACATGAAATAAGAAATCCTCTTAATTTTATTAATTTGAGTATAGATCATCTCATAGAAAGACTTAAAAAAGAGGAAATGGATTTTCAAAATTATGTAAAACTTTTAGAAAATATGAAACAAGAAATTTTTAGAATAGATAAATTAATTAGAGAATACTTAGATTACATTCGTCCGCTCAAACTTGACATAAAATCTGTAGATATTAAAGAAATAATGGATGAGGTGGTTGCTAATGTTGAAATTGCAGCAAAAAAACAAGGCGTAAATATTTATAAAGATTACGAGTCCTTTATTGTCAATATTGATGCTGGGCTGATAAAAAGTTGTCTTTTAAATATAATTGTTAATTCTTTACAGGCTATGAAAGATTCAGTAATTAAAAATTTATACCTTAAAACTGAGAAAGCAGAAAATAAATTTTTAGTAATTAGTATATCTGATACAGGTTGCGGAGTACCTAAAGAATTATTAGACAAAATTTTTGAACCTTATTTTACTACAAAAAAAGAAGGGCTTGGATTGGGATTGTCTTTAACCAAAAAAGTTGTAGAAGAACATGGAGGAAAAATAGAATTTTTAAGTAAATATGGTAAGGGTAGCGAAGTAAAAATTTATTTACCTTTGTGATAAGTTATGACTTCAGTTTTAGTAATTGATGATGAATCTTATCAAAGAGAGATTTTATCAATTATCATTTCAGAGGCTGGCTATTCTGTCTATTCTGCTTCAAATCTTAAAGAAGCTAAAGAAATAATCAAAAAATATTCCCCAGATATTATTCTTACAGATTTAAAACTTGAAAACGAAAACGGTCTTGAAATATTGAACCATCTTCCTCAAGAACCCTTTACCCCTGCTGTAATAGTAATTACAGCTTTTGGAACAATATCTTCGGCTGTAGAGGCAATTAAAAAGGGAGCCTTTGATTATTTAACCAAACCTATAGATAAAGATATTCTACTGATCACAATAAAAAAGGCAGAAGAAAAAATAAATTTGATTAAAGAAAATTTAAGATTAAAAGAAGAATTATATAAACAATTTAAAATTGAAGGTGTTATAGGTAAATCAAAAAAAATGCTTCAGGTTCTTGATATTGTAAAAAAAGTAGCTCCAACTTCAGCAACAGTTCTTATTTATGGAGAAAGTGGGACAGGAAAGGAACTTATAGCAAGATCTATACATTATAATTCTCCCAGGAAAGAATATCCCTTTATTGCTATAAATTGCGCTGCTATTCCTGAAACTCTTATTGAAAGTGAACTTTTCGGTTATGAACCAGGAGCTTTTACAGGTGCAAATACTAGAAAATTAGGTTTAATAGAAATTGCAAACAAAGGGACTCTTTTTCTTGACGAAATTGCTGAACTTCCCTTATCTCTTCAAGCCAAGCTTTTAAGAGTTTTACAAGATAAAGAAGTAAGAAGAATAGGAGGAAAAGATACAATAAAGGTGGATGTAAGATTTATTGCAGCAACTAATAAAAATCTATTAGAAGAAATTAAAAAAGGCAAATTTAGAGAAGATCTTTTTTATAGATTAAAAGTTGTAAGTATTGAAATACCACCTTTAAGGGAGAGAAAAGAAGATATTCCAGAGCTTGTAAAGTTTTTTATAGAAAAATATTCAAAAGAAATAGGAAAGAAAATCTCAGGAGTTGACGAAAAAGCTTGGCAAGCTTTAATGAATTATCACTGGCCAGGAAATATAAGAGAACTTGAAGCTGTTATAGAAAAAGCAATAATTGTTTGTGAAGGAGAAAAAATTACTTTAAAAGATATTCAAGATGAATTGCAATGGCCACTTCCTCATAACTCAATTAATATAGATATTCCAGATGAGGGAATAGATTACCAAGAACTTGAAAAAGAACTCCTTAAAAAAGCCCTAATGAAATCAAATTATACAATTGCTAAGGCAGCAAAACTTCTTGGAATGAGTTATGACAAATTTTGGTATAGACTCAAAAAATACGGACTTTTTAAACATATTCGTGAAAACACAAAATAGATTCGTGAAATTACGAAAAATAAAAAACATTATCATTAAAAACCTCAGAATTATTGAAAATTTCATTTGGCATAAAGTTTGATATATAAATTTTCAAAAACTAATAGGAGGTGAGGGTGATGGGTAAAAAGCTTTTGAGTTTTTTAATTGCTTTAGCCTTTGCTTTTTCTGTATCAACAACCTTTGCACAGGTTTCAAAACCTATGGAAACTAAACCTGCCGAACCACCTAAAAAAACTGCACCTGCAAAACCTGCTGAAGTAGCAAAAGAAAAAGTAAAGGTTATTACGGGAGAAGTTACAGCAGTTGATCCGGTTGGAAAAACCATAAAAGTAAAAGGTAAAAAAGAGGAACTTACTATAGGAGTTACAGAAAAACAGATTAAGGATATTAAAGAAGGGGATAAGGTTACAGTAAAATATGTAGAAAAGGATGGGTCTTTGGTAGCCAAAAGCATAGTAAAAGCAAAGAAGATTGAGAAAAAGACTGAAAAGAAGACCGAAAAGGAAACTAAAAAGTAAAGTACAAAGCATAAGGGAGACCTTTAAAAGGTCTCCCCAATTTTTATTTAAATTTTCATTATTAAACTTTCATTTTTTAAATCAAAATTTTGTCTAAAGTTTCTATTATTCAAAAATATTGTAAATTAATATCATGCAAAAAAACTTAAAAAACGTCATAAAAGCTTTAGGTATTGTTTTTGGTGATATAGGCACAAGTCCGATTTATACCATAAGTACCATTTTTCTATTTCTTTCTGTAAGCAAAGAAAATGTTTTTGGAATTTTATCCCTTATTTTTTGGACTCTAATTTTGCTTCCCACTATTCAGTACACCTTTCTTGCAATGAAATTAAGTTTAAGAGGTGAAGGTGGAATTTTAATTCTTTCTGAGATTTTTAAAAATTTAGTTAAAGATAAAAGATGGAAACTCATAGCTACTTATTTAGGATTTGTAGGAATTTCTTTTCTTATGGGGGACGGAGTTATTACACCAGCTATAAGTATTCTCAGTGCTGTAGAAGGTCTTTCATTAATTACTTATATTCCGAGTATTACTCCCTCAACCATAGTTTATATAAGTATAATTATAGCTATAATGCTTTTTTCTTTTCAACCTAAGGGCACAGAAAAAGTTTCTATTACTTTCGGACCTATCATGTTATTATGGTTTATAAGTCTTAGTGTCTTAGGATTGATTTATATTTTAAAAGTTCCTGAAGTAATAAAGGCGATTAATCCTTGGTATGGAATTAAATTTTTGATAGATCACGGTTGGAAAGGATATCTTATTTTAGGAATTGTCATTCTCTGCGCAACTGGAGCAGAAGCTATGTATGCAGATATAGGACATTTAGGTGTAAAACCTATAAAAGATGCATGGAAAATCGTATTTTTAGCAGTAACCATAAACTATTTTGGACAAGGAGCTTATTTAATTTTACATCCAAAAACAAGATATGTACTTTTTGAAATGTGTAAAAATTTTTCTCCACCTCTTTATCTTCCTTTTTTAATACTTGCACTACTTGCTACTATAATTGCTTCGCAGGCAGTAATAAGTGCTATGTTTAGCCTTGTTTATCAATGTATTTTGTCCCGCTATCTTCCCGTATTAAAAGTTAAATATACTTCTACAGAACTTAGCACCCAAATCTATATTGGAACTGTAAACTGGTTTCTTTTATTGGCTGTATGTTATATTATGTATTTTTTTAAATCCTCGGAAAGGCTTGCCGCTGCTTATGGATTAGCTGTTACTGGGGTTATGGTTCTTACAGGCTTTTTTCTTGTTTTAATTTTTTATTTTAAAAACCTATGGAAATTCTTTTTTTTATCTTGTTTAACAGCGTTAATTTCATTTGCATATTTCGTTTCCACATCTCATAAGATTTTAGAAGGAGGGTATATATCTCTTATTATAGCAAGTATACCTTTTTTGTTAATTCTTCTTTATGTTAAAGGACAAGAAAGATTATATAAAGCTCTTCGTCCCTATTTTCTTCCAAGGGAAGAATTTATAAATAAATTTACTAAAGTATATACCTCTTATCCTAAAATTCCAGGAACAGCGCTTTTTTTTATAAGAGATTTGGATCATATTCCGCCTTATGTAATAGAAACGATATTTTTTCACGGCATTTTGTATGAAGAAAATATTTTTATTTCTTTTATAAGAAAAAATGAACCCTTTGGAATAACAACTGGTTTTTTAGAAGAAATCTGTCCAGGTATTAAAGTATTAGAAATAGCCTATGGATATATGGAAAGGCTTAATGTCGAAGATATTTTAAGGGAAAATGGAATTGAAGAAAAAGTTATTTTTTATGGATTAGAAGATATAGAAGCTAAAAATATTATCTGGAAACTTTATGCTTTTATAAAACAGATAAGTTCTCATTATGTTAAATTTTTAGAACTCCCTTCTCACAAACTCCACGGTGTATTAACAAGAATTGAAATTTGAATTTGCCTATTGAAGCTTTTCTGAATATTGAATATAATAAAAAACCTTATTGGGAGGCAAAATTGATTATCAGATTAATTATATGGATTATTATAACTCTTTTTATTGTACTTTTTGTAGTTTTTAATGTAGAACCAAAGGTCAATGTTTATATCTTACCTGGGGTAACTTTGGAAAATATTCCTCTTGCTCTTGTAATTATTATAAGTTTTATTCTGGGACTGCTTGCAGGAATGATTTTATTTCTTGGTCAGATTATTAAATACCAGCTGGAATTAAGAAGAGCAAGGAAACATGCTCATACAGAAACAAAAACTTTAGGGGGTAAGGATGAAGATTAATCCAGAAAAAGAAATTATTGAAAGTCTGGCTAAAGAAATTTTAGTTGCAGCAAGAACTGCTCCTAAAGCAAAGGGAGTGGATGATCTTGTTTTTGGACTTATAACCGAAAAAACTGAAAAAGAAAAACTTGCTCAGGAAATGGAAAGAGTAGCAGAAGAAAAAGGAGAAGCTTTTAAGTTTTTTAAAAGAGATGCAGACAATGTAAGAAATTCTGAAGCTATAATTTTAATTTCCGTTAATTTTACAAAACCCTTGGGTCTTAACTGTGGAGCCTGTGGTTTTAGCTGTGATACAATCTTAAAACAACCTAAATCAAATTTAGATTTAGATGGACCTATTTGCGCCATGAAGCTTTTAGATATGGGAATTGCCATAGGTTCTGCAGTATATAAGGCTAAAGATCTATGCATAGATAACAGAGTAATGTATACCATAGGAGTTGCAGCTAAAAGACTAAATCTTTTACCTGGTCAGGTAATAATAGGTATTCCTTTAAGCGTTAAAGGAAAAAATATATATTTTGACAGAAAATACTAACTTTTATAATGATTAAAGTCAAAATCTGCGGGCTTAAAAAGAAAGAGGATGTTGAATTTTTAAACAATTTTCCAGTAGATTATATGGGATTTATTATGTACCCAAAATCTCCAAGATATGTAAATAATGAATTAAAAGAGCTTCTTTCTTTGGTAAAAAAAGCTAAAAAAGTGGTTGTTTTTGTAAATCCCTCTTATGAGGAGGTTAAAAATGCTCTTGATTTAGGTGCAGATTTTATTCAACTTCACGGAGAGGAGACTCCTGAATTTGGAGAAAAAATAGGCTTTAAAAAGATCATAAAAGCCTTTAGAGTAAAAGAAAACAGAATTGATTTTAAGGAATTATCTTTTTGGAAAAATGCTTATGCCATATTACTTGATACCTATGTAAAGGGAATCCTGGGTGGAACAGGAAAAACTTTTAACTGGGATATAGCAAAGAGGATTGTTTCTTCAGGTTATAAAGTTTTTTTAGCAGGTGGTATAGATCCTGACAATGTTTTAAATGCAGTAAAAGAAGTTTCTCCTTATGCAATTGATATAGCATCAGGGGTTGAACTTTATCCAGGGAAAAAAGATCCAGAAAAAATAAATAGACTTTTTAATAGTTTAAAATTGATATCCAGCTGAAGCTACAGAAACTATAGAACCTTTACCAAAAGGGATCGCCTCTTGATAAAAAATCTGATAATCTCCTTTAGCATTCATTTTATTTAAAAGAAGATTGAGTAAATAAAGACAGGAAAGACCACATATTTTCATAGGAGCAAGATTTTTTGCCTCATTTAAAAATTCTTCTGAGGTCCCATTAAAAGTAAGTTCTAATAATTTTTTATCTGTTTCCAATACTTTCTGAATATGAACTTCTGATACCTCAAAAGGATCTCCATATCTCGGACCTAAATGACAAAAATCTATTCCCAGAACAAGGTAAGTTCTCTCATCAAACAATTCAGATAGTGCGGATATAAATTTTTCTAACAGTTCTTTAGTTTTATTTTCAAAAAATATAATTAAGGGTCCTACTAAGATTGGAAGAACAACAAATTCATCTTTAAGAATATGATGTAAGAATAGAATTTGAAATTCAATGGAATGCTCAAGTTTATGGGCTATATGATTTGGAAATACTTCAACCTGTTTAGATTTAGTAAGATATAATAAACCTCCTCGGTCATTTTTAATTACTCCAAAGGGGGTTGCAATATCCTTAGTGAGAATAGACCAGGGAAGATCTAAATGATGTCCTACACCAAAAATAATTACTCTTGAACCAGAGGGTATTTTAAATCTATTATAACTTTCAGCAAAAGCTTTTGCTCCAGCTCTAAGGTCAATATGGGGTGCAATTAAAATCTTTGGTGGTTTTGAAGAATCGGGATTGCATAATTTTAGAATATCCTCTATAAAGAATTGAGCTTCGGAGGCTGAAAGAGGATAAGCTTGATTTGCATAAGCCATAGGTCTTAATGGCAAAGATAACCACTTTTCATAGGCTTTATTTTTTATTTCTTCAAAATTTTTACTCCACAAAAGACCCTTTTCATCAAGAAAATTGACAATTTTTATTATCTCTTCTAAAGGAATAATTTCTCCGAATCTTTTTGTGGCTTCAGCTTGAAGATCTCTTAAATCGTGTTTTCCATCCATTAAAGGAAGTAAAAAAACTATACTTTGCGGAACAACAACGATTTCTTCAATAATACCGATAGGGTCTCTCAATAAGCATACAGGTTTCCCTTCATGTTTAGTAGGAATAATATCTACATATCTTAAAATAGGTTTAAAAGTAGCATCCATTATACTATTTCTTCTCCAAAATCTTCAGCAGTCAAGCTCTGGCAGGCTTCTTTTACCCTCTCAACTGCAGTATAAAATTCTTCTTCAATGGTTCTTACTCTTATACCATAAGCCTTTTGCACTGCCTTTCTTACTATCTCTCCTTTCATCAAAGCATTTTCCCATCCAAATTCAGCATATTTTTCATTTACCACTCTATTTAAATCTATCAATGCAGAAGCCCTTTTTCTTCTTTCTTCAGCAGCCTCATTTAAAGGCATAGCCAAAAAATTGTCAATCTTTGAAACAAAGCTTTCATAAAAACTGGCAGGAAATCTGGAATCAAATTCTTCTATAGCAAATCCAAAGGTAATAAATATAGGATCTTTAAAATAGGTAAAAAGGTCTTCCTCTATCATGCTGGGATCTTCTCTCAATAAGTCCTGATAAAGCCTATAGGCTTGTTTAGATTTTTCTTTTACATTAGGTGGCTTTTCTGTATTGAATTCAAGGATATAGTGATAAAGACTTTCATCAACTACAATAGCAAGAATTTCTCTTGCTCCCAGATCTCTCATAGCTTCAAGCCTATGCATTCCGTCAACTACATAATATTTTCCATCCTTAGGCACAACTACTATTGGGGTTAAGAATCCGAGTTTTTCTATTGCCATCTCTAAATGTTTTTTCAAACTTTCAGAAATATCTCTCTGAAAAGGAGGCCTGTATATTTCATCAATATTAAAAAGAACTAACTTCATAGGTTGTTTTTTTACAGGATCTTCAAAGGAGGCAATTTCAACCATATTACCACCCCCTAATCAGCGTTTCTTCTTAGAAAAGTTGGTATATCTAAAATTTCCTCGTCAAATGTATTTAAAACATTTTGTTTTTGTTTTTCAGTTTTCTTCTTTAATCCTTCATTCATTTGTATGATCTTTTCTTTTCTTTCTTTTTCTTTAGCTTTTTCAAGCCCTGTAGCAATAACAGTAACCCTTAAAGAATCTTCCAGATTTTCATCAAAAACAACACCCCAATATACTTTTGCTTCTGGATGCAATTCTTTAGCAATTGTTCCTGTAATTACTTGTGTTTCGTGAATGGTCAAAGTATCAGGATGGACACTTATATTTAACAATAATCCTTTAGCTCCTGAAATAGAAATATCTTCTAAAAGGGGGCTATAAATAGCCATTTGGGTTGCTATTTCTGCTCTTTCTTCACCTCTTGCTTCTCCCATACCCATCAAAGCTGTACCTCCACTTTCACTCATTAATGCTTTAACATCTGCAAAATCAAGGTTTATATAACCTGGAGAAAGAATTAAATCAGAAATACCTCTTACTGCATAATATAATACATCATCCGCTTTTTTAAACATATCTGCAAGCCTTTCTTGAGGAGAACCTAAAGTAAGAAGTTTATCATTGGGTATAGTGATAAGGGTATCTACGTATTTTTTTAATTCTTCCAATCCTTGTTCTGCTATTTTCATTCTAAATCTACCTTCAAAAGAGAAAGGTTTAGTAACCACAGCAACAGTTAAAATACCTAAATCTTTACAAATACTTGCTATTACAGGAGCAGCTCCGGTTCCTGTTCCACCTCCCATCCCTGCTGCAATAAAAACCATATCTGCATCCTTCAAAATATCTCTTATTTCTTTTTCACTTTCCTCAGCCGCTTGTTTTCCAATTTCAGGCTTCCCCCCAGCTCCCAAACCTTTAGTTAATTTCTTACCTAATTGTATTTTAATTGGTGCAGGGTTAATATCTAAAACCCTATAATCTGTATTTGCTGCAATAAACTCAACTCCTTGCAATTTGTTTCTTATCATATTGGCTACCGCATTTCCTCCTGCTCCTCCAACACCTATTACTTTTATATTAGGTTGAACTTTAGTTTCTTCATCTAATAATTCAAAAGAAATACCCATTTTAGCCCCCTTTTATTAATTTAAATAAACTTTTTCTTATTTTTTCAATTATTCCTTCTTTCCTTTCTTCTTTTATCTTTTCCTTTAAATTGTAAATATAGGAAAGCATTCCTACAGAGGTAGCAAATTGGGGATGATAAATTTCTTCAGTAAGTCCAGGAAGTTGTAAAGGATAGCCAATTCTTGCTGGTAAATCTAACAATTGTTCAGCTAAATAAATCATACCTGGAAGAAGTGCAGAACCACCGGTTATCACTACACCGCTACCAAGTTTTGATTTAATATCAAGAATATCTTCATTTTCAAACACTTTTTCTTTTAATTCTCTTTCAATTAACTCAAAAAGTTCTTTTATTCTTAATTCCAATATTTCTGCTAAAATCTTTTTACTTATTCTCCTTGAGGGACGATTTCCTATTCCAAGAACCTCAATAAAATCTTCCTCATCTACAAGTTCCCTTACGCAAACTCCCTGTTCAATTTTTATTTTTTCTGCTTCTTTTTTTGAGGTTCTTAATCCAACAGCCAAATCATTAGTAAGTAGTTCTCCTCCTACAGGAAGAGAAAACACATACCTTAAAACATTATCCCAGTAAATTGCTACATCTGTTGTTCCTCCACCGAAATCAATCAAAATAACTCCTAATTCTTTTTCTTCTGGAGTTAGAACCCCTTCCCCAGAAGCCAATCCTTGAAAAATGACACCATCCACTTCTAAATCCAGATTTTCAAAACATCTTAGCAGATTTTGAAGATTAGATCTGTTGCAGGTAATTAGCTGAACATGAGCCTCAAGTCTTACTCCTGACATCCCTACAGGTTGAAGTATACCTCTTGCCTGATCAACTATAAATTCCTGAGGAATTACATGTAAAATTACTCTGTCCTGTGGAAGTTCTATTGTTTGAGCAGAATAAAGTACTTCCTCAACTTCAGAAGGAGTAACCACCTTTTCTTTTAAAGCTACCACACCAGAACTGAAAACTGTTTTTATGTGGCTTCCAGCAATACTAACATAAATACTTTCTACAGGAACCTTTGCTTGAGCCTGAGCCTTTTCTATAGCATTTTTAATACTCTGGGTAGCTTCATCTATATTTATTATAGTTCCCTTTTTAAGACCCTTTGAAGGAACTATTCCTAATCCCGTAACCCATAATTTCTCTTCCTTTTCTTCACCAATGAGAGCACATATCTTGGTAGTTCCCACATCTACAACAAGTATGCCTTTTTCCCTTTCCATAAACTAACCTCTAAATTTTATTAAAGCTGAACCTAATGGATAATCTAATCTAATAAGTTCCACTTTTTCAATAAGATCTCTTTCGTATAAATAAGCCATTATTTTATCCAAATTTTTGTAAAAATATGTCCAATCTTTTTCAGAAATAAGAGGAAAATAAATTTTTATGTTATTCTTAGTAATAAAAACGATTTTATCCTCTTCTAAACTAATTTTAGCTAAGTTTTCATAAACAGGTAAATAATTTTTTTGATTTTTTAACCAATCTAAAAAGTTTAAAAATTTATCTTTAAATTCTTCATTTTTTATTTCAATTACAGGATAAAATTGATAGTCTTCAGGCAAGATAGTATCTATAATAACTCCCTTTTTATCTATAAGATAGCCTTTGTTATTTTGTGTAATGATTGCAAGAGGTTCTCTTTCTTTTACCTTTATTTCAAGTGTACTAGGAAGGTGTCTCACTATAATTACCTCTTCAATCTTGGGATTGAGAAGAATTTTTTCTTTTATCTTTTTAACTGGTATAGAAAAAAGCCTTTCTCCACCTCTTAATCCTGTTAGTTCTATGATTTCTTTTTCTGTAATTTTTTTATTATTTAATACTTTTATTTCTCTCAATACAAAACAATTTGTAAAATAGAGCAAATAAATTATTCCAGAAAAGAAAAATATTATGCTCGCAGATAACCAGAGATATTTATTTTTAATTGAATTTATAATTTTTTTAATTATAAAGAACATCCCAAGAAGTTTACCTCCGGTTCAAGTTTTATTCCAAATTTTAAAAATACTTTTTCCTGAACTAATTTTATAAGTTGTAAAACATCCTCTGCTTTTGCATCTCCAAGATTAACTATAAAATTGGCATGTTTTTCAGAAATTTTAGCAGATCCTATTTGATAACCCTTTAAATTACAAGCTTCTATTAATGCACCAGCATAATAAGTAGGCGGATTTTTAAAAACAGAACCAAAGGTTTTTTCAAAAAGGGGTTGAGTTTTTTTTCTTTTTTCAAGGTATTTTTTTAAAAGCTCCTTTACTCTTTCCTTTTCCATCCTTTCCATTTCAAGTTCTGTACTTATAACGATGCCATTTTCTTTAAATTTTCTATATTCCCAAAGAGATTCCTCAGATTTTATATTTTTTATCTTTCCGTTTTTATAAATTCTTATGTTTTTTACTAATTGAGATATAGTATTTCCAAAGGCTCCTGCATTCATTTTTATAGCTCCGCCTAAGGTCGCAGGAATTCCTCCTAAAAATTCAAGACCTCCAAACCCCTTTCTTATCCCCATCCCTATGATTTCATTAATTCTTGTACCTGCGAGTATTTTTAAAATTATCTTTTTTTCATTTTCTTCTGTTATTTCTATTCCTTTAAATTTACAAAAGTTTATAACCACTCCTTCAAACCCCTTATCTGAAACAAGGAGCTTACTTCCTCCACCAAGAACAAAAAAGGGGATTTCAGAATTTTCGAGGAATTTCAGAATTTTTAGTAAAGACTTTTCCTTTTCTGGGAAAATCATTCTTTTACAAGGTCCTCCTATTTTAATACTTGTATAAGGAGCTAAGGGCTCATCAACTTTAAAAATTATATTTAGTTCCTCTAATTTTTTATCCAAATCTTTAAGCCACATTTTTTGATCTTTCCTCATTTTCTTTTATAAGGATCATTTTATGTAATTTATAAATATTACCTGCTCCCATAGTTAAAATTATCTGATTCTCTCCTCCTATTTTTTCAAGAAGGTTTAAAATTTCTTCAAAAGACTCTCCATAAAAAGTAAGATTGGGAGTTCTTAAATTCTTAATACTTTCAAAAAAGGTAAAGCCTGAAATTCCGGGAATGGGTTTTTCACTGGCAGGATAAATATCTGTTAAAATTAAAATTTCAGGCTCCTTTAAGACAAATAAAAATTCATCCCATAAAGCTTTCATTCTGGTATAGCGGTGTGGTTGAAAAATAAGTATCAGCTTTTTATCTGGGTAAACCTCTTTTACAGTTGAGAGGGTGGCTCTAATTTCAGTAGGATGATGAGCATAATCATCAAGTAAAATTGCCCCTTTCCAAATTCCCTTAAAATCAAGTCTTCTTTCTACACCTCTAAAATTTTCCAATATTTTTATTACTTCAGTAATGGGAAGATTTAAAATTAAAGAAACTCCTATAGCTGCCAAAGCATTTAAAGCATTGTGTTTCCCAGGAACAGAAAGTTGAAATGTCCCGAGGAGCTCATCTAAATAATAAACTTCAACCCTTGGATAAGCAGAATCTTTAACAATTTTTCCTATAAGGTGATTATTTTCCGAAAATCCATAAAGCAAAAAAGGACCTGAGATATCCTGTAGTATTTCCCTTACTCCCTGATCATCTCCACATAAAATTACCTTTCCATTAGGGGAACATCTTTTTATAAAATTTATAAATGCTCTTTTGACCGCATTAAAATCTGCATAAAAATCAAGATGTTCCTTATCAATATTAGTAATAACCTCTATATAGGGGCTATAACAGAGAAAGGAACCATCACTTTCATCTGCTTCAGCAACCAGAAATTCTCTTTCTCCAAGAAGTGAATGGGTCTTAAAATTATTTATTATTCCTCCTACTATCACAGTTGGATTTTTCTCAAGTTTTATTAAAACCTCAGAGATCATAGAAGTGGTAGTGGTTTTACCATGGGAGCCAGCAACAACAATACTTTTAGGATAAGCATTCATCACCTCTGATAGCATCTGAGCTCTTGGAATTACCCATATTCCCAATTCTTTTGCTTTTAAAAGTTCGGGATTTTCCGGAGGTATCGCTGAAGAATAAACTACAATATCAATTGAATCTAAGTGAGAAGGAGAATGTTCATAATATACTTTTATTCCCTTTTTTTCCAATAATTTTGTGTATTTGCTTTTCGCAATATCACATCCACTTATCTCATATCCCAAGGAATGCATTATTAAAGCAAGTCCACTCATTCCTACTCCACCAATTCCAATAAAATGAATTCTTTTTTTCTCAGACATTTTTTACTAATCCCTCCAGCTCTTCTATAATTATTTTTCTTGAATCTTTAATAAAAAAACTTTTCATAACCTGAGACATACTTCTTAATTTTTCTTTATTTTCAAGTAGGGATTTTATTTCTTTTAATACTAATTCTGGAGTTGCTTCTTTTTGCCTTATTAAAACAGCTCCTCCTTTTTGAGCCACAATTCTTGCATTCTTTTCCTGATGATTTTTAGTAGCATAAGGGAAAGGTATAAAGATAGCAGGAAGGCCTACTGCAAAAAGTTCGGCAAGAGTTGTTGCTCCGCATCTTCCCAAAAATAAGTCAACCTGAGAATAGACCCAGCTCATATCTTCTATAAAAGGAAAAACCTTTAAACGGGACACATTTTCTTCTTTTATCAAGTTTTGATATTCATTTTTAACCTTTTCAAAATCATCTAAACCTGTTTGGTGAATAATTAAAAGATCCTTATATTCATCTAAAAGCCGTGGAACTATCCTTAGGGCAAGCTCATTTATAAATCTTGCTCCCAAACTTCCTCCTAAAATTAATAAACCCTTTCCTGAATATTCTCTAGGTTTTAAATTTAGTATATCTTCTCTTACAGGATTTCCTGAAAAAATTACTTTTTTCTCAGGAAAATATTTTTTACTTTCTTCAATACTCACAAAAATTCTATCTACCATATAACTTAGCAATTTATTTGCTAATCCAGGTTCTATGTTTTGCTCATGAAGACCAATTTTTTTGTTTCTAAATTTTCCTATTAGCACTATAGGAAAAGAAATATAACCCCCTGTAGCAAAAATAATATGGGGATCTAAATCTTTAATAAGTTTATAGGCTTCATTTATAGCTTTTATCATTTTAATAAAAGCTCTAATTTTATCTTTTAAAGCTCTTCCAATAAACCCCTCTACATCTAATCTATAAACTTTAAAGGGTTTATTTTTTAAAATAACCTCCTCTATTCTTCTTGTACCAGAAACAAAATATACTTCTCTTTGCATTTTCAATAATTCTTGAGCAATAGCTACACCAGGTATAATATGTCCTCCTGTCCCTCCAGCAACAATAAGCCATCTCAATGGAATATCCCCTCTTTTTTTTCTTTAAAATGCAAAGGAGCTTCTCTTATAACTAATCTTCTAAAAACTTCTCCTCTTTCTTTATAATCAGCAAATTGATCAAAACTTGAACAGGCAGGAGAAAGAAGCACTATGTCTCCTGGTTTAGCTAATTTAATAGCTAAAAGGGTTGCGGAACTGAGTGTTTCACTCATATATGTTTCAGTAATTCCTTCTAATTCTTCAGCCATAATGAAGCGTGATTCTCCCATTAGAATTAAAATTTTAACTTTTTCCTTAATGTAAGGAATTAAAGGACTATAAGAAGCTCCTTTATGTTTACCTCCAAGAATAAGAATTATAGAATTTGGAAGACTTTTCAATGCTTGTAAAGTAGCGGACACATTGGTTGCCTTAGAATCATTTATAAAATAAACTCCTCCAAATTCTCCTATATATTCAAGTCTATGTGGAAATCCTCTAAACTCCTTTATTAATCTTTTTACACTTTCTTCAGTTGCAGAAAGAAGCCTTGCTCCTAAACTTGCTACCATAAAATTAACTTTGTTATGAATTCCAAGAAGTTTAAAACCAAAAAAGGAATAAAATTCCTTTTCTTTGAGATTAAGAATAAAACCATCTTCAGAGGAAATACTACTTGGCTTTAAATAGGCTACCGCATCAATATTTTCTTTTTCATCAAAAAACAAAACCTTACTTTTTATCAATTTTTTAAACTTTTCAAACCAAGGTTCTCCAAAAGGTAAAATAGCATAGTGATTTTCTTTTTGATATTCAAAAAGTCTGTATTTATAGTAGGCGTATTCTTCATAAGAGGAGTATCTTTCTAAATGATCGGGACTTATATTTAGAAGAATCCCCACCTTCGGAGAAAAGGTACAAATATTTTCCAGCTGAAAACTTGAAACTTCAAGCACAATCTTATCTACTAAAACATTTGAGACTGCAAGTTCGGACAAGGGTATCCCATAATTTCCTCCTGTAAAAACTTTATATTCTGAGAGTTTAAGAAGTTCTGAAACCATGGCAGTAGTTGTTGTTTTACCGTTTGTACCAGTTATAGCTATAATTTCTTTTTTATTTTTCAAAAATTGCCAAGCAAGTTCAAGTTCACTTAAAACTGGTATACCTTTTTTAATACAATCTTTATAAACTTCTCTTGGAACACCCGGGCTTGTTACAATGAGATCTGCTGAAAGAAGAGTTTCTTTTTTATGCCCCCCTCCCTCAAAATAGACTCCCTGTGATTTAAAAGAAGTTAAAATATCTGGAGGTAGTTCATCCAATTCTCTTATTTCAGAAACTATAACTTCGGCTCCTTGTTTGAGAAGAAGTTTGGTTACCGCTTTCCCACTTTTCCCAAAACCTAAAACTACTACTTTTTTATTTTTTAGTTCCATTTTTTATCTTATCTTTAATGTACTTAAAGCTAAAAGCCCAAAAATTACAGATATAATCCAAAATCTAACCACTACTTTATTTTCAGGCCAACCTTTTAATTCAAAATGATGATGCAGAGGCGCCATTCTAAAAATCCTTTTTCCCTTTGTAAGTTTGAAATAACCAACCTGTAATATAACTGATAAGGCTTCCATTACAAATAAGCCACCAGCTATTACTAAAAGAAATTCTTGTTTTATTATGATGGCAATAGCTCCAAGGGTTGCTCCTAAGGCAAGAGACCCCACATCACCCATAAAGATTTCAGCAGGATGGGAATTATACCATAAAAAACCTAAACCTGCTCCAACCAAAATGGCACATAGAATCGCCAATTCCCCAGCATAAGGTACATAAGGAAGATATAGATAACTTGAAAATTTAATATGCCCAGCTACATAGCTTAAAATACTATAAACACCTGCAACTACTATAAAAGGTACTATAGCAAGACCATCAAGCCCATCGGTTAAATTCATAGCATTGGAGCTACCAATAATCACAAGCATACTAAAAATTAAATAAAGGTTTCCAATATCAACAATCAGTTTTTTAAAAAATGGAAAATTAAGGGTGGTAGGGAAATTTAAAAATTTAAATAAAACAAAGTAAAAAATACATACAATTAAGATTTGAACTAAAATTTTTTCTCTTGCCCTTAAACCAAGATTTTTCTTTCTTTTTATTTTTAAAAAGTCATCTAAAAAACCCATAAATCCAAAGTTTAAAAGAATAAATAAAACTACCCAAACTAAATAGTTGGTAAGGTTACACCATAAAAGGGCAGAAACCACTACAGAACTAACTATTATCACACCTCCCATAGTGGGAGTCCCTGTTTTTGCCTTATGATGAGCTGGTCCCTCATCCCTTACTATTTGCCCAAATTGTTTTTCTTTCATAAATTTTATAAAATAGGGCATAAAAATATAAACCAAAATGAAGGCAGTTAGAGCTCCACAAATCATTCTAAAGGTTATATATTTAAAAACATTAAACAGGATAGAAATATCTTTCAAAGAATAAAGAAGATGATAAAGCATTAACTTAACTCCTTAAGTAATCTTTCTACAATTCTTTCCATTTTTAGAGCCCTTGATCCTTTTATCAAAATAATTGCTTTTTCTTTTATAATTTCTTTAAAAGAGAAATTTTCCAAAAATTCTTCTACGCTATTAAAAATCTTACAATTTTTATCTTGATTTTTTTCCTTAAATCCCTCTTCATAACTTTTAGCCATCTCACCCGTAAAAATGGCAAAATCAACAATTTCAGCAACAAGTCCTCCTATTTCTCTATGAAGTTTTTCTGATTCATTTCCCAATTCTTTCATATCTCCTAAAATAACAACCTTTTTCTTATTTCTTGAAATTTCCTTTAAATACTCTAAAGCTGCTTTAGTAGAACCAGGATTTGCATTATAGGTATCGTCTATTATAAAAATGTTTTTCTTTTCCAAAATTTTAAATCTTTTATAAAGAGGAATTTCTTTTTCTATAAGAGGGACAATTTCTTTTAAGTTAAGTCCCAAAGAAATAGCGGAACAAAGACCCGCTAAGAGATTTAAAAGATTGTGTTTCCCTATATTTTCTATTTCCAGGGGATAGGTTTTCTCTTTAAAAACGATTACACCCTTTATTTTGTTTTCAGAAAATACCAAATCTTTAAAAGAAAGATCCGCTTTTTTATCAAATCCAAAAGAAATTTTATTCTGTGGAAAACTTTCTGCTCTTTTTCTTAAAATTTCTTGATCAAAATTGTAAATGATGGTTCCCTTTTCCCAAGTATTTTTAAATAAACTTGTTTTTTCTTCTAAAACCCCCTCTATAGAATTTAGTCCTTCTAAATGGGAGGGATATATAGAGGTTATAACTGAGATGTGAGGTTTTACAATTTGAGAAAGTCTTTCTATTTCTCCCTTTTGATTTGTTCCAAGCTCAAGAATTGCTACTTCTGTATCCTCTTTTATAGAAAGAAGTGAAAGAGGTACCCCTATTAAATTATTATAATTAGCTTGATTTTTGGCTGTTTTAAAAAATCTGGAGATTATATTATAAGTTAACTCTTTAGTAGTTGTCTTTCCGCATGAACCTGTTATAGCTACAAAGGTAGAATTAAGTTTATCTCTCCAGTAACTTGCCAAATCTCCTAAAGCTTTAAGAGTATCCTTTACTAAAATGACAGAAATGGTTTTAGGGATTTCTTCAACTCTAAACCCCTTTGGAAAATAGGAAATAACCATACCTTTAGCTCCTTTTTCAATGGCATCTTTATAAAATTCATGTCCATCAAATTTTTCTCCTTTTAAAGCAAAGAAAAGATAACCGGGTTTTATAATCCTTGTATCTGTTGAAATACCTTTAAAAGAAATGCCCATATCTCCATTAATAAGAATCCCTGAAACTGCTTTTATTACGCTCTCTGTAGAAAGTTCAATTTCTACATTCATAAGGTTTTAAGATTTTTTATAATTTTTAAAATTTCTTCCTGATCAGAAAAGGGATATCTTTTACCTTTAATTTCTTGATAGGTTTCGTGTCCCTTTCCAGCAACCAAAAGCACATCTCCTTTTTGAAGATTTTTAATGCCAAATTCAAGAGCTTCTCTTCTATCAGGAATAATTCTATAAGGTTTAGAAGAGTTTATTCCTTTTTTTATATCTTCAATAATTTTCAATGGATCTTCAAATCTTGGATTATCTGAGGTTAAGATTATTTCATCAGCAAAAAGACTTGCCACTTTTCCCATAAGAGGCCTTTTACCTTTATCTCTGTTTCCTCCGCAGCCAAAAATAACAATAAGTTTGTTTTCTTTAAAGGTTTTCAAACTTTTTAAAGCTGAAGCCAAAGCTTCTGGTGTATGAGCGTAATCTACAAATATTTTAGCACCTTTAAATTCAGCAACCAATTCAAGTCTTCCAATAGGATTTTTAAGGTTTTGAATGGGCCCTAAAAGGTCTTCAATCTTATAATTCATAGCTGAGAGAATCCCTAAAGTAGTTGCTAAATTTTTAGCCTGATAATCTCCCAAAAGTTGGGTTGGGATTTCATATTCTTTATCTTTTACTTCAATTTTTAAGGTAGACCCCCTTTTTTTGTTAAATATTTCACATTTAAATTCTTCATTATTTACAAAAATTGGAGATAAATGTTTTAACTCCTCAGCCAATCTTTTTCCATATTCATTTTCAAGAGAAACAACCACTTTTGCATTTGGTTTTAGATATTGGGTAAAAAGTTTTTTCTTTGCCTGATAATAATCCTCCATATCTTTGTGATAATCCAAATGATCCCTTGAAAGATTAGTAAAAGCTGTAACATCAAAGAAAAGCCCCAGTAATCTATCCTGATGAAGAGCATGTGAAGAAACCTCAATTACACAAGCTTTAAAACCTTTATCTACCATTTCTTTCAATAAGCTTGCAACAGTTAGAATTGAAGGTGTTGTTTCAAGGGCAGGAATAATTCTATCGGTTTCATAAAAAAGGGTTCCTATGTATCCACATTTAACTCCCAATCGATTTAAAATGTTTTTGGTAAAATAGCTCACTGAGGTTTTTCCATTTGTTCCAGTAACACCGATAAGAAATAATTTTTTTTGAGGATTTTCATAAAAGTTTAAAGAAAGGGTAGATAAAGCTTTTTTGACATCTTTAACCTGAATTTGAATAGTTCCTGGATAAGTTTCAGAAGGATTTATATCACTTTCTCTCACAATAATAAGGGCTCCATTTTTCAAAGCCTCTTCAATAAAAGCCTCACCATTTAAATTTGTTCCCTTTCTTGCAACAAAAATAAATCCGTCTTTTATTTCTTTAGAATTTTCAGAAATACCCTTTATTTTTAAACATTTATAAGGCCCAAAATTTTCTATAAGTTTACTTCCATAATAGGCTTTTATAATCTCCAAATTTTGGATAAGTTCTTCTAAGGGCTTCATAGCATAGAAATTATATAGTTTATAATTTTTTTATTTTTGCTTAATAAATCTTTCTCCTGAGGATTAAAAGCAAAAGAGGAAAGAATTAATTTATTATTTTTAAAAGCAACTGTAATAAAAATTTTACCTAAATCATAAATATACTCCCTTTTTTCAAAGATCTCTAAATTTGGTTCACATACCTTAGTTTTTTGAGGCAAAATAGTAGGAATTACTGACTGATTGCAAGCCTTTTCCATATACCATTTAGCAAGATGCCAGAGATTTATTTTTATTGTATCCATTTCTTTAAGCATTAAATTTTCTCCCAAAACCCAATTAAAATCTTTTAATTCAGAAGGATGAATACCAAAAAGGTTTAAAGGATAATAATTATCAAAAAGTCTCAAATTTTCGCTTTCTAAATAACCAAGCAATTCACCTGTTTCAAGATCAAAAACTGCTATTCCAAAACCTGGAAGATTTGATTCATAAATTATATTGTAAATCTTTTTTTCTAAATTTAAATCAATAGATAAAACAAGAGGATTCCCTATACGCAAATGCTCGTCAAAGATTTTTTCTAATCCAGACACTCCGTATCCATTAAAGGTTTCTCCCACAAGAAATTTTAAATAGGGTTGCAAAACCTTTCTTTTAAAGGTTTTTTCAATTATCACATTTTTCTCTTTTTTAAGTTTTTCAACCTCTTCTAAACTAAGATCCTCTGAAAGAAGAATTATTCCTTTTTTGGAGAGATTTATAGTGGAACTCAAATACTTTTTAAGAAATGATATATCTGATGAATCAAAAAGAGCATTATCTTTAAGCAGATAATAAGCTTTATAATTTTCTAAAGAGACTGCGATGGGATTAAAATTTCTATCAAATATATAACCCCTTTTAACTCTATATTCAGGAACTTTCCCAGTTACCCTTTCTGCTGAGAAATTAATTATTAAAATTATCAAAAATAAAGATGCACTCAAAAGTAATAAAAGTTTTTGCTTTTTTTTCATTTATTCTAACCTAAGTAAATCTTCTTTTTGAGGTGGATAAAGTCCTAAAACTTTTGCTTTTTCTAAAACAACTTCTTTAGATGTTAAATACTGGTATTCTTTTTTTAGACTTTGATTCTCATGTAATAAAGATTTTTTTTCTACTTTTAATTTTATTAAAAGATAGGTATTATAAGCAGTAGCAACGCTAAAAACAAAAATTAAAATCCCAAGAAAAAAAAGAAAACTATCAACAATAAACTCCTTTATCCAATCTTTAATTGAGATAGCTTCTTCTTTGTTTTTAGATTTTTTGTTAGTATGTGTATACTCTACAGTGGGTCTATAAATCGTAGCTTTATTATTCATACTCTCTCCCCCACTCTCATTTTTGCACTTCTTGCTCTTGGATTTCTTTTTATTTCTTCTTCTGAAGGGGTTATAGGTTTTTTTGTAAGAACCTTGATTCTGGGATCACTTTTGAAAAAGTTTTTGACGATCCTGTCTTCCAAGGATTGAAAAGAGATAATTGCTATTTTTCCAGCAGGTTTCAAAACCTCCGGAAGTTCTTTCAAAGCAATTTCTAAATTTTCAAGTTCTCTGTTAACTTCTATTCTTAAACTTTGAAAAATAATTGCCATTAAATCTTTTTTTGAGGTTTTGTAAAATTCTTTTATAGCTTTTACGAGATCCTGTGTTGTTTCAAAAGGTTTTTTCTTTCTTTTCTCACAAATGAATTTGGCAAATTTTTCTGCTTTTGGAACTTCTCCTTTTTTAAAAACTTTACTTAGATTCATAAAATCGTAATTATTTAGTATATCTTTAGCAGTGAGCTCTATAGAAAGGTTTATTCTCATATCAAGGGGTTCTTCTTTTTGGAAGGAAAATCCCCTTTTACTTCCTTCTAAGAGAAAGGAAGAAATTCCAAGATCTAAAAGAATTCCGTCTGCTAATACACCTTCTCTTTGAAGAATCTCTTTAATAAAAATGAAATTTTTATTAAAAAGTTTTACCCTTTCTCCGTATCTTTTTAATCTTTCCTTGGCTATTCTAAAAGAATCTTCATTCCATTCAAAACCATATAAAATGCCTGAAGGACTAGAAGCTTCTAAAATTGCAGAACTATGTCCACCTAATCCAACAGTTCCATCTACATAAATTTTATTTTCTTTCACATTTAGCCACTCCAATACCTCTTTTAATAATACTGGCTCATGGTGATAAATTTTTAACTCCTATAAGATAGGGATTTATAATTTGCATAACCTTATCAAAGTTTTCCTTAGTTTCTTTAAACTTAGAATCCAGATCCTTAGGATTCCAAATTTCAAAATGGGTCAACATTCCTAAAAGAACTACCTCTCTTTCAAGCCTTATTTCCTCTCTTAAAGATTGAGAAAGAAGGATTCTTCCTTGTTTATCTGGTTGATATTCTTCAGCAGCACCTAAAAAATATCTTACGTATTGTCTTACTTCTGGAATATCCCAAGGAAGAGATAATAATTTACTTTCTATTTTTTGCCATTCTTCTAAAGGATAAGCAACAAGACAATCTGGATAATTGGTAACTACCAAATTTTCGCTTCCATATTTGACTCTTAAGATCTCTCTAAATTTAGCTGGTAGGCTGAATCTTCCTTTTTCATCAAGTAAGTGTTTAAATTTACCTCTAAACATTATTCCACTTTATACCACTTTTTTCCACTAAGCATATTTAAATTTTTAAAAAAAGTCAAGACCAATTTTACAAATTCACTTTTTTCCAAAATAATAACCTTTCTAAATTATTACACTTAGTTAGGGATAGGAAGGGAGGTTTGAAAAATTTAAGAATATTTTTAAAATAAATTTGTGCTCTTGGAGTTAAAAATTAATAATCTTGTACTTATAGAAAATGTTCATCTTGAATTGGACAAGGGATTTGTTGTCTTTACCGGAGAAACAGGTGCTGGAAAATCTTTACTTGTAAAAGCTATAAAACTTCTTTTAGGAGAAAAAGGAGGAGTTAATTACATAAGACCAGGAGAAAAAGAAGGAGAAATTGAGGCTATTATCTGGGGAGGGAAAAGGCTTTTCCAAAAATTGCAAGAAGCAGGATATGAACCTCAAGAAGAAATACATATAAAAAGAATTTTTTCTTTTAACAAACAAAAGATTTATATAAATGGATCCCCTGCAACATTAACCGAACTTTCAAAGCTTACCAAAGATCTAATCCTTCTTACAAGCCAGCACGAATTTTACACTCTTTTGTCTTCTGAAAAACAGCTTGAATTTTTAGACCAATTTTTAGGACTTATTTCATTTTTAAAGGAATATCGGGAACTTTATCACAAATATAAAGATCTAATTTCTCAAATAAAGGATTTGGAAGAAAAGATAGCTTCTGCTCAGCTTAAAAAGGATTTTCTGCTTTTTCAAATTAGAGAACTTGAAGAGCTTAATCCTAATCCAGAAGAAGAGGAAAATCTCCAAAGAGAAAGAGAAAAACTAAAAAATCTCTCTTTTTTAAAAGAAAAAACCCAACTTCTTCTTTCAAACCTCGAAGAAATGGAAACAAATTTTTATCAAATTGTTTCTTCCTTTGAAAGTTTAAGTAAGATTGAACATAGATTTAAAGACCCCTTTTCAAGGGTTTACTCCATGTACTATGAGCTTAAAGAAATAACAAGAGATTTAATTGATTATGCGAGCCATCTGCCTGAAGATGATACAGCTTTAAATGAAATAGAAGAAAGACTTTCTAAATATGAGAAACTTAAAAGAAAATATAAAAGAGACACACAAGGATTAATAAAACTTTTAGAAGAATTAAAGGAAGAAATAGATCTTTTAGAAACTGGGGAGGAAAACTATGAAAGGCTATTAAAAGAAGAAGAAATACTGAGAAAAAGGGTAATTGATTTAGCTTTAAAATTGAGTGAAGAAAGACTCAAAGGAATTCCTAAGCTCCAGAATCTTTTAAAAAAGGAACTGAAAGATCTGGGTATGGAAAAAGCAGATTTTAAGATAGAGTTAATACCTAAAGAACCTAAAATAGAAAATTTAAGTTCATCTGGACTTGATGAAGTAATATTTTTATTCTCCTCTAATCCTGGAGTCCCTTTAAAGCCTCTTGAGAAGGTTGTCTCAGGGGGAGAACTTTCTCGTATCTTTCTTGCCTGTAAATCTCTTTTGAAAGAAAAAACCGAAGCAGGAACTCTATTATTTGACGAGGTAGATACAGGTATAGGAGGGACTACAGCTAAAAAAGTTGCCCAAAAGCTAAAGGATCTTTCACAAAATCATCAAATTCTCTGTATTACCCATCTTCCTCAAATTGCAGTTTTAGCTGATATTCATTATGTGGTAGAAAAGGAAATGAAAGAAAAAGAAACTAAAACAAATATTAAAAAAGTTGAAGGAGAAGAAAGAGTAAAAGAGATTGCAAGGATGCTTGGTGATCCGCAAAACTTGGAATTGGCAAAAAACTTTTTAGAAGCTCAAATTTAACCTAAAATGCCAAAAGCTCTTCTTCTTTTTTCAGAAGGTCTTGATAGCCATTTAGCAGGCTTGATTCTTAAAGAACAGGATATCAAAATTGTAGCTGTAAAATTTATTACCCCCTTTTTTGGATGGAAGTACAAAGAAAATTCTGAGCCTTTTTACGAAAAAATCAAAGAACTTGGATTTGACGAGGGTATCCTTGTAGATATTACAGAAGAATTCTTAGAAATTCTTAAAAAACCTCAGTATGGATATGGAGATTATGCTAATCCTTGTGTAGATTGTAAGATTCTTATGTTAAAAAAAGCAAAGGAACTTATGAAAAATTTAAAGACAGATTTTATCGCAACCGGAGAGGTTTTAGGACAAAGACCTATGAGCCAGAATAAAAATACTCTTGATTTAATAGAAGAAAAGTCAGGTGTTAAGGGAATTTTATTAAGACCACTTTCTGCTAAACTTCTTGCTGAAACAGAGGTTGAAAAGAGGGGATTAGTTGACAGGAGAAAACTTTTGGATATTTGTGGAAGAAAAAGAACTGCCCAGCTTGAGCTTGCCAAAAAATTTCATCTAAAAGAAATCCCTACCCCAGCAGGTGGGTGCTTACTTACTGACCCTCGAATTGGAGAAAGGGTTTTAAGAGTTTTAAAAGAAAAAAGAATTTTAAATTATAAAATAGCTCAGCTTCTTATTTTAGGAAGACACTTTTTTGAGGAAGGTTTCTGGATAGTTCTTGGAAGAAATAGAGAAGAAAATGAGAAAATTAAAAGGATAGCTGAAAATAGCTATAAAATCTATACTCTAAATGCTCCTGCACCTTTAGCTGTAGTTGTAGAAGGAAATCCTCCTCAAGATTTTATTAAAAATCTACTTGTAAAGTATTCTAAAAAGGCAAAAGAAAAAATTGCAAAGGGAGAAGAGGTTTTTCTTACTTCCCAAAATGTTTAAAGTAGTAGCTTTACTTACAGACTTTGGAATAGAGGATCATTATGCTGGGGTTGTTAAAGCAAGAATTTTAAGAGAATTAAAGGAACCTTTAAATATAAATTTTATTGATATTACCCATAAAATCCCTCCTCAAGATGTGAGAAAGGGAGCTCTAAGTCTTTATTTTTCCTACAAATATTTTCCAGAAGGCACCATATTTTTAGTTATAGTTGATCCTGGGGTGGGAACAGAAAGAAAGGCATTAGTTATTAAAACTGAAAAATTTATTTTCGTAGGACCAGACAATGGTGTATTTTCACTTATTTATGCAGAAAATCCAGAATTTTTGTCTTTTGAAATAATAGAAAATAAAGTTTTAAAACCACCCTATAGTCACACCTTTCATGGAAGAGATCTCTTTGCTCCAGCTGTAGCTTATATTTTAAGCGAAATACCCTTTGAAGAATTTTTAAAACCAATTCCTAAAGAAAATCTTAAAAAATTAGATTTCCCTTTTCCTGAAAAAACTAAAAAGGGATACAAACTTTCCATCTGGTATGTGGATCATTTTGGAAATATTATAACCAATTTGCACAAAGACATAATTAAAAGCCCTTTTAGGGTATTGATAAATAAAAGAGAGATCCCTCTGGTTAAATCTTACGGTTATGCTAAAAAGGGGGAATTAATAGCTCTTTTTGGAAGTGAAGGACTTCTTGAGATTGCTATAAGAGAGGGTTCAGCTTTTGAAATCTTGGCAAATCCTGAAATAGAAATTATACTGGAGAGCTAATATGAAGGTTTATTTAATTGGGATTGGCGGAATAGGGATGTGCGGAGTTGCTGGAATTTTAAAGGAGTCTGGTTTTGAGGTTTATGGTTCAGAAAAGAAAATTCCCTACCCTCCTTCCTCTTTAATTCTTAAAAAACTAAATATCCCTCTTTACAAACCTGACTCAGAAAATATCAAAAAAATTAAACCCGATGCAGTTATAGTTGGAAATATTGCTAAAAGCGATGATCAAGAGGTTTTAATTTCTCAAAGTCTTGGAATCCCCCTTTATTCCTTTCCTTCTTTTTTAGATAAATTTATATTAAAAGATAAAAAGGTTTTTCTCTGTGCAGGAACCCATGGGAAAACAACAGTTACAGCCCTTTTAAGCTATACTCTTGAGTATCTCGGTTTTGATCCTACCTATCTTGTAGGTGGAGTTTTAAAACATACAGAACTCAACTATAGAAAAGGAGAAGGAGATTTTGCGGTTATAGAAGGAGATGAGTATCCTGCTTCTTTCTTTGATAGAGAACCTAAATTTCTTTATTATCATCCCTTTGCAGTTATTCTAACAAGCCTTGAGTATGACCATGCAGATGTCTATCCTGATATGGAAAGTTTAAAAGAGGTATTTAAAAAACTAATAAAATCTGTGCCTAAAGAGGGTATTATAGTATACAATTACGATGATAAAAATTTAAGAGAAGTAATAGAAAGTGCAAATCCAAATGTAAGAATAATTTCTTATGGTAAAAATTCTAAAGCAGATTTTGTTTTGCTTAAAAGTGAAACTACATTTGAGGATCTGGTATTTAAAAATCATGTTATAACAAATACACCTTTCAAAAATTTAGAGTTTTTTTTCTCTATTCCAGGAGAATACAATGCTCTTAATGCTCTTTCTGTGATTGCTTTGCTTTATAGCTTGGATTTGTTAAAAATGGATTGGAAAGAAGCTTTTAAAACATTCCCAGGGGTTAAAAGAAGACAGGAGATTGTATGGGCTGATGAAAAACTTATCATAGTTGATGATTTTGCCCATCACCCAACTGCTGTTAAAAATACACTTGAAGAATTAAAAAAAGCTATTAAGCCTGAAAAGACAGTAGCTATCTTTGAACCAAGAACCAATTCCAGCAAAAGAAAAATTTTTCAAGAAGATTATGTAAAAAGTTTAAGTCTTGCAGATGAGATTTATCTGAAAATTCCCCCAGGTTTAGAAAATATTCCAGAGCGTGAAAGAATTGACATAAATTACATATTAGAATCTTTAAAAAATCTGGAGAAAAAAGTTTTTTTTCTTGAAAACAATCTGGACAATAATTTAAGTTTTTATAAAATCAAAAAAGAAAAAACTCTTGTAGTATTTATGTCAAGTGCCTATTTTAAGGAATTGGGAAAATTAAAGAACTTAATTTTAAAACCTAAAATAAAAAGGAGTCAACTATCAGAAAATAGGATAAAGAAAAAATGTTAAACATAACCAA